>Ga0116179_1001490_pt1 | contig 17482 bp, 15 predicted proteins | sample AD_UKC071_MetaG_FD_89751 | JGI IMG/M metagenome (GOLD analysis project Ga0116179, IMG submission 89751) | Active sludge microbial communities of municipal wastewater-treating anaerobic digesters from USA - AD_UKC071_MetaG | ecosystem: Engineered > Bioreactor > Anaerobic > Digestate | place: USA...
CCGGCCTGAGTTCGGCTGACCCGCAAGGGTTTTCGGTATGCCGTGGGGCCGGGTGACGCGCGTCGGACGCGACCCGGCCCCACGGCATACGCATCGCTTGGAGCAGATCTGCAGCCGGATCGGGCGCCGTGGGGGTGATCACGAGTGGTAGGCATCGCAGTGGTCCTGTCCGGGCCGGTCAGCCGCGACGCCCTGGGCCGGGTGCTGCTGTCCGACAAGACGGTCAGCGGGCTGGCTCAACTGGCCGACGCCGCGACCCCGGTCACCTTGGTGACCCTGGTCCGTCCTGCCGGTGAGTCCGACACCGCCAACCTCGGCAACCGCTGGCGGGAGCCCTCCGATCTCCCGTTCGCCGTGCACTGCACCGACCGTCTCGCCGACGGTCTGGATGCGGTGGCACCCGAGGTCGTCCTGGCTCCCCTGCGGGTGGAATCGGCGCCCCTCCTCGGGGGCCGCCGGCCGGTCGTCCTGGTGGCCGAAAACCCGCTGCGCGAGCGGCTGCGCTACGCCTTCGCCGACCTTCCGCGGCGGGTGGATCGGGCCAGGCTCGCCGTCGGCCTGATCCGGCAGGCTCCCGTGCTGCGACGGCTGGTGAGGCAGTCGGCTGGCTTGCAGTGCAACGGTTTTGCGGCGTGGGAGGCCTACCGGCGACACGCGGTCGATCCGCTGCTCTTCTTCGACTCACGGGTCGAGGCGGCGACCGTCGCCAGTGCCGCCGGCACCCCGGCGCCGGCGCGTCCGGGGCGGCTGCGACTGGGCTTCTCCGGTCGCCTGGCCCGCCAAAAGGGCCCCGAGTATGCCGTGCGGCTGCACCGCACGCTGCGCGCGGCCGGACACGAGGTCACCCTGGACGTCTTCGGATCCGGTCCCCTCGAGGCGTCCTTGCGCGCCGAGGCAGGGGATGGGGTCACCTTCCACGGCACCGTCGACTTCCGCTCGGAGTGGATCCCGCGGGTGCGTGACTCCATCGACGTCATGGTGACGCCGCACATTCAGGGCGATCCCAGCGGCACCTACGCCGAGGCCATGGGCGTGGGTGTGCCGCTGCTCGGTTTCGCCAACGCCGCCCTGGCTCCCTTGGTCGCTCGACACCAGGTGGGGTGGGCCGTGCCGATCGGTGACGAGCAGGCCCTCCTCGCTGCGGCGGTGCGCCTGGTCCGTGATCCCGGAGAGGGGGCCCGGGCCCGCCGTGCCTGTCTGGACTTCATGGCCACGCACGCATTCGAGCCGGAGACGGCCCGGCGGCGCGACCACGCCTTGAGCTGCGCAGAGCACTGGTGGGCGCGCAACGGCAGCGACCGGCCCTCGGCAGCGGGTGGTTGAGGTGGCGGATACACCAGAGATTTCGGTCGTCATCCCGCACTATGGCGACCCGGCCCTGGCCAACCAACTGATCGACGACCTGATGGTCACTCGAGGCGGTGACGGCCTGGAGCTGATCGTCGTCGACGACGCGTCGCCTGTGCCCTTTCCGGAGCGAGCCGCCGTCCGGACGATCCGTCGTCCGGTGAATGGCGGCTTCGGTGCCGCTGTGAACAGCGGCGCCGATGTGGCACGGGGCAAGCACTTGGTCATCCTCAACAGCGATCTGCGGGTAGGCGAAACGGCGCTCGCGGATTGGCTCAGCGCAGCATCGTCGCTGCAGCCCGCGCTCACCGGTCCCAGCTGTCACGATGGTCAGACTCACGGAGAAGGCCGCAGATTCCCGACGGTGTTGGGAATCTCCGTGCTGTGGCTTCGCCCGGCCGGGCGGCTCCTGCACCAGCCGTGGTTCATGCGGCTGGTTGGCCATGACCCACGCTCGAGGTCTGGCGAGATCACGGCCGTCGACTGGGTTTCGGGAGCAGCCATGGCCGTGCCGCGCGAGGTGTTCCAGGCGTTGGGGGGTTTCGACCCTCGCTTCCGCATGTTCAGCGAGGAAGTGGATCTGCAACGACGGTGCCAGGTCGCGGGAGTGCCCCGGTACTTCATCGGCACCGTCCAGCTCTCGCATGTGGGTGGCGCTTCGACCGATCCCGCCCAGGCAACGGAGTGGCTCATGCAGGGCCTCCACCGCTACTTCGGCAAGTGGGGAGGGCGTCGTCGCTTGCAGGTGGGCCTGACCCTTGCGACCATCATCAACTTCGCGTGGAATATGGGTGCGCGACTGCGGGGCACGAAGGTCAATCCGGCTGTTGCGTTGCGTCGCGAACTCATGCTCATCTGGCGCACATGCTGACCGCCCAGCTCGCTGGAGCGCTCCTCGTAGACTCGGAGCATGCGGCAAGTGGGCGGTCGCCGGAGCGATGCACCAGCGGCCTGAGTGGGGTGTGAGCGAATGGCGGAACCGATGAACTACGCAGCCCTGAGCAGGTTCGAGCTGCTGCCCTTCCTGTCGCCTACGGCACGATCCTTCCTCGACGTGGGGTGCGCGGACGGGGGATTCGGCTCAACCCTGCGCACGGCATACGGGCCCGAGGCTCGGATCGTCGGGATCGAAGGTAACCCTGAAGCCGCGCAGCACGCCCGAGCCGCGGGCTACGACCGCGTGGTCACGGGCTTCTATCCGGATGCGCTCGACGAGCTCGACGACACCTTCGACGTGGTGGCCTTCAACGACGTCCTCGAGCACTTGATCGATCCCTGGGACGCATTGCGCAAGGCCCACGACGTCCTGAACCCCCGGGGGATCGTGGTCGCCTCCATCCCGAACATCCAATACCTGCCGGCGCTGCGCGACATCGCCGTGCACGGACGATTCGACTACACCGACGCCGGGGGAATCTTCGACCGTACCCACCTCCGGTTCTTCACTCGGTCGACGATCCTGCAGATGTTCCAGGACTGCGGGTATGCCGTGCAGCGGTGCGACGGGATCTGGGACATTCTCGAGGTGGGCCGATACCGGGTGCTCAAGCCGCTCTCGCGGGTCGTCGGGGACAGGCGGTGGCTGAACTTCGTCGTCGTCGCTACCCCGACGCCCCGGTGAACGGGCCGTATCAGGTGGCCGCTTCATGACCCCACCACGTTTCGCAGTCTTCATCCCCCGTCCCGAGCTTCGCGGAGGGGGCGACAAACACGCCCTGAGCATCGCTGAGATCCTCCTCGAGCGGGGCGACGTCACGGTCGTCACCGAGCACCTCGACACGGTGGCGAAGCTGCAGGAAATCGGCCGGTTCCACAATCTCGACCTGACCGGATGCCACCTGTTGTGCCTGCCCCGGGGGCGCAGCCTCGCCTCTCGTGCGGCATACCGGTTGCAGGCTCCGGTCGAGCTGATCCGGCGCTTTCAGAATCGCGAGGATTACCGAGACCTGCGGCGCAAGGGATTCGACGTCTTCGTCAACGTCGCAGCGGGAAGCACCCTCATCAACCCGAGCCCGGTGGGGATCTTCGTGTGCATGTTCCCCAACCCGCCACCCGACACGCTGCCGGACTCCTCGGTGTCCCGACGCGAGGCCTGGGCCGATGCTGTCAGCCCACTCATCGGCGGCAGCAACCCGAACGTGTCGCTGACCTACGACATCGTCCTGCCCAATTCCACCTTCACCAAGGAATGGCTCCAGCGGTGGTGGGGGGCGCCACAGGCGGAGGTACTCTTCCCGCCCTGCGAGCCGATGGCTCGCACTGGGGTGACCCGACGCAAACTCATCGTGAATGTGGGTCGATTCTTCTCCGGTGAAACCGGCAGCCACCACAAGCGGCAGGACGTGCTGTTGCGGACCTTCGCCACGATGGGCCATCTGCACGACGAGGGCTGGGAACTGGCCCTCGTCGGCCCGGTCCATGAGGGCCCGGGTCCGGAACGCTTCGTCGCGGATCTCAAACAGCAGGCGCGCGGGCTGCCGGTGCAGATCATGACCGGCGTCGACCATGGCGCCCTGGTCCGACTCATGAACGAGGCGTCGATCTACTGGCATGCCACCGGATTCGGCACCGAGATCAACCGGGAGCCCTCCCGCCAGGAGCACTTCGGGATGTCGACGGTCGAAGCAATGTCGGCGGGCGCTGTTCCCATCGTGTACGCCGGCGCGGGAGCGCGAGACACCGTCGAGGATGGCGTCACGGGTTATACCTGGCAGACGGTCGACGAACTGCGCCGCCTCACCACTGAGGTTGCCGGAGATGAGGCGCTGCGCGAACGACTGGCTGAAGCGGCGAAACAGTCCTCGGAACGCTTCGGCAGGGCGGCGTTCCGGGCCCGATTGCTGCAGATCCTCGACGCTCTCTCGCTGAGCCCGGCCGACTAGACCTCACCTGCGGTCCGGGCCCGTCCATCCCTGAGGGCAAGGGGATGGCAGGCCCGGGTCCGCCTACACTCCCACTATGCGGCCAGTTCAGTCGGTGTACGCCCCCAGTGACCGGCAAGAGGTGCTGGCGCTCATCCCTGACGATGTCGAGTCTCTGCTCGACGTAGGGTGTGCCGGCGGCGGCTTTGGAGGTGCCGTCCGGTCTCGCTTCGGTCCGCGGATCAGACTTCTCGGGATCGACCCCGTCGAAAGTGAAGTCCACAAGGTGCGCGCGGCCGGTCATTATGACGACGTCGCGGTCGGGTATTTTCCCGACGACCTCCGTCTTGATCGCGCCCTGTCCTGCATCGCGTTCAACGACGTGCTCGAGCACATCTATGATCCCTGGGCTGCTGTTCGAGCAGCCCGAAGCTTCCTTGCTCCGCAAGGCTGTGTCGTGGCCTCGATCCCCAACATCAGGTACCTACCGCACCTGTGGCGCCTCGCGGCACACAGCGACTGGACGTATACGGACGAGGGGTTGCTGGACCGTACTCACATTCGGTTCTTCACCGGGGCGACGATCAGGTCGATGTTTGAGCAGGAGGGGTTCCACGTCGAGGTCCTCCGGGGTGAGCGCAGCTTCCTGGACCGGACGAGACTCGGTCGGCTCCGGCACCACCGGGCACTATCCGGCGACTGGCAGTTCCTGCAGATCCTCGTGCGGGCGCGGGTGAGCTGACCGCGACGTCGGGTGGGGTGGGCCGGAGCACCATGCGTCAGGTCTCCCGGCGCTGATGGTGACCTCGACGTGGCGGGGCGGCCAGACCCGTGAGCGCGCTCAGGGTCGGCGTTGGTAGACCAGGAAGCGGTTGGGGACGTCGTGATAGACGCTGGGGGACAACGTCACGGTGCCGACCGCGTCATATCCCTGCAGGATCGAGACCAGATCGGCGGCGGTCGGCCGAAGTGAATCCACCGCGACGACCAGACACCCCGGGTACTTCCCGCGGGCGTCCATCCGGGCAGCTTCACGCTCGCCGTCATCGAGAGTCCAGAGTGTCTCAGCGGAGGTCGGGGCGTTCGTCAAGACCGAGATTCCGGGCTGTCGTATGACGATGAGCCCTTCGTCCATGCGGGCACATGTCGACAACCCGATGCTCGCGGACTGCACGTCTCGTGCGACCGCATTGCCGACCAGCAAACCTTGCGCCGCGCCCGAATCGATGCGCTGGGACAGCCCCATGAACGGGCCCTCGTTGAACACTACGAGCAAGAGGGACGCGACCATCGGCGTGAGCAGCGCCAAGGAGATCGAAGCCGAGAGTGGCAGACCAGAGTGCGTCACCATCGCCGTGGCACCTGCGGCGACGATCGCCAGCACGCCGACGAATCCCGCTGAGAATGCGCCGTGTTGGGCGCCCGAGGCGGACACGGTCGCAAATCCCACGGTTCCTACGAGGCCGACCACGCCTGCCAGCAGCGCTGCAGCCCGCATTCTGCGACCCAGGCGTCGCCAGGCCCACACGGTGACCGGCGGGGTGAGCAGGATCAACAACCACCAGGCCACGAAACCGCTGTATCGGCCGGCAGTCGGCTCGGTCACATCCGATTGCCCCACCTTGGCCGACCAGACCAAGACCAAGAGGGGGCAGCAGAGGACGAGCAGCCCACGCAGCTTCGCCCGGATCAGCGGCAGGCACGCGACCATGGCCAACAGCGCGGCAAGGGGCAGGAGCTTCGAGCCGACGAGGACCTGGAGCATGTCATGAACCTTGATCACCAGGTAGCCCGTCGGGTTGACGGTCACTCCTCTCTGGGAGGCGGCGTTATGCACGGCGTCCATGGTCGGCGTCCACCCCATGATGAGCACGGCGCCAACAGCGGCCATGAGCAGTGGGGCCGACCAGGCGAATGCGAGGGTTCGTCGCGCGCCCTTCCGTGACCGCGGACCGCTCGCCGCCGGCAGGAGTATCCACGTGCCAGCAACTACCACGGCCGCGGGAACCACGAAGATCGGGAAAGCAACCGTGGCCAGCGCCCAGCTCAAGCCGGTGACCATGGCCCATCGGGCACTCCCGTCCCAGAGGCATCGAACGCACGAAGCCGTCCCCACCAATGTGCACAACGCGGGAACGGTGCTGTACGACGTGACGAGGAGGTTGTAGGGAACGACGAGCAGTGCGGTGGCGACTCCCACGGCGGTCGGCCAACATCCGATGATCGGGGACAAGGCCGAGTAGGCCAACAGCCCGGCCCCGAGGGCGCACGCCACGAAGAAGATCCGCGAGGCCAAGACAAGCCCGTGAACGCCCACGACGTGTGTCCACAGCCAGACAAAGGGCACAGCAGGCAGCGATCCGAGAACGTGCAGGCTGGACTCGTCGCGGAAAGGCAGTTCTCCGCGCGCCACCCGCATTGCCAGAGCGGTGACATAGGAACCATCGCGGAAGTCGAACCCAAGCGTGGCTCGCCAGCCGAGAAAGAGACCAAGAGCGCTGAACAATCCGAGTGGCCCCCACCGGTCAATCGCCGGACCAGCCGGTCGGGCTGTGCTCCGGGGCATAGCGCTTCATCCCATCTCGGCAGGGCGACTCGGCGTGGAAGGCAACGCCGAGTCGTGATGCGGATCTGCTCAAGAAGACTAGTGAGAAAGTCGCTCCCGAATGGCGTAAGGCTGCGCTGTTTCCGCAAACGTCGATTTCGCTCGGAAATGGATCCCCGGGTCAGGAGAAGTTGCGGGGCTCCCGCCACGGCAGCGCGTCCTCGGGATCCCAGGTCGGCCAGGTCAGCGGCGTGGCCGTCACCATCGGCCCATAGGCCCGGAAGCCGATCCGGTCGTCAGGTTGCCCGGCGCTGATCGTGGCCCAGACGTCCTGGATCGCCGCAGCGTCGAGGGCCTCGGCCATCCGCCAATGCGGCGCGATGTTGGCCGCAGGATCGGTGAGTCGGACCGCCGCCACTCCGTTGCGGACCTTGCGTTCGATCTGAGCCGGACCCCGATAGATCGCGTGGGCGATGTGCAGACCGTGCTCTCTCGTGCCCACCCGGGCGGCGCCGTGGTTGCCGAAGGCGACGACCGCAAGCCGGTGGGCCCGAAACTCCGCTTTGCCCGGTCGGGCCGGCGACGCGTCGATGACGAAACTCGCCTCCCTCAGGCGAGCGGGATGGGCCTCGGTGGGCACCATGTGGTGAAACCGCGCCAACACCAGTCCGACCATGGGCCGGCGGCCGGTGAGCTCGGCGAAGAACTGCTGCAGGGTCTGCCCCCGGGCGAACCAGAACTCGTCGGCATCGAACGGGACGATCCAGTCGGCGCCGGCGCGGGCGGCAGCCCGAGCCAGCAGGGTCATCTTCTCCGATTGGTAATAGGCCGGTTCCCGATCGCGCGCGACGTGGATGCGGGGGTCGTTCTTGGCCAATCGCTCGAGTATCTCCAGGGTTCCGTCGCTGGAGAGGTTGTCGGCGACGAGCACGTGGTGCACACCCTGACCCAACAGGTGGTCGATCGATGCCTCGATGACGTCGGCCTCGTCCTTGACCATGGAGACGGCCCAGATCTCGCCGGGCCGGCGAGGTTGCCGTGGCAGGGCGGGCAGGGTGAGTCCCGCTCGGGCGGCGGAGGTCTGCCGTCGGAACCGGGGGTCGCGCAGGTGCCGTGCGAACCACGACGTCTGGGCCAGCTCCAGGCGACCCGCCGCCAGCAGCCCCGGCACCACGGCATACCCGCGTGTGTCTGTCATGAGAGGAGCCCGTCCGGATCCCAGGTCGACCACTGCACCGGCCGGACCCGCACCATCGGGCCCACTGCCGGTACGCCGAGTTGCGGCACCGCCTCACCGCGCACCATCCCGGCCCACAACTCGGCAAGCTGGTCGTCGCCGAGTGCGGCACCCGCGGCCCAGTGCTCCCCACGCTTGATGGCGATGCGTTGCCCGGCGAGCCGCTCGGCAGCAGCACCCTGCCGCAGTTTGCGGGCCACCTGTGCGGGGTTGCGGTAGATGGCGTGCGCGACATGGAGTCCGACCTGTACCGGCCCGGTGCGGAAGGCCTCGTGGTTGCCCGATGCGACCACGGCCAGCGGGTGCGAGCGCAGCACGACCTTGCCGGGGAAGGCCGAGGTCGCGTCCATGACGAAGACGCTATCGGCGTCGACCGGCCCCTCGCCCACAGGCACCATGTGGTGGAAACTCGCGTAGATCATCCCTGCGTCGCTGGCCCGCAGGTGTGCGGCGAGCGATTGACCCTCGGCGAACATGAACTCGTCACCGTCGAACGGCACCACCCAGTCGGCACCTGCCCGCCAGGCGTGATGAGCCAGCCAGGTGATCTTCTCGGACTGGTGATGGCCGGGTTCGGCGTCGATCGCGACGTGAACCCGAGGATCGCGCAGCGCCCGCCGCTCCAGCAGCTCACGGGTGCCGTCGACCGACCCGTTGTCGGCGATGAGTATGCCGTCGACGCCTTGCTCGAGCAGGTGGTCGATGACCAGCTCGACGATGTCGGCCTCGTCCCGGACGACCGAGACCGCCCAGACCGCACCGGGGATGCGGCGCGAGCGGGGCAGGTCGGGCAGGCTCATCGCCTTGACCACCCTGCGGATCACCGACCAGCGGGCCGGACGGCGCAGCTCGCGCAGTGACCAGGACAGCTGCCCGAGTTCGGCGCGCAGCCGGATCGTTGCGTGCTCGGGCACGATCACTCCAACCGCCCCAACTGCACCAGCCGGGCGAAGTCCGGCGACACGGCCTGCACATCGGCGAAACTGCCGACCGCCTCCACCCGCCCGTCCTTGACGAAGGCGATCTGGTCACAATGCTTCACCGTCGAGAGCCGGTGCGCGACGATGACCATCGAGAGGCGGCCGGCCAGCGCGGTCATCGTCTGGGTGATCCGCAGTTCGGTCTCGTTGTCCAGCGCCGAGGTGGCTTCGTCCAGGACGAGCAGACGTGGTTGGCGATAGAGCGCGCGAGCGATCCCGACCCGCTGCCGCTGGCCGCCCGAGAGGCGCACCCCGCGCTCGCCGATCTCGGTGTCCAACCCCTCGGGGAGGCCGGACACGACATCGTCGAGATGCGCGGCCCGCACCGCTGCCCACAGTCGCTCTTGATCGACCTGGGCCGGGTCCTCGGCGAAGGCGATGTTGTCCGAGAGGGTCCCCTGCAGCAGCCACACCTGCTGCGGGACCATGCCGATATTGCGCCGCCAGGCGGCCATGCCGTCCTGGATGTCGACGCCGTCGACGAGGACTCGGCCGTGCTGCGGGGTGAGCAGGCCGAGGACGACATCGACGAGAGTGCTCTTGCCGGCCCCACTCCCACCGACCAGGGCGACCGACGTGCCGAAGGGGATGGTCAAATCAATGCCCTTGAGCACGTCGTCGGTGCCGGTCTCGTAGCGGAACTGCACGTCCTGCACCTGCAGGACCTCGCGGAACGGCAGGGGCTCGGCCGACGGCGCCGGCTCCGGAGTCTGGTGCGCCGCCTCGAGGTCGACCATGACACGCTTGACCCCCACGGCGCCGGAGCGGATCGCATTGAGCGAGGCCATGAGTCGCACGACGCTGGGCAGGATACGAAACCCTGCGGCGGCGAAGAGGGCGATCATCGCCAGCGCCGGGGTGCCCTGCTCCTGCGCGAAGGCCACCCCGGCCATCAGGGCGACACCGACGATGAAGAGCAACTCCATGAGGTGCTTGGGCAACTCACCGAGGAAGCTGGTCAGCCGACCGGAGGAGCTGGCCGCGATGCGGGCCTGCTCGTACTTCGTCTCGAAGTAGGGCGCCGCTCCCCGGATCTGCACCTCCTTGATGGCGGCCACCGACTCGGTGCCGGCCTGGAAGGCACCCATCGCCGCCCACAGGGACACCTCACTGGCGTGCACGAGTCGCGGCCTGGCCCAGCGCTGGAAGAGCAGCGCCGCGACGAGGAAGTATGCCGTGACGGCGAGGGTGGGGATCGGCATGGACACGAAGAGGGTGAGGACGATGGCGGTGATCGCGATGGCATCCGACAGCGCGGACATCGACCCCATGACGACCTGGCCATAGGTCTGGCCCACGGCGTCGTTGAGGGTCGTCATGAGATCGCTGGTGCTGCGCCGCAGATGCAGCGCGTACGGCGCCCTCAGGTAGTAGCGGAACAACCGCATCGCGGTGCCGACCTGCTCGCGCATGATGACGCCCGACATCCACCAGCGGAAGGCGACGGTCGCCAACGCCTTGAGCACGAAGAGCACGAGCATGATGATGGCGAGGTATGCCGCGAGGCGCTCCCGGGGTGGGTTGCCGAGGATGGCTGCCACCCGCCCGAAGATGCCGCCGCCGATATCCGTGCCGGACAACAACTGCATGAGCGGCATGACAGCGGCAATCGCGACGACCTCGAGGCTGGCCACCGCCGAGGACCCGATGACCCCGGCGATGAGGGTCAGCCGGGTCCGACGGGTGAAGAGCACCCCCATGCCGATGGGCACGCCGAGGAAGCGCAGCACCAGGCGTTGCGGGAGGCGGGAGCGCAGTTGTCGCTGGGCCGGCTTCTCGACGAACTCGTGCAGCGCAATGGCGCACAGCACCGCGATGCCGAGGATGCCGACCCCGCGGCCGATGTTGAGGGCCAGGCCGCGATCGTCACGGCCGAGCAGTGGCGTGACGTTGAGCAGGACGAGTTCGTGGACCAGGTAGAAGCCGAAGGAGACCTGCCCGGCATACACGAGCCACCGCCGGCGCAACAGCCCCGAGTGCCCGGCGAGGTCCGCCACCGCTGCCGCCACGATGACGGCCGCGAACGGGAGGATGAAGACCACGTCGACGACCGACTGCGGAAGCTGGGCTCGAGTGAGGACGAGTGCCAGGCCGAGAGCGCCGGCCAGGGCTACCGTCAGCGGCACCCGGGGCCGCCAGCCGCGCAGCACCAGGGTGGCCAGCAGTATCCCGAGGACGAACTCACCCGACCGGACGATCGGAAGGGTGTAGGCCCAGACGTCCAGATAGGGGCCGGACAATCCCGCTGCGCCGGCCACGCCCGACATCAGACCCAGCCAGCCCAGGCAGACCACCAGCAGCCGCGAGGTGGGCTGGGTGCGCGACCACACGATGAGGAACGGCGCGACGAGGTAGAAGAACGCCTCGCAGGACAGCGACCAACTCACCGCATTGCCGCTGAACACGATGCGCCAGTCGGGAAACCAGGCCTGGACGAGCAGGCCGTTGGCGACCACTCCGCGACCGGTGATCGGCAAAGCCGTCACGGGGACGAGCAGCGCGACCAGCAGCATGGCCAGGTGGCTGGGATAGACGCGCGAAACCCGCCGCAGCCAGAAGTCCGGCGCGGAGACGGTCCGGCCGGCCGACCAGGTGAGCACGAACCCGGAGAGGATGAAGAAGAACGCCACACCCGCAAACCCATTGGCCCACAACGCCTGCGCCGGCATCCACTCGAACGTGCGCGCGAAGTGATAGAGGAACACCGCCCCGGCCGCCAAGGCCCGCAAGCTGGTCAGGCGGGGCAGGTCGCGCACCTCGGCGACGGGAGTGCGGGTTCCCGGCGCAGTCGAGGCAGTGGTCATGGCGTTCCTTGGGCAGGCAGGATGGGTTGACCGATCGATCCCCGTCGGCCAGTCTGCCAAAGGTTGGCCTATCCCGAAGACATGGGAGCCTTGGGGGAGCGGATCGTGGGGATGCGCGAAAGGCGGGCAGTCATGAGTGTGCGAGGGACGACGGTGTACTACTCGCACCCTGGCGGCCGTGGCTGGGACACCGTCGAGCTCATGGCCCAGACGGCGGCGCGGTGGCTTGAGGCAGACCTGGTCCGCCTGGATGCCGGCAGCGGCTATTCGCGCAGCTGGCTGCTGCGTGGCCTGCTCCCCAGACCCCCACGCAGGTTTCGCGGCGGACCAGGTGTCGTCATCGCCGGTGCACCGGCCCATCTCAACGCCGTCCTGGCCCTGCCCGCGCTCCGTCGGGCCCATGACCCACTGGTCGGTTGGGTCATCGATTCGTTCTGGCACGAACGCATCCCCCGTATTGCCCGAGGTCGGGGGGTGTTCGACCGGCTGTTCATCACCGACGCCGAGTTCGTCCCGGAGTGGGAGTCGGCAACGGGTACGCCCACGACCTGGCTGCCCTTCGGTGCCGATGTGCTCGACGCCGGCTCGGCCGCCGGTGATCGCCCGGTCGACGTTCAGCGCGCGGGCCGCCAGCCAGCCGCTTGGGACGACGACGACGCGGTGGCCCGAGCGGCAGCCGAGCTCGGCCTGACCTACCGTGGCCGGACTCCGTTCCACGCCGATCCAGCCCGCAACCAGGCCGGCCTGATGGCAGCTGAAGCCGAGGCCAAGTTCACCCTGGCCTTCTCCAATGTCGCGGCGCCCGCGGACTACACCCACCCCACCCGGCAATACCTCACCGGCCGCTGGACCGACGCCCTCGCCTCCGGTTCCACGGTCGCAGGGATCGCTCCGGTATGCCGTGCGACGAGCGAGTTGCTCTGGCCGGAGGCTCTCCTCGAGCTCGGCACGACCGACCGCGACGACGGGCTGCGCCAGATCGCCGCCGCTGTGCAGGAGTGGATTCCAGCCCGGGCGCGGCTCAACCACCTGCGGGCCCTGGAACGGCTCGACTGGCGGTGGCGGATCGAGCGGCTGGCTCGCGAGGCACAGATCGATGCCCCGGGCCTGCCCGCGGAGCTCACTCGGTTGCTGGCTCGCATCGCCGAGTTGACGAGGGTGGGATGAGCACTCTGCGCCCCGGGATCTCGGTCGTCATCCCGCACTACGGCGATCCGGCGCCGACTCTGGCGCTGCTCGCCCAGCTCGCCGGCCAGACCGTCCCCCTCGACCCGACGACGGGGGCCGACCTTCCCCTCCAGGTGATCGTCTCCGACGACGCCTCACCCCAGCCGTTTCCCGCGCAGGAGGCCACGGCATTCGGGGCGGTGGTGGTGCGCCGCACCAGCAACGGCGGCTTCGGCTCGGCGGTCAATTCCGGTGCCGCCCAGGCACATCACGACCTGCTGCTCATCCTCAACAGCGACCTGTCGATCGGCCCGAGTTACGTCAGCGACCTGGTGACGGCCGCGCGACCCTGGCTCCCGGCCGTGGTCGGACCCGCGCTGCTCGACGGGGAAGGTGCGTCCGACTTCGGCGGCCGGCACTTCCCGACGATCGGGCATCAAGCGGTCGAGTGGCTCATCCCATTGGCCCGGTGGCGCGAACGCAGCGCGCTGCACGCGGCGGTCGGCCACGACACCCGAGCGGTGCCGGGGGTGACGACCACCGTGGACTGGCTGGTCGGCGCGTGCCTGCTGTTGCCCACCGAGAGCTTCCGGGCGGTCGGTGGCTTCGACGAGGGCTACTTCATGAACAGCGAGGGGTCGACCTGCAGCGGGTGCTGCGCCGGCACGGCATACCGGCTGTGTATGCCGGCACCGTCACCGTCACGCACACCGGCGCCGGCTCCTCCGACGCCACCAAACGCCGCGCCTGGGTGGTGCAGTCGAGGTTGCGCTATGCGCAGAAGTGGGGCGGCCGGCCTGCCCGGCGGCGACTGCAGAGCGCGCTCGCGGCTGCCACCGTGGTCAATCTGGTCTGGAACACTGGTCGTCGACTGGCGAGTCGGTCGGTCACCCCGCTGGCCACCGCCCGCACCGAGTGGCAGTTGCTCTCCGGAAGGACACCCCGATGACGCCGCCCCCGCCCGCGACTGCCGTCCAGGCGGCGGCCTGGGCGGCTCGACGGCTGGCCGAAGCGCCGCCGTCGGTGCGCTGGCACGCCGGGCGGCTCCGGTCGGCGCTCATCTATCGCCCGGCCTTCGGCAGCTTCGGCGCGGGTAGCGTCATCGTGCGTCCGCGGGTGTTGCGCGGCGTCGAGGGCATCCACATCGGCGCCGGCTGTGCGATCTACGACGGCGCCTGGCTGGCCTGCGAACCTGGCGGCGGTCCGCTGCGCATCGGCGACCGCACCTACCTCGGGCACGACGTGCACCTGCATGCCATCGACCCGGTCGAGATCGGCTCGGGCGTCGTGTTGGCTGACGGCGTGTTCGTCGCCTCCAGCGATCATCACCGCACCGACCGGCATCGCGTCGTCGCCTCCGGCCCGATCCGCATCGGCGACGACGTCTTCGTCGGCCAGCGCGCGATCATCCTCGGTGGGGTGACGATCGGCGCCGGCGCCACCATCGCGGCCGGAGCGGTCGTCACCCGCGACGTCGCGGCCGGCGAGGTCGTCGCCGGGGTGCCCGCGACGCCGGTCAGCTCCGGCCCTCGCCGTGGCGGCTGAGGAGCGACCTCGCCGCATGACCGCCCCCCGTCGCCTGCTCGTCGTCAGCCCGAACTTCCACGGCTACTGGCGGTCCATCGAGCGTGCTTTCACCGAGCTCGGGTATGCCGTGACGACGCACCGTTACGACGAACGTCCGGCGCGCCTGGCCCGGGTCGGCGCCAAGGTGCGCCACGAACTCCCGGCGCGGATCGGCCTGACCCGGTTCGGTCTCGGCGACCCCGGCGACCTCGTCGCCGGCCGCACGGCAGCGGCGCTCGCCGCCCTGGACGCCGTCGACCCCCATCGGCTGCTCGTCGTCAAGGGCGACACCCTCGGTGCGGCCTTCTGGGACGAGGTCGACCGGCGCAAGATTCCCCGGGTGCTGTGGCTCTACGACGAACTGCGCCGGGTGCGTCACGAGGTGCCTATCGAGCGGCTCGGCCCGATCGCGAGCTACAGCGCCGCAGACACCGGCGCACTTCAGGAGCGATCCTTCACTGTCGCGCATGTTCCGCTGGCTTTCGACCCGACGATGACCCCGACGCAGCCTCCACGGACCGACGAGGTGGTCTTCGTCGGTGCGCGCTACCCCGCCCGCGAGCGGCTGCTCGTCGGGCTCGCCGAGGCCGGCGTCCCGGTGCGTGCCTACGGGCGCGACTGGTCGGGTCACCTGGTCGACCGGGTGCGCACCTGGGACCTGCACCGTCCTTCGATCGCCGCCGGCCGCGACCTGCCCCGACCCGAGGCGTATGCCGTGCTCGCCGGCGCCGCAGCCGCGCTCAACATCCACGGCGACCAGGACGGGTTCACCATGCGCACCTTCGAGGCCTGCGGTGTGGGTGGCCTGCAGCTCATCGACCGCGCCGACGTGACCGAGCTCTACACCCCCGGGGAACACCTCGAGGTCTTCGGCGGGCCGGCCGAGCTCACCGCCCTCGCCGACCGGGCGCTGCGCGACCGGCCCTGGTCGGATCGCCTGCGCGCCGCAGGCCGGGCGCACACGATGGCCCAGCACACCTTCGTCCACCGGGCCCGAGCTTTGGAGGCGCTGTGGGACTGAACGACCAGCTGCCCGCCCACGGCTTGCTGCACCCCCGCTCGCTGGCCGACTGGCGGCGGTGGCAGGCCGCCCGCCACCCGGTGCGCGGGGTGGTCCGGGACCTGCGCTCCGGCCTGCAGGGCTTGAGCGAGCGCCACCTCACCCTGCGGCAGACCGGACCCGCGACCGGCGCCGCGACCGAGTCGGCGATTGAGTCGGCGACCGGCGCCGCGACCGGACCCGCGACCGGCGCAGGGGTCGCTGACCCCGAGGGTGCGGAGGGGCCTGAGGTCACTGAGGGCGCGGAGGGCACGGCATACCTGGCTCTGGGCAGCCCGGACGCCGACATCCTCGTCGTGCTCGACACCCTCGCGCCGTCCTCGGCGCTGGCGCTGGCCCGGCCGTTGGCCTTCCTGCCGGCCGAACGGCTGGCGTGCTCTCCCACCAACCGGCCGATTCGATCCTGCCGGCCGGGCTGCACTCGCGACCGGTGACGACGACCCAGTGGCAGCGCGCGCTGCCCTACGCCCGGGTTGTCGCCGGGGCCGGTGACTACCTCGACCTCGGGGGTCAGGCCTTCGCCTGGGCGCGTCGGCACGGCCACCGCCGGATCGTCGTCCAGCACGGGTTGATGACCCCGCTCGCGCCGCCGCTGGGGGCCGACGTGCGGCTGCTCGCGTGGAGCCAGGCGGACGCCGACTTCTGGTGGTCCGGGCGGCAGGACGCGCAGAGCGTCGTCGTCGGCTCGCAGCTGCTGTGGGAGGCCTCGCGCGCCGGAGCGGCCGGCACCCACCCGACCCAGCCCGACGGCATACCGGCCGGTATGCCGTCCGGCCCGCCCTCCGGCGCGCCATCCCGCCCCGAGGCCGGGCAGCGGCCGGTCTTCCTCGGGCAACTGCACGGCGCGGAACTGCCCTGGCGGCAGATGGCGCGCACCGCAGAGCGGTTCTGCCGCGAGACCGGCGCGGTCTATCGCCCCCACCCGGGAGAGCGCGATCGGGCCAGCCGGCTCACCCACGCGCTCTTCCAGCGCCGCGGGATCACGATCGACCGCTCCGGCACGCCGCTGGCCCAACTCACCAGCCCGGTCGTGTCGATCTTCTCGACCGGCGTCCTGGAGGCCGCGGCGCGCGGCGTGCCGGCGTGGGTGACCTGCGTCGATCCGCCGCCGTGGTTGCGAGATTTCTGGGCGCGGTATGACATGAAGCAGTGGGGCGACCGTCCCACACCCGGGCCGCCCATCCCGTCCACCGAACCCGCCACCGCGGTCGCGGCTGCGCTCGCCGCCGCCAGTGAGGAGTCGTCATGAGGATCCTCGCCGTCATCCCGGCGCGCGGCGGCTCCAAGGGCATCCCCCGCAAAAACCTGGTCCCGCTCGCCGGAAGCCCGCTCATCGCCTGGACGATCGGCCACGCCCTGGAGAGCCGCTATGCCGCCACCGGCGAGATGGATGTCGTGGTCTCCACCGATGACGATGAGATCGCTTCTGTCGCAACGGCATACGGGGCTCAGGTGCCGTTCCGGCGACCGGCCGAGCTGGCCGAGGACACTACCGCCACCGAGCCGGTCGTCCTGCATGCCATCGCCGCCCAGGTCGCCGCGGGCCGCGAACCCGATGTCGTCGTCCTGCTGCAGGCCACCTCGCCGGTGCGCACCCCGGGCACCGTCGATCGGGCGCTCGACCAGTTCTTCGCCAGCCACGTCGACTCGCTCGTCGGGGTGGTGCGCCAGGCGCCGTTCCTCTGGCGCGAACCCGCCCCCGGGGCAGCCCCGCTGCCCGACTACGACGTCGACCGGCGCCCCCGGCGCCAGGACCTATCCTTGACCCAGTGGCGTTATCGGGAGACCGGCTCGATCTACGTCACGCGGCGCCAGATCTACACGCAGCACCACAATCGGCTGGGGGGCCGGATCGGGCTGTTCGTCATGGACGAGATCGAGGGCGTCGACATCGATTCGCAGCTCGACCTCGCCC
>Ga0116179_1001495_pt1 | contig 17458 bp, 14 predicted proteins | sample AD_UKC071_MetaG_FD_89751 | JGI IMG/M metagenome (GOLD analysis project Ga0116179, IMG submission 89751) | Active sludge microbial communities of municipal wastewater-treating anaerobic digesters from USA - AD_UKC071_MetaG | ecosystem: Engineered > Bioreactor > Anaerobic > Digestate | place: USA...
CAATACTTCTACCCCAACGCGAACAAGCCGCAGCCCGCCGCGACGCAGGCTGCCGCCCCGACGCCCAGCGCCTCTGCCACCGCGACGGCCAAACCGACGCGTGAGGGCGGACTGACCAACGCGGCCGACATCGCGCTGGAAAAGAAGGACCTGAAGGCCGCGCTGGCCGCGCCGAACCGGGTGCGGATCGAAGCGCCCGGCCTGTCCGGCTCGATCAACCTGACCGGCGGGGTGATCGACGATCTGACCACCAACCGCCACACCGCCAGCCTTGAAAAGGCCGACGGTCCGCAGCGGATCTTCTCGCCCGCAGGCACCCCCGCGCAGGAATATGCACAGTTCGGCTGGGTTCCGGCTGAAGGCTCCGCCCCGGTCCCCACCCCGGCCGGCAATGCCGAATGGACCGCCCCCGCTGGAGCCAAACTGACCCCGCAAACGCCGGTCACGCTCAGCTATGACAATGGCGCGGGCCAGGCCTTTGCCCTGACCTATGCGATTGACGCCGATTACATGATCACGGTGACGCAGACCGTGCGCAACGCCGGTGCGGCCCCGGTCGCAATCAAGCCGGTGGCGCACCTCAACCGCACCGACAAGACCGCCAGCCTCGATAGCTGGAACGTCCATTCCGGCCCGTTCGGCGCGTTTGACGGCACGGTTTCTTTCGGGCCGAACTATTCCGACGTTGCCGAATCCGCTTCGAAAGTGGTCGAGAACAAGGGCAATCCGGACTGGATCGGCTTTACCGACATCTACTGGATGAGCACCCTGATCCCCGAAAAGGCCGGGGCGACCAGCGAATTCCGGCTTGATCCCAGCGGCATCTACCGCGCCAACCTGTTCTATCCCCAGGCCGCGATCGCGCCCGGCCAGCAGACCACCCGCACCACCCGCCTGTTTGCCGGTGCCAAGGAAACCGAGGTGCTGGACCGTTATGAAGCCGCGGGCATCCCGCACTTCGGCCTGGCGATCGACTGGGGCTGGTTCCGCTGGTTCGAAAAGCCGATCTTCTGGCTGCTCAAGACCCTGTTCCACGCGGTCGGCAACTTCGGCGTGGCGATCATGCTGCTGACGGTTGTGGTACGCGGGGTGATGTTCCCGGTCGCCCAGCGTCAGTTCGCCAGCATGGCGGCGATGAAGGCGATCCAGCCGAAGATGAAGGCGATCCAGGAACGCTACAAGGATGACAAGCAGAAGCAGCAGGAAGAAGTCATGGCGCTGTACAAGCGCGAAGGCGTCAACCCGCTGGCCGGGTGCCTGCCGATCTTCCTGCAGATCCCGATCTTCTTTGCGCTGTACAAGGTGCTGATCCTGTCGGTCGAAATGCGCCACCAGCCCTTCGCACTGTGGATCAAGGACCTGTCCGCGCCCGATCCGCTGCACATCCTGAACCTGTTCGGCCTGCTGGAATTCCAGCCCCCGGCGTTCCTGGCGATCGGCGTTCTGGCGCTGCTGCTGGGGATCACGATGTACTTCCAGTTCAAGCTCAACCCGGCGCAGATGGACCCGGCCCAGCAGCAGATCTTTGCGATCATGCCGTGGATGATGATGTTCATCATGGCGCCCTTCGCGGCCGGGCTGCTGCTCTACTGGATTACCTCAAACGTGCTGACAATCGCCCAGCAGGCTTATCTCTATTCGCGCCATCCGCAGCTTAAGGCGCAGGCCGAAAAGACGGCGGAGGATCACAGCCGGGCCAAGGCGCGCGGCAAATAAACATGGCCGACGAAGCCCTTGTTGAGGCGGCGCGAAAGCTGTTCGCCGGGCGGGTGGAGTTCCTGCTGAGCGCGCCCGCGCTGAAATTCCTGCCCGATCCCGGCGCGCCGGAGATTGCCTTTGCCGGGCGATCGAACGTCGGCAAGAGCAGCCTGCTCAACGCGCTGACGGGCAGAAAGGCGATCGCCCGCGCCTCGGTCACGCCCGGCCGCACGCAGGAGCTGAACTTCTTCGAAGTGGGCGAGCCGACCCGGATCCGGCTGGTCGATATGCCCGGCTATGGCTATGCCAAGGCCCCGCTCAAGGTGGTTGAGCTGTGGAAACGGCTGGTGCGCGATTACCTGCGCGGGCGGGTCGAACTGAAGCGCACCCTGGTGCTGATCGACAGCCGCCACGGGGTGAAGGACGTTGACCGCGAAATGCTCAAGATGCTGGACGAGGCCGCGGTCGGATACCGGCTGGTCCTGACCAAGGCAGACAAGATCAAGGCCAGCGAGCTTGAAGCCGTGCTTGCCGCCACCCAGGCCGAAGCGCGCAAGCACCCGGCGGCCTTCCCGGTGGTCCATGTCACCTCAGCCGAAAAAGGCATGGGCATTGCCGAATTGCGCGCCGCGGTGCTGGAAGACGCCTCGATCTGATCGGATGCTCTAAGCGAACTCTTGCAGTTCCAGCCCGGCTTCTGCCCGGACCACCCCGAAACGCTTGAGAGCGAACGCGCGGTAGTGCGGGGACAGCACCGTATCCATCGCCACGAAGGTCGCCTCGGCGCGGTCGCGGCGCAGCGCCAGGCGGACATAGCCCTGGTGCAGATTGTCGGTCCAGACCACTTCCGGGTTGTGTTCGGCAAAGGCGGCATCAAGCCGTGCGGCGGTGCGCGGATCGAACCCGCTGTCGATGAAATCGCCGGGTGAGGTGATCCCGGCGGTGCCCAGTTCGATCCCCCGCGCCCGGCCCTCGGCATCGGCCAGACGGTTGGCCCAGAAGCTGTGGCTATCGCCGGTCAGGAACACCAGATCGTCCACCCCGGCCGCGCGGGCCTGCGAATAAAGCCGTTCGCGCGCCCATTCATAGCCATCCCAGGTATCGGGATAGAACGGCAGGTTCCACTTGCCCTTCCAGGCCAGATCGACCGCCGCGCCCAGCGGTTTGTCCTGTGCAGCGGGATCGGGGATCAGGCCAAGCCGGACCACATCGGGCACCCGGGTGCGCGCGATCGGCATCGGATTGCCGATCAGCCGCCACGGCTGCCTCAGCTCGCGCGAGCGCGCCCAGGCGGCGGCGAGATCAGCCTCCAGCTCTGGCGCCAGCATGGTGCGGCCCGTCGCACCGATCGCGTCCCGCTCCATCGCGGCGGCATCGGCGTGGCTGGCGATGGTCTTCTTGTAAGGCGCATAGTCGATCTGCAAGGCGCGTGCGGTATGCCGCGTTTCCAGGGTGGACAGCGTCGCCAGATCGCCGAACGCATAGCTGCGCCAGAACTGCATCCGGGTCCGCCCGGCCACCGGCTCACGCACCGGCATCCATTCGTAATAGGCCTGGATCGAGGCCGCCCGGCGGGCCGCCCAATCGCCCTCCGTCTCGCTCTGGTGGTTCTGGGCGCCGCCAGTCCAGGGATTGTTGGCGCTCTCGTGATCGTCCCAGCAGGCCAGCAGCGGCTTTGCCGCCAGCATCGCCTGCGATCCCGCGTCGGTCTTGTACTGGGCGTGGCGGGTGCGGTAATCGTTCAGCGAGACGATCTCGTTCGCGGGCTGATGAACCCGCCCCAGCCGCTTGCCGCTTTCCGCGCCCCAGCCATCGGCACCATATTCATAGATGTAATCGCCGGTGTGCAGCACGAAATCGATCGCCGGGTCGTGGGCAATCGCATCATAGGCGTTGAAATAGCCGAACGGATAGTTCGAGCAGGATGCCAGCGCGATCCCCAGCCGTTCGAGCCGACCGACCGGCAAGGTCCGGGTCCGCCCGATCGGTGAGGTTTCTCCTCCGGCGCGGAACCGGTAGTAATAGTGTGCGCCCGGGGTCAGCCCTTCGGCCAGCACCTTGACGGTGAAATCGCGGTCCGGTCCGGTGGCGAAGCGGCCGCGGCGGACGATTCTATTGAAGGCCAAATCGCCGGACAGTTCCCATTCGACCTCCAACGGGTCTTGCGCGGTCACCCGGGTCCACAGCACCACGCTGGTTGCATCGGGATCGCCACTGGCCACCCCGTGCCGGAACCGCGTGCTGGCCCGCAGCGCAGTGCGCGCACCAGCGGGCAGCGCAACCGCCGCCGCTCCGGCCGACAGGCCCGCCAGCGTGGCCCGGCGGGTAATGGCTGAAAGGTCTGTCATGCGGCACTCCTTGAGGCGGGAGCAAGGCCCCGACAGAGGTCTTGCGGCAATTCCCTGTTCAGGAAAAGGGCGGGGTGGCCGCCGCCATCGACTGCCACCCCGGATTCAGGCATTGAGGCGCGATCAGAGACCGAAGCGCAGCGTCACGAAGAACTGCTGCGGCGCAGCGACCAGCAGCGTCTGGCGATCCCCGCTGTTGCCGGTTCCGCCCGAGTTGATCGTGCCGACATAGCGTTCATCGAACAGGTTGTTGGCATTCAGCTGGATCTCGATCTTGTCGGTCACGCGGTAGCCGATCGAGGCATCGACCACCGTGCGGCCCGGGACCGACTGATCGTTGGTGTAGGTGAAATAGCGCTTTGACATATAGTTAACGCCGATCCGGCCAAACAGCGCGCCCTTGTCATAGCTCAGCTCGCCGCGCAGCATATGCGCCGGGCTGTCAACCACGGTCTTGCCCTTGATCGCCGCGAGCAGCACGCCCGAGAGGTTGTAAACGTCGTCCTGATAGGTCGCATCGGTGTAGGAGTAGGAGGCGAACAGCCCGAACCCACCGCCGAGCTTGAGATCGCCGACCGCCTCGAACCCGACCGAGCGGACCGAACCGACGTTCTGCAAAACCGACGGGTTGCCGACGATCGATGAGCCGCTGGCTGCGGAAAGCAGGCGGTTGTTGAAGTTGACCAGGTAAACCCCGACCACCCCGTTGAACACCGGGCTATGGTAGCGCGCGCCAAGCTCATAGGTGTCGGAGGTTTCCGGCTTGAGCGTGCCGACGATCGCGTTGAAGCCGGTCTGGTTGGTGGAGAACGGGCCGGTGGTGGTGGCCGATGCGAAGGCGCGGGTCGCCTGGGTGAAACCGGCGAAGACTTCGGCCCGTTCGCCCAGTTCGAAGTTCACCCCGACGTGCGGCTGGAACCAGTCGGTCGCGTCGATCTTGCCCTGCGGGAAGCTGGCGGCGACAACGGCGGTGGCTTCGTTGGTAACGCGGAAGCCCTTCCAGCCGAGGTTGACCTTGAGCTGGCCGAGGTCGATCCGGTCTTCGACGAAGTACTGCAGGGTCTGGGTGTCGAAGTTGAACTCCCATTGGGTGTAGAACGGATTGGTCGGGTATTCGCGGAACGAACGGCCCGGGTTGATCCGGCTTTCCAGCCCATAGAACCGGCGCGCCTGGTTAAAGCTGTTGGCTTCATACCAGCCGCCCACGCTCAGCGTGTTGGCGCCGGCTTCCCAGGTCAGCTTGCCGAAGACCCCGCCGCGGTCGATTTCGTATTCGGTGGTGCGGATCGAGATCGGCACGCCGTTGGGGCTCGGAACATACGGCGTGGCCCACAGGCCCATGCCCTTGTTGTGGTGATAATAGCCGCGCAGCGCGATATCGATGCCATTGCCCAGCGGGCTCTTGAAGCCGATCGCGGCCACAGTGTCCTTGCGCAGGCCCGATGCGTCGTAGTAGGCATCGTCAACCGAAGTGACCGCGCCCGGATAGACCGTACCCGCCGCCGCGTTCGATACCGGTGCGCCGGTTTCCCCGCGGTTGTTGCCGATATCGGCATAAAGGATCGCCCGGGCATAGTCCGGGTAAGCATTGTCCCAATCATAGCCGAGCCGGTTCAGCATATCGAGCGACATATCCTGATAGTCCTGCTCGCGCCGGTCGGAATAGCTGAACCAGGCGTCAAGGCTGGCATCGCCCAGCGGCACCACCACCTTGGCATTGACCATGTGCTGATCCTGGGTGCCCTGGCCGCGATACTTGTCGGTGGTGCCATAGGCATAGGATACGAAGCCGCGCGGGCCATCGACCGTGCCGATGTTCAGTCGCACGAAACCGCGCATCGTTTCATCGCTGCCGGCGGTGACGTTGGCCTGCGCGGCGAACCGGTCAACCGGATCCATCGAGAAGGTTTCAACCGTGCCGCCAAGATTGTTGGTCGATTGCGTGCCAAGCGCGCCCGAACCCTGGGTAACCCGCACGGTGCCGATGTTTTCCGGGCTGACCACGCGGCTGATATGCAGGCCGTTGTGGTTGCCATAAGACATATCGCCCAGCGGGATGCCGTCAAAATTGAAGCCCAGCTGGTTCTGATTGAAGCTGCGGATCGTCACCCGGGTTGACCATTCATAGTTGCCGAAGGCGTCAGCCGACTGGATGTTGACGCTGGGCAGCTTTTCGATCGCCCGGATCGGGCTGGTGCCCGGTGCAAGGGTGACGATGTCGCGCGCATCGACTTCCTGAACCTGGCGAGTTTCGCCCTTGCCGAAGACCACGATTTCAGCATCGCTGGTTTCGGTTTCGGCGTCAGCAGCAGGCGCCGCTTCGGCAGCGAGCGCGGCCTGCGGCAGGAGGGCGGATGAGGCGAGCAGAATTACGGCGAATCGGCGCATGGGAAACCCCTGTTTCGGTTGAATGCAGGGGCGGCGGATAGGCGCGGCGTATTACGCTTGGATGCCAGTCTGACGAAAGCTGGATGACGGAAATGCGACCTTCAATTGTCCGCAATCATGCTGCGGAATGACGGGCTACCGCGCGAACAGTTGGCCCAGATCGGCGAAGGCTTTCATTTCAATGGCGTTGCCGCTGGGATCGCGGAAAAACATCGTCGCCTGTTCGCCCACCTGCCCCTTGAAACGGGCATAGGGTTCGATCTCGAACTTCACGCCTGCGCCCTTCAGCCGCTCGGCCAGCGCGTGCCAATCGTCCATCGGCAGGACCAACCCGAAATGCGGCACCGGCACGCCGTGCCCGTCAACCGGGTTGTTGCCGGCATCGTCCGCCGCCTGCCCGGTGCAATGGGCGACGATCTGGTGGCCATAGAAATCGAAATCGATCCACTGATCGCTGCTGCGCCCCTCTGCGCAGCCCATGACCCCGCCCCAGAAGGCGCGCGCCTCTGCAAGATCACGGACCGGAAAGGCGAGATGGAATGGGCGTAGGGCCATGACTGTTCAGACTCGACAGATTTTTGATGAACGACTAGTCGCTAACGGATGAAGCTGATCATTGGCAACAAGAACTATTCCAGCTGGTCGCTGCGCGGCTGGCTGGCGGCCAAGCAATCGGGCCTGCACTTTGATGAGATCACCGTTCCGCTTTACGGCGAGGATTGGGACCAGCGCAAAAAGCAGACCGAAGGGATCGAGCCATCATCCGGCAAGGTCCCGGTGCTGTGGGACGGCGACGCCGTGGTCTGGGACTCTCTGGCGATCATCGAATACCTGTCCGACAAGGTCGGGCGTGACCGGTTCTGGCCCAAGGCCGAAGATGCCCGCGCCTTTGCCCGCTCGATCGTGGCGGAAATGCACAGTTCCTATCAGGCGCTGCGCAGCGAATGCCCGATGAACGTGCGCCGCCGGGTCGAAACCTGGGAATTCAGCGAGGCCGCGCGCGGCGACATCGTCCGCATCCTGACCCTGTGGGCAGAGGCGCGCGCCCGCTTTGGCAAGGGCGGGCCATACCTGTTCGGCACCTTCAGCGCGGCGGACATCATCTATGCCCCGGTGGTCAGCCGCTTCATCACCTATGGCATCGGCGTGCCCGGCTTTGCGGTGGCCTATATGGAAGCGCTCTGGACCCACGAATGGATGCAGGCCTGGATCGACGCCGCCGAAGATGAGGAATGGGTGATCGAGCAGCGGGAAGGCCCGAGAACCGCCGGGAAGTAAGGGCTGGACCAGTTGGTGTGGGGCCGGTCCGATATGGACAAACGTCTGCAATCGGCCTGATCTTCCTCGTGCGGCTAGGGATGCGTCATGGGGTTCACGCAGAGCCCGCAGAGAAACAGAAGAGGCGCAGAGGTGTCGCGCTGGCGGCGAAGCCGCGCTCTTGAATCATCATTTCGACAGGCCGCATCGTTGCAGGGATGCAAGAGCCTGCGGCGCAAAGCAGCATCTCTGCGTCTCTGTTTCTTCTCCGCGGCCTCTGCGTGACCCTGTCAGGATCCGAGGCTTACGAACAGGCGATCACCTTGTTGGGGAGTGGGCATGGGCAGCAATGTTGTCGTGTCCGGAAAGGCAACTTCCACCCGCAGTGCAGCAGCAGTTGCCCCTTTGGAACGGGTCCAAGCCGCCTAGAAATCGCTTCCATCCTTGCGTTTCTGCCGGTCCGCTCCGGGAAAAAGGTGCATATCGATATCGGGATAATGGCAATCGCTGGCGGCTGGCCTGCCGATCGCGACAAAGGTGCAGGGCTGGTCTGACAGGTTCTTGATCACATGGCCATTTCCATCGCCCTTGGGAAAGGCGGCCAGATCGCCCGGTCGCATGACCGTTTCGCCGGAATCGTCAACCAGCACGGCCTCGCCCGCCAGCATCACCACCAGTTCGTCTTCCCCTTCATGCCAGTGGCGCTGGCTGGACCAGGCCCCGGGCTGGAGCACGACATGGCTCGCCCCAAAATCGGCCAGCCCGGTGGCCGGAGCCAGCCGCCGATACCACCGGCCCTGCACCACATCGGCATAGGGCGGCGGATAGCCGGTGGCATTGGTCTGGGCGATGGCATCGAGATCGATCTTGGGCATCGTGTTTCTCCGGCTTGCGGGGGCGGAGCTTACACCATATGCGCTGGCAGAACATGACCAGCAGCGCCCCATCGCCCTCCGCACTCGAACTGGCCGAAGCCCTGATCGCCTGCCCCAGCGTCACGCCTGCCATGGGCATGGTGTTCGATTGCCTTGAAGGGCAGCTGGTGCCGCTGGGCTTTTCGGTCCACCGCTTAATCGCCGGGGATGAGCCGCACGGGCCGGTCGAAAACCTGTTCGCAATCCGGCATGGCCCTGCGGGCAGCCGCCATTTCGGTTTTGCCGGGCATCTTGATGTGGTCCCCCCCGGCGAAGGCTGGACCGCCGCGCCCTTTGCGCCAGAGGTGCGCGGAGAGCTGCTTTATGGCCGCGGCGCGGTGGACATGAAGGGGTCGATCGCGGCGATGGTTGCCGCAATGGCAGAAGTGCCGCAGGACGCCGGGACGATCAGCTTCATCATCACCGGGGACGAGGAAGGCCCGGCGATCCACGGCACCGTCGCCCTGATCGAACATATGCGCAGCGTCGATGCCATTCCCGATCTGATCCTGGTGGGAGAGCCGACTTCGGTGAACCGGCTGGGTGACATGATGAAGATCGGGCGGCGCGGTTCGGTCAATATCTGGATCACGGTTGAAGGCGGCGAAGGCCATGTCGCCTATCCGCATCTGGCCAACAACCCGATTGGCCCACTGGTTTCGATGCTGGCCGAACTCAACGCACTGGTGCTTGATGAAGGTACCGACTGGTTCCAGCCGAGCAACCTGGAAATCACCGACATCACCGTGGGCAACCCGGCCACCAATGTGATCCCGGCCCGCGCCCATGCCCGGCTTTCGATCCGCTTCAACGATCTGCACAGCGGGCAGGAACTGGCCGACAAGGTTACCGCGATCGCCGAAAAGCACGGCGGAACCGCCCGCGCGATGATCTCTGGCGAGGCCTTTCTGACCCCGCCGGACGCATTCAGCGCGATGATCGCCGATGCAGTTGAGGCGGAAACCGGCCTGCGCCCCGAAGCCAGCACCACCGGCGGGACCAGCGACGCGCGGTTTCTGAAAGACCTTTGCCCGGTGATCGAATTCGGTCTGTGCAACGCGACCATGCACAAGCGCGACGAGGCCGTGGCCGTGCCCGATCTTGAGGCGCTGGCGCGGATCTATGCCCGGGTGGCAAAGGCCGCGCTGGCCGGGTGAAGCCTTGCCTCCCCGGCCTTAGCTGTTAGGCTGCCCCGGCAACAATATTCCAAGCAGGGGAAACAGTTCATGGACCGCCGACTGACACTCTACATCCTGATCGGGATGGTTCTGGGCGTATTCGCCGGCTGGCTGGTCTTCACACTGGTTCCGCAAGCGAGCCTGCCGGAGTTGCACGAACACTTCGTCAAATCCTTCGGCCTGCTGTCCAGCATCTTCCTCAGCCTGATCAAGATGCTGGTCGCACCGCTGATCCTCTCCACCATCGTCGTCGGCATCGCGCACATGGGCGATAGCGCCGCGCTGGGCCGGATCGGGGTGCGGGCGATCCTGTGGTTCATCACCGCCAGCCTGATCTCGATCGCGCTGGGGCTGCTGATGGTCAACCTGTTCCAGCCGGGCGTGGGCGTGGACGTGAGCGGGGCCAGCGCCGAAAAGGTGGGAGAGGTCGCCAAGCTCGACTTCTATGAATTCATCCTCCACATCTTTCCCAAGAACGCCTTCGATGCGATGGCGACCAACAACATCCTGCAGATCCTGGTCTTCAGCCTGTTTGCCGGGGTGGCGCTTTCGGCGCTGGGGGAAAAGGGTGCGCCGCTGGTGCGCGGGGCCGATGCCCTTGCTGAAATGATGCTGCAGATCACCGGCTATGTAATGCGTTTTGCCCCCTTCGCGGTCTTCGGCGCCCTGGCCAAGGTGGTCGCCGGCAGCGGGCTGGGCATTCTCAAGACCTACGTTGAGCTGGTGACCGAGTTCTACCTTTCGCTGGGGGTCCTGTGGGTGATCCTGCTGTCGATCGGCGGACTGTTCCTGGGCAAACGGATCTGGACCCTGATCCGCTATATCCGCGAACCGATGATGATCGCCTTCTCGACCGCGTCGAGCGAGGCAGCCCTGCCCAAGCTGTTCGAACAGCTCGACCGGTTCGGCGTACCGCGCCGGATTTCGGGCTTCATGCTGCCGATGGGCTACAGCTTCAACCTTGATGGCTCGATGATGTATATGTCCTTCGCGACGATCTTCATCGCCCAGGCCTATGGCATCGACCTGCCGCTAAGCACCCAGATCGCGATCCTGCTGACGCTGATGATCTCTTCCAAGGGTGTCGCCGCCGTGCCGCGCGCTTCGCTGGTGGTGATCACCGGGACGCTGGCGATGTTCGGCTTGCCGGTGGAAGGGGTGGCGCTGATCCTGGCGATCGACCAGTTCCTCGACATGGGCCGCACCGCCACCAATGTGGTCGGCAATGCGGTGGCGACTTCGGTCATCACAAAGTGGGAGGGGATGCTGGAAGTGGAGGAACCCGCGTTTGTCGAGCATCCTCACGCCCCGGCCCACACCGTCGCCGACGGCCGCGCCGGGCTGGAGCTCGACCCTTCGAATTTCGAGGACGAGACGAAAGGGGCCTAGCGCCCCTTTGGCGCCTCGCTCTTCGGCTTGAAGGCGCACAGGTCCGCCACTGCGCAGCGCCAGCATTCGGGCCGCCGCGCCTTGCAGACATAGCGGCCGTGGAGGATCAGCCAGTGGTGCGCGCCGACCCGGAAGGGCTGGAGCACCTTCTTTTCGAGTTGCTTCTCTACCGCGAGCGGGGTCTTGCCCCTGGCCAGCCCGGTGCGGTTGCCGACCCGGAAGATGTGGGTATCGACCGCGAAGGTTTCCGCCCCGAAGGCGCAGTTCATCACCACATTGGCGGTCTTGCGCCCCACCCCGGGCAGGGTGGTGAGCACATCGCGGTCGGCCGGAACCTCCCCGCCGAAATCGCGCACCAGGATTTCCGATAGCGCGATCACGTTCTTCGCCTTGGCGTTGAACAGCCCGATTGTCTTGATGTGCTGCTTCAGGCCCTCCTCGCCCAGATCGACCATCTGCTGCGGCGTCCTGACCTTGGCAAACAGCGCGCGGGTGGCCTTGTTGACCCCCACATCGGTCGCCTGGGCGGATAGCACCACCGCCACCAGCAACTGGTAGGTATTGCCGTATTCCAGCTCCGTCTCGGGCGAGGGGTTGTCCTCGGCCAGGCGGCGGAAGAATTCGAAGATCTGGTCCTTCTGCACCGCTCCCGTCACTGCGCCTTTGCCGGGGCCTGCGCCTCGGCATGATCGGCCTTCCATTCCATCGCCCGCAGGATTCGCTTCTCAACCGACGGGTGGGTGTAGAACAGCACTTCCTGCAGGGTGGATGGGCGCGGATAGCGATATTCGGCGGTCTTGATCAGCGCCGATGACAGGGCATCGGGCAAGCCGACCGTTTCGAGCGAATAGCGATCCGCCTCAGCCTCGCCGATCCGGGTGATCGAGTTTTGCAGCGGCGATGCCAGCAGGCTGATCACCGCAACCAGCGCCATGAACACCGGCAGCCCGCGTGGTTCCTCAAACCGGGCGTCGCTGCCCAGCAGCCGGGCAGCGGGGGCGAACAGCCGCTGGACCAGCCACAGCCCCAGTCCGGCCAGCAAGGGGAAGATCACAACATAGCGCCAGACATGGCCGAGCTTGTAGTGCCCGGCCTCATGCCCGGTCACCGCCTTGACCTCATCCAGCGAGGCTTCCTTCAGCGCGATGTCCGAAATCGCAATCCGCGCGCTGGGGCCAAGCCCGGCGACATTGGCGGTGAAATATTCGGACTGGCGCGATCCGTCGTACATGAAGATCCGGTCGTGCGGGATGTTTACATCGTCGGCGATCTTCTCCAGCGCGGTCCGCACCTCACCCGGCGGGACCGGCTTGAAATCGTTGAACAGCGGCATGATCAGCGTCGGCACGGCCAGCATCATCAGGAATGTGACCACGCTGGTGAAGCCTGCCCCCCACAGCCACCAGCGCGAACCGGCCTTGCGGATCAGGGCATAGATGCCGAGCAGGAACAGCCCGCCCATAACGATGCCAAGCACCTCGCCGATGGCGAATTGCCCCAGGAAATCGCCCAGCGGCTGCTTGGACATCCCATAGCCGCGTTCCCGCCACCAGCTTTCGTAGATCGTCCAGGGCAGCTTGATCAGGTCCCCGATCGCGAAGAAGGCCATGCCGGTCAGCAATGTCGCCAGCCACCAGCGCTTGCCCTGCAACGCGGCGGCAACCCGGTCGAGCAGGCGGAAATGGATCATGAGCCAGGCGGCCAGCACGGAAACGCCCACCCCGGCGATAAGCAGCAGATGGTTGCCCATGGTATAGGCCTGCGCCTTGGCCAGCGCGTCCGGCCCGAGACTGTCAACATAGCGCGCTGCCTCGGCAGCCGGATCGTAGGTGGCGTTCATTACTGCTCCCCATGTGTATTATTTTCATAATACACTGTGCGAAACCCTCGTCAATCCAGGCCCAGCACCTGCGGCATGGTGTAGCGGCCCGGCTCACGGCCGATCAGCCACTGCGCCGCGCGCACCGCACCGCGCGCGAAAATCCGGCGATTCTCGGCCAGATGCGAAAGCGCAATCCGCTCGTCATCGGCAAGGAAATGGACGGTATGATCCCCGGCCACGCTGCCACCGCGCAGGGCCGCAAAGCCGATGTCGCCCACCTTTCGCGCGCCGGTGATCCCGTCTCGCCCGCGCGCGGAATGCGCCGCAAGGTCAATCCCGCGCCCATCGGCAGCGGCCTGCCCCAGCAACAGCGCGGTGCCCGACGGCGCATCAACCTTCATCCGGTGATGGGTTTCGACGATTTCGATATCCCAGTCCTCGCCCAGGCGGCTCGCCGCCTCGCGCACCAGATGGGCCAGCAGGGTCACGCCGAGCGAGGTATTGCCAGTTTGCAATACGGCGATGCTGTCCGCCGCGTGGTCGCACAGCCAGTGGTGGCGTTCCTCCAGTCCGGTGGTGCCGACCACGATCGGAACCCCGGCTGCGATCGCCGCATCAAGGTTGCCTTCCAATGCGCCGGGTGCCGAGAAATCAACCAGCACGTCGCTGCTGGCGGCGAGTGCGGCCAGATCATCGCCCTTGTCCACCCCGCCCGCGTAAACCTGGCCTGCGGCGGCGATTGCATCGACCAGTGCCTGCCCCATGCGCCCCGCGCTGCCGATGATGCCGATTCTTGCCATTGCCGTCCCCAGTTCCGGCGTGCTTCATGGGCGACATGAATCAAATCCGCAACATCGTGATCCTGACCGGAGCCGGGATTTCCGCCGAAAGCGGGATCGATACCTTTCGCAGCGGCGGCGGACTGTGGGAACAGCACCGCGTAGAGGACGTCGCCACGCCAGAGGCCTTCGCCCGCGATCCGAACCTGGTGCACCGCTTTTACGACGCCCGGCGCGCGGCGATTCAGGAAAAGGAGCCCAACGCCGCCCATTTCGCGCTCGGCCGACTGGAAGCGGAATGGCCCGGCAAGCTATTGCTGGTGACCCAGAACGTCGATGACCTGCACGAACGCGGCGGCGCCGCGCGGGTACTGCATATGCATGGTGAGCACCTCAAGGCCTGGTGCACCAGCTGCGACGTGCGGTCACTCTGGCGTGGGCCGCTGCTTGATCGTCCTGCCTGCCCGGTCTGCCAGGCCCGCAGCCTGCGCCCCGACGTGGTCTGGTTCGGCGAGATGCCGTACCGGATGGGCGAAATCTATGCCGCGCTGCGTGAGGCTGACCTGTTCGTCTCGATCGGCACCTCGGGTGCGGTCTATCCGGCAGCAGGCTTCGTCCAGAACGCGCGCGAACTGGGTGCACGGACGCTTGAGCTGAACCTTGAGCGCAGCCAGGGCTCGCACCATTTCCATGAAAGCCGTCTCGGCCCGGCGAGCGAGGTTGTCCCGCAGTGGGTGGCGGAGATGTTGGGGTAGTTTTCAGTTCACGCAGAGGCGCGGAGAAAGAAACAGAGGCGCGGAGGGGTTCCTCTAAACCGCGAAGCGGTCTCATCATTCAAACATTGCATTTCGCGCGATGATCGCAGTTGAGAACGGCTTCGCCGCAAAAGCTACCTCACTCCGCGCCTCTGTTTCTTTCTCCGCGCCTCTGCGTGAACCATTCAACCCCCACCGCACCCCCGGCACCCCGGATCCTTGGCAATCCGCATCGTCCGCAAACTCGGCACCAGCCCTTCGAACAGATGCAACTGCCCCCACTGCGGATCGCCCAGCGCGGTCTTGCCTTCCAGCAGTACCCGGATCGCCTGCATCGCCGCAAAGGCGCCGACCATGCCGACCATCGCCCCCAGCACGCCATCGGCCGCGCAGGTATCGCAATCATCGGCATCAAAGGCATCGCCGACAAAACAGCGATAGCAGCTGTGGCCATCGCGGTGCCCGGCAAAGTTCGCGACCTGGCCCTGGAACCGGCCCAGCGCGGCGCTGGTCAGCGGAATGGCCTGACGCACGCAGGCATCGGATATGGCCAGCCGCGCGGCGAAATTGTCGGTCCCGTCGATCACCAGATCGGTGCCCGCAATGTGGCTATCGGCGTTGGCCGGATCGATCCGCACCTTGCCGTCCTCAACCGTGATTGCCGGATCAAAGCCGGCCACCCAGTCCGCCGCCATTTCGTTCTTGGGCTGGCCAACCTGGTGCAGCCCATAGATCACCTGACGCTGGAGGTTTGACAGATCGACCGAATCGCAATCGAGCAGCCGCAGATGGCCGACCCCGGCGGCAGCGAGATACTGCACGACCGGCGCGCCGATCCCGCCCAGCCCGATCACCGTGACCCGCGCCCCGGCCAGCGCCACCTGCCCCGCCCCGCCCAGTTCGGGCAGAACGATATGACGGGCGAAACGTTCCAGACGGTCAGGCGGCAGAACCATGCCCGCGTCTTAGGGCGGAATCTTGCCCCGGGCAAAGGAAGTCTCTTGCCCCCACCGACGTGATATGCACTTAATCGGCCAATTAAAGACAATGACGGGATGAGCGATGCATTTTGCCGAACTGCGCCAGGTGCGTGAGGAATTGACCGGCCCGGGCGGCCAGTTCGAAGTTGTTCGCGCCGAAGTTCTGGGCCGCGACCTGCTGACTTTCAAAAACGCCCCGCCCTCGATCCGCGAATTCTGGCTTTCAACCGCCGCCTGGGGGGACCGGCCCTACCTGATCTACGAAGGCGAGGTGCTGAGCTATGCGCAGACCCATGCCGATGTCGCCGCAATTGCGGCGTGGCTGTGGGATCGCGGCATCCGCCCCGGCGATACCGTTGCAATTGCCATGCGCAATTATCCCGAATGGATGACGCTCTATTGGGCCTGCGCCGCAATCGGGGTCGCCTCTGCCGGGCTCAACGCCTGGTGGACCGCGGAGGAGATGGAATTCGCGCTGAACGATGCCCGGCCCAAGGTGCTCTTCGCCGACAAGGAACGCCTTGCCCGGTTCAGGGAGTGTGCCGGGCATGAGGATATGGTCGTGGTCGGCGTGCGGCTGGATGACTGTCCGGCAGGCGTGATCCCCTATGCCGAGGTGATCGCCCACGGCGGAGCGATGCCGCAGGTTGCGGTCGATCCGGAGGCCGACGCCTCGATCTTCTACACCAGCGGCACCACCGGCTTTCCCAAGGGCGCGCAGCTGACCCACCGGGGCTGCGTGGCCAACCTGCTCAACATGGTTTTTTCCACCACGGCCCAGGCCATGGCGGTGGAACGCGCCACTGGTGAGCCGGTGCCGGTCAATCCGCCGCCGCCTGTCACCCTGCTGACCACGCCGCTGTTCCACGTCACCGCCAACAATTGCGGCGCCTATCTCACCACGGCGGCGGGCGGGGCGATCGTGCTGATGTACAAGTGGGACGCGGGCGAGGCGCTGAAGCTGATCGAGAAATACCGGATCACCGGCGTCAGCGGGGTTCCGGTGATGAGCCGCGAGATCATCAATCACCCCGATTTCGCCAGCACCGACACCTCCAGCCTGACCGGGCTTTCCGGCGGCGGGGCGCAAGTGCCGCCCGATCTGGTGCTGAAGATCGACGAAGCGATCAAAACCGCGCGCCCGACCACCGGTTACGGCATGACTGAAACCTGCGGGATCATTACCTCTGTCGCCGGCGATTTCTTCGTCGCCAAGCCGGACAGCGCCGGGCCCTGGATGCCGACGTTCGAGGTCAAGGTCGTCGATGACGAGGGGCGCGAACTGCCGCAGGGATCGGTTGGCGAACTGTGGGTCAAGGGTGCCCCGGTGATCAAGGGCTACCTGAACCGGCCCGATGCCACCGCCGAAACGATCACCGAGGATGGCTGGCTGCACACCGGCGACGTTGCCCGGATCGACGAAGACGGCTTCATCTTCATCGTTGACCGCAAGAAGGATCTGGTGATCCGTGGGGGTGAGAATATCTCTTGCACCGAAGTAGAGGCCTGCGTCTATCGCCTGCCCGGCGTAACCGAATGCTGCGTGTTCGGTGTGCCCGATGCCCGGCTGGGCGAGGAGATCGGCGTGGCGATCCACATGAAGCCGGGTACCGAGGCCACGTCCGAAACGGTGATCGCGCATTGCACCGAGCACATGAGCAAGCACAAGGTTCCGCGCTACGTCTGGTTCATGGACGATCCGCTGCCGCGCAATGCCAGCGGCAAATTCCTGCGCCGGACCTTGCGCGACGAGCTGGGCAAGCAGACTGCGGGAGCCTGAGCCATGGGTGATCTTGACGGACGCATCGCACTGGTAACCGGCGCGGCCAAGGGCCTGGGCGCTGCCGCCGCGCGCGCGCTGGCAGCAGCCGGGGCCAAGGTGGCCGTTACCGACATCACCGCCCCCGAAGACCTTGCCGCCGAAATCGGCGGGATCGCCCGCGCCCAGGA
>Ga0116179_1001499_pt1:0-12500 | contig 17446 bp, 12 predicted proteins | sample AD_UKC071_MetaG_FD_89751 | JGI IMG/M metagenome (GOLD analysis project Ga0116179, IMG submission 89751) | Active sludge microbial communities of municipal wastewater-treating anaerobic digesters from USA - AD_UKC071_MetaG | ecosystem: Engineered > Bioreactor > Anaerobic > Digestate...
GCGCGCCGGGTCAACAGCCAGGCAAAATACTGGCTCTGATGCGGCGTCAGAAGCTGTTGTAAGGCCATTTTTGGCTACCCATTATTTGGTTTCTTGGTCTTTGCCGTTATTTTTAGTGACTTTTCGGAATTGCGATTGATATCTTCATATTGAAGTACATACGTCTTTCGTATCAAACGGGCGGATCACTTGTGTATCGCAAAAGATGGGTGCCTGTAGCATGACACAATAAAAAAACCCGTTGATAAATCAACGGGTTTTGGTGTTTTTGGCGGAGAAGGTGGGATTCGAACCCACGGACCCTCACGGGTCAACGGTTTTCAAGACCGCCGCAATCGACCACTCTGCCACCTCTCCAAGCTGCCCATTCTAGCGGGCACTCTTGGGCGATTCCAGCAGCATAAGCAGCTATCCTTATGTCGAACCTTCCGACCGGCCTGACCGCTCGCGTGGAGGGGCATGAGAGGCGCGATCGCCTGGCGGTGCGCGCTTTCCCTACAGCATCTTCATCCTTCGGAGAATCCGCCGCGTGGATGTCCGGTTCGGTCTCGCGCATCGGCTAGGATTGTTGCGCTCGGTGTTGATGTATCACGGTATCCCCTTGCGCCGCCGCCGACTGAGTCGGTTCTATGCCCGTTTCATCCGGCCGGACGATCTCTGTTTCGACATCGGCGCGCATGTCGGCAGTCGGTTGCGGGCCTGGCTGCCGCTGGGGGCTCGCATCGTGGCGGTGGAGCCGCAACCCGCCTGCATGGCGCTATTGCGGCGCTGGTATGGGCATCAAACCCGCATCACCCTGGTCGAGCAGGCGGTAGGGGCGGCGCCCGGCGTCGCCGACTTGCAGATCAGCACCCGCACCCCGACCGTCACGACCCTGTCGCTCGACTGGATTGCGGCGGTGCGGCGGGATCGCGGCTTCGCGAACGTGCGGTGGGATGAGCGTTTATCGGTGACGGTCACCACCCTGGACCAATTGATCGCCCGCTACGGCCAGCCCGCATTTTGCAAGATCGATGTGGAAGGTTACGAGCTGACGGTGCTGCAAGGGTTGTCGCACGCGATTCCAGCCTTATCGGTGGAATATCTACCAGCCTGTCTGGATTCGGCGCGCGCGTGCGTGGCCTACCTGGCGCAGTTGGGGCCATACCGATTCAACTGGTCGGTTGGCGAGTCCCATCGGCTGGGGTCGCAGCATTGGCTCGACGCTCCTGCGCTGTTGGCCCAACTCGACCGTCTGGCTGCGCTGGGCAATTCCGGCGATATCTATGCTTGTTTGCCAGGGCATGCGCTGGATGTCGTCGATGGGGATGAACCATGAGCGCGCCCGGGTCGCTGTCTGCGTCGGCGCACGTTGCCCTGGGTCCGGAACAAGTGTGGGCGTTGCTGCTGGAATTGCGTCGGCAGATCCGGAGCCTGGCTACGTTGCCCGAATGCTTGGGGCTGGGTTTCGATGGGCAGGGTCAACCGACCCATATGGCGATCGACGATCCCACGCTGCTGTTGGCGATCGCCGCCGATGGCTCCTGGAGCACCCGCATTCCGGTCAGCGAGCCCGGCGTGGAATTGCTGGAGCTGTATTTGCCGATGGCGCTGGCCTGTCGCGCCCGCTCCTGGACGGTGGCCCATCTCGGACAAAGTCTGGATGGGCGCATCGCCACCATCGATGGCGTGTCCCACTATGTCAATGGCCCGGAAAATCTGACCCATCTGCACCGAATGCGTGCTCTGGGCGATGCGATCGTGGTCGGAGCGTGCACTGTGGAATGCGATGATCCGCAACTGACGACCCGGCGAGTGACCGGTTCCAACCCAGTCCGGGTGATTCTCGATCCGCGCCGTCGCTTGGCAGCGGCCCATGGCGTGTTTCAGGACCAGGCTGCGCCGACTTGGCTGGTCTGCGCCGAGGAGCTGGCCGATGATAACGGTCCGGGCCATGCCCGCCTCATCGGTGTGCCCTATGATGGCCAGCGTCTGGATCTGCGAGCGATGATGCAACGCCTACACGCTGGTGGCTTGTTCGGGATATTCGTGGAGGGTGGTGGCCAGACCGTGTCGGCGTTCCTGGAACAGGCCCTGTTGGATCGGTTGCAGATCGCCGTTGCCCCACTGATCATCGGTTCCGGCCGCTCCGGTATCACCCTGCCGCCGGTGCAGGACTTGTCCCAAGGACTGCGTCCGCGCCATCGTCGTTACATCATGGGTGAGGATGTGTTGTTCGACTGTCGTTTGGGCGACTGAGACGGAATGATGATGTCCAGAGCGAGAGCCAGATTCTTGGCGCGGATCTTGAATTCCTCGCCGGGGGCGCGCGCCGAACTTCAACATTCGGCAACCAAACCAGCGATAGGCAGTCTCTACTAGGTGTTCCGGACATCCATAACCTAAGAATAGAGAGGCTTATCGTGTATCTGTGCATTTGCCAATCGGTTTCCGACCGACAAATCCGCGAGGCTGTCGCCTTGGGGGATCGCACCATGGGTGATTTGGTCATCCGCTTGGGGGTCGGGATGACGTGCGGCAAGTGCATCGACAGCGTTCGAGAGTGTCTCGAGGCTTGTCTGGCGGCGCCCGCAAGCGTCTCCAGTCCGTCGCCGGCTGCGCCGGTTGCTGCAGAGGCCGCTCCCGCACCAGCTGAGGGCGATGCTGCCCCACAACAGCGCCCCGCCTGGTTCGCCACCGATTTATGACCAACCGACGCAGGAGAACCTCCGATGAAAGGCGATGCCAAGGTCATCGAATACTTGAACAAGGCGCTCAAGAGCGAGCTGACCGCGATCAACCAGTACTTTCTCCACGGTCGCATCCTGGACAGTTGGGGGTTTGGCAAGCTCGGCCAGCATGAGCACGCCGAATCCATCGATGAAATGAAACACGCCGACAGCCTAGTGCAGCGTATCCTGATCCTGGAAGGATTGCCCAACCTACAAGACCTCGGCAAGCTGTACATCGGGGAGGATGTCGAAGAGATCTTCCGCAGCGATCTCAAGCTGGAGTACGCCGCCCATCCGCTCTACAAGGAGGCGGTCGGCTATTGCGAAAGCTGTGGTGACTATGTGACGCGCGAATTGATGGCCGCCATCCTGGCCAGCGAAGAGCAACACATCGACTGGTTGGAGACGCAATTGGGGCTGATTCAGCGCTTGGGTCTATCCACCTATCTGCAGAGTCAATTGTAATCTTTTTAATACAGATCGCCGAGAGTTCTGCGGGCCGGTCGAGTGGGTCGGGCTGCTGTAGCCAGCCGTTTCGTGGTACGATTTCCGCCATCGAATGCCGCAACCCAGCCGTCATGGCCCGCCGGAACATCTTGCCGTGCCTTGAACATTAGAACGAAGAATTAAATTGAGGGGAGTCGCCGATGATCGTTTATAACCTGTTTCCTTTGTTGGCTGGTCCTTGCGGAAATTGGGAGCCACACCTGGAGCGGGCCGCCAGCATGGGCTTCGACTGGGTTTTCGTCAACCCCGTGCAAAAAACCGGCTATTCGGGGAGTTTGTATTCCATCGTCGACTATTTTCAGCTGAATCCCCTGTTCGTCGATGCGCAGTCCCCGCTGTCTTCCGAGCAGCAGATGCAGGCGGCGACCGCCAGCGCTGAGAAGCTGGGGCTCAAGATGATGGTCGACCTGGTCATCAATCACTGCGCGTTCGATTCGGTGCTGATCCGCCAGCATCCGGAATGGTTCGTCCACGAAGGCGATGGCAGCGTCGCGCATCCGTTCTGTATGGAAGATGGCCATAAGGTGGTCTGGGGCGATCTGGCCAGCTTCAATCATCAGCACACCTCCGATCCCGAAGGGCTCTATCGCTACTTCTATCAGATCCTCGAATATCTCCTGAAACTGGGATTCAAGGGATTCCGCTGCGATGCCGCCTATCAGCTGCCAGGGCATATTTGGAACCGGCTGATTCGGGAGATTCGGCAGAAGTACCCCGACACGGTTTTCGCGGCCGAGACATTGGGCTGCACTGCCGACCAAACCAAGCAGACGGCCCAAGCCGGTTTCGACTACGTATTCAACAGTTCCAAATGGTGGGATTTCCATGGCGCGTGGTTGATGGAGCAATATCAACTGGTGCGCGATATCTCGCCATCCATCAGTTTCCCCGAAAGCCACGACACCGAGCGACTGTTCCAGGAAGTCAACGGCAATGTGACGGCGATGAAGCAGCGCTATCTGTTTTCGGCCCTGTTCTCCGCTGGGGTGATGATTCCCATCGGCTTCGAATATGGTTTCCGCCGTCGGCTGCACGTGGTCAATACTCGCCCCGGCGACTGGGAAGCGCCCAATACCGATCTTTGCGAGTTCATTACCCGCGTCAATGCCGTCAAACGGCAGTATGCGATTTTCCAGGAGGAATGCCCCACCAGCGTTCTGCCCTACCAGAACCCGAACATTCTGGTGATGTGGAAAGCCTCGGCCAAGACGCATGAAGAGGCGCTGATCATTCTCAACAAAGATCCCTGGAATCACCAGTATTTCTACGCTGAGAATCTGAGCACCTACATCCAGGCTGGCGCTCCGCTCATGGACGTTTCTCCCGAATACGCCCTGGAGTATATCCCGCGGCCTTTCTCCTACGACTTGCGGCCAGGCCAGGCGTTCGTGATGGTCACCAGCCGCGATCAGTTACCGCACTAGACCACGGAGCGCGGGCGTGGCTCACCTAGGCGCCGATTGGAAGGTGAGCCACGCACTCGCGCCAGGAAATCAATAAAGGACGAATACTTATGTACATTGTGCAGATTGCTTCCGAATTGGCCCCCGTGGCGAAAGTCGGCGGGTTGGCGGATGTGATTTTCGGGTTGAGCCGAGAGTTGGAAATTCGCGGCAACGAGGTTCACATCATCCTGCCGAAGTACGACTGCATGCGCTATGACCAGATCTGGGGATTGCAAATCAGCATGCGGGATTTGTGGGTACCCTGGTACAACGGCGCCGTTCATTGCTCGGTGTGGTTCGGTTTCGTGCACGGGCGCAAGTGCTTCTTCATCGAACCGCATTCGCAGGACAATTTTTTCAATCGCGGCCATTTCTACGGCTTTCAGGACGATGTCAGTCGCTTCGCTTTTTTCAGCAAGGCGGCGCTGGAATTCATGCTCAAGGACAACCGTCGCCCCGACATCATCCATTGCCACGACTGGCAGACGGGTCTGATACCGGTGCTATTGTTCGAGCAATACGCCCATGCCGGGATGAACCGGCAGCGGGTGTGCTACACCATCCACAACTTTAAGCATCAGGGCGTGACCGGCGAATACGCGCTGTGGGCGACCGGCCTGACCAATATCGCGCACTATTTCAATTACGACCGCTTGCGCGACAATTTCAATCACGGTGCCATCAATCTGATGAAGGGCGGCATCGTCTATTCCAATTTCGTGACCACGGTGTCGCCGACCCATGCCCATGAAGTCCGCTTCACCGATCAGGGCTGTGGTTTGAATCACACCTTGAATATCCACCAGAGCAAGTTTGGCGGGGTATTGAACGGCATCGACTACGATGTTTGGAATCCGGAAGTCGATCAACATATTCCCGTTCGTTACGGGGTCGAGACCCTGGAGCGGAAATACGAGAATAAGGACGCCTTGCGCGACCGGTTGTGGCTACGCAAGGATTTCAAGCCGCTCATCGCTTACGTGGGCCGGTTGGACAGCCAGAAGGGCGTTCATCTCATCCATCACGCCATTTTCTACGCCCTGCGCCACAACGCCCAGTTCGTGCTGCTCGGCTCCAGCCCGGATCCGCACATCAACCAGCAGTTCTGGAATTTGAAGCGGCATCTCAACGACAGCCCGGATTGCCATCTGGAACTGGGTTTTGATGAGGAGTTGTCGCATCTGATTTATGCCGGAGCGGATATGGTGATCATGCCCAGTCTGTTCGAGCCTTGCGGGCTGACCCAGATGATTGCGCTGAAGTACGGCACGGTGCGGATCGTGCGCGAAGTGGGCGGCCTGAAGGACACGGTGTTCGACAAGGACTATTCCCACAAGCCCTGGGAAGAGCGCAATGGCTATGCGTTCCAGGGGGCCGACCACTCCGGCGTCGAGTCCGCCATGCAGCGCGCCATCGCCTTGTGGTTCGCCTATCCGGACGATTTCCGCCAGTTGATGACCCACGGTATGAACAGTGACTATTCGTGGTGTCGGCCCGGCCAGGACTATCTGAACATCTACGATCACATCCGCTGCAAATAGGCGCAATCCCGCCGGATGGCGATTTTTACGAGCGAATCCGTTCCGAATGACCTTGGCGAAGGCCACCACTGCACAGGAGAATGATCTGCATGACTCAGCTTCCGGAATACATTGATGGTTTGCCGAATGTCTGCGGTTCGGAACCGCTCGTCGAAGAAGCCATACGCGCTGCTCAGGATAAGCCCGTGTTCTTGCCGGAAAGCCGGGTCGATTTCGGGCGGATCCGGGCTGCTTGCGCCATCGCCCTGCATATGCACCAGCCCCTGATTCCGGCTGGCGGCGGCGATCTGTCCACCGCGGCGATCATCAGCAATCTCAAATACATGATGGACAACCAGGGGATCGGCGACAACTACAACGCGCCGGTATTCCATTGGTGCTATAAGCGGATCGGGGAGTTCGTCCCGCAACTGATCAACGAGGGCAAGGAACCGCGGGTGATGCTGGAATACTCCGGTACGCTGTTCCACGGCCTGCGGGCGATGGGGTTGCACGACGTATTCGACACGCTCAAGAACGTCACCTGCAATCCAGCTTATCGGCGCGCGGTGGAGTGGCTGGGTTGTCCATGGGGCCACGCGGTGGCGCCTTCGACTCCAGCGCAGGATTTCCGCCTGCACGTCAAAGCCTGGCAGCATCATTTCGCCGCCATTTTCGGCTTGGAGGCACTGGGACGGGTGCGCGGGTTCTCGCCATCGGAAATGGCGCTGCCCAACCATCCCGATACCGCCTATGCCTACATCAAGACCCTGAGGGACTGCGGTTATCAGTGGCTGCTGGTGCAGGAGCACACGGTGGAACAGCCCGAAAACGGTGGGGGGCCTGAAAAGAAGCACCTGCCGCACCGACTGGTTTGCACCAACTCCGATGGCGAAACCGTCAGCATCATCGCTATCGTCAAGACCCAGGGTAGCGACACCAAGCTGGTGGCGCAGATGCAGCCCTACTACGAGGCCAAGGGCCTGTCCCGCTGGGAGCTGGCCGGCAAATCGGTGCCGCCCCTGGTGACCCAGATTGCCGACGGCGAGAACGGCGGGGTCATGATGAACGAATTTCCAGGCATGTTCTTCCAGGTGGCGCGCGAGGCCGCCGGCTCGGATGTGCCGATGATGAACGCCACCGAGTATCTCGAACATCTATTCGCCTCGGGGGTGCGGGAGGCCGACCTACCGACATTGCAGCCGCTGTTCCAGAAGCGGATCTGGGACCGGATGAAGCCTGGCGACGGGTCGAAGAAGCTGGAAGCTGTCATTGCCGAACTCAAGAAGGAAGACGGTCGTTTCCATATGGAGGGCGGCAGTTGGACCAACGATATTTCCTGGGTGCGAGGTTACGATAACGTATTGGGGCCGATGGAGAAATCCAGCTCGCTCTTTCACGAGAAAGTGTTGAAGCCTGGTGTGTCGACCAGTGATCCACGTTATCGCAACGCCCTGTTCCATCTGATGTCCTCGCAAACCAGCTGCTATCGGTATTGGGGACAAGGGTTGTGGACCGATTACGGACGCGAAATCTGTCGACGAGCCAGTAGTATCGCCGAGGCTGATTTTTAATTTTCCAGGCCATTCAGCCGCATCGGTTCACGCTTTATCAATGTATATCCGTAGGGCGGCGGCGGGTGGCGGGATCGTTCCGCCTTCCGCCGCCACGATCTATGACAGAAGGAAGCTGAAGCATGACGGACACCCTCTATCACGCCTTGGTACTGAATCTGCATCAACCTCATGGCAATCTGGAACATTTGCTGCGGCACAACGAGTGGGAAGCCAAGGAAATCCTGTTTGCAATCGATCGGATTCCCCGCTCGCTACAGGATTATCAGGACATCGGCCGAGTTCATCTGGCGTTGTCCGGAACCCTGTTGGAAGATCTGACCAATTCTGAATTCCAGAGCAAGGTCTACGGTATCGTCGATTGTGGTTCGCTGCTGTGGCAGTTGCGCAATACTCGCGTCATCGACATGCTCGGCACCGCCTATTATCACCCCGTGATGCCGCTGGTGCCTCCCAGCGATTGGGAAACTCACCTGCAGCGCTGGCGCGGCATGGCCCACCGCCAGTTTTTCAACAGTGATCTGCAGGGTTTCTGGCCGCCGGAAATGGGATTCTGCATGGAAATGATCCCGTTGCTGCGGCGGTTCGGCTATCGTTTTGTCCTGGTAGATAGCGAGCATGTGCAGCCGGTGACGGCCATGCGCTGGGATGAGATCCGCTATCGCCCGCATATCGCCCGCTTCGGCGGCGAGGAAATCATCGTGATCGTGCGCGATCGCGATCTGTCCAATGCCCAGGAGTCGGGCATGGAGTTCGAATGGTTTGCGCGGGAAGTGCGGGAACGAACCAAGAATTGCGATTTTTCACCCCTGGTGACCACCTGTTCCGATGGCCAGATTGGCGGCTGGTTCCGTAATGTCACGCCTGGCAGCAATTTCTGGGATGCCTTCTACAAGCCCTTGATGGAACGGGCGCGCTCGGGGGGCAACACCATCCAGCCGATTTTCATCAAGGACTATCTCGATCGGTTCGGGGCTCTGGGCGAGGTGACGGTCGGACCGGGAGCGTGGAATACCGGCTGGCATCACGGCCGCGATTTTGTGCAGTGGACTGGGACACAGGCCCAGAAAGACGCTTTGACCCGGTTGGGCGAGGTGAGCCAAGCTGTGCATGGCGCATTGCGCAACGCCTCTCACATCGGTTCCAACAGCCCGGAATTGCTGGATTTGCTCGAAGAGGCGCGCTGGCGGGTGTTGCGCGCTGAGACCAGTTGCAATTTCTTCTGGGGCGACGCTTGGGTGATGCGTTGTCACGCCGATCTCGACCAGGCTTGCGAGTCCCTGGATCGAGCCAATTCCTATTTCCGCTGAGGCGTCCCCGAACGGCGGTGCTCCGCTCGCCGTTCGGCGCTTACAGCATTGCGCCGATCGTTTGGCGCAGTTTCGGCATGTCCAGCGCGCCGAGCCGATATTCGACGATGCGGCCGTCCGGCGAGATCAATACCGAGGTTGGGGTCAGCTGGACATTATCGAATTCCCGCGCGATGCGCGCCTGGGTATCCAGCACGATGGGGTAGGGGATTTGCCGTTGCGCGGCCAGCGTCCGCACCTGCTCCGGCGGATCGTAGGCCATGGCCACGCCGATGATTTCCAGCCCCTTGGGATTCAGGTCGCGGTACAGATCGATCAGATGAGGCATTTCCTCGATGCAGCCTGGGCAGGTGGTCGCCCAGAAGGTGACCAGCACCGGTTTGCCGCGAAATTGCTGCAAGGTCAGAGTGCGGCCATCGAGCGTCTTGCCGACTAGCGGCGGCGCTTGGCGCAAGCCGGTGGGCATCAACCAGACGGTGGCACACGCCATCACTACGATCACCGCGATGCCGGCGATGATGATTTCTTTGCTTAATTTCACGACAGGAACCTCCAGAGCTTGTTATCCGCGGAGGGCGGGACCGCGCTGCAGGATTGGACCACGCCGCCCGCCAAATCGCGGAGCGGTATTATACGATGTCGGCCAAGGCTTGGTTTTCGTCGGATAGGGAAGGCCGTATGATGCGCCATTCCAAATCGTTACCGAGTATAGGTGGGCCAAAGCCATGATCAGAGCGGGCATTGTCGGGGGGACCGGTTATACCGGGGTCGAGTTGTTGCGGCTGCTGGCCACGCATCCGGCGGTGGAGCTGGCCGTGATCACCTCGCGCGGCGAGAAAGGCGTGGCGGTCAGCGAGCTGTTTCCCAATCTGCGCGGCCGGGTGGAGCTGGCGTTCGTCGAGCCGGATGACGCCGTGCTGAAGAGTTGTGACGTAGTGTTCTTCGCCACCCCCAACGGCACTGCCATGAAAAGTGTGCCGACGTTGCTGGAGGCCGGGGTCAAGGTGATCGATCTGGCTGCCGATTTCCGGCTACGGCAGGCGACGGACTGGGAGCAGTGGTACGCCATGCCGCATGCCTGTCCGACCTTGCTGGAGGAAGCCGTCTATGGCCTGCCCGAAGTCAATCGTGAGGCTATCCGTCAGGCGCGGTTGGTGGCCAACCCCGGTTGTTATCCGACGGCAGTACAGCTTGGGTTCCTGCCGCTGTTGGCCGCGGGCGTGGTCGATCCGCAATCCTTGATCGCCGACGCCAAGTCCGGAGTCAGTGGCGCCGGGCGCAAAGCCGCAGTTGGCAGCCTGCTATGCGAGGCGGGCGACAATTTCAAGGCTTACAACGTTCCGGCGCATCGTCATTGGCCGGAGATTCGCCAGGGCTTGGCTGCCATGACGCCCGATCCGGTAGATTTGGTGTTCGTGCCGCACCTGACGCCGATGATCCGGGGCATCCACGCGACCTTGTACGCCCGGTTGACCGAGCCCGACATCGATTTGCAGGCGCTGTTCGAGCAGCGCTATGCCGGTGAACCCTTCGTCGATGTGCTGCCGCCGAAATCCCATCCGGAAACCCGTAGCGTGCGCGGGGCGAATCTGTGCCGGCTGGCGGTGCACCGGCCGCAGAATGGCAAGACCGTGGTGGTGCTGTCGGTCATCGACAATCTGGTCAAGGGGGCGGCGGGCCAAGCGGTGCAGAATATGAATCTGATGTTCGGCCTGCCGGAAACCGCCGGTCTGGATCAAATCGCCCTGTTGCCCTGAGGCGATCCCGCGTTTGCTGGAGCGCGGCAAACTATTCTTGACCATCAAGGTCAACTAATTAGACAATTTCTTTACTTTCTGCCCTTGAGGACTGCGCCATGACTGCCACTGTCGAAAATTTCACGCCTGCCGAGAGCCCGTTGCTGTTTACCGACGCTGCGGCGTCGAAGGTCAAGGAGTTGTTGGAGGAGGAGAAGAACCCCAAGCTGATGCTGCGCGTGTTCATCTCCGGTGGCGGTTGCTCCGGATTCCAGTACGGCTTCACCTTCGATGAATCCAGCAGCGAAGACGATACCGTGGTGGAGAAGCAGGGTGTGAAGCTGTTGATCGACCCGATGAGCTTTCAATACCTGGTCGGCGCCGAGATCGACTATACCGAAGGATTGGAAGGCGCGCAGTTCGTCATTCGCAATCCTAACGCCGTCACCACTTGCGGTTGCGGTTCGTCCTTCTCCGCCTGATTATCGTCTTTCACTGGATGCCGGTCGGCGGGTGGGAGCGAGATCTCCCAGCCGGACCGGCTGTTTTTTTGAGGATCGTTCATGTACTCGGTTGAAGAATCGCTGGAGCTGATCAAGCGCGGCGCGGTGGGTCTCCTGCTGGAAAACGAACTGGTCGAACGGCTCAAGTCCGGACGGCCCCTGCGGATCAAGGCCGGCTTCGACCCGACCGCCCCGGATCTCCATCTGGGGCATACGGTTCTGATCAACAAGCTCCGCCAATTTCAGGAACTCGGTCATCACGTCATGTTCCTGATCGGCGACTTCACCGGCATGATCGGCGATCCAACCGGCAAGAACGTCACCCGCAAGCCGTTGACGCGAGAAGAGATTCAGGTGAATGCCAAGACCTATCAGGAGCAGGTGTTCAAGATTCTCGATCCGCAGAAAACCGAGGTGATGTTCAATTCGACTTGGTTCGACCAAATGACGCCGGCCGATTTCATCCATCTGGCGGCCAAGCACACCGTTGCCCGGATGCTGGAGCGGGATGACTTCGGTAAGCGTTATGCCAGCGGCCAGCCGATCGCGATCCATGAGTTTCTCTATCCGTTGGTGCAAGGCTACGATTCGGTGGCTATGCGGGCCGATGTGGAGCTGGGCGGCACCGATCAGACCTTCAATCTGCTGGTCGGGCGCGAGCTGCAGAAACACTATGGCCAGTTGCCGCAGATCGTCCTGACCATGCCCATCCTCGAAGGTCTGGATGGGGTGCAGAAGATGTCGAAGTCACTGGGCAATTACGTCGGCATCCGCGACGAGCCAAACGAGATGTTCGGCAAGCTGATGTCGATTTCCGACGATCTGATGTGGCGTTATTTCGAGCTGCTGAGCTTCTACCCGGTCCGCGAGATCGCCGAATGGCGGCGTCAGGTGGATGGTCAAGCCCTGAATCCGCGCGATGTCAAATTCAGATTGGCCGAGGAGCTGGTTGCCCGTTTCCATGGCGCTGAGGCTGGCCGGAGTGCACTGGCGGCGTTTATCGAGCGGTTCCAGAAGGGCGGTTTGCCCGAGGATCTGGCCGAGATCCAGGTCAAATCCCGCGACGGTCGCTTGCTGATCGCCAACCTGCTGAAGGAAGCCGGCTTGGTGACCAGCACTTCGGAGGCACTGCGCTTGATCCAGCAGGGGGCTGTGCGGATCGACGGCGAACGCGTCGAGAACCGCGATTTGGCA
>Ga0116179_1001499_pt1:15000-17446 | contig 17446 bp, 12 predicted proteins | sample AD_UKC071_MetaG_FD_89751 | JGI IMG/M metagenome (GOLD analysis project Ga0116179, IMG submission 89751) | Active sludge microbial communities of municipal wastewater-treating anaerobic digesters from USA - AD_UKC071_MetaG | ecosystem: Engineered > Bioreactor > Anaerobic > Digestate...
CCCACCCGTAAGGGTATCCATTTCTGAATCCATAGGGGATGGAGGCGAACCCAGGGAACTGAAACATCTCAGTACCTGGAGGAAAAGAAATCAACCGAGATTCCGTCAGTAGCGGCGAGCGAACGCGGAACAGCCACCAGCAGATAACCATCGCGTTAGGAGAACGGTCTGGAAAGGCCGGCTACAGCGGGTGACAGCCCCGTATCCGACAACCCGATGGCGAGACTGAGGCTGGGACAAGTAGGGCGGGGCACGTGAAACCCTGTCTGAACATGGGGGGACCATCCTCCAAGGCTAAATACTCGTGGTCGACCGATAGTGCACCAGTACCGTGAGGGAAAGGCGAAAAGAACCCCGGCGAGGGGAGTGAAATAGACCCTGAAACCGCATGCGTACAAGCAGTCGGAGCCTCGTCAGAGGTGACGGCGTACCTTTTGTATAATGGGTCAGCGACTTACTTTCAGCGGCCAGCCTAACCGAGTAGGGGAGGCGCAGGGAAACCGAGTCCGAATAGGGCGACGAGTCGCTGGGAGTAGACCCGAAACCGAGCGATCTATCCATGACCAGGCTGAAGGTGGGGTAACACTCACTGGAGGGCCGAACCCACGTCTGTTGAAAAAGCCGGGGATGAGTTGTGGATCGGAGTGAAAGGCTAATCAAGCTCGGAGATCGCTGGTTCTCCCCGAAAGCTATTGAGGTAGCGCCTCGTGTCTCACTCCTGGGGGTAGAGCACTGTCACGGCTAGGGGGCCATCCCGGCTTACCAACCCGTTGCAAACTCCGAATACCAGGAAGTGCAATCACGGGAGACACACGGCGGGTGCGAACATCCGTCGTGAAGAGGGAAACAACCCAGACCGCCAGCTAAGGTCCCCAAATTGCGGCTCAGTGGGAAACGAAGTGGGAAGGCCCAGACAGCCAGGAGGTTGGCTTAGAAGCAGCCATCCTTTAAAGAAAGCGTAATAGCTCACTGGTCAAGTCGGCCCGCGCGGAAGATTCAACGGGGCTTAAGCCGCATACCGAAGCTGCGGATGCCGTAAGGCATGGTAGGGGAGCGTTCCGTAAGCCGATGAAGGTGGATCGTAAGGTCTGCTGGAGGTATCGGAAGTGCGAATGCTGACATGAGTAACGATCATGCGGGTGAAAACCCCGCACGCCGAATGCCCAAGGGTTCCTGCGCAACGTCAATCGGCGCAGGGTGAGTCGGCCCCTAAGGCGAGGCCGAAAGGCGTAGTCGATGGGAAACCGGTTAACAATCCGGTACTGACGGAAACTGCGAGGGGGGGACGGAGAAGGCTAGACCAGCCGGGGATTGGTAGTCCCGGTTTAACGGTGTAGGGAGGAGATCTAGGCAAATCCGGATCTTCAATCCTGAGACCGGACGACGAGGTCCTTGGACCGAAGTGGTTGATGCCCAGCTCCCAAGAAAAGCCTCTAAGCTTCAGGTTTACGTCACCCGTACCCGAAACCGACACAGGTGGGCTAGGAGAGAATCCTCAGGCGCTGGAGAGAACTCGGGTGAAGGAACTCGGCAAATTAGCACCGTAACTTCGGGAGAAGGTGCGCCCGCATTACGTGAAACCCCTGCGGGTGGAGCGGAAGCGGGCCGCAGTGACCAGGTGGCTGCGACTGTTTACTAAAAACACAGCACTCTGCCAACACGAAAGTGGACGTATAGGGTGTGACGCCTGCCCGGTGCCGGAAGGTTAAGTGATGGGGTCAGCGCAAGCGAAGCTCTGGATCGAAGCCCCGGTAAACGGCGGCCGTAACTATAACGGTCCTAAGGTAGCGAAATTCCTTGTCGGGTAAGTTCCGACCTGCACGAATGGCGTAACGATAGCCACACTGTCTCCACCCGAGACTCCGTGAAATTGAAATCGCTGTGAAGATGCAGCGTACCCGCGGCAAGACGGAAAGACCCCGTGAACCTTCACTACAGCTTTGCACTGGATTTTGAGCGTTCTTGTGTAGGATAGGTGGGAGGCTGTGAAACCGGGACGCCAGTCCTGGTGGAGCCAACCTTGAAATACCACCCTGGAACGCTCGAGGTTCTAACCTCGGACCCCTATCGGGTTCAGGGACCGTGCATGGTGGGTAGTTTGACTGGGGCGGTCTCCTCCCAAAGAGTAACGGAGGAGCACGAAGGTACCCTCAGCGCGGTCGGAAATCGCGCAGTGAGTGCAAAGGCACAAGGGTGCTTGACTGCGAGACGGACAGGTCGAGCAGGTGCGAAAGCAGGTCTTAGTGATCCGGTGGTTCCGAATGGAAGGGCCATCGCTCAACGGATAAAAGGTACTCCGGGGATAACAGGCTGATACCGCCCAAGAGTCCATATCGACGGCGGTGTTTGGCACCTCGATGTCGGCTCATCACATCCTGGGGCTGTAGTCGGTCCCAAGGGTATGGCTGTTCGCCATTTAAAGTGGTACGCGAGCTGGGTTTAGAAC
>Ga0116179_1001503_pt1 | contig 17411 bp, 21 predicted proteins | sample AD_UKC071_MetaG_FD_89751 | JGI IMG/M metagenome (GOLD analysis project Ga0116179, IMG submission 89751) | Active sludge microbial communities of municipal wastewater-treating anaerobic digesters from USA - AD_UKC071_MetaG | ecosystem: Engineered > Bioreactor > Anaerobic > Digestate | place: USA...
CCACTCGTGCTCAGCAGCCAGATCGGCCAAGGCGACCGCCTCGTCGATCTCAGCACGCGTGCGAGCTTCGTTCGCGAGCCGGAAACGCTCCAGCGGCGAAACCTCGAACACACCCGCCGTCATACGATCGATTATATCTACCACAAATGCTCTATGTCTAGCATTTTACCCATCAAATTGGGTCCATCTCGGACTCTGGCCGCGCGGCCTGACGGTTCAGTCGCAGAGCCAGCGCCAAACACCGCGTGGAGGGCCACGGGCTACGCTCAGCGGCATGGCGATCGCACGGGACGAGATGATCCGGATTCTGGCCGAAGCCGACCCGGTCGGGCTGATCACGAACGGCGCCCCGCCGGACGAGTACGCGGCCGAGGCCGATTCGATCCTGGAGCTGAAAGGCGTCCCGACCTTGACCGAGATCACCGGCATCTTCGCGGTCAGCTTCAGCGAGCCCGGGGCATGCACCCGTGAGACCGCCCGCTGGATCGTCGAAGAGATGGCTCGCCGGGCCGGCTGAGCACGCCTGCCTCTTGCCGCACCAGCCCGCGCTTTCCACGTGACGCCGAAACCCGAAGAGACAAGGACCAGCAACGTGAAGACCGTCAAGGACAAGCACGTCGTCGTCGGCGCCGATTTCGCCGGTTTCCCGCTGAAGGAAGCGGTGAAGAAGCACCTGATCGAGCGCGGCTGGCAGGTCGAGGATGTCACCCCGACCCTTGCCGAAGCCGACATGTACCACCGGGTCGGTTTCCTGGTCGGCTCGAAGATCGCCGAAGGCGAGTTCGAGAAGGCGCTCGCATTCTGCGGCACCGGGATGGGCATCCACATCGCGGCCAGCAAGTGCCCCCACGTCCATGCGGCCGTGGCGGAGACGCTCCCGTCCGCCAAGCGTGCGGCCACGGCCAACAACGCCAACCTGCTCGCGATGGGTGCCTTTTGGACGGGGCCGCGGCTCGCGCAGGCCATGGCCGACGCCTTCTTGGAGCACAGCCTCGGCGACGGCTATGAGGACTGGGAAGGCTTCTACGACTACCACCGCATCGGCTACGACGAGTGCGAGCAGTTCGACTATGCGGCCTACCGTGCGAACGGCTTCCGGGTGCCGAACCCGGCCTCCGCGCCACTCGGTCCCGAGCCGCAGGGTCTGGCCTACTAGTACTCACCCGAACTCTGGAGGACGCCTTGGGCACCATCGCTGTGATCGGTTCGGCCAACGCAGACCTGATCGTGCAGGTCGACCGCCGGCCCGACGGTGGCGAGACCATCCTCGGCTCCGACCTGGTCGTGACTGCGGGCGGTAAGGGTGCCAACCAGGCGGTCGCCGCCGGACTTCAGGGCGGCGCGGTTCGCTTCGTGGGCTGCGTCGGTGAGGACGCCAACGGCGAGTTGCTGCGGACGTCGCTCGCCGCGGCGGGGGTGGACGTGACCGACCTCGCGGACACCTCCGCACCCAGCGGGGTGGCCCTGATCTTTGTCACCCCGGACGGCGAGAACTCCATCGTGGTCGCCCCTGGAGCGAACAACTCGGTCACCCCCGGGTACGTCGCCGGCTGCGCGCCGCGCTGGGCGAACGCCGATCTGGTGGTCATGCAGCAGGAGGTGCCGATGGCCACGGTGGAGCACGTCGCCGCCACCTGCCGCGAGAACGGCACCCGGTTCCTGCTGAACGCTGCGCCGGCCGCGGTTCCGTCCGCGTCGGTACTGGCGGTCTGCGACCCGCTGGTGGTGAACCGCAGCGAGGCCCTGATCCTGCTGGGCGATGACCCGGGTTCGCCCGCGACATCGGACGAGCTCGTGGCGCGTCTGGCACAACTCGGCCCACGCAGCGTCGTGCTCACCCTCGGTGCCGAAGGGTCGCTCGCGCTCGATCGCGACGGCGCCCGATACCGCCAACCCGCGCTTCCGGTGACCGCCGTGGACACCACTGGCGCCGGCGACGCGTTCGTCGGCGCCTTGGCTGTTGCGCTCGCTGCTGGCGAGCCGTTGCCGGCCGGGCTGGCCCGGGCAAGTGCGGTGGCTGCCAAGTCGGTGCAACGACCTGGGGCACAGGCGTCCTACCCCACCGCCGCGGAGGTGCCAGCCCGATGAAGCGGCGGGCTCAATCCATCGCCTCAATGCCGAGCTCGTCGAGCTCAGCCATCCGCGCACGCAGGTGCTGGACGAGTTCCGCCGGCGGCGGCTCCCACTCGATCACCTCCGCCGGTCACGGCCCGCAGTTCGTCCATCGTCAACTCGAAGGCACCCGGAGAAGTCTGCATCCCATCGAGTCGCCCACGTCCGGCTGCTGCTGGACGTCACCCGCGAGCACATCACCCATGGCACCACCAGCCACACCGGCCGCAACCCGACGGTGGCGCAGTGAGCCACTCCCACGACCACCACAGCGCTGCCGGACGCCACCGGTGGCGCCTCGCCGTCGCCTTCGCCCTGGTCGCAGCGTTCTTCGTCGTAGAACTCGTCGCCGGCCTACTTTCCGGGTCGCTGGCGCTGATGTCGGACGCGGGCCATATGGCCGCCGACGTCACCACCCTCGGCGCCGCGCTGGTCGCCACCCGGATCGCCGGCCGCACCGACACCACCGGACGCCGCACCTTCGGCTCGTACCGCGCGGAAGTGTTCGCGTCCGGGCTCGCCGTGCTGCTCATGATCACCGTCGGCGTCTACATCGCAGTGGAGGCCATCGGCCGGATCGGCAACACCCCCGAACTCGCGTCCGGCGTGATGATGACCGTCGGCGTGATCGGTCTGGTCGTCAATCTGGTCTGCCTCATCCTGCTCTGCGTCGGCGCAGGCGAAAGCCTGAACGTCAAGGGCGCCTACCTGGAGGTGATCGCCGACACGCTCGGTTCGATCGGCGTCATCGTCGCCGGCGCGATGGTGGCCTGGACCGGGAACGCCTGGTGGGACACCGGCATCGCGCTCGCAATCGCGGTCTTCGTCGTCGTCCGGGCTCTCCTGCTCGGCCGCGAGGTGCTCACAGTCCTTGGCCAGCACGCCCCCGAAGGCATGGACCCAGCCGAACTCAGCGACACCCTGCTCAACGTTCCCGGGTCACCGCCGTCCACGACCTGCACGTGTGGCGGCTGACTTCGGGGATGGACGTGGCCACCGCATCGAACGGCGCGACAACCACGACTTCCCGTTCTACAACGGGACACCGGTCGAGGTGGCACGTGGAAGTGGGGCGCCATCATCGTGGCCTGCGTCGTCGGGCTCTTCGCCCTGACCACGCTTCCGCGGCCCACCAACGTCGCGGCGCTGATCCCGCGCGTGCTGTTCCCGACCATCATGCTGGCTGCCTTCATCGCGATGACCGGACGGTTTGCTCAGGCCCTGATCGGGATCGGCGCCGCGCGACTCGTTCTGACCCTCGCGTTCATCCGCACCAAGAACATCGGAGTCTCGACCTGCGTAAGGCCCGCTCAGTGCAAGATCTTCTACCGAACTCGGTACGGGATCCTGCACGCTGATGAACCGCGGGCCTGAACCTGCCAACACCTTCCGGGCTGAGGTGTCCTGCCAGTACCTCCCGGCGGGGCAGGAATCCTCGTAGCGTTGGCTTCCATGGACAACCGCGGCGAGGTCAAGGAGTTCCTCATGACCCGCAGGGCCCGGGTGACCCCCGAGCGGGTTGGGATCGCGCCAGGGACCGACCGTAGGGTGCCCGGGCTGCGCTCCAACTGGACGAGGCCGAGCGTGGGCACCTACTCGACCTGGCGCGAGCCGCGTCCGGCGGTTCGGTCGTGCGGCGGCGCACCCGCGGCTCGAAGGCCCTCACCCTGCGTCCCGGCTTGCAGGCCGCACTGGACGCGATCACAGTGGGCCCGGCGTTCGTCCGCAATGGACGCATGGACATGCTGGGCACAAACCTTCTCGGCCGAGCGTTCTACGACGACGTGTACGCCATGGGCGAGCCGACCCCCCAACCTTGCCCGGTTCTGCTTCCTCGCCGAGTCAGCGCGGTCCTTCTACCCCGATTGGAACACCGCCGCCGACGTCACCGTCGCCATCCTGCGTGCCGAAGCCGGAAGCGATCCCCACGACAAGGACCTGCACGACCTGGTCGGTGAGCTGTCCACGCGTAGTGACGCCTTCCGCGCGAAGTGGGCCGCGCACAACGTCCGTCGCCACGGTACGGGGACGAAGACCTTCGTGCACCCGGTCCGTTGGCGAGGTGCACCTGGTGTACGAGGGCCTCGAAGTCACCGAGGACCCCGGACTGCAGTTCCTGATCTACACCGCCCAACCCGGCACCGACGCCGGCGAACGCCTCGCCCTACTCGGCAGCTGGGCGGCGTCCCAGGCCTGGGCCGGACCAGCTCCGGCACGCTCGACCAGCGGCTCGCTGGCGTCCGACTGAACACTCGATAGGAGACCGACATGCAGTACGTGAAGCTCGGCAACACCGGCCTGGACGTGTCCCGGCTGTGCCTCGGGTCGATGGGCTTCGGCGACCCCGCCTGGGTGCACAAGTGGGTGCTCGAGGAGGACGCGGCGCGTCCGGTGATCCGGCACGCGGTCGAGGCCGGCATCAACTTTTTCGACACCGCCAACGTCTACTCGCTCGGACGCAGCGAGGAGATCCTCGGCAAGGCGCTGCGCGACTTCGCCAACCGCGACGAGATCGTGCTGGCCACCAAGGTCCACGGCAGGATGCATGCCGGACCAAACGGCCAAGGGCTGTCCCGCAAGGCCATTCATGCCGAGCTGGACGCGTCCCTGCGACGGCTCGGCACCGACTACATCGACCTGTACATCATTCACCGCTGGGACTACGACACCCCGATCGAGGAGACGATGTCGGCCCTCAACGACGCCGTCCGGTCGGGCAAGGTGCGCTACCTCGGGGCGTCGGCGATGTTCGCCTGGCAGCTGCTAACCGCGCAGCACACCGCGGAGCGGCACGGTTGGGCGCGGTTCGTGTCGATGCAGAACCACTACAACCTGCTTTACCGCGAGGAGGAGCGGGAGATGATGCCGCTGCTCCGCGCGCAGGGCATGGCGTCCACCCCGTACAGCCCGCTCGCCGCCGGCCGGCTCACCCGCGACTGGGCCGACACCACGGCGCGCTTCGAGACCGACCAGATCGCCCGGTCGAAGTACGACTCCACCGAGAGCACCGACAAGGCCATCGTCGAAGCGGTCGGACGCATCGCGGAAGCCAGGGGCGTCCCGCGCGTCCAGGTCGCCCTGGCCTGGCTGCTGGCGAAGAGCCCGGTCGTCGCCCCGATCGTCGGCGCCACGAAGGCCGAGCACCTCGACAACGCCGTCGCCGCCCTCGACGTCCAGCTCGCGCCCGACGAGATCGCGGCGCTCGAACAGCCCTACGTCCCGCACGCGGTCGTCGGCCACACCTGATCGTCGTTGGTCACCGGACGATTCCGGTCTGGCAAGCCGAGCCCCGCGAAGGCAGGATGGACGGACGGACGGAGAGCCTGCCTGGGCGTAGGAAGGGACGCTTCGAGGCGCATCTCGATGGCAAGCTGGCGGGCTTCGCCGAGTACCAACTGACCGACCAGTTGATGGTTTTCACGCACACCGAAGTGCTTCCGGAGTTCGAGGGCAAAGGCGTGGATCCAGCGGCAACCCGACTACCTGGCGATCACCTACGGCGCACATTCGCCCGTGGGCGCTACTGAGATCGCCCACGGGCGATTCTTCCTCCACGAGCGCTCAATTCCCACCGCGCGTACCTTCGGTGTGGAGCTCGTTGGGTTGACGAAGAGAGCGTCCGCAGCCGGCGTGGCCGCCCCGGCGACGACAAGAACACGGGCGCGACCCGGACGCGGGCGAAGGCGGCGTCGACGTCGTCGGTCGTGCTCTGCGGGATGCATGACAGATGTCACGGGGATGTGGTGAGGCGCCGCACTACAAACCGGCCCGATCCGGACGGAGGCTGGTGTCATGACCCAGACAGCACTCCTCACCACCGCCCCCGGCGGCGACCGCACCGACGAGGCGGTCGTCCTGTCCGGCGTGCGCCGCAGCTACACCACGGCGTCCCGACGCAACCTCCTCACCGGACGCCGCGTCCCGACCGCGGAGTTCGAGGCGGTCCGCGGCGTCGACCTGACCGTGCGCCGCGGCGAGCTGTTCGCGCTGCTCGGCACGAACGGGGCGGGCAAGACCTCGACGGTCGAGCTGATCGAGGGCCTGGCCTCGCCGTCCGCCGGCGAGATCCGGGTGCTGGGCCACGACCCCGTGGCCGAGCGCGGGCACGTCCGGTTCCGCACCGGTGTGGTGTTGCAGAGCTCGGGCTTCCCGTCCGCCCTGACCGTCGCCGAGATGGCGCGCCTGTGGCACGGCACCCTCACCCGCCCGCTCCCGGTCGACGCCATGCTCGACGCGGTCGACCTCGCGGGCCGCGCCGACGTGGAGACCAACAAGCTGTCCGGCGGCGAGCGCCGCCGCCTCGACGTCGCGCTCGCGCTGATGGCCGACCCCGAGGTGCTCATCCTCGACGAACCCACCACCGGCCTCGACCCCGAGAGCCGCCGCACGATCTGGGGCCTGGTCACCGGGCTGGTCGAGCGCGGCAGCGCCGTCCTGCTCACCACCCACTACCTCGAGGAGGCCGAGCAGCTCGCCGACCGGATCGCGATCATGCACGCCGGCGTCATCGCCCGCGAGGGCACGCTCGCCGAGATCGTCGCCGACACGCCCTCGCGCATCACGTTCACCCGGCCAGAGCACCTCGACCTGGCCCGCCTCGAGACCCCCGGCGCTCGCGTCCACGTCACCGACGAGATCGTGATCGAGACCCCCACCCTGCAGGACACCCTCGCCCGCGTCCTGACCTGGGCCGGAGACGAGCTGCTCGGCTCGCTGAACGCCCGCGCCGCCTCGCTGGAGCAGGTGTTCCTCGCCGTCGCCGACCAGCCGCTCACCCACGCGTGACCCGCCCCCGACAAGGAGACCCACGATGACCACCACCGCCACCACCCGGCCGCACGCCCCGGCGTCCGCCCCCACCGCTCGCGGCAGCTTCCGCCGCCGCTTCGGCGCGCTGGTCGCCGCCGAGAGCCGCATCCTCGTCCGCAACCGGACGGCCCTGTTCACCGCGGTCGCCATGCCGCCGCTGATGGCCTTCGCGTTCTCGGGGCTGTCGAAGGACCGCGCCGCCCTCGGCGTCGTGCTGACGATGATGATGGTCGGCAGCGCGCTGATGTTCGTCCTGTACTTCACGATGGTCACCTCGCTGGTGGCCCGCCGCGAGCAGCTGGTCCTCAAGCGCCTGGTGGCCGGCGAGCCCACGCCGCTGGAGGTGCTGCTGGCCCCCGCCGTCCCGCTGCTGGCGCTCTTCGCCGTCCAGTCTGGCCTCGCTATCGGCGTGGCGGTCGCCTTCGGCACCCCGATCGCCCACCCGTGGGCGCTGGCCCTCGCCATCATCGGCGGCGCAGCCACCTGGGCGGCGCTGGCCGTCTGGAGCGCCACCTGGACGCGCACCGTCGAGTCCGCCCAGTTGACGACGATGCCGCTGATCCTGGTCGCGATGCTGCTGTCGGGCTTCTCCCTGCCGCTCACGATCATGCCCGACCTGGTGCAGCGCGTCGCGCACTGGCTGCCCATGACGCCGGTCATGGACCTGATCAACCTGGCCTACCTCGGTACCGGGACCGACGGGTCCGTCCTCGCCGGTCGGGAGCTGGTGGTGGGCACGATCGACATGCTGATCCCGCTGGTGCTGTGGACCGCGCTCGGCCTCAACCTCGGCCTGCGCCGGTTCCGCTGGGACGCCCGCAGCTAGGCTCGCACCGCGAAGGAGGGACACACCATGAGCACCGTCAGCAAGGGCGTGAAGCGTACCGAGGGCTACGTCTACAACAGCCTGCACTGGGCGTTCCCGATGGTTCCGCTGCTCGCACTGGCGCTGGCCTTCGGGGCCGCCGACCTGTGGGTGCGGGTCGCCTTCGTCGCCACGGCCACCGTGGCCGCCGCCGCGGGACTTTCGGTCCTGCACACGGCCCTGCGCGACGCCGACCTCCTGCCCGTCAGCGACTGGGACGCCGTCCGCACCCGCCACCTCACCCCCGTCGTCGTGGTCTGGGCGGTCGCATCCGTGGCAGCGGCCGGGCTGGCCGGGTTCCTGGGCTGGCTCGACCTGTTCGTCTCGATCGCGGTCCCGGCCTTCCTCGGCAGCACCCTGGCCCTGCCCCTGCTGGCGCTACCGCTCCTGCGGGGACGCAGGACCCGACCGGTCTTCGTCGCCCTCGTCGCGATCGGCCTGGCCGAGGCGGCGCTGTGGGTCGGGCCGGTCGCCGACCACCAGCACCGGATCACCCAGATCACGGCCTCCTACTGGGTCGGGCTCGTGGCCGCCATGATCGTCGGCTTCGCCCAGATGTTCCTCAACGTGCTGGTCACCACCCGCGAGCTCGAGCGCGCCCGCGTCGACGGCGCCCGCCTGGCCGTCACCGAGGAGCGCCTGCGGTTCAGCCGCGACCTGCACGACGTCTTCGGACGCACCCTGTCGGCCGTCGCGCTCAAGGCGGAACTCGGGGCGCGTCAGGCCGAGGCCGGGCGTCCCGAGGCCGCGGCCACGATGCGCGAGGTGCAGTCGATCGCGACGGACGCCCTCACCGAGGTCCGCGAGGTCGTGCGCGGCTACCGCGAGGCCGACCTGGCCGCCGAGGTGGCTGGCGCGCGAGCCCTCCTGGAGTCGGCCGGAATCCTCGTCTCCACCACCACCGCTGCGAGCCTGCCGGCCCCCGTCAGCCGGGCCTTCGGCTGGCTGGTGCGCGAGGGCGCCACGAACATCCTGCGCCACGCCGACGCGACCGAAGCCGCCATCGCGGTCCACCGCGACGAGGCCGGGGCGACGGTCACCGTCACCAACGACCACCCCCGCCCGGGGCGTCCAGACGCCGCAGGCTCGGGCCTGGCGGGCCTGGCCGAACGCCTTGCCGAGGTCGGCGGGGCGCTGCACTGCGAGCACCGGGACGGTAGCTTCGTGCTCACCGCGACCGTGGACGCCGCCACCCTGGCCCGCCTGGAGATCGCCGAGGAGGGCGCGTGATCCGCATCGTCTTGGCCGACGACGAACACCTCATCCGCGAGGCGCTCGTCTCGCTGCTGGGCCTCGAGGACGACCTCGAGGTCGTCGCGCAGGCCGCCTCCGGCGACGAGGCGCTGGCCGTCGCCCGCAAGCACGCACCCGACGTCGCCGTCCTCGACCTCCAAATGCCGGGGCTGTCGGGCACCGAGGTGGCCGCGGCGCTGGCGTCCGAGCTGCCGGGCTGCGCCTGCGTCATCGTCACCTCGCACGGGCTGCCCGGCCACCTGAAGCAGGCCCTAGCCGTCGGCGTGCGCGGGTTTGTGCCCAAGACGATCTCGGGGTCCGGCCTGGCCGCCGTGATCCGCACCGTGCACGCCGGCGGTCGCCACGTCGACCCCGAACTGGCCGCCGACGCCATCGCGGCCGGCGACTCCCCGCTCACCGCGCGCGAGGCCGACGTGCTGGCGGCCGCCGGCGACGGCGCGCCCGTCGAGGAGATCGCCGCCCGCCTCCACCTGTCCCCGGGCACGGTGCGCAACTACCTCAGCTCGGCCATGGGCAAGCTGCACGCCGCCACCCGGCACGAGGCCGCCCGCGTCGCCCGCGAGCACGGCTGGGCGTAGCCCGAGGCTGGCGCCCATGCTCGAACGGACCGAACTCGCCCGCCTCGTCGAACGAGAAGGTCTCGCCCTGCGACTTGAGCGACACGCGGTGCCCGTCGGTGCCGATGGTGCGGTAGGCGTCACCGTAGTGGTCGGCGGCCAGCTTGCCGAGCTTCTGTCCGGGTGCGCCGTTGGCCTGGCCGGTGCGGTCCACGTGGCCGTTGTGCGCGAACAGGAGCGTGTGCCGCCGCCCCTCCGCCGCACCGCGCTCCACGACCCAGGTCAGGTTGTCGAAGAGCAGCGGGTCGCGCGCCATCACGCCCTCGAACGCCCGGTTCCGGGACTGCTCGACCACGAGTCCCGCCCGGATCGCCTGCGCCGCGGCCGGGCTGCCGTCGTCGGACGCCGCGAGCGCGGCCTGCAGGTCGGCGGACGCTGCCTCGGTGGCCTGGGCGACCTCCTTGTTGAACAGCGCTCCGTCGTTCAGGCGGAGAGCCGTTCGCCCAGGCTGCGGGCGGCGTCCGGGTTGCGGGTCGCCAACCACGCCAGTGCCATCGCCTTGGTGCGCTCGGGTCCGCCGGCGTCGATCCCGCGACGTTGCCCAGTCGACCATCGCCAACGGCGAGGCGGTCCTCGTCGAGAAGGCGTTCGCGGCCACCTACGACGGCCCCGAAGGAGATCGTCGACGCCGCCCGCAGCAAGGGTGTGTTCGCGATGGAGGCCATGTGGACGCGGTTCCTGCCGGTCGTCGCGGCCGCCCGTGAGGTCGTCGCGTGGGGTCGCATCGGCGACGTCTTCGCCGTCCAAGGCGACCTCTGCGCCTACCGCGAGTCCCAGCCCGAGCACCGCCTCTTCGCCAAGGACCTCGGCGGAGGCGCGATCCTCGACCTCGGCGTCTACGTCGTCAACTTCGCCCAGGCGTTCCTCGGCGACCTCAAGGAGATCGACTCCCGTGCCCGCCTGTTCCCGTCCGGCGTCGAGAAGGCCGCCTCGTTCAACCTCGTCCATGCCGGCGGGGGACTGTCCTCGCTGGCGGCCGGCTTCGACGGCTACGGCCCCGGCCGCATGGTCGTCATCGGCACGAGAGGCTGGATCGAGACCGAGCCCCGGTTGCACCACCCGTCGATGATCGCCGTGCACCGCAACGACGTGCTGCCGCGCATCATCGAGGCGGTCCCCACGGGTCGCGGCTAGAGCCACGAGTTAGGGGAGGTGACCCAGCGCATCCGCGACGGCCACACCGAGTCCCCGACGATGCCGCTGCACGACACGCTCGAGGTCATGCGCGTCCTCGACAAGTGCCTCCATCAGGCCGGCGTGACTCAGCGCGAGGCCGACGTCGACCTGGGCTGAACGCAGGGGCGGTGTTCGGCGGCCGGGCCGTCACCCTTCGAGACGCGGTCTACCGCTGCGCGGGGGACCGCTCCTCAGGGAGCGGCAAGACCAGACCGGCGTCGCGGACCAGCAGTGCCAACTGGACCCGGTTCTCGAGGCCCAGCTTCATCAGCGACCTCGACACGTGCGCTTTCACCGTCGCCAAGCTCAGGTACAGGCTTGCCGCGATGTCCGTGTTGCCCTCACCCAACGCGACGCCGCGTGCGACGTCGAGCTCGCGCTCGGTCAGAACTTCGAGCTGCTTGCGGGCGGTGTCGCGCTCGGCACCCGCGCCCTGGCTCAGCGACTCCATCAGCCGCGCGGTGACGCTCGGCGACAGCGTCGGCTCACCCGAGGCGGCCGCGACGATCGCCGCGATCAGGCGGTCTGGTGGCGTGGTCTTGAGCAGGTAGCCCTTGGCGCCCGCGCGGATGGCGCTGGCCACCGAGTCGTCGCTGTCGAAGGTGGTCAGCACCAGCACCTGCGGCGCCTCGCCCTCGGCCTTGCCTGCCCGGATGCGCCCGGTGGCGGCGACGCCGTCGAGGTTCGGCATCCGGATGTCCATCAGGACGACGTCGGGCGCGAGCTCCGCGACCCGGCGGAGGCCCTCGGCGCCGTCGGACGCCTCACCCACCACCTCGATGTCGCGCGACCCGCCGAGAAAGGCACGCAGCCCGGCGCGAACCAGGGCGTCGTCGTCGACCAGCAACACAGTCAAGGTCATGCGGTCCTCCAGTTCAGTCGGGCCTTGACGGCGAAGAAGCCGCCGCTCTCCTCGAACTCTAGGTGGCCACCGGACAACTCCACCCGCTCGGCCAGCCCCATGAGACCCATGCCGGAGCCCGCGATGACCGGCTCCGCGGGCGTGGTGGGGTTGCGCACCTCGAGGGCCAGGTGGGAGCCCTCCTCGCCGGTGATGGAGATCGTCACGGGCTGCCCCGTGGCGTGCTTGCGGGCGTTGGTGAGGCACTCCTGCAGGATCCGGTAGGTGGTGCGGCTCGTGTCCTCGGGGAGTTCGTCGAGGTCCGGCATGCGCCCGATGACGGCCACCGCGGTGCCGGCCGAGCGGGAGTCGGCGATGAGGTCCGGCAGCCGGTCGAGCGTCGGTTGGGGCGGGGCGGTGTTGTCGGCACCCTCGCCGCCGCGCAGCACGCCGAGGACGTCGGCCAGCTCGGCGACGGCCTTCTCCGCGGCCTCGCGGACGACCTTCGCATGCTCCTTGGTCTGTTCGCGGGTGAGGTCGTCGCGGTAGGCGAGCACGTTGGCGTGGACGGCGATGAGCGAGATGCGGTGCGCCAGCACGTCGTGCATCTCTTGGGCGATCCGCGTGCGCTCCGCCGTCTTGGCCTGGGTGAGGCGCATCGCCTGTTCGCGCTCGAGCGTCGCGGCCCGGTCCTGCGCCGTGGTGAGCAGCGCCCGGCGCGCGCCGAGGTAGGCGCCGCCCAGCCAGAACAACCCGAAGCTGACCACACCTGAGATGAGCGACGCCGGCCACTCCCGAAGCGGTGTGCCGATCAGAGGGATGAGCACCGCGAGCAGCATGAGCGGGCCCATGACGTAGAGGTCCCGGATCCGCCGTCGGGTGGCCAGCGAGCCGACGATGATGAGGAACGCGACGATGGAGAATGTCGAGCCCACCATGCACGCCGTCGCGGCGATGGCGATGGCCAGCGGCCACCGCTTCCGGAAGGGGACGAGCGCGACGGCGACCAGCCCGAGGAGCAGGTCGAGCGCGACCTGCCCGTCGGTCGGGGCCGGCGTGCCCTCCAGCCGGATGCCGAGGAAGATGGCGCCGCCCATCAGCGCCAGCAGGAACAGGCCGACCTCGATGCCGACGCGGGCCCAACGGGGGTGCTCGGTCACCGGCGGCTTGTTCATGGACGTCAGCCTAGGCCGTCGGGAGTGCCCCGGGCGTGAGCCGATCGGCCGGGGATGCCCCGACCAAAGTAGGGGGTGCAAACGGTCCCTTCGGCGCTGCGGTGCAGCCTTCCGCACGATGTTCGGGGCACCACCCGACCGGCAGGCTGGAGCCATGATCACAGCAACGAACCTCAGCAAGCGCTACGGCGGCACCCTCGCCGTCGACGACGTCAGCTTCACCGCCCAACCCGGCCGCGTCACCGGCTTCCTCGGCGCCAACGGCACCGGCAAGTCCACCACGCTGCGCATGATCTGCGGCATGACCACCCCCGACGCCGGCAGCGCCACCATCCTCGGCGAGCCCTACCGCCGCCTCGCCAATCCCGGCCGCCGCGTCGGCCTCCTGCTCGACGCCACCGCCCAGCACTCCGGCCGCACCGGCCGCGAGCGCCTCGCCATGGACGCCTTCCTCATGGGCCTGCCGACCAGCCGCGTCGACGAGGTGCTCGAGATGGTCGGTCTGGACCGCTCCGCCGCCCGCAAGCGCATCGGCGCCTACTCGCTCGGCATGCGCCAGCGCCTCGGCATCGCCGCCGCGCTGCTCGGCTCGCCGGAGGTCCTCATCCTCGACGAGCCCGCCAACGGCCTCGACCCCGTCGGCATCCGCTGGATGCGCACGCTGCTGGCCGACTTCGCGGGCGACGGCGGCACCGTCCTCCTCTCCTCCCACCTCCTGCACGAAGTGCAGCTCATCGCCGACGACGTCGTCATCATCAACGCCGGCCGGCTGATCGCCCAGGGCCCCGTCGACGAGTTCACCGCCGGCGGCGAGCAGAGCCTCGAAGACGTCTTCTTCACCCTCACCGACAGGAACGCAGCATGACCGCCATCGCTACCACCCCCGTTGCCACCGTCCGCCCCCGCGAGTCCGCCCCCGTCAGCGGCGTCCACTTCGGCCGCCTCGCCGTCGTCGAGGCCCGCAAGCTCGTCAACACCCGCGCCGGCCGCTGGGTCCTCATCATCAGCCTTTTGGCCTCCGCCGTCACCGCGGGCGCCACCGCCGCCTTCATCGACGACGTGCCGCTGCAGGTCCTGTTCAGCTTCGCCGTCATGGCCGTGGGCATGCTGCTCCCCGTCGTCGCGATCCTCAGCGCCACCGCCGAGTGGTCGCAGCGCACCGGGCTCGTGACCTTCGCCCTCGAGCCCCGTCGCGGTCGGGTGCTGGCCGCCAAGGCGCTCGTCGCCGCCGTCGCGGGCCTCGTCGGGATCGTCCTCACGCTCGGCATCGCCGTCGCGACCATGGGCATCGCCACGGCCTTCGGCTCCACCGGCGCGTGGACACTCGACTGGGGCATCGTCGCCGGCAACGCGCTCGTGACCGTGCTCGGCATGCTCCAGGCCACCGCCTTCGGCTTCGTCCTGCTCAACACCCCCGCCGCGATCGTGGCCTACTTCATGATCCCGACGGTGTGGTCGCTGGCCACCTCGCTGTCGACCTGGTTCGCCGAGAACTCCCACTGGATCGACATGGGTGCCGCCGGTCAGCCCTTCCTCGCCGGCAACTTCGGCGCCGAGGGCTGGCTCCACCTGGGCGTCGCGTCGCTCGTCTGGGTCGTACTGCCGATGGCCGTAGGCGTCGTCCGAGTCCTGAAGTCCGAGATCAAGTAACCCCGCACACGCACACCGCCCCCGACCCTGATGGGTCGGGGGCGGTGTGCGTTCCGGTCGGCTGAGTAGCGGCGTGACAGGCGTAACACTGCCAGGGCGGGGTCGAGGCCTTGCTCGTCGATGGGGACGGACTCGAAGATCCGGTTGACCACCGTGACCGCCGCGGGCCCGATCCTGCCTGCCCATTCCGGACCCGGTCAGCGTCCCAAGGCTGATACCTGTCACCGGCGGGGAGGTCGGCGTCGTTGGTACGGCGCACCGCGACGCGGTCCGCGCCGCCTGCTACGGCCGCTGGCTGAAGCTCGCGCAGGACGACGACTTCGTCGGGGTGCAGAACTACGAGCAGATCCGCTACGACGCCGAGCTCAACGGCATGGGGTCGCCCATATCGCCGGAGTCGCTAGAGGGGGCGGTCCGCTACGTGGCCGAGGCGACGGGCGTCCGGTCCTAGTGACGGAGCACGGCCTCTCCACCGAGGACGACGACCAGCGCTGCCGCTTCCTCCCCGAGGCGCTGGCAGGTCTGGACCGTGCGCGGGCTGACGGTGTCGCGGTGATCGGCTACTGCCACTGGACGTTCCTGGACAACTTCGAGTGGGTCTCCGGCTACGGCCCGAAGTTCGGCCTCCACGCCGTCGACCGCGACACGCTGGAGCGCACCCCGAAGGAATCGTCGCGGGTGTACGCGGCAGAAATCGCGGCCCGCTGTGGTCACCGTCTAGCTCGCCGACAGGTGTCGGTTTCCGGCCGGTGTGTCGTCCGGAAGCCGACACCGACGAGTAGGTCCTTGGGGGCGTCCCTCGGTCCGTTCCGCGGGCCACGCCACCCGAGAGGCAGACGCGGGCAGGGCGGCGGATGGAGTGGCGACTCCCCACCCCATGCCCGACGCTAGTCCAGAATCGGTCGCACCCTGGGTGGGTAGACCAACCCAAAGAGCGACCGATTCACCGGCAGCCCCCTAGCCTGGAGACATGAGCGTTGAGGCCGCCTGCCGTCGCATCTCCGTCAAGCCCGGGGAGGCCGACGAACCGCGTGTGGAGTACGCCGACGGCGTGTGGCGCATCCGCTCCACCGAGGCGGTCCGGCAGATCCTCCGCGAGCGCGACGCCACCGCCCAGGCCGGGTTCAACTCCGAGGCCATCCCCGAGGGCACGATGGCCAACGAGCCAATCCTGTTCATGGACGGGGAGCCGCATCGCCAGCAGCGCAGCAAGATCGCCCGCTACTTCGCGCCGAAGACCGTGGCGGACAGGTACCGCGGGCTGATGGAGTCGCGGGCCGACGCCCTCGTCGCCGAGATGGTCGCCGCCGGGGAGGCGCGGCTCGACGAGGTGTCGCTGCGCTACTCCACCGAGGTGGCCGCCAAGGTCATCGGCCTCACCAACTCCAACCTCACCCGCATGGCCCACAGGCTGGAGCGGCTGTTCGACCAGCCCTCCTACGACCCGGCCACGGCCGGCAAGGAGGGCCGCGTCAAGGCCACCGTCCGGCAGCTGCGCGGCAGCCTGCCCATGGCGTGGTTCTACGCCTGGGACGTCCGGCCCGCCATCCGCGAACGCCGGAAGGCGCCGCAGGAGGACGTGATCAGCCACCTCCTCAAGGAGGGCTACGGCATCCCCGCGATTCTCATCGAGTGCGTCACCTACGGAGCCGCCGGCATGGCCACCACGCGCGAGTTCATCTCCATGGCGGCTCTGCATCTGCTGCGCGACGACGCCCTCCGGGCCCGCTTCGTCGTCGCCGGCGAGGCCGAGCGGTACGCCATCCTGCACGAGATCCTGCGGCTGGAACCCATCGTCGGTCACCTGTACCGCAGGGCCCAGCGGGGCTTCACCTTCACCGACGGGGAGGAGACCCATGTGGTGGCCGACGGCGAGCTGCTCGACCTGTTCGTGCGTCAGGCCAACGCGGATCCCGCCACCGTGGGCGAAGCTCCGCTCGACCTCTGCCCAGCACGCCCCCTGCCCAGGGGCATCGGACCGGAGGTGATGAGTTTCGGCGACGGGGCCCACAAGTGCCCGGGCAACGCCCTGGCCATCCAGGAGTCCGACATCCTGCTCACCAGAATGTTCGCCCACCCCGTCCGCCTGGCCCGCGAACCCCGCCTGAGCTGGGACGACATCATCTCCGGCTACGCGCTGCGCGACGTCACCGTCACCGTCGGCTGACCCCCCGTCAAGGCCGTTCGGACAACCCCTCCGTGGCGCGCGTGCGCCAGACTCGCCAGGCCCCGGTGGACCAAAGCGCCCAGGCCACGAGCGCCGGTTGGAAGAAGAGGCGCACCAGCCGTGCGTTGTCGCTGGTGAGCCCGAAGGCGTCGGTGCCCGTCACGTACTGCGAGATGTTCCCGGGGAAGATCGCGACGAAGAACGCCGCCGTCGTCCATCCCACGGCCGGCCGGAGGCCCCGAGGCGCCATGATGAGCGCCGCACCGAGGCCCACCTCGACCACGCCGGAGGCCACCACCACGAAGTCCGGGTCAAGCGGGAGCCATGGCGGTACCTGGGTCTGGAATTCCTGCCGCAGTGTGGTGAGGTGCCCCATTCCGGCTGCCGTGAGCGCCGCGCCGAGGAGGAGCCGCCCGGCGGTCCTGACGGGCCCTGACCTGGGCGGGGTCGTTGCGCGCGTTCGCTGTGCTTCCACGCGTGAAGTATCGCGCGACCCTAAAATGCTTCTCTGGCTCAGTTCGGCGGCCGTCGACGCGCCGCCCCCGGAGGGACCTCACATGCCTGACGCAGACCGCACCGCGCTGATCGCACTTCCGGTTGTCGTGCTGTCCGGGGCGCTCGTGGCCCTGGCGGGGGGACGGGGAGGGGGTACCGTCGCCGGAGTCCCCGTCTTCGCGGTGGCGGTGGCGGCCGCTTTCGTGAACCAGTGGGGGGACAGTCACGCGGCCCATCGCGACTCGGCTGG
>Ga0116179_1001507_pt1 | contig 17403 bp, 20 predicted proteins | sample AD_UKC071_MetaG_FD_89751 | JGI IMG/M metagenome (GOLD analysis project Ga0116179, IMG submission 89751) | Active sludge microbial communities of municipal wastewater-treating anaerobic digesters from USA - AD_UKC071_MetaG | ecosystem: Engineered > Bioreactor > Anaerobic > Digestate | place: USA...
CATTCATAACGTATCAAGCAAAATAAAACAAAAATTAAAATATAAAACATTCATACAATATAATTTTTCAAAAGAGCAGTACACGGTTACTGGTTCAAATCATAGAGAAGAAGTGCTTCTTTTATTTAAGGATTTCAATAAAGAACACAAAGAACTTCTTTTAGAACATTCAGAAGAGTTAGAAGTTTTTATTTCAGGGTCTGCCAGAATAAAAATAGAATCAGAAATTAAAATAGATAAACTTAGTAAGGTAAATAAATTTCTTTTTAATAAAGAAAAAATACTAGAGACATCAATTAAAAAGGAATTAGAAACAATTGTTCCTGGTATCAGTTTATTTGATTATCAAAAGGATATTTTTATAGATTGTTTGGCAGCTAAACGGTCTGTGGTTGCACTTCCACCAGGAGGAGGAAAAACACTTACTTCTATTTCTTTATTCAAGAAATTTCATGATGAAAATGAAAATTTCACATTATTTGTTATAGTTCCAAATACTCTTAAACAGCAATGGGTAAAAGAAATTAAGCGTTTCACGGGTTTGGATTCTGTAATACTGTCCTCTCAAAAAGAAATAAAAGAATGGGAAGGAAAAGGTATTGGAATTATAAACTACCATATGATGACAAGATATATTGATGATTTAGTTGGAGAAGGAAAAAAAACAAGATATATTGCAGATATGTTAATAGTTGATGAATTGCAAACGGTTAAAAATAGTGAAACAAAAACTTGGAAAGCTATAAGAAAACTTAAATCGGAATATTTTTTTGGTTTATCAGGAACTATTATTGAAAACAAATTAGATGATTTATATAACACAATGCAAATTGTTGATGATTCGGCCTTGGGTCCAAAATGGAAATTTGATAGAAATTTTCAAAATGTAATTGCTGCATCAAAATATAAAATTGTTTATAATGGTATTAAAAATATAGATCTTTTACACAAAAAAATACAACATTGTGTGTTTTCAATTTCTGAAGAAGAACTAAGAAAAAAACTTCCTCCATTAACAGAAGAAACGAAATACATTGATTTATCAGAAGAGCAGAAAAAAGTAGAAGAAACTTATAGAATAATGGCAGATACGCTTTTAAAAAAAGGGATGGAAAAACCTTTGCGCGCACACGAACAAATTATGCTTAATGCCTATTTGTTAAAGGCAAGACAAGCATGTACAGCTTCTGAACTATTAACCAAAACTAGTAAAGATTACTATGAACCAAAAATAGATTTAGTCAAAAATATGATAATGGATCATTGTATTAATCAAAATGAAAAACTTGTATTATTTTCTGAATGGACAGAAATGCTCGCCATTATTGAAAGAATGATTAAAAAAGAATTTCCAAACATAAAATATGTTATATATTCTGGAGATGTTCCTACAAAACAACGGCCAAAACTTGTAGAACAGTTTAAAACAGATTCATCAACAATGATATTTCTTTCTTCTGATGCTGGCGGAACTGGTTTAGATGGCTTGCAGACGGTCAGCAATGTAATCGTACATACAGAAATACCATGGAACCCAGCCAAAATAGATCAAAGAAATGCTAGAATCCACAGAACATTACAAACAAAACCCGTTAAGTGTTATTACATTGTTGCAAGCTCTGGTGTTGAAAACAGAATGCAATCAAAAATAATGCAAAAAAGAGAAATTAGAAAACTTGCATTAAACATTGATAGATCAAATGAACAAACATTGTTGAAAGCTTCTGAACTAAAAGAAATATTAGGAGAAAATGATGAATAATAAACCTTTATTATTTAATAAAATACAAGGGAAAAAAGGAATTGAAATTGATATCGCAAATTTTGATTTCGAAAATTACAAGACAAAAATTGAATTAATGAAAAAAATCTGCGATGACTCAAAAGGAATAGGTTTGGCCTCTGTCCAGGTAGGATTAACCGAACATTTTTTCATTGCAAAACGTGAAAATAGCAAAGAATATGAACTGTTTTTCAATACAAAAATAATAGAGGCATCAGAAGAGACTGTTGTTACGACTGAAGGATGTTTGTCTATTCCAAAAATATTTTTACCCATTAAAAGACATAAGTTTATAACAATAAAATGGTTTGATGGAAACAAGGAAAACGAAGAAAATTTAACAGAAGATTTTTCTATTATAGTTCAACATGAACTGTCTCACTTAGAAGGTAAAACTTTGTTTGATTTAACTTTATTAAATCGTCAACAAAAAAGAGATATACTTAAAAGATTTTAATTGATTTAAATTTTTGCAAATCTTCTGAATTGTATTTTTTTCCTTCTATTGTCAATTTATAATCTATATCACTAATTTCAATTAATCGAAAATTAATTGTCGTTAAATCCATATCAGAAGGTATTTCAATTTTAAAAGTTAATGAATTTTGAGCAACAATGATCCATTTATTAAAAGCTTCTAAGGTTACAGATGGTTTTGAAGAGAAATTGAAATTGAATTCATAATCACCAGTTTTAGTCTTGTTAAATTTTTTTATTGTATTATTCATATCATTATAAAACATAAAAGAACGTGAAGTGTTGGATATGTTATCACACGTAAAATCGTAAATTGTTATATTGTCTGAAGTATTAGTTGTTAACATACTATAATCTGTTGCAGACGCTAACAGATCATAATTTGCTGTGGAGGATGTTAAAAAAAATGTCATAAACAATATAATTGTTATAAATATTTTAATTTGTATATAATAAATTATTTATGACAGGGTAAAAGGAAAGCACATGAGTTACAAAGAAGTAAATTTATTAAATGCAAATAATTTTTTTCAAAATCATTTAAATAAAAAATTAAAAAAACCAATAAAAATAATTGAAAAAGAAAGTAGCAAACTGATGGCTTTTATTGGTTTTTTTCTTTCTTTTTTTAAAATAAACACTCGTTTTATGTCTTCATATATTACAACAATTAACAATACAATTTATTTTCCCAAAGAATTAATTGCTTCGATAAATCCTAAAAGATTTATGGAAACCATAATACATGAATCTATTCATGCTATAGATGAACAAAATAATAAAATAGTTTACAAGCCAACGTATTTACCAGAGCTTTTTTTTGGCTTACCATTATTGATACTTTCAATATTTTTTTTCATATTTAAATTATTAATTCTAGGATCTGTTTTTCTTTTCTTTGCCTTGATTTGTATTTCTCCGATTCCTAAATACGGAAGATATCACTGGGAAATGCGTGCTTATAGTTCTAGCCTGTTTATCGCGGAAATGCTTGGTCTTGAAGATTGGTATCTTTCACAACTAAAAAATTGGATAAAGGGTCAACTTTCAACTTCAAGTTATTATTTTACCATGCCAATTGAAAAATTTTATACAGATGAAAAATTCGAGAATTATATAAATCAAATTGAAATAAAAGAAGAAATAAAAAAATTCTTTAATGAAGATTTTATTAATCTTTAAGTAATACTTTTTTTGGCTGTTTTTCCAATGAGTTTTCTTGAAGATTTTTTATTTTTTTAAGTTCAGATTCAAGTTTTTCAATTCGGTCTTCTAATTCTTCAATAAGAAGAAGAATTTTTTGTTCTTTGTCATTATTCATGTTATTAATTATTAATATGAATCATAAACCATTTGTTTTTAAAATGTTAAGAAAATCAATAGTAAATGAGAGCGCGGAAAAAAATATTACTGAAAAAGAAGACAATCTACCCGCAGAACCAACAACAAATGGTTTTGACGCGGAACAAAGTGCAAAAGTAAATGATGCATCATCAGATGATAATATTGAAAATAATACCGATGGAGGTTTTGGAGGAGCAGCTCCAGACGATATTAATGTAGATTCGGGTGAAAATTCAAATACAAAAGATGAAACAGATAATAATGGAGATGATGTTCAAGAAACAGAGGATGATTCAAAATCTAATGAAGATCAACCAAAAGAGGAAGAAAAAAAATCTCCATCTGATTCAACATTAGAAGAATTTGAAAAATTAGTCGAACAAACAGAGGATAGTTATGATTTGTTGAAATTTTTTAAATCAAAATTTAATGAACTTGAACCTGAAGAATTTAATAAATTTTTATCAAAATTAATTAAAAATAAAGAATTAAGAGATAAACAACAGGTGAAAGATGCATTAATAAAATTGAAAATATTTTTTGCGTCTTAATTATAGAAAGAGAAAAAATGGCATATATTTTTGAAGAAAAAGAATTAAGACTTGCTATTAGAGCCTTATTAAAGAAAAGATTAAAAGAGGAACATGTTGTTTCATTTGCTGAAAAAACATTATTGCCAACAGAATCAACTGGTGATAATGAAGAAGTAGAAACCACTTCCGCTTCTTCGGAAAATTTAAATACATCTACAGTTAATGCAACAAATTCTGGGCGTGATATTAACGCGGAACGCAGATTGCGAGTTAAAGCCCAAGAAGCATCATTAGATTTCGAACAAACAATAGTTGAAGTTTTAAATCTTCAGTCTGTAGATAGCCTTCAAGATGACCTCCAAGAATCTTATGCAGAAATAATGGATGAAATGAGTGCAAAAGTACAAGCTGCGGTTCAGGATGCGATTGGTAGATTAAAATCTTTCCCAAGAGAAGAAGAATAATGAAATCACTCAAAGTTTTCATTTTTGAATCTGTAGATTCGTTAACAAAAATAAAAAGAGTTTCTGAATTTAAAAATTTTTCTTTAGAAGAAAGAGCAAAAATAATTTTTAAAATTGCAAAAGAAAATCTAACTTTTATAGGTATGGGTTCCAATAGAACAGCATTTGATATTGGAGATGGAAAAATAATTAAAATTTCCTTTTCAGAATCAGCTACATACGACATTGCAAGCTCTATTTCTCAAACGAAAGCGGAAAGCAAGGTCTGTAAAATTGCGCAGAAAGCACAACTGATCCCAGAAATTTACGAAGTCGGAGATGATTTTCTTTTTGTTATAGCAGAAAAAGTTGAAAATCTCGATGATGGCTCTAAAGAAAAAATTTCTTCTTATTTTAAATTTGAGTCGTTCGAAAAATTTGAAAATGCATTACAAATAGTTTCAAATAATGCAAAAGCTGCGTCAAAAGAAGACATCGCAGAAGTTAAAGCTCATAGAGATTTTTTAATTGCAGTTACAGTAATGAAAGATTGTGGATATGCAATAAGTGATATGGCAAATCCGCATAACTGGGGATTAGATCCAAATGGAAGACCTGTAATGTTGGATACGGGCTTAACAACTGAGAATAAAAGTCAAATTATTGGAGCCCAAAAAGAAAAAATAAAAGCATTGCAAAATTCAAATGCGACAAATTACCCAAGTAATAATTCGTCCATGAATGACGCCACAAAAAACATTAAAAGGCCACAAGCAACTTCCCAGGAAGAAAAAACAGTTAAAGCAACCGTTAAATAACAAATTGATATTTGTAAAATAATATTGTTAATATATAATATTATGTCTGAAAAAAATAATTCTCTTTTTAATGATTCAAATGTTGCAGAGCCAGTAAAATCAGATTATCCTGAACTTGAAATAACAAGAGATACAGTTGATGTGCCATTATCTTCTGCGAGATATTCTGTATATGAACCAGGGCATCCATTGTTTCAACAAGAAATTGTTACGTTTGTTGAATTGACTCCATTAGAAGAATCTATTCTTTATGATAAAACAAGAATTAGAAATGGAACAGTCATTGATGATATTGTTCAAGTTTCATTACAAAATAAAATGTTAAATGTAAACACTCTTTTATCAGGAGATAGAGACGGTATTTTCTCTATTTTAAGAGGTGTTTGCTTCGACGAAATTTATAAATTTGATATGGAGTGTCCAAAATGTGAAACTGTCCAAGAAATATCATTTAATATTTTGGAAAAATTAAATTTTAAAGCAATAGATTTAAACTCAGTTGTTCAGCTGAAACCAAATTCAAATTTATTTAAATTTACTTTTCCAAAGTCTCAATTTGAAGTGATATACAAATATTTGACTGTTGGAGACGCAAAACGTGTATCGAAAGAGAAAAAGGATAGACAAAAAGCAGGAATTGATCCGAGAATGGATTTGGTTCATGATCTAGCGTCTGTTATTATTTCTATCAATGGAATTACAGATAGAGCAAAAATTTTAGAAGTAATGACAAACATCTCTACGAGAGATAGCGCTGCATTGAGAAAACATATTATGAATACTGAACCAGGACTAGACACTAGTTTTGATTTTGAGTGTAGTCAGCGAGATTGCAAGCATAAAGAAAAATCAGATATGAAACTAGACGCTTCATTTTTTTTTCCACTGCTCAAATAATGATTTCGAAAGCACTGAAAAACTAGTAGAGTTTTACGGATATTTGGAAGCTTTAAAACAAGAACGAATTTTAAAACCAATGGAATTGTTCTTGTATTATCTTGGAGTTACTAAAAAAGATTTTTTTTCTTATACAAGAAAAGAAATCGAATATCATTTAAAAATGCTTCAAGAAAGAATTTCCGAACGAAATAAATCAAATACCCCGAACGGAAAAGATGTTTTATCCGCAAATGATCCAATGGTGCAATCTTTAATCCCTGATCCTTCTGCTCGTCCGCATACAACCTCTAGACGAAACAGAATATAATATTGATGTTGCATGAAAAAAATACGGTGGTTATTTAAGGTAAATCATGACAGGAACAAACGAAACAGAATTACCACAATTAATAGTTTATTGCGGACCAATGTATAGTGGAAAAAGCACGGCGTTGTATAATGTTTGGAATTATAATAAAGTAGCCAAAAAAACTATCCAAGTTATAAAACCTATTATAGATAATAGATATTCTAGTGATTCAATAATAACACACTCTAAAAAAGAAATAGATAAAGAATATGTTGCATGTTTATCGTTGGACCTTCCAAAAGAAGAGTGGAAAAATATTAATTTTGGTGCAGAAATATTTTTAATTGACGAAATACAATTTTTTAATATTGAAATTATTGATCTTATTAAAAGACTTTTAAACACTGGTAAAACAATTCATGTCGCTGGATTAGACTTAGACTCTAAAGGGAATCCATTCGGTCAAATGCCTTCCATTCTATCATTGGCGACAAGTGTACAAAAAATAGAAGGCACATGTAAAAAATGTGGTTGTCAAAAGGCTTCAAGAACTTTTAGAAAAAATGAAATAAAAAATGATTCGCAAATATTAATTGGTGGGGAAGATATCTATGAATCTAGATGTTTTAATTGTTGGAAATTATAAAATGAACGAGAAGAAAATAATCAAACAAAAAAATATATTAGATGGAGAAATTCCAACGGTTTCAATCCGTTGGCTAGAAGACGATTCCACAAAAGAAAAATCCGTTGTTATAGATTATTATTATAACAACGGAGAGGTATTTTCAACGATTTCTTTTGAATGGACAAAAGATGAAATAAAAGAACTATTAAAAGAATTATAAATTATTCTTTTGAAGCTTCTTTTTCTTTGGGTTGTTTTTTAGAAGACTTTTCTAAATCTTTTTCTAGTTTATCTACTTCTTTAGATAAAAGAGAAATTGTTTCATCTTGTTCTTTTACTTTGGATTTTAGTTTTTCTAGTTCAAGAACAATATCAACGCCAGCAACGGATAGTTTGTCAGCTTCGATTTCCAAACTAGCAACTTCCCCAGCAGCCGATTTAGAATCTAATCCAAGTTTTGTAAGTTTAGTTTTCATCATAATGATTTTTAAATAGGTAATCTAATACCGTATTTCTTTTCAAATTCAGCCAAAGCTTCTTGTTTTGCATTCATTTTTGTAATAAGGTTTTGAACTGTTGTTTGTTCACCTTTTTTTGTTTCATCATATGCTTCTTTTGCAGCAGTGACAACTTTCATAAAATCAGTGGTTTGTTCTGGAGTGCCTTGTAATTTCCAGTTAAACGCGGACCCGTTTACGATTGATGATAGAAGCGAGGAAAAAAATAATTTTCCAATTGGGGTTATTTGTTCTGATTCCATAATATTGATTAATTATCAAGGAGAAATTTAAATGGCAAGTACTTTAGAAATTCAAATTCAATTAAATAAGCTTTTAGACGAAGCTTCTGAAAAAATTGAAAATATGAATAGCCAATATGGAAAACAAACAAAAATATTGGATGCCATGACTGCTGCCATTAAAAGAATGAATGAAATGCTTAACAAAACTTCAGCTGGTGGTAAACTTGCTGATTCTTTTGACGAGGCAAAAACAAAAGCTTCTGAAGTTGGCGATACAGTTCAGTCTTCAATGGAAAAAGCAACTGCCAAAATAAATGAATCAACGACTTCAAGTAAAGGTTTGGCTGGTAGTTTTGGTGATACCTCAAAAGAATTAACTAAGATGAGTGCTGGGATTGCCGTGATTGGAGGTATTGGGAAAGCATTATCATTTGTTTTACAAACTGGTCAGGCAGCTCTACAAATGATTTCTGGGATCGGTGGTGGTATTTTCGAAATTGGAAAATCTGTGCTTGCATTTCCATTTAAAATTCTTGAAGGTTTAATTTCAATGTCAAGTACTGGTGGGAGTAATGAACTTGCACAAGAACTTGAGGAAATAAGAAAACAATTTGGTTATTTGAACAAAACTGCAGGAGTTACAATAATTGACCTTGCAAAAAACATGAAAGGCCAATTGGCCAACACAGGATTATCAGTTTGGAGAACGTTTGGAAACCTTGTCGAAAGATTAAGGTATTTCAGAGAATACGCTCAAAAACTTGGAGAAACAATTGATGCAGTCTTTAGAAACTTGTCTGTGACTGAAGCTGAAGCGCTTGGAGCATTTAATAAAGGCTTGGGATTTACAGATGAAGGGTTAAAAGCAGTGGCCCAAAGATCTTTAGCAACTGGTGAAAGTCTTAATGAAATTAACAGACAAGTTGGAAATTTTTCCATTCAACTAAGCAAAGCCTTTGGTGTTTCAATGAAACTTGTCTCAAGAGACGTTGGAAACATGATGGCAGATTTTGAACACTTTGGACACCTTGCAGTCAAGGAACTTACCCAAGCATCAGTTTATGCAAGAAGATTAGGGATCGATGTTAAGGCGCTTGGAAAATTAATTGATAAATATATGAATTTTGAAGATGCTGCAAATAGTGCGGCTCAACTTTCTCAAGCATTTGGATTAAATATTGATGCTTTTAAAATGATGCAGGAACAAGATCCAGCTAAAAAACTTGAAATGTTAAGAAAAGCATTTTTTGCTACAGGGAGAACTGTTGAAAATATGACGATTCAAGAAAGAAGATTGTTAGCTCAACAAACTGGTCTTGGAGATTCTGAGATTGCTCTTGCATTTGCTCAAAAAAACAGGGCATTGTCATATGATGATATTAGAAAAAAAGGAGATGCGGCAAAAAAATCTCAACTTACACAAGAACAAGTTTTAAATAAACTCGCTGGGGCAATTGAAAGACTGGTTAAATCTGGTTCTGCAATGCAGGGTGGATTTTTCGACAGATTCCTTCAAGGTTTTGTCTCTGGGATTAAAATGTCAAAAGAATTTAGAGAATTAATGCGAAACCTTGCAAGATCATTAACGATGACATTTTACGCTGGTCGGCAAGTCGGGTTAATGTTTGAACAGCTATTCCCAGGAGTTAAGCAATTTTTTGGTGGTCTGAGAGACATGTTTAATCCTCGTGTGATGAAATCATTTTTGAATAAAGCTGTTTCTGCTTTTAAAGATTTTTTCAAACAAATGACAACAGATCCTACGACAGCTCTACCAAAACTTCTTGAAAAACTTCAAGCTGCGTTTACAGATAGATTTAACGCTGCTGGCCCTGGGGCGTCTAAGGTTTTTTCAGGAATTAAATCTTTTCTTAAAGCTGTTGGTTATATTTTTCTAAGCGGAATAAAAGAAGCACTTTTGGGATTAGGAAAAGTTGTTGCTCCATTAATTTCATCCATTTTTTCAAATGACACATTAAATAAAGCTGGTGATCAATTAAGTAATTCTGCAGATACTTTAGGATCAACAATTTCCAAAATGTTTACTGAGGTATTTGGAACAGAAGGATCTCCAACAAGAAGAAAAATATATGATAGTCTTTCTAAATTTGGGGATGCGATTTGGGAGGGCGCAAAATTCTTCATCGGAAAATTTGCAGCAAAAATGCCAGCAATTTTTGAAACGATCGCTACAGCTTTATCTGCTGGTGCTGATTCCGCATCAAATGCAAGGCCAGCGGACAAGTTTGTGGATGGGTTGGCAAAATCTTTTGAGAAGGCGCAACCCCATATGATTAAAATTGCGGAGTCCCTCGGAAGAATTTTAATTTCTGGTCTTAAAACAGCATTGCTAAGTGCTGTAATGTCTGAAACAACAGTAAAAATGGTTATTGGAAATGCAGTAAGGCCAATTATAACGGCAATTGGAACTATCCCAACGTGGATTGCGGGGGCTGTTTCGGGGCTTTTTGAATCTTTATTTACTTCGTTGGGAACTGGTTTGAATCGCTTTGGTGTTTGGATAGAACAAAAACTAGGAGGTGGATTAATTGGTAAAGCGGCAAGAATTCTAACGTCTGCCTTCGCATTTATAGTAAACATATTTGCAATTGGGTTTAAAACAATTTCAAGAACATTTTTAACGATTGGAACATTTTTTAATGATTTAATTGATGGACCAACAAAAGCATTAAAATCTTTGAAAGAAAGATTTGTGAGATTGATTACTGAACTTAGTGGAGATTTTAGAAGATCTTTAAACACATTAATAAATGCAATTCCAGCAAGAATAAGACAATTCTTTGGGATTCAACCAATGGAAATACCAGTGCCTCCGCCGTCTAAAAATCCTGGGGTTCAAATGATTAAACAAATTGAAAATCAATCCGCGGCGAGCAGTCCTGTGATTCAAAGAAACTTAGTTGAATCTGTAAATCCAAATATTTCATCCCAGGCATCTGCAAGTGGTACTATTGCTGATAATAGCATTTCTGAAAGAGTAACTTCCATAAGAGAATCCATTAATTCTGCAACAGAAATTGGAAATATTGATCAAAATAAAGCACGCCAAGCTTTTAATAGATTAACAACATTTGTAGAAACACTTGGACCAACTCTTAGGACTTCTGAAATACAAGTTAACCAAGCTCTTGCAGGAATTGATATTGAAGGTATGTCTAGTAAAATTGGTTCAATTAAAGAAATCTTTCAATCTGTATCCTCAATAAAACGTTTTGCAATAAAAAATTCCGATGCAATAACCGTTTCTAATTTAATGCCACTAACAAATAGTTTAGCTGCATTAACTGAATTTACAAATTCTCCGCTTTTAAAACGACTAGAAGGTCAATTGTCAAGTGCAGAAAATGTAGCCAGAATAAATGGTATAAAAAACACCTCCGATACCATAAAAGATATGGTGGACACTATTAATCAAACTTCTAAAACACTTGCAAAATTATCTCCAATTAATATTCAAACAAATTTACAAAGATTAGCTTCAAATTTAGGCTTGGGATCAAATTCATCATACACAATTAAAAATGAAAATTTTAAAGTCGAAGTGAATTTATCTGTACATATGGGTGTTAAAGAAGTAGAAAAAATATTAATTGAAAGACCAGACACTAGAATAAGACATACTTAAACAATTTATTTTTTTTTAATTAAACTTCAAACTAATATAAAATGAAAAAATTTAAAATTTTACTTTTATCTGATGATTTAAGATGTGTGTCTGGCGTTGGTGGACAGTCAAGAATGTTAGTTGAGCATTTGGTTTCTACAGGTAAATTTACTTTTAGACAATTAGGTGGAGCGATTAAACATCCAAATTACGATGTGCAAATGTTGCATCCAGATATAGTTGTAAAACCTGTGGATGGATTTGGAACACCAGGATTGTTAAGACAATTGTTAATAACGGAAAAGCCAGATGCATTAATGCTTTTTACTGATCCAAGACAATTTGTTTGGGTTTGGCAAATGGAAGACGAGATAAAACAAATTTGTCCAATTGTTTATTGGCATGTTTGGGACAATGATCCGTTTCCAGAATATAATACAATTTTTTATGAAAGCACAAATGTCATTAATTGTATTTCAAAAAAAACCTATAATCTTCTCAAAGACAGATATCCAACAAAAGTAAAATATTTGCCACATGTTTTACCAAAATCATGGTATTATGAACTTCCAGATGCAGAAATAAAAAAACTCAAAGAACTCACGCTAGGAGAACGAAAAGAGTGGTTTATAGCACTGTGGGTTAATAGAAATGCTCATAGAAAAATGCCTTCAGATGTTATGGAAGGTTTTAAACTATTTTTAGATAATTTGGAGAAAACCAAAGGACACAGAAATGCATTGTTAATAATGCATACAAATCCCAAAGATCCAGAAGGTCCAGATTTAGAGGCCGTTGCAGAAATGTTAAAAATACATGATAGAGTCATGTATTCAACTCAACATATTGACATTCCTGAATTAAATAAAATATATAATATTGCAGATACGGTTATAAACGTTTCTAGAGCGGAAGGATTCGGTTTATCTATAAGAACCGCATTAACTTTAGGGAAGCCTGTAATAGCCCTTAAAACAGGCGGAATGACCGAACAAGTTATTGATTCGGATGGTAATGAATTAGGGGTTGCACTTAATCCAGTTGAACGTTATTTAGTTGGGTCACAAGCAACGCCATATATTTATGACGATCACTTTTCAAAACAAGAATTTGCAAATGGATTAATGAAAATTTATTCATTAACCCCAGAAGAAAAGGAAGATATTAAAATCAAGGCATTAAAATACAATGATGAAAATTTTAATCATGAAAAAGTAATGTCAGAATGGGAACTTTCATTGGAAAATTTAATTTTAGAATGGAAAAACGGCAAAAAAGAAAAAACATGGGGAATGATTCATTTTAACTCTCCTAGACAAAATATTGTTTCAGAAATAAAAATTAGAACTCCGAAGGTGAAAAAATGAAAAAAAAAGTTCTTCTTAGAGGTCCATTTACAATTTCTTCTGGTTATGGTGTACATGCTAGACAAATAGCAAAATGGTTTTATGATAATCAAGATAAATTTGAAATAAAATTTGAATTGACTCCATGGGGAGATTGTTATTCTATTGTTGATACCGAATATGATTCAGGTTTAATCGGTTGGATTTATCAATCAATGGTTGATGAACAATACGTAAAATTTAACGCCTTCGATCTTTCTGTTCAAGTTCAACTTCCAAATGAATGGAATCCAAATATTGCAAAAATAAATATTGGAGTAACTGCTGGAGTTGAAGCAACAGTGGCAAATCCAGATTGGATCGATTCTATTAATTCCATGTCTTTGGTTGTTGTTCCATCTGAATTTGTCCAAAGTACATTTGAAACAACATCTAAGGAACAAGGCAAACAGATTTCAACTAAAATAGTAGTAGTTCCAGAAGCCTATGATGAAGCATTTGATTCTGAATATAAACCTTTAGAAATTGGAATTGATTCTAAATTTAACTTTCTTTTGTTCGGACAATTAACTGGAAATTCTCCATTTAATGATCGAAAAAACATTCCTTTTGCTATTAAATGGTTTGTTGAAGAATTTAAAGGAAACCCTGATGTTGGACTTGTAATCAAAACATCTACCGCAAGAGCTCAACATATGGATCGAAGGAATATTGCTGCGACTTTTCAACAACTCTTAATTGAAATCGGGTACGACTCTGAAAAAGATCCGAGAATTTCAATAGTCCATGGTAACTTATCACCTAGTGAAATTGTTGGTTTATATGGAAACCCAACAATCAAAGCATTGTATGCACCAACAAGGGGCGAAGGATGGAACATCCCAGCTATAAATGCAGCATCTTTTGGATTGCCAGTTTTAGCAACAAATTGGTCGGCGCATACAGAATATCTTAATTTAGGAAAATGGATAAAATTTGATTATGAGTTGAAAGAAATTCATGAATCAAGAGTTGATAAAAATATTTTTATGAAAAATGCAAAATGGGCAGAACCTAAAGAAGCTGACGTTAAGTATAAATTGAAAAAATTTTATAATGATTCGAAAATTCCTACAGAATGGGCTAATGAACTTAAAGTTAAAATAAAAGAAAAATTTTCAATCGATTCTGTCAAAAAACATTATGATAAATTATTTTTATCATTTTAATCATTATGGTTTTTCTGCTTTTGATTAGTTTATTGCTAAATGTTGTGTTAGGTTTTGGTTGTTATTTTTTGTTTAAAAATGTTTCTTATATGGCCGAAATAATCTTTTTATTTGAAGATTCATTTCCAGAATTAATGTTAGCGCACTCGGAAAGTTTAAAAGCAGCAACTTTAGTACTCGAAAATGAATATTTTATGACTTCGCCAGAAGTAGGACAAAAATTTAAAACAATGATTGATACAAGTATCAGATCAAAAAATGCAACTGTACAAATAATACAACTTTTAGAAGAAATTGATAAAAACGTAAAAACAAAAATGAATAATAGAAATAGTAAGTCTTTATCAAAAGGAAATCAAAATGTTTAATAAACGTGGTAAGAAGATAATCAAAAGAAAGCCAGGATCTGGTCCAAGTGCAAATTATTTCACAAAAGAAACAGAACTCGCCGCGATAGCGTATAAATACGAAGAAAATATTGAAAAAAAACATGAAATATTTGTTGAAAAAATTTATGATCCATTTAAAAAATTAGTTGAAAATTTAATAAACGTATACAATTATAAAACAGCGTTTGAATCTAAAGAAGAATTAAGAGATAGAGCGGTCGCGCAATTATTTCAAATAATTTCAAAATTTGATGAAACAAAAGGTTCCAAAGCTTTTTCTTATTATAACGTTGTAGCAAAAAATTTTTTGATTGTTGAAGCAAAAGCATCAACAAAACATGTTCATTCAGTTATTTCTATGGAAGAAAAAGAAGCATTCACAAATCATGAATTAGAATTAATTGAAAATTTTAAAATTGATCCCTCATCTGAAGATACGATGATTTCAAATGAGAAACATGGAGAAATAAAAGAGATTATTTCAGAAATGAAGAAAAAAGTTACAACAGAAAACGAAAAACTCGTTTTAGCGAATATTGAAAATATTATCAATAATATTGATCATTATGATGAACTCACTAAAAAAACTGCTCTTTCTCTTTTAAGAGAAGTTACATTTATGAATAACAAACAACTTTCAACGACATTATCTTCTCTTAAAAAAGTATATAAAACCACAAAAAAAGAAGTTGAGGATCTATGAAAGAAACAGATGTTATAATAACAGACCTTTCCGAAGAAATTACCGAAGAAAGAATAGACACACCTTTAGAAAAAGCAGAAAAGGCAAAAAACTTTCTTTCTAATATTGAAGATGAACTTTCTGAAGATGTTGCTGTACAAGTGAAAAATGGGCTGCAAGATTTTACGTCATTGTTAACAGATTTAAAGTTAGATCCAAAATTGGCAAGCTTATGGAAACTAATTTATTCAAATGCTATGACAGATAGAAAACATGCATTAGCTTTATGGTTAGATCTATATGTGAAAACTTATGATAATGAAGATAAACATTTTCAAAATGGACAAACACTTCATCGTTATATGGATATTATGAATAAATCAAACCAACAATTGCTTAAATTAGCAGAGTTAGTAGATAAAGCCAAAGAAGAAAAAGAAAAAGAAGAAAATCAATCTATGATTAATCATTTTTTTAAAAAAAATGATGAAAGCAAACCAATTAAGAAAAAATGACTGAAAATATTAATGTTTCAAGATTGTTAGTTGGTGGAGTCGGTGAATCTGGTAGGGGATTATTATCTTCCTTAAAACAAAATGGAGGTTCCCCGACATTTTTCAGGGCAGTTGTGGAAGAGATTTTTTTCGACCCAGAAATATTAACTTCTAGTGAAAAAGATAGAATAAAATCGGCGGTAACAAATCCTGAAGTAGTTGATTTGATGCCCCCAATGTCCTTGTTGGCTAGAATTTCAAATAATGGACAAGATTTAATAGACTCAACACCTTCTATTGTATATCCATTTTTTTCAAGCCACTTTTCTCTTCCCGTACAGGCAGGGGAAATTGTATTTGTTTTATACGAAGACTACAAATATCTTGGAAGTTCTCTGGGTCGCTGGTTAACTCGCCCTCATGAAAATTATGCAGTAGAAGACGCAAATTTTACTCATTCGGACAGATCATTCGATATTAAAAACACTCAAGAGGGATTAGAACAGGTAAGATCTAATCGACAAAATTCACAAACACAAATAGATCTTACCCCAGGATTTCCAAATGGTGCTGATGTTGTTAATCGATATACAATTCAACCAAATTCACCAAACGAAAACCCATTTAAAACAATAAGAGATAATTCAAAATCAGCTAAGACACAAAAATTTGAACCAGTTCCTAGATTCAAAAAAAGACCAAAAGATTTTGTTTTACAAGGATCAAACAATACATTAATAGTGTTAGGGAATGATAGAGTATCAGAATTAGAAGAAGATCCTGTTTTAAATTCTGGCACAATTGATATTGTTGCTGGTCGCGGTCGTATTCCATTAGAGGTCGAAGCAACTCAAACAACAGATGAGACTAAAACGTCTCCATTTTTAGTCAGAAATAAATTTAATGATTTAGAAACCGATAAAACTACATTCCAAAGAAACAAAGAATCCAACAAATCAGAAGGTAATTTAAATTATGTCTCAGATGCAGCAAGAATTTATCTTACAATGAATTCTAGGGTAGATTTGAATTTTAAATTAGATTCATCTGTTGATGGAGGAATTAGATATCCAGACAATACACTTTCAGTTACACAGCCAAATTTAGAAAATCAACTGTATGGAAACAGTTATTTTTTAACAAAAGCAGATCATCTAAGATTAATTGCCAGAAAATCTGAAAACCAAAATATAAATGGAACAATTTTATTGATAAAGGAAGGTCAATCAAATGAAGATCTTTCTTTTTTATATCTGAACAATGAAGGAAAAATTCAATTGGAAGGTAAAAAAATATATTTTGGCCAGGCGACACAAGAAGCTGAACCTTATATAAAATGGTCTGTATATGACAGGCATATAACAGAATTAAAAAATCAAATAAAAAATCTAGCTGAACAGTTACAGACAATGGCGGTAGCATACGATACTGCGTTCAAAACAAGTATAGCAATTCCATTTTCTCCAATATCTTCTCTTGTTGCGATTCAAGCAAGTCAAGCAAGTGGAATATCGACTACAGCTAAAGTGTCAACAATAAAAACATCACTTGATAATATCAATACAGCTGAAGCGAAATCAGAAAAAATATACGGTGAATAAAATGACAAAAAATGATCTAAAAGAAAACATAAAAAAAATTTTTTCAATTGAAACTACAGATAACCCGCAAACAGCAGAAGAATTAAAAGACAAAATGTCGG
>Ga0116179_1001512_pt1 | contig 17363 bp, 16 predicted proteins | sample AD_UKC071_MetaG_FD_89751 | JGI IMG/M metagenome (GOLD analysis project Ga0116179, IMG submission 89751) | Active sludge microbial communities of municipal wastewater-treating anaerobic digesters from USA - AD_UKC071_MetaG | ecosystem: Engineered > Bioreactor > Anaerobic > Digestate | place: USA...
AACCGCAGGGTGTTCCATCCGTAGCGACCGATATAGGCCATGACGCTGGCGTCCTGCGGGTAGCGGTGCAGCCACTCGTCGGCCTCGTCCCGCCCTCGCCCGAGTTTGAGCCCCACCGCGTCCACCAGAAGGTCGTTGTTCAAACCGCCGACATCAGCGGTTTGAGGTCCAGATTCCGCCGTCCGCTCCTTGTAGTGGACGGCGCGGGTCTGGACTTCGGGGTTGAAGAACGCGTTGAACGGTTCCCCTGGCTCTCCGACGATGCCGTCTTCGGGCAGCACGATGAGCTTGTCGAAGAAGGCTTGGTTGGCGATGCGCCGCAGTGAGTCGTCGATGCTCATGTAGATGGCGTGGCAGTCACCCGCGAGCGCGAGGCAGTCGTCGATGTGGGCTTGGGCTTGCTCGTACTCAACGTCTCCGGCCTCGATCTGGGCTTCGAGGAACGCGAGGCGTCGAGCGATGCGCTCCTGCTCTTCACCGAGCAGGTCGAGCGGGATCGCTCCGGCGTAATGCGCTTGGAGCAGCTTCTTCCGTTCGCTCAGCAGTTCGTCGCGCTCCCGCTGGTAGGCCTGCCGTTCGTGGCGGGCGGTGGCGTGGAGGCGGTCGAACTCGGCGATGATGAGTTCCCGTAGTGCGGTCACGATGTGCGGGGCGATCTGGATGCTGCGGTAGTAGTCCTCGACGGCGGCTTCGATGTCTGGGACGAACATGGCTTTGCGTTCGCAGCTGGTGCGCTTGGAGTGCCTGCCGGAGCAGATGAAGTACGGGTAGATCACGCCGCGTCGGCTCTTCGCGTTGGTCAGGATGAGGCGCGAGCCGCACTCTCCGCAGTAGACGCTACCTTTGAGGTAGTGGTCGTGGGCTTGGGTCTTCTCGCCGGAGGTCTGGTGCGCGGTGAGCACGGCCTGCACGCGGCACCAGACTTCGGTGGCGACGAGGGGTTCGTGGAGCCCGTCGTAGGTCGCGCCCCGGAAGCGGACGCTGCCCTTGTAGTACGGGCTGGTCAGCATCCGCTGGATCGTGGAGAGCGCGGGGGGCTTTGCCGGGCGCTTCGGGGTCGGCACGGTGGTCAGGCCACGGTCGATCAGCTCTTCGCGGAGCGTGATGGTCGAGTAGTTGCCGGTGGCGTAGGCCTCGAACGCCCACTTGACCAGCGTTGCCCGTTCGGGGTCGGGTTCGACGATGCGCATTTCGCGTCCGAGGTTGTCGCGCTTGGTGACGTTGAGGTAGCCGATGGGCGCCTTGCCGTTCGTGCCACCGGTGCGGGCCTTCTGGTTCATGCCCTTGGCGACTTCGCTGGCGAGGTTGCGGCTGTAGAACTCGGCGATCGTGGACATGATGCCGTGCAGCAGCATCCCCGATGGTGTCTCGTCGATGTTCTCCGTGGCCGAGACGAGCATGACCCCGGCCTCCTTCAAGCCCAGGTGGATCGACACGTCGTCGGCGCGGTTGCGGGCGAGCCGGTCGACCTTGTGAACGATGCAGTAGGCGACGTGGTTGGCCTTGACGTACTCGATCATCCGCACCAGGTCCGGGCGGTCGGCCTTGCGAGCGGACTCGCCCGCATCGACGAACTCCTCGACGATGATCGCGTTCAGCTCGCGGGCCTTGCGAAGGTTGGCTTCACGCTGGGCCGGGATCGAGAACCCCTCGTCGCGGCCACCCTTGGAGGCCTGCTCCTTGGTGGAGACGCGCAGGTAGGAGACGGCGAGCGTGGTGGTCTCGCCGATTCGATCCAGCGCGTCGGTGTCGGCCGGCTGTGTGAGGGTCATGGGTTGTGTTTCCTTCCCCAACGAGCGGGGCCAGCACGAACGGCGGGTACCGCTGGTGCGGTGCGACTCGTAAGAGGAAACACGGCCCGGATGCGGCTCCGAGGAGCCCGTCCGGGTAAGCCACGAAGGGCCAAACAGGACTGCGCACCACGACCGAACCGAGGTTCAGTCGTTGGCTTCTTGCTCCTCTGATTCTACCTCGCGGCCCTGAGCAGGGCCAGGATCGGTGTTGGCCCGGCGGCGCTGGTCTTGGGTGGCGCGCTGCCGGGCCATGCCGATGAACAACTGTGCGAGTCGGTGGAGGTCGGGCGTCTCACGGAGCTCAGCGGTGAGCTGGTAGTCGCGCATCCGCGCGGGAGGCGCACCGGCGGGTCTGCTCATGTCAGTTCTCCCGTCTCGGGGTCGAGGGTCGCGTAGAACGCCTCCTCGGCCTTCCTGCGGGCATCGACCTGATCGAAGACGAACTGTACGAAGTCCTCGCCACGATCCGCGATGACGACATCCTCGACCGGTGGCGCGGGGTCTTCTCCGGGCCAGCTCGTCTGGCGGGTCGGGCGATCGCGGTCGAGGCGGGTGCCGCACGCTGCGACCCAGTCTCGAAGTCGGGCGCGTGCGTCTGCGAAGTCGCGGTGCCACCCGAGGGGTGCGGAGCCGTCCTGCTCGGGGTCGTAGGCGGACAGCCAGTGCAGGTGCAGCGCGGATAGTTCCCACACGAGTTCGGGGTGCCTGTGCCAGAACGGCGGGATCACCGATGCGGGTAGACCGTAGGTGCGGCGCAGCCAGGCGACCCAATCGTTGAGCGCGAGCCATTCCTGTTCCAGATCGTGCGCGCTCAGCAAGTTCCAGTTGACCGGGTGCGGCGGCTCCGGATGGTCGAGATCAGCGCTGCCTTGGAGGTTGTCGTGGGTCTCGGGCTCGTCGGGCTCCGGGGTGTACTCAGACATCACGGTCGCCCCCTCACATGCTCACAGTTGCGGGCTGTGACACGGCGCGAGACTCCGGTGCTTCGAACGCGGCGGACTCGCGGCCGGATGATCGGCGCGACGAGCGATCCACTTCGTAGCGGGTGCGGGCGAGGTCGTGGCCGATCCGGCGGGCGATGAACTCTTCGCCTTCGATGTTCTGGCCGTTCGCGTCCTGGTAGCGGTACTCGCGGACGTAGCCTTCGGCGACGATCTTGTCGCCCTTGGCAAGCCGTTCGGCTCCCTGCTCGGCCGCGGCCTTGAACGCGACGAGGTGGTGGAAGGTCGTCTCCAGCTGAGTGAACGAGCCGTCCTGCTCCTGCCGGTAGTGTTCCTTGCCGACCTTCATGTAGAGCCTGGCGTCGCCGTTCTCCGTCTCGGAGAGCTGCGGATCGGATGCGATGAACCCCGAGAACGCTTGCTGTGTCTGGATAGCCATGAGCCTTTCCTCCTGATCTCAGGCGGCCTGCTCGTCGTGGCCGCTGTATCAGGCAGGTGCGCTCCCGCACCCAACGCCCGCGTCAGGGTGCGGGGCGGCGTAGGAGGGCTTCGAGTTCGGTGCGGTCGTTGCGGAGCTGGGCGGCGTCGGGGCGGTTGGGCCAGGCGCGTAGGTCGGTGACGATGGGTGGTGCGGAGCGCAGCATGGTGATCCCTGTGCCGAAGGGCAGGGTGCGGATGCGGTCGGGTGGCAGGATCGGGACGCGGCGCACGGAGCGCTGGTTGGAGCGGGTGCCGTGGTCGCCGAGGGTCACCGAGTCGGTGTATTCGTCGCGTTCGCCGATGAGGGTGGAGAGGTCTTGGAGGTCGCGGCTGTTGGATGCGCCGCCGAGGATGATCTTGACGATGCTGGCGTCCCAGATCGCGCCGGCCTGGTGTTCACTCCACCTGTCGCGTGCTTGGGCGAGGGATTGCAGGACGGGCATGGTCGTGATTCCGGTGCCGCCGCCTTCGGCCATGAGCGTCGGCAATGACGGTAGGGGTGCGAGGTTGCCGATTTCGTCGAGTGCCAGCAGCAGGGGTGGGTCGAGTCGGGCTCCGGGTGAGCGGGCGGCGAGGCGGCGGGCGGTTTCGATGAGGTCTTCCACGAACGCGGCAACGAGCGCTGCGGACGCGCCGGCCCCTGCTCCGGTGGCGAGCAGATAGAGGGTGCCTTGCTGGGTGAGGAAGGTCTCGGGGTCGAAGTGCTCGTTGGGTCCGGGTGTGACGGCATCGAGGACTCGGGGGTCGGCGAGGGCTGCGAGTGCGAGGGAGACTCCTTGCCAGATGCTGTCGCGGGTCTTGGGGTCGGCGTCGATCATCGCTCCGAGCGAGTCGCCCCACCCCGTTGCGGCGTTTGGGTTCGAGTTGAGGATCGCGACGGCCTCAGCCGCGGCGCTGGGGTCGAGGGTCCACCGGAACAACTCAGCAGGAGGACGACCGTCAAGAGCGGCGGCGTGCAGCAGCGCTTGGAGGGCGGTGCGGGTTTTGCCTTCCCAGAACCCGCCCGATTCCACGCCTCCGGAGGAGAGGCCGGTGGCGGCGGCGAGGCCGTTGGCGCGGATCATCGCGGTCAGCGGGTCCTCACACCCGCGCACGGGTGACCAGCGCAGACCAGCGGGGATGCCCTCGGCCAGGTGTTGCGGGTCCAACACCGCAACCGGCCCACCCTTCCGACGGCGAGCTCGCAAGGTGGCGGTGAGGTTGTCTGGTCTGGTGCTCGTGGTGACGACGGCTCCGGGGGCGTCGAGGATCGCGTTGATGACGACGTGCAAGCCCTTGCCCGAGCGGGGCGGGCCGATCAGCAGAACCGAGTCCTCCACCGACGCCCACACCCCAGTGCCACGACTCGCGCCGAGCAAGTAGCCAACGTCCGAAGGGGTCGGCGCTTCGAGTGACGGACGCAGTGTTCCGGCGCGGCGTAGGAGTGCTTTCGCGGAGGCCGTGGTCTTGACCTCGTGCGCGGTCGCGATCCCGGCGAGGCGGTGCGGGTCGGTCTCGGCCTTCCGGTTGTGGCGGCGCAGCAGCATCCACACCCACGCGACACCCACGACGAGAGCCGCGAGCAGCAGTGCCGTGACGAGCCAGTAGACGACCGGACTGAGACCTTCCGCGTCGAGCGCGGCAGCAGGATTGCCAGGGTTGAACAGCACCCCGAGTCCCGACGCCGGACCCGCCGTCGGTTGGGGTGTGCCGGAGAGGAACGCGGCGACCGATCCGGCACCGCGCAGAGCGAGCGCGAGGCCGAAGGCTCCGATCAGGGCGATGAGGGCGGCGTTGGTGAGTTCGTCGCCCATGCTCCCGCCCTGTCTCGGGTTCATTGCAGCCGCCGAATCGCGGTCGTGCCCGAGACACGCCCGAACAGGATCACTTCGCCCGTTGCGTCGGGCGGGAGGTCGTCGAGCTCGACCAGCGCCCGAGCGGTTCCGGTTCCGGCGGCGTCGGTGTGGCTCACGATGACCGCGACGGCGACATCCTCACCCGGCACGAACCCCTCACCGTCGATCTCCATGAGCCGCGGCGCTCGCGGAGCTGCGGCGCGGCGACCTCGTCGCTTGCCCGGCACCGGTGCCTGCCCAGCGGCTCGAGCGGGTGGGGTTGGTTTGCAGGCGTGGATGATGTCGGTGAAAACGCCGCCGTCGCACTCGCGGACCTCGACCCGCACCGAGACGGTGCGGTCCTTCGTGATCTCGTCCATCAACGGCCCGAACGTCGCCCGAGTCCACACCCCCGCAGAAGGTTGCGGATGCTCGACGCCATCGACGGCTGCGGTCAGCGTCCCGTCGGCACCGACAGCGACGACCACATTCGGCAGATCGACCGGCACCTCAGGCTCCTGGTCGCGGGACTGGTTTGGGCGTGAGAGGTTCATCGGTGACCCCCAGCCGCGCGAGAGCTCGTATCGAACAACGCGAGCTCGGCGGGGTGGAGCTGGTGCTGGGTCACGAAGCTCCTAGCCTTGATCCGCCACAGCCCTTGGCCGACGCCGAGATTCGGCAAGAGTTGCTGCTCGGTGCCGGTCAGGCCGAGGGCGGAGGCGGTGGGTCCGAGTTGGTCGGATTCCTGCCGGTACACGATCCGCGTCTCCGCATTCGCCAACAGGGAGTTGGCGAGTGAGCGCATGGCTGAGCCTTGGTCGCCGACGTTGTCGAGGTCGGTGAGCTTGTGGAAGATCAGCATGTTCGCGATCCCGTAATGCCGGGCGAGCCGCCAGTGCGCGTCCATCCTTCGCAGCAGCGCGGGGTGGGACATGAGCCGCCAGGCCTCGTCGTAGATCACCCACCGCTGCCCACCATTCGGGTCCAACAGGGCGGATTCCATCCACGCTGACGAGCACGTCATCAACACGCTGATGAGCGTCGAGTTCTCCGTGACGCGGGACAGGTCGAGGGAGATCATCGGCAGGCTCGGGTCGAACGTGACGGTGGAGGGGCCGTCGAAGAGTCCCGCGAGGTCACCGGCCACGAGACGCCGGAGTGCGTGGCCGACGAGGCGGCCGTCTTCGGCGAGGCGACCGTCGGGGTCGGTGCTGGGAGCCAGGATGCGGTCAACGACCATCGGCAAGATGGGCACCTCGTTCTCCCGCACTGTCTGTGTCAATGCCAGGTCGATCGCGGTGTGCTCCAACGGCGACAACCCCCGCGCCAGCACGGTCTCCGCGAGTGCGCCGATCAGGTCGCGCCTGCGGGCGGCGACGGTGGAGGCCCATTGCTCGTCCGACAACCCGGATGGGCGGTGGCCTTCGTCGAGGGGGTTCAGGCGGGTGTTGAGGCCGTGGCCGAGCACGATGGCGCGGCCGCCGACGGCGTTGGCGACGGCGGTGTGCTCGCCCTTCGGATCACCGGGCACGTAGACCCTGCGGCCGAACGGCAACGACCTTGTGTAGAGCGACTTCGCAAGACTCGACTTGCCAGACCCGACGATCCCCGCCAGGACCACATTCGGGGCGGTGATGATGCCGCGCGCGTAGAGCACCCACGGGTCGTACACGAACGAGCCGCCAGAGTAGAGGTCTTGACCGACGAACACCCCATCCGCGCCGAGGCCACCTTCGGCAACGAACGGATACGCCCCCGCCAACGTCGCGGAGGTGTCCTGGTGACGCGGGAGCCGGAACCGCCCCGGCGTCCTGAGCTGCGCCACACCCGCCTCGCCACTCTTGGGCAGGTAGATCGTGGCGCGCCGCTCAGCCTGCTCGGCCTCGGCCCGTGCTTTCGCGGTGGCGAGTTCGGTCTTGCGTTGCTCGGCGTGGAGGCGTGCTTCGGCGCGGCGGCGCTGTTTGCGGAGCTTGCGGCGTTCCTTCGACGGCGCGACCAGCACCGCAGTGTGCAGCCGCTCACGATCCCGGTTCACAGTCCCAGCCCTCGCGACTCCCGGACCGCAGTGATCTTGGCGGGCTCGAACCACGACCGCCCCTGCCTCGGCGACGGCACGTCACGACGCTTCGGAGCCCCCGGCGACGAATACGAGACCAGCAGCTCCGGCCCGTCCCGTGTCGGCGACGGCTCATCGATCGCTTCGGCGCTCGCGTCGGGTTCGGGGTGGCGGCGCAGCAGTGAGACGTACCCGACGTGCGGGTTGACGACCATGGCGTAGTCGCCGGACATCATCACCCGGTCGTTCGTGCCCTCGCCGGGCTCGTCGTAGACGTACCCGTTCTCCAATGCCGCCTGCGTGGTCTCCTCGCCGTAGTCCCACTGCGCGAGGTAGTCCACCGCATCGACATGCCCCAGCTCGCCGAGGATACGCAACGGCCGGTCGGCCTCATCGCCTTGAAGGAACACCACGGTGATCCACCGCGACGGCACTGCCTCCTCGACGGCGGGTTCGGGATGCCACGCGATCCGCCCCGCCGCGATGAACCCTTCCGCGAGCCGGTCGTAAGCCTGATCCACCAGCCGCGCCGACCGGCGCAGCTCCTCAGCTGCCACATGGGCATCGCGGACTCCGGCTGCGTGGTCGCCGTCGTCGTTGAACGCGTGCGCAGCCTTCCGCTCGTGAACGTCAGCGAGCTGTTCCAGCACCTGGTGCAGCGACCGCATCCCCGAAGACAGGTCACCGATCACCCCGTACATCTGAGCGGGCTGATCGAACGTGCGGCTCGCGTGCGCAAGACCCCGCAGCGCTTCGGACGCCTCAGCGGCGTCGGCGGTCGAATCGAAGAACGTGGGCATGAGTGACCTCCTGAGCATCGTGTGCCAGGGAGGTGCGCACTCTGGACCGCGCCGATTCGCGGCGTGGAAATAGCGGGCTGATGCCGCCCCGCAGCACGACTACGCCCAGCAAACACAATGAGATGATGGTGTGAAGGACTGCAGGGAGGTGCCTGATGACGAGCTGGGGCGAGTCGATGATCGACGCGATTGAAACCGGACGGCGGAACCGGCACCTAGACACGGTCTTCGAGGGATACGACGCAGCCGCCAGCATCAGTTTGGAGGCACTCAGCAACGTGCTCGACAGGATCGAAGCGAAGGTCGAGGCGGGTAAGAATCTCTCTGCCGACGAGAAGGTCATGCGAACCGAGTTGTATGCCATCAAGTCCAAGATCGAGCGGAACTTGGCGGACTACTGGCGGAAGACCTACGGCGACTGACAGCGGCGGGTAGCTGCCTGCCTGCGACAGCTCGCTTCGGCGACAGAACTACACGCGCCGACATAGCGGCAGCGCGGCAGCGGTGAAGGCTGCGGCTTGCTGGCCGACGAGGAGCCTTGTCTCGCATGATGCTTGGATCGCGGCTTGTTCGATCGCGGCGACCGCCGCGTCGAGTTCCTCGATGGTGGGGGCGGAGATGGCGATGAGGCCGGTGTAGCGGAGGATGCCGTGGCCGGCGGTGAGGTCGGCTTCTTGTTGGAGCACGTCGTGGTACTCGGCGGTCTGCGAGGCGTCCTCGATCTGGCCGATCTTCGCGCGCTGGGCTTGGTCGGAGATGTGCTCGACCTTCTTCTTGCGGATGTCTCGGGCGGCTTGGTCGGAGCGCATCGGGGTGCAGATCAGCGAGAACGACCGCTGAATACCGGTGGACAGCAGCACCGGCGACAAGAACCCCGGATACACCAGCGAGCGGGGCCACTCGCTTACCCACAGCACCGCGTGGTGGGCGGAGTCGGTGCGCAACCTTCCCCAGGTTTCGGTGACAGCGACCGGTCCCGCGGTGGCGAGCGACTGGCCGAGTTGACCGTGCCGTTCCAGGGTGGCGGCGATGGCTGGGTCGTAGGCCGAGCGCAGCATGACGGCGATCTGTCCTGGTGTGAGCCAGCCGGAAGGTGAGAGGTCAGCGGAGCGAAGCGCGGCGACCAGCGTGTTCATCTCTTGACGCAGCACGTTCGCCGCGCCTCGGATGCCGCCGCCTGCGGTTCTGATCTGCCTGGCCGCCGCCTTCATATCCAACGACAGGGAGAGCGTGGTGGCATGGCGTTCGCCTGCGGGTCCGGCGCGTTCGATCAACTCGGCGTAGGTGTCGGCGGCCCATGACCCGTCTGGGGTGCCGTGGGCGGCCCACCACTCGGCCAATCCGGTGCCCGAGTCCGGCAGGGTGCGTTCGAGGACTTGGAGGGTGGCGACGCGTCCGGACCGGCAGACGGTCGCGAGGACGCGGCCCCAGGAGGTGACGCGGCGTTCCTGTTCGCCGGGGTCGAGGAGCACGAAGGCGGGGTGGGTGACTTCGCACACCACGGTCAATGTCGCTTGGTGGGGGTCGTGGATCATCCCGGCTCCGGTGTCGGGATCGTCGAACTCCCGCAGCCTGGCCATGTCGCCGGGCAGCGCGAGCGTCCCGACGGGACGCGGGACAACGATTCTGTGCCGGTACAGGAGTTGTCCGCCGGTGGTGCGCCACAGCCACCAGCACGCGACCGGCAGCCATTCGACGATGGGCCGGCCTGCAATCGGTATCCAGGTCAATGCGGCGGCGAGCACCCAGACAGGTGCGGTGTAGGCGAGCAGCATCCCGCCTCCGGCGTAGAACGCGACGATCAACGTAGCTCCGCCGATGGCGAGGGCGATGAGCTGGGTCAGGGAGAGGCCGAGGAGGATGCCTCGGCGGGTGAGGCGGCAGAACTTCACCGGCACGAGATCGCCCGTGCTGCGCTGGTTCTGATTCGAGGTCACGGGTCTACTCCTTCGGCGCTCGTGGCGCAGGCGGCGGGGTGGGCTTCGGTGGCGGTGCGGGGTCGCTCCTTGGCGCTGGCGGTGCCGGACTCGACGACGGCGACGCGACCTGAGCAGGCGCAGCCGGAGCCTGAGCGGCAGGCGGTGGCGGTGGTGTCTGGGCGGCAGCATCCGCGACGTGCTCGCCTTGGGCACCGAGCGCGGTCCCGGCTTTCGGCCCGGCGGTCGCGGCTCCCTTGGCGACCTGCGCCCCGACCACCACGGCAGCAGCAGGTCCAGCAGCCACGGCACCCCCACCGGCGGCGGCACCGCCACCGGACGCAGCCGCACCTCCACCTGATGCCCCAATACCGCTTCCGACCGAGGACGCGGGCGTGGGTTTCGGTGCGGGCGGCGCGCTCCCGCCGCCTCCACGGCCACCACCACCGCCACTGGAACCTCGGGTGTTGCCTGCGCCGTCGAGTACCTTCTTAGGCTCGGCTCCGCCTCCTGCGCCTCGTCCAGGGACGGGAATGGGCCGGTTGAGGGCGTGTTTGGCGTCTTGTTCGGCGCCGATGGCGTGGTACATGTCGAACCCGACGAACGCAATGAACTTGTACGTCAGATAGGGCGCGAATGCGGCCATCGCCATCAGCACAATCCCGGCGATGGGGTCGCTGATCGAGGCGAGGTCGGCGTCGATGGGCGCGGAGACTTGGGTGATCGCGACCAGGAACATGACGACGAGGACGAGCTTGGAGCAGATCAGCGCGACGACGAACATCGCCCACTTCCCGATCCACCCCCGCGAGGCGTCCCACGACGCGCCACTGAACGCGAGTGGGGCGAACACGATCGCCACCAGCAGCAGCGCCTTCCGCACGAGAAGCGAGAGCCAGACGATGGCGGCGGCGGTGATCGCGAGGCCGGCCATGAAGATCGTGATGATCGCCCCGACCCCGGGGGCGGCGATGTTGATCCCGACCAGGCCGGTCGCGAGCAGAGCGATCTTGTCGCCCATCGACTCGGTGGTCTCACCGGCGGCCTGGACGATCCCGACACAAAGCTGATCCACCACCTCCAAGAGGAGAGCGGTCAAGGTGATGACGACGAACGACCCGAGCACGGACTTGGCGAGGCCCAAGGCGGCTCGGGTCAGGGCGGTGGGGTCGCGTCGGATCAGGCCGGTGATGAGTTGGAGGCAGAAGAAGATCAGCATCACGAACACCGCGACACCGAACAGCAGGTTGTAGACGCTCACGTATCCCGGCCGGGTGACATCGACGAGGGTGGTGGTGTCGAACACCGACCAGACCGCCTCGAACAACCAGCCCGCGGCGGCTCCCATGGCCTGGGCGAGCCAGTCGAACGGGGCCGCGACCAGCGTGGCGGCCCCTTCGCCGACGGCATCGCAGACCGAGGAGATCACCGGGATGTCGCACACGCTCATCACGAACCACCAACCCTCTCGACGGTGCGGGTCAGACTTGCTGGCCGACGTTCCAGAAGAAGTTGATGAGCGTCACCGACGCGCCGCAGATCACCGCTGCGCCGCAGGAGACGAGGACGCCGATCTTCCCCCTGCTGGCTAGGTGCGGATTCGAGGAGTTCGCGCCGAAGCCCCACACGATCGCGGAGACGATCAGCGCGAGGACGGAGAGGATGAGGCCGATGGTCATCACGGCGCCGACGATGGTGCGCAGCTGGTTGATGCCCGGCAGGCCGTTGGTGTTGGGGTCGATGTTGATGTCCATCGGCACCAGGCCGACGGCGGGCAGAACGGTAGTGGTGAGCAGATCGAACACGGTGGGTCTCCTTGACGCGGGCGGTCGGCCCGCCAGCGCGGATGCACAGACGGGGTACACGCCACAGGTGCGCCCGCCTGCCCGAGCCGCCCGGCGTTTGTCGGTGGCTTCTGGGAGACTTGAAACATGAACGAGCCCGCCGCGCGCAGCCGAGAGTCAGGTGACGGTCTCGCGCGTCGTTCGGTTGCTGCAGTGCCGTCGTCCGAGCAGGATCTGGTCGCACAGGTGTCGGCTCTCATCGAGAGCGCTCGTGAGTCGATCGCTTCCTACGCCAACGCGACGTTGACGATGACGTACTGGCAGATCGGGTCGATCATCGACTCCGAAGTACTCGGCGCCGGGCGCGCCGAGTACGGTGCGCAGATTCTGGTGACGCTGTCACAGGAATTGACGGGCCGCTTCGGGCGGGGCTTCGACGAGCCGAACCTGAACCGGATGGTCAAGTTGTCCCGCCTGTTCCCTGACCGTGAGATTCTGGTGACGCTGTCACAGAAATTGAGCTGGTCGCACTTCCTCGCCCTCCTGCCGTTGCGCAGCGAGGATGCGCGGGCCTTCTACGCCGAGGCAGCGGTCGCGGGGCGGTGGACAGTGCGAGAGCTGCGTCGCGCGATCAGCCGCAAAGCCTACGAACGTCGCGAACTCGCAGACTCACAGCTCGGGCCGGGGTCACTGGTTCCCGCAGACACGTTCAGCGACCCGTACCTGCTCGACTTCCTCGGCCTCCAAGACGGCTACCTCGAAGCGGACTTGGAAGCGGCGATCCTGCGTGACCTGGAGGCGTTCCTGCTGGAGGTAGGCACGGGCTTCACGTTTGTGGAGCGGCAGAAGCGGATGGTGATCGACGGCAAGGATTTCCACCTCGACTTGCTCCTCTATCACCGGCCCTTGAAGCGGCTCGTTGCGGTCGAGCTCAAGATCGGTGAGTTTGACGCCCGCTACGAGGGTCAGATGAAGCTCTACCTGAAGTGGCTCAACCGGTACGAGCGCCACGAAGGTGAGGAAGCGCCCGTCGGTCTGATCCTGTGCGCGGAGTCCAGCCGTGAACAGGTTGAACTGCTGGAGATGCACAAGGACGGCATCGTCGTCGCCGAGTACTGGACAGCACTGCCACCCAAGCATGAACTCGAACAGCGACTCCAACTCATGCTCCGCGAGGCGCGCGAACGGCTCGCACGACGAGAACTCCCCTCTGCAGGCGACGACTGACCTTCGGATACAACCAGGCGCGCCGGGGCGAGTGACACGCCCACCACGCGCTGCTGTCAGAGTTGTTGGCCGATGTTGATGAGCCAGTTCATCCAGGCGACCCCGGCTCCGGCGAGTGCGGCAGCTCCGACGGAGACGAGGACACCGACGCGGCCTTTGCTTGCGGTGGAGTAGTTGCCGTGGGCTGATGCGACGGCCCACACGATCGCGGAGACGATCAGCATGAGCACCGCCACCATCAGGACGAACGTCAGGAGTGCGCCGACGACGGCGCGGAGGTCTCCGATGCCGCCGAGGCCGTCGAAGTCGGGAAAGACGCCCATCTCGGTCACCCTGCTTTCACGGTGACGTGGAGGTGATCGCTGTGCGATCCCGTGATTGAGGTGGGGTCGTGCATTCCGCCGCCGTTGTAGGGACGCCAGCCGTCGGCGTCGCGGCTGACGGACCAGATTTGGCCTTGCCAGATGAGGTACTCGACGCCGAGGACGCCTGCGTTGTCTTTCATCCAGTTCGTCACGGCCCATCCCGCGTCAAGCTGGGCGGGGTTGGGGCGTTGGCCGATTCGGTTGCCGAAGGTGATGTCGCACGCCCGCCCGAGGGGGCGCTCGGACTTGGTGCCGGGGCGCGGTGAGTAGCAGCCCCAGCCGGTGTCCGGGTAGGCGCCGAGGGTCTGCTGGTAGAGGTGCAGCAGCCGCGCGGTGATCTTCCCGCCGCTCGTGGGATCGTCGACGAGCCGGTCGGGGTCGCCATCGACACCGGTGGGCGGTCCTGCGGTTCCCGCCGTACGGCAGGCGGCGGGTGATCCGGTGGTCGCTTCGGGGAGGTTCGCGGCCCCGTGCTGGTTGAGCCAGGCGGCGGGGTCGATGAAGTCGCCGCCTGTGCCGCCCTCGCGGACCTCGAAGTGCAGGTGCGCTCCGGTGGAGTAGCCCGAGGAGCCGACATCGCCAATGTGCTGCCCGGCCCGTACCTGGTCACCTGCTTTGACGTGGATGCCGTGCTGCCACATGTGCGCGTACGCGGTGGCGACCTTCTGGCCGTCGATGGTCTGCTCGATGACGATGAGACCGCCGTAGCCACTGGTGAACTCCGCGACGGTGACGGTGCCGTCGGCGGCGGCGAGGATCGGGGTGCCGTCGGGGGCTGCGAAGTCCGCTCCGGTGTGCAGCTTGTACTCGCCAGTGATCGGGTGCACGCGCATCCCGAACGGCGAGGTCGCCACCCAGGTCCCCTCCGGGAGCGGAAACACCACACGCGACGCCACCACCGGCCCACCCGCTCCCACAGACCCAGCGCCGTTGGTGGTGAGGGCGGCGAGGATGGCGTCGGCCACCGGTGCGTAGTTGCGGTAGCGGTCGGGGTAGGCGGAGACCTCGACGGCTTGGGCGGCTTCGCCGGGGTCCATCTGCTGCCAGCCGGGAATGTCGAGCAGACCGCGCGGCGACGGATAGTTCGGGCCAGTCGGCCCGCCGAAGAACGCCCGCGCTTGATAGGTGGGGTCCATGAGTTCGGCGACAGTGCCCCAACCCGACTGCGGGCGCATCTGGAACAGCCCCAGGGAGTCGTGGTCGGAGCCGTTGCCGTCGTTGGGGTAGTTCGCGGACTCGGGGTAGGTGCCGGTGTTCGACAGCATCCGCAGGGTGGACTCGGTGAGGGCGGCCATGAGCGCGATCTTGATTCCCGGCCTGCCCACGCCGTCGGTGCTGTTGCCGATGGCGATGATCGTGGCGGCGTGGGTGAGCTGCTGCCGGTTCAGCGTGAATGTCTCACCGTTGGCCGTCGTCACGGTCAGCGAGTCCGGGACGGGGCCGAGGTGAACGGTGCCTGTGGTGGTGGCGCAGTTAGCGGCGGCGGGGTTCATCAGTGCGCCGATCCCGAGCAGGATGATGGACGGGGCGAAGAACATGAGCGTGAGGGCTGCGATGGCGGCTTTGCGGAACACGGCGGCACCTCAGCGGAGGGGGTTGTCGAGCTGGGACAGCCGCAGCACGTTGCAGGTCGGATAGGTCGGGGCGCAGACCACGAACACAGTGAACGAGACGGAATGCTCGGAGGTGATGGGCTGACCGTTCCAGACGCCGGAGCGGTGACGGGTGCCCTCGATCGTGACCGCGGTCGTGCCGGGGGCGATCTGCCCGGGCTGCGCCTGCGCGACCGCGTCGGCCCACGCATCCGGGACGAACGAGGTGTCGATGACGAGGTGCTGGGTCGTGGCGTACTGGCGTAGTTCGATCCAGGCATCCCGATTCGGCAGATAGGTCGAGATGTCGGAAGCCAGACCTGCCTGCTCGTCCCCGGAGGGGTCACCGACGGCGAGGATCGCCGAGGTATAGTCCAGCGGCCACAACCCCAGCCCGGTATCCCACGCGAACAAGGTGGCGGCGACACCTTCGGCGAAGGCGACCGGATCGGCAGAGCGCGGCACAGATGGAACCTGCGGCAACGACGGCGTTGACGGCCCCGGCGACTGCGGCGTAGTCACGCTCGGCGACGGCTCGGGGCGCGGATCGACAGTGCTCGGGTTGCGGGGGCCGGCGAGGAGGCCATAGACCCCGACCCCGGCCAGCACGAGTAGGACGATGCCAGCGGCGATCAGGGCGACGAGTCGGCGGCGGGTCTTTGGGTCAGTGGGTGCAGGGCTCATGCCCGGCAGGTACACACCCGCCACCAGCAGCTCAGAGTGCGCGCAGGACCGGCTTTGCTGCGTGGGCCTCGCGTACGGTGTGGAGGTCGTCGGCAAAGCGGACGGTGGCTTCGGCGACGGTGAGGAAGTTCTCGTACTGCTCATCGGTCAGCTCGACGGCGAGCACGTCGATGTCGTAGTGGGTCCACCAACCAGCGAGTTCGCCCCAGGTCTGGACGAACGCCCGCACCGGATACCGCACCGGTGGTGCGTCGTCGGGCACGACCGGCTTGGGGCGAGGCTTGGGCTTCTTGCCCTTCTTCATCGCGTTGGCGCGGGCGACGGCATCCTCAGCGAGGGCGTGCATCGTCGCCTCCCGCACCTCACGCGCAGCATCCGCAGACTCCCGGATCGCCAGGTAGATCGGATGCACCGCATCGCCTGCCTCGATCCGCTCCAACGCCGCAGCAGCTTCCGCGCGGAGCGTCTCGGGCTGGGCGGGGTTGGCAGCGATCTCCTCGATGAAGCCGACCTTCTCCAACGTCTTGTACGACGCACCGCCAGGGATCATCGCGGCGGCCTGCTCCCGAGCCTTCCCAGTGGGGCCAACTGACGGTGGTGGAAATTTTCCACCACCGTCATTTCCCGGCTGATTCTCCGCGCTGAACCGCGTCGAGGCTTGGCGGCGGGCGGCGTCTTCGGCCATGACTTCCTTGATCTCGCGGTAGAGGCCCGCGGCTTCGAGCTGGTTGTAGGGCTTGTGGAGCATGTTGTCGTCCTGCTCGGCGAGGAGTTTCCCGAGCCGGTCCGACAGACCGCCGCGTACCCACACGCTGACGGTGCGCCAGCCGAGCATCTTGATCGCCGCCAACCGGCGTGCCCCGCACACGAGCACGCCGTCGATGGTGATCGTCAACGGCTGAAGCAGACCGTCGCGGTCGATGGACGCGGCGAGCGCGTCGAGGTCTCCGAGGTCGGTGCGGTGGCGCTTGCCGACGATCAGGGAATCGACGGCCCGGTCGAGCTGCACACCCGTCTCGGTGTCGGTCATCGCTACTCACCGCCCCGGTGCCTGGGTGCAGCGAGCGCGAGGGCGAGGATCAGGTCATCGTCGCGCAGCAGCAGCTCCAAGGTCTCGCCGAGCAGAAGCCGCAGCAGCACCCCACGACCTGCGCTGGTGGCCGCGTAGGCGGGGTGCGGGTTCCCGAGCAGACCGCGCAGTAACGCGGTCCAGGTGCGGCGGGGCAGGTCGAGGAGCACGCGGGCGTGCCTGTCCCTCCGCAGCGCCTCATAGGCGGATTGGCGAGTTCCGGCTTTGGTGAGTGCGCCGCAGACGTGCTCGACCGAGGCCCGTGCGGTGTCGGTCGGCCAGTCGAGCAGGCACAGCAGCGCGATCGCGTCCTCTGCCGCCGACGTGGCCGACATGCAGGCCTGCGCCGAACCCAACAGATCATGCGGATCGGGCTCGACGTCGCTTGGCAGATCATCGGAGACCTGCAACGCAGGGTGGTACTCCGAGAGGGCTGTATCGCGGTCGGAGAACCGCTCGGGGTCGTGGAACGCCGATACGTGGGAGCGGCGCGCCTGGTGCACGGAGCAGAGCAGGCCTTGGGCTCGTTCTTCGTAGATGCAGGTGATCCGCACGGCGTGAGTGATGATCGCCCACGGATCGATGGCTTCACGGGTGGAGCGGTTCTGCATCGCGTCGAACGCCGCCGCGACCGCCTCCCAAGTATCGAGGCGGTGCTTGCGCGCCAGCGCCTTGTACTTCTCGGCGGCGAACTCCATCAGATCGCGCGCGACCGGATCATTGACCCAGGCATCCTCACCACCCGAGTGGAGCCGGTGCAGCAGAGCCCGCAGGCCCTCACCCGTAGTGAAATCCTCGGCCTCGGTGTGGGGGTTGGTGGTTGTGGTCATGGTGTCGGCACC
>Ga0116179_1001514_pt1 | contig 17360 bp, 14 predicted proteins | sample AD_UKC071_MetaG_FD_89751 | JGI IMG/M metagenome (GOLD analysis project Ga0116179, IMG submission 89751) | Active sludge microbial communities of municipal wastewater-treating anaerobic digesters from USA - AD_UKC071_MetaG | ecosystem: Engineered > Bioreactor > Anaerobic > Digestate | place: USA...
GGGATTGGTACATGTGCTCAGCAGTATATCTGAACCGGATAAACTCGGCGGAGCCATTGCCGTGGCTTTTTTGGCTACTCTCTATGGTGTCGCTTCAGCCAATGTTCTGTGGATTCCTTTTGGCACCAAGTTAAAGATTAAGGCCAATCGGGAGATAGTCCTGATGGAAATGATATTAGAGGGGATACTTTCGATCCAGGCTGGTGAGAATCCCCGGGTAATCCGCGAGAAATTAATGACTTTCCTGCCGCCGGAATTAAAGCAGACTGCTACCGAAAAGCAAGCCCAGGGTGAGCAGATGAGGATGTGATCATTTGAGCAGTTCTCGCCGTAATAAAAAACATGAAGCTGAAAAGGAAAACCAGGAACGCTGGCTGGTCACTTATGCCGACTTGATTACCCTGTTGATGATTTTCTTCGTCCTGATGTATACCATGAGTCAGGTAGATGCCAGGAAATATGCGGCGGTAGCCAACTCTCTCAGCCTGGTCTTAACCGGGCAGGCTTTATCAGTCCTGGATACCCAGGGACCTTCAATGGTGGAAGGCCTATCCGGCCAGCAGCTTCCTGAAGGAGCGGGAGAATCAACCGCTAACCAGGGACAGCTGCAGGAAGTCAAGAAACTGATTCAGGAGTTTATAGAAACCCAGGATGTGGAGATACCTGTGGGGGAATCCGGCAGTAAAACCACCAAACTGGGTGAGTATATTGTGGTATATGAGCAGGAACGAGGCCTGGTAATTAGTTTTAAGGACACTCTGCTGTTTAACAGCGGTTCCGATGAACTGACCCCTCAGGCTCGCAGTATTATTCGCCAGGTAGGCGAGGCTCTGGCAGGACTGCCTAACTACATTCGGGTGGAAGGACACACTGATAATCTGCCCATCAATACCCCCAAGTTTCCATCCAATTGGGAGTTGTCTGTATTACGTGCTTCCAATGTAGTTCACGTACTTCAGGAGGAGGGTGGCATACCAGCGGATAAATTATCAATTATTGGTTATGGAGAATACCGTCCTCTGGTTCCTAATGACGATGACCTTAGCCGGGCTATGAACCGGCGGGTAGATATAGTTATTCTGAAACAGAAATACGATTACTTTGAACCCCCAGGTATTGAATAAACGGGGGTTTAATCTTGCATTCACCAGGGTATTCTGCTAATTTAATACCATGACATTTAGGGGAAGGTTCTATAGAGTTAGGTGGTGCATGAAGAGCCAGTTTAGGGGCCGTCCCCATTTTTGAGGAGGGATTGTTATGATTGAAAATCCACGCGGCTTATGCCGGGATATCATTGACCGCCTCCGTGAACTGAGGGTTTCTCTTTGACATAGATGGTGCCAAGAAGGAAATTCAGGAATTGGAAGCCCGTGCTGCCCGGGAAAACTTCTGGGATGACAACCAGGAAGCCCAGCGGGTACTTAAACGTATCAGTGAATTGAAACAAGAAGTGGCTTCTTATGAAAACCTCTTTGATCAGGCAGTATACCTTAATGATTTACTGGATATGGCCGAACAGGAAGAAGAGGATGAACTGTACCGGCAAATTGTAAGTGACCTGGAAGACTTGCGGAAAGAATTTCAGAAATTTGAAATGCTTATTTTGTTTTCCGGGGAGCATGACAGCAAAGATGCCATAGTTACCCTCCATGCTGGGGCGGGGGGAACCGAAGCTCAGGATTGGGTAGAAATGCTTTTCCGTATGTACACTCGCTGGGCCGAGGATTCTGGCTACCAGGTGGAGATATTGGATTACCTGGAAGGGGACGAAGCCGGAATCAAAAGTGTCACCTTTCTGGTTAAGGGAGACCATGCTTACGGTAAATTGAAGTGCGAAGAAGGCGTGCACCGGTTGATTCGCATCTCTCCTTTTGATGCCTCCGGCCGCAGGCATACTTCCTTTGCTTCGCTGTCAGTTTTGCCGGAGATCAGCGAAACAGTAGAAGTAAATATTGATCCGGAAGACCTGCGGATTGATACTTACCGTTCCGGCGGAGCTGGCGGGCAGCATGTTAACAAGACTGATTCTGCGGTACGCATAACCCATATCCCCACAGGTATAGTGGTACAGTGCCAGAATGAAAGATCCCAGCATGCCAATCGGCTGTCAGCCATGAAAATTCTGCAAGCCAAGCTTTACGAATTAAAACAAAGGGAAATGGAGGATAACCTGCAGAAGCTCAAGGGAGAATATAAGGAAATAGCCTGGGGCAGTCAGATTCGCACCTATACCCTGAATCCCTTTACTCTGGTTAAAGACCACCGCACCGGTTTGGAAATTGGTAATGCCAATGCGGTGCTGGACGGTGACATAGATGAATTTATAAGTGCCTGCCTGCGCAGTAAGAATAAACTGGTATAGGCTTTAGTTCAAGTTTGGAGGAAGGAAATTGCGCCCAACCAATAGAGACACCATTAAAATGGTGGAAGAAAAGGCCCGTCGTATTCGGGAAAATATTATTACTATGCTGGGGCAAGCCGGCTCTGGTCATACCGGAGGATCCCTGTCGGCTGCCGATATATTGGCCTGTCTTTATTTCTGGGAAATGAACCTTGACCCCAAACAGCCGCATTGGCCGGACCGTGATCGTTTCGTCCTCAGTAAAGGCCACGCTGCTCCGGTGTTATATGCTACCCTGGCAGAAAAAGGCTTTTTCCCGGAGGAATGGCTGAAAACCTTAAGGAAGCTGGGCAGTCCCCTGCAGGGGCACCCGGATATGCGTAAACTCGCTGGGGTGGAGGCTTCCACTGGATCATTGGGACAGGGAATTTCCTGGGCAGTGGGCATGGCCTTAGCTGCCCGGGTGGATAAAAAATCTTACCGGGTTTATACCCTGCTGGGTGATGGAGAGTTGGAAGAGGGCATGGTCTGGGAAGCCACCATGGCGGCAGCTCATTATAAATTGGACAACCTGGTGTTGATTATTGATTATAACGGCCTCCAGATAGACGGACCCATTAGTGAGGTTATGTCACCGGAACCTATAGCGGAAAAGTTTGCCGCTTTTGGTTGTCATGCAGTGGAAATTGATGGACATAATATCGGGCAGATTATGGCTGCTTTAAACGGAGCCCGGCTGACCAAGGGACGTCCTACGGCCATAGTAGCCAGAACCATTAAGGGCAGAGGCTGCTCCTTTATGGAAAACCGGGTGGAATGGCACGGAGTGGCCCCCAAACCCGACGAAGTTGAAAAAGCACTAGAGGAACTACGTGGTTGATAGATATAACCTATTAGCTATCTTGCGTGTCATTGCTGTGAAAATACATCGGTGCGTGTCATTGCGAGACCCCGAAGGGGTCGTGGCAATCTCTACGCCAATCTAAGCCAACTACGGCTTGGCAAGAGTTTAGCAGGGATGCAGGAGTATTAGCCGGCTCGCTCCGGGACTCCTCGCCTGCAACACACCGGCTTACTTCGGTGCGAAGCGGATCACTCGGAATTCGGCATCCATGCACTCAGTTCTCGCTGCTCGAAACGTCCTGTTTCTCGCTCCGCTTCGCAGCCCTCAGTTTCGCCGTGGGTTGCAACGGCTCGTCGTACGTCGCTCGCCCGGCTAATACTCCTGTTCAAGATGGGCAGCGATGTTTTCATTCATCGTGGCCTGCGCCGCAGGTGATAATTGCTGTGGAAATAACTCTCACGGTGATAAGAAAATCACTATGTTGTCATTGCCCTAAAGGACTCCCCCTTCGGGGACTCCCGATGTACCCTGACGGGTACTACTAAGGTTGCCGGTGTTCGCTTACGCTCACTACTAGTGTTGCGAGCCCCCGCAGGAGGCGTGACAATCTCTATATTGATTTACGGTTCGAGTTAATAGATCGCCACGTCGCTTCGCTCCTCGCGATGACAATTTGAGAATTCTGTTTCACAGTGATGACAGACCCAGAAGTAACCTTTCGTGTTATAAATGTCAGCGTAATCATATTAAATCTGCGTGTATCAGCGTCAACAATACAATCAGTCTAGATTGTTTTGTCTAAGGAGGAAATCATGGAGAAACAGGCGACAAGAGATGCCTATGGTCAAGCTCTGGTAGAGCTGGGCCAGACATATGAAAATGTAGTGGTTCTGGATGCGGATTTATCCAAGTCTACCAAATCAGCTGATTTTGCCAAAGCTTTCCCGGAACGTTTTTTCAATGCCGGCATAGCTGAACAGAACATGATGGGTATGGCCGCGGGTCTGGCTGCCTCCGGCAAGGTGGTATTTGCCAGTTCTTTTGCTATTTTTGCCACCGGTCGTGCTTTTGAGCAGGTACGCAATTCCATAGCCTATCCCCATCTAAATGTGAAAGTGTGTGCCACCCATGCCGGATTAACTGTGGGCGAAGACGGAGGTTCCCACCAGGCGGTAGAGGATATCTCCTTGATGCGCAGCCTGCCTAATATGACGGTGGTGGTTCCTGCTGACGGGGTGTCTACCCGGAAGATGGTGCAAAATCTATACCAGATGGAAGGACCTGCTTACCTGCGGCTGGGACGTCCAGCGGTACCTATACTGTATAAAGAAGAGGATCATATAGAAATAGGCAAGGGCAATTTACTGCGGGAAGGCAATGATGCTGCCATTATAGCCTGCGGAATTATGGTTGCTAAAGCGCTGCAGGCGGCCGATGAGCTAGCTGCCAGCGGTATTCAGGTGGCCGTAGCCGATATGCATACCATTAAACCTCTGGATCAAGAGTTAGTATTAAAGTTAGCCCGCCAGACCGGGGCTGTGCTTACGGTGGAAGAACATTCGGTTATAGGGGGACTGGGCAGTGCGGTCTGTGAAACGGTCAGTGAACATTTTCCTGTACCCGTTTTAAGGATGGGTATTGCCGATGCTTTTGGCCAGTCAGGGACACCGGATAACCTGCTGGAACATTACGGTCTGACTGTGGATAATATAGTCCGCAATATCCACAAATTACTAGAAAAACGCTAACTCTAAAAAAGGATTTTCAGGTTTTTTTGTAGAACCACCACTATTGGTGGTTTTTTTGTTCCTGGGTTTAAAACTTTAATCCCATAATGGACGAAAAATATGGACGAAAAATCCCGGTTGTTAGGTCCGAGAATGTTGGGAGGCGAAAATTGCCACCAGAACTCGAACTCAGTTGGGTTGGTTATTTTTGGAGGTAAATCATGCTCGTTCAATTCTACAATGTCTCCAAGATTTACCCTAACGGTGTTAAAGCCCTAGATGACATTTCTTTGAAGATCGATCGCGGGGAATTCCTGTTCTTGATGGGCCCCAGCGGTGCTGGAAAATCCTCATTAATCAAAATGTTGTTTCGGGAGGAACTGCCTACCCGGGGGCAAATCTTCGTAGCTTCACGCAGTATTGTACGTATGAAACGCAGCGAAGTTCCTAAGCTGCGTCGTAATATGGGCATAGTTTTTCAGGATTTTAAGCTTCTGGAAAATAAAACGGTAGCTGAGAATATAGCTTTTGCCATGAAAGTGGTAGGAGCCAGTAATCGCGATATCAGACAACGGGTCCCAGAGGTCATTAATATGGTGGGACTGAAAGGCAAGGAAGACTGCCTGCCTACGGAGTTATCAGGCGGAGAACAACAACGAGTGGGTATTGCCCGGGCTCTGGCTAACCGGCCTCTTATGCTGATTGCTGACGAACCAACTGGTAATCTGGATATGGAAACCTCACTGGAAATTATGGAACTGCTCTACGATATAAATCGTAAAGGCACTACAGTTATAATGGCTACCCATGCCCGGGAACTGGTAAAGCAAGCGCATAGACGCATTATTATGTTGGAGCATGGCCGGATAGTAAATGATACCCCCCATGGGGAGTCACTGTCATGAAGCTAAGTAATATGATGTATTTTTTCCGAGAAGCATCCAAATCCTTGTCGCGCAACCGTTTGCTGAGTTTTGCTACTATAACCACAGTTGCTGTCTGTATTCTGATATTGGGTATGGCAGTTTTGCTGACCTTGAACGCCAGCCGCTTTATAAACCGCCTGGAATCGGATGTGCAGATGATAGCTTTTCTGGATAAGACCCTGACTAAGGCCGAGATTAATGAGGTCCGGGCGGAAATAGAGAAGATTGAAGGCATCAAGTCGATTAAGTTTATATCCCGGGATCAATCCCTGGCAGAGCTGCAGGAAACCTATGGCAGTGAATATGATCTGAAAGCCACCCTGGGTAAGAACCCGCTTCCTCATACTTTTGAAATCGAAGCCCAGAATCCCCAGGAGGTACCTAAGATCGCCAAGCAGGTTGACAAGATAGTAGGTGTGTACAAGGTCAACTACGGGCAGGGAATAGTGGAACGCTTGTTTCAGGTTACTCACTGGGTTCGCATTATCAGCGTGGCTTTTATAATAGTGCTGGCTGCGGGAGCAGTGTTTTTGATAGCCACCACCACCCGGCTGTCGGTTTTCGCCCGGCGCAAAGAGATTTACCTGATGAAACTAATCGGTGCAACCGATTGGTTCATCCGCTGGCCCTTCTTTATTGAAGGCATATTTCTGGGGGTAGCGGGAAGTCTGCTGGCAGTTGGCTTGTTGGCCCTGGGCTACGGGGCTCTGCTGCAGAATATAACCTCTATGGCTATCATTAACCTTGTTAGCGACATGACTTTGCTGGGAAAAGTGTATTTATCACTGGTGGCGGCCGGGGCTGTTTTAGGGGTCCTGGGAACTTATATCTCACTGAATCGCTTCCTGGATGTATAGCGATATATAGATAAGGCCTTAGAGACGGAGAATTGCACATAGGGAGGGTATGGCAGGTGAAACTGAGGAAAAAAATCCTGGCTGTATCTTTAATGGTGGTTTTCTTAAGCAGCGCAATCTTACCGGTTTATGCTGACGAACTGGAGGAGACCCGGCAGCAGCTGCAGGAAATCAGCCGCAGCATTAATGCTACTCAGAGCAAAGTAAACAGCGTTAAAAAACAAGAAAAAAGTATAATGGGCCAAATTCAGGATCTGGAAAAGAATATCCAGAACACTGAGAACCAGATTACTGCTACTGAGGACCGTATAGCTTTTCTGCAAAAAAGCATAACCGAAACCGAAGCCGATATTGAAGAAAAGGAAAAGGCTTTGGAGGCTAAAACCGACCTGCTCAGTGAACGTTTGGTGGTCCTCCATGAACAAGGAGAGGTCACTTATCTGGAAGTACTGCTGTCCGCCACTGATTTCAAGGATTTTCTTACCCGTTACGAAATGATAAACAGCATAATTGAGCAGGATGCTGAATTAATTGCTTCCATCCATAAGGAAAAACAAGACCTGGAAATGAAGAAGAGTGATCTGGAAGTTAAAAAGAAAGAGTTGGAAAGCGCTCTGAAGCAACAGGAATCCATGAAGGAGCAGTTAGATCTGCAGAAACAGGAGAAACAGGAAATCCTAAGCAACGTTCAGCAGGAAAGAGAAGCCTATGAAAGAGCTTTGGCCGAACTGGAAGAGAACTCCCGCCAGTTGGAAGCTCTGATTCGTCAGATGCAGGGAGGCAGTTCTGAAGCCTTGGGAACCGGGGTATTTACCTGGCCTACTCCTGGCTATACTAGTATATCTTCGCCTTACGGTATGCGCTACCATCCCATATTAAAGGTTCGCAAAATGCATACTGGAGTTGATATAAAGGCTCCCATGTCCGCCACTATTGTGGCTGCCGACAGCGGTAAGGTCATTCATGCCGGCTGGATGGGAGGTTATGGGCAGGTTCTGGTAATCGACCATGGAAATGGTATTTCTACCCTTTATGCTCATCAATCAGCTTTCCTGGTCAGTAACGGGCAGACAGTCACCAAGGGACAGGCTATCGGCAAAGTAGGTTCTACCGGGTGGAGCACCGGACCGCATTTGCATTTTGAGGTCCGCATCAATGGATCTTACACCGATCCCATGCCTTATCTTAATTAAGCGTATAACAAGGGAAACGTTTCTAACGGAATTTCGATACTTGCAAAGTAGTAGCGGAAACTTAAGTTTCCGCTACGCTCGTTATTCTCCTGTGACACAGGCCACGATGAATGAAAAGACACCTGTCCTGATCTTCAGGTAATAATGGCGTGGCACGAAGTACCACGCCATTCTCTTGCAATTCCCTTCCTTTATTGACAGGGGGGAATTGTAATCTGGTTAAAGGTGGGATAACATAATAATTGGTTTTTATTAATACAATACTACTGGTGGTGAAGTTTTGAAAAACCGTGGCATATGGCGGGGACTAAATATTTTCTTTTCAGTGATAGGAGTGGCGGTCACAGCCGCCATTATCTTCCTGATGATAACCAATGCAGCTGGGCTGGGTACGCTGTTGAGTGTAATCGGACTGGTTAAAAGCCAGTCCCTTTTTGACATCACTCTGCAGGAGATGATTCAAGGAGCTTCCGCCGGTATAGTGGATTCTTTGGATGATCCTTACTCCAAGCTCTTGGACAAACAGACCTGGGAAGACCTGCAAGTGCGACTTAAAGCCGAATTTGGCGGTATTGGTGTTTACATCCTTCAGGATGAAGCCGGCCGCTTGAAAATTGTAAACCCCATCAAAGGAACTCCCGCATATAGAGAAGGACTTCAAAATGGGGACATCATTATGCGCATTAACGGGGAAAGTGCTCTGAATATGAGTCAGGATGATGCGGTTCATTTAATGCGGGGGGAACCTGGAACCCAACTGGTCTTAACAATATACCGGGAATCAGACGGCCAGGAACATGAGTTTGTCATTATTCGTGAAATAATCAACGTACCGTCGGTAGAAGACCGCATGCTGGACGATAAACCAGCTATCGGTTATATCAAACTTAACCAGTTCCATGCAAAATCAGCCCAGGAAATGGCTGATGCCTTAAACCGTTTGCTTAAAGACCACCGTATGGAAGGATTGGTTCTGGATCTGCGCGGCAATGGCGGAGGTGACTTTGAAGCAAGTATAGCAATCGCCAGTCTCTTTTTGGATGGGCAGGTAGTGGTAAAGGAAGCGGATGCCAAAAACAATGAGACGGTCCACCAGGCTTCAGGCGAAGGGTTGGATATACCTTTAGTAGTTCTGGTAAATGGTGATAGTGCCAGTGCTTCCGAAATATTAGCCGGTGCCTTGCAGGATAACCAGCGGGCATTGCTGGTGGGTGAAAAAACCTATGGCAAAGGACTGGTGCAGACCATCTATCCTCTGCGGGATGGTAGTGCTCTGAAGCTGACCACTCGGAAGTATTATACTCCTAAAGGGACCGATATTAATGATATAGGAATTGTCCCTGATTATGTCGTAGAACAGGAACCCGATGCCCAGACCGATCTGCAGCTGGAGAAAGCTGTGGAATTGTTGAAAAAAGAGATTCTCTAAAACCAGTTGAGGATTGATCGCCATGCCCCTTCGGGGCTCGCGATGACACATAAGATGGCACTTTTTGAGATCACCACGCACTACGCCCTGGTGATGACGCATAAGCTATCTGCAAATAAATAATAGCTATAATCAGAGAGGGAAAGCGGCAAGGTTTTCCCTCTTCGTATCCGGTAAAGGGTTGTCCCTTTGGATACCAAGAAGCCCAGGTGATGTTTATGGAAACTATACTGATGCCGCTGGCCCTAATGGGGCAGAAATTGGCGGAGACTTTTACCACTCCGCTATTTTTGGCTATTTATCTTCTGCTGTTCGCCATTGTGGCCTGGCAGTATAAACGCGTGGAGGATATGTCGGGTAAACTCCTGGGCACCACCCAGCGCAGCTACCTGGGTGCCGCTTTGATTTCGACCTTGCTGGGATTGGGCGGGGGCTGCCTGGCCAGCATATTGCTGGTACTAGTAGGAATCGATTTGCTGAAGGTCGGCATCATGCAGCTGTGGGTAGTGGCCTTACTGCTGATGTTTATTAATCCGCGCTTTCTCTGTTTTGCTTATGCAGGCGGACTGCTGTCCCTGGCCAGTTTGGTAACGGGTTACCCGGATATCGATATACCGCAGCTGCTGGCCTTGGTGGCTATTCTTCATATGGCAGAAAGCCTTCTCATATGGTGGAACGGGCACCTAAATCCGGTACCGATATATGTAAAAAAGAGCAGGCAAGTGCAAGGGGGATTCAATCTCCAAAAATTCTGGCCTTTGCCCCTGGTAGCACTTGTAAGTATAGGCTGGATAGACACCAGTGGAGCCGGTTTAGCCATGCCGGATTGGTGGCCTTTGATAAAAGGATATTCTCCAGAGAATGCCCAGCAGGTTTACGTGTTCATCCCGGTATTGGCGATACTCGGGTATGGAGAAATAACTACTACCACTACTCCCGGGCAAAAGGCCAGAGAGTCAGCCTGGTATTTGTTTGTGTTCAGCCTGAGTTTGCTGCTGCTGGCTCTGGCTGGTTCCCGTTGGACCCCATTAATATGGATGGCAGCTCTATTTAGTCCCCTGGGACATGAAATGGTAATCTGGATGGGAATGAGAGCGGAGAGAAATAGACCTCCCTACTATGTTAATCCTTCCCGGGGAGTGATGATACTGGACGTGCGTCCCGGTACTCCTGCAGCGCTGGCAGGTCTCAGATCCCGTGATGTTGTGTTGTCAGTGAACGGGATACCGGTAAACCGGGGGGAGGAGCTAACCAATCTTCTTAAATGGGCCTGGCAGGGAATGTATCTCAACATCCTGCGTAATGGACAGCCGCTCAGCATTAGACTGGTTCGTCACAACACCGGTCCGGTGGGATTGATACCGGTACCGGATGATAATACTCCTCGCTATTTAGCCTTTCAGGAAGATACCATATTTCTTGCCTTCCGGCGCTGGTGGCGCCGCTTAAAAAGAGCAAGCTGAAAATTTACTTCCTCATTGGATGCAGAGTATTCACATTATGCGGCTACTTTGAATATGCTAATGAATAATGTGGCGACAAGGAGTTTTATGATATGAGGGGTAAAGTGCGCTATGTTCTCACCAGCAGCAACACCAGCCAGGGGTTTCGTACTTTTTTGCCGGAACTGCTGCAGGGTGTGGCTAAAGTGTTTGTATTAAAAGGCGCTCCCGGCACAGGCAAATCCACTTTTATACGGCTTTTAGGAGAAGCGTTTTCCGATCAGGGTTATGAGGTGGAGTTCTGGGTATCAGCCGCCGATCCCGTCAGCCCTGAAGGGGTCTTGATCCCACAGTTAAGAGCTGCCGTTGTCAATGGAAGTCTTTCCTCTCCTATTGATCCCTGTTATCCGGGGGTGACCGGAGATATTATTTACCTGGGTGATTACTGGAATAAAAATCTCCTGCAAGATTACGGTCCAGAAATTGTAAATATGTATGACCAACAAGAGCAGCATCGCCAGCAGGCTACTCTGGTTTTGAAGAGAGCTGCGGAGATAAGAGACAATATTAAGAAAAAGGCGGCTGCTTATCTGAATTTGGAAAAGCTGCATGATTTGGTAGGGCAGCTAGCCGGGGAAATTCTGGACACCGGACCAGCGGAAAAGCACTATTTTGCCAGCGCAGTTACTGCCGAAGGGATGATAAACTATATTGATGAAATCAGTTCATCCTGCCAGAAACGCTATGTGTTCAAAGGACCGGCCGGCAGCGGCAAGTCATCCGCGCTAATGGAACTGGCCAACCGGGCCCGTATAAAAGGCTATTCTTTGGAGTATTATCACTGCGGTCTGGAAGTTGAAAACATTCAGATGATCATTATCCGCAATCTGCAAATCGCCTTAATAGATGCCGGGACCTTGGACCTGGCTGTTAAACCCTGGGACACAGTCATTGATATGAGCCAGTGTCTCGAAGGTTACGATGAAGCTGAACTGCTGCACGAGTCCAGCGAAGCTCTGCGCATATTTGAAAGTCTTTTGCTGGAAGCGCAGCAGGAACTGGAAAAAACCCGGTGCTGCATGAAGGGGCTGAAAAAGATTTATTCCCCGGCCATGGACTTTGAAGCTTTAGACCGCAAACGCCAGCAGGTTAGGGACGAAATAACCCACCTCCAATAGTGACAAGAGGGAATGGTTTGCAACTTTCTTGTCAATCCGGGCTGGTCTTTGCGATTATATATTAATGTATTAATATTCTTATAGATAGAGGCCGTAGAGGAAGTGACTTTATGCCGGAATTTCGCATTCATTCTGAATACCACGAGCAAGGTGACCAGCCCGAAGCCATTCGTCGTTTGGTGAAAGGGCTTAATAAAGGTTACCGGGATCAGACCTTGCTGGGGGTTACCGGGTCCGGGAAGACCTTTACCATGGCCCGCATCATCGAAGAAGTGCAGAGGCCTTGCTTGGTCATGGCACCCAACAAAACCCTGGCCGGCCAGCTATATTCTGAGTTTAGGCAGTTCTTCCCCGAAAATGCGGTGGAGTACTTCATCAGCTATTATGATTATTACCAGCCTGAGGCCTATGTGCCCCAGACCGATACCTATATCGAAAAGGATTCATCCATTAATGATGAGATAGATAAGCTGCGCCACTCGGCAACGGCAGCTCTCCTGGAACGAAGGGATGTTATCATTGTGGCCAGTGTTTCCTGCATTTATGGCCTGGGTGCGCCCGAGGATTACTATACTATGGCTCTGTCCCTGCGCCCCAAGATGGAGATCTCCAGGGATGAGGTTCTGCGGCGCCTGGTGGAGACCCACTACACCCGTAATGACGTGGCCTTTACCCGGGGACAGTTCCGGGTGCGGGGGGACGTGGTGGAAATATTTCCTGCTTCCTCAGGGGAACAAGCCCTGCGAGTGGAGTTTTTCGGGGACGAGATTGATCGCATCATAGAGTTCAATCCTTTGACCGGGGAAGTATTGGGGCGCCGGATGCATGCTTTTGTATTTCCCGCCTCCCACTATGTTACCAGCCGGGAAAGGATGCTGGAAGCAGCCTATGAGATCGAAGCAGAACTGGCCCAGCAGGTAGAGAAATTTAAGCAGGAGGGTAAACTGCTGGAAGCCCAGCGCATTGAACAGCGCACCCGCTTTGACCTGGAGATGATCAGGGAAGTGGGTTATTGTAAAGGCATTGAAAATTATTCCCGCTATATTACGGGACGAGCTCCTGGGGAACCGCCTTATACATTAATCGACTTTTTCCCGGAGGATTTCATTATGTTTATCGATGAATCCCATATCGGGGTGCCCCAGATCAGAGGTATGTATGAAGGAGACCGCTCTCGCAAAGTCAACCTGATTGAGTATGGCTTCCGCCTGCCTTCGGCCCTGGACAACCGGCCTCTTAAGTTTGATGAATTCGATGAAAAAATTAATCAGGTGATCTATGTTAGCGCTACTCCCGGCGATTATGAGCTTAAACGCAGCCGGCAGGTGGTGGAGCAGATTATTCGTCCTACCGGCTTGATAGACCCGGAGGTCCAGGTGCGGCCTACGGAAAACCAGATTGATGATTTGATTAACGAGATTCGCATTACTGTGGATAAGGGTTTTCGCGTTCTGGTAACTACTTTGACCAAACGTATGGCTGAGGACCTATGCGATTACCTGGAAAAGGCCGGTCTGAAAGTTCGCTATATGCATTCGGACATTGAGGCTCTGGAACGATTGGAGATTCTGCGCGATTTGCGCAACGGGGAGTTTGATATACTGGTAGGGATCAACTTATTGCGGGAAGGCCTGGATCTGCCCGAGGTAGCCCTGGTGGCTATCCTGGATGCCGATAAGGAGGGATTTCTGCGTTCCGAACGCTCCCTGATTCAGACCATTGGGCGGGCGGCCCGTAATGTGGAAGGCCGGGTGATCATGTATGCAGATACCATTACTCCTTCCATGCGGACCGCTCTGGAAGAAACTAACCGGCGCCGCACCAAGCAGATGGAATACAACCGGGAATATAACATAACCCCGGAATCTATAAAGAAAGCAGTGTATGCCGCGGTGGAGGCCACCATAGCCGAAACACCGGTAGAATATGAAGTTTTAGGCTTCCGCAACCTGCCTAAAGAGGAAAGACTGCGGCTGGCCCGGGAAATGGAAGCAGAAATGCGCCAGGCAGCGGAGAACCTGGAATTTGAGCGAGCCGCCCAATTGCGGGATATGATAAAAGAACTGACGGCTTCAGCCCCAGCTCAGAAAAAGAGCCGCCGCCGCAAGTAGTTGCTGTGGATTGTCATTGCGAGGAGCGAAGCGACGAAGCAATCTCGAACGGGGATTGCAAGTCGTGTTGAAAGAGATCGCCACGCGCTACGCGCTCGCGATGACAAGGCGCAAGCTTTTTTCACTGCCTGATATGAAGGATACAGGGCAAACCGGTGGATAGGAGAGAGATTATGATAAGAAACCAAATCGTAGTGAAAGGTGCCCGGGAGCACAATCTGAAGAATATTGATGTGACCATACCTCGTGACCGGCTGGTGGTGTTTACGGGAGTCTCTGGTTCCGGTAAATCCAGTTTGGCCTTTGATACCATATATAGTGAAGGACAGCGCCGTTATGTGGAATCGCTGTCTACTTACGCCCGCCAGTTTCTGGGGCAGATGGACAAACCTGATGTAGATTATATTGAGGGCCTGTCTCCCTCTATTTCCATAGACCAAAAATCCACCTCCAATAATCCTCGTTCTACAGTAGGAACCGTGACGGAAATTTATGACTACCTGCGCCTGCTGTTTGCCCGGGTGGGACGGCCTCATTGCCCCCATTGCCAGAAACCTATTCAGCGTCAGACGGTAGACCAGATTGTGGATACTCTGATGGATCTGTCCCCTGGCAGTCGCATTAAAATACTGGCTCCCATCATTAGGGGGCAAAAGGGTGAGCATCGCAAGATCCTGCAGAACCTTTTTAAAGATGGCTTTGTGCGGGTAATGGTAGACGGCTACGAGTACACCTCCGATGAGGAGATAAAACTGGATAAGAACAAAAAGCACCACATTAGTGCAGTGGTGGACCGGTTAGTAATCAAAGATGGTATCAACAGCCGTCTGGCTGAGTCTTTGGAACTGGCCTTCAAGCTCAGCGAAGGAACCATTAGTGTGCTGTGGCTGAAAGAAGAAGGGGAGGAAGAACTGCTTTTCAGCCAGGAATTTGCCTGCCCGGACTGCGGCTTTAGCCTGCCGGAATTAAGTCCGCGCATGTTTTCTTTTAATAGTCCCTTTGGAGCCTGCCCGGAATGTGATGGCCTGGGCTGGAAGAGGGAGATCGATCCCAGTCTGGTTATAAATATGGATAAGAGCCTGGAAGATGGAGCGATTATTCCCTGGTCCAACAACTTTTTTACCTACTATAATCAGATCCTGGCGGCGGCTGCCCAGCACTACAACATACCCCTGGATCGCCCCTTGAAGGAAATGGATCAGAAGCAGATTGACTTTATTCTCTATGGTAATGGCGGCGACAGATTCGTGGTTACCTATACCAATTCCTACGGTGAGACCGGCACTTTCCGCTCTGCCTATGAAGGGGTGATCAATAATCTCAATCGCCGTTATATGGAAACTCGCAGTGACTATTCCCGGGAAGAAATTGAAAAATATATGACCTACTCCCTGTGTCCTAAATGTAAGGGCCAGCGCCTGCGGGAAGAGGTCCTGTGGGTACTGGTAGGAGGCAAATCTATCAATAATGTTACCGCCCTGTCGGTGCGGGAAGCTATCAACTTCTTTGATCAGCTGCAGTTAAGCGAACGGGAGATGCTTATTGCCCGGCAGATTACTAAAGAGATCAAAGCACGACTGCAATTTTTAGTTGACGTAGGGTTAGATTATCTGACTCTGGACCGTCAAGCAGGAAGCCTGTCAGGAGGAGAAGCCCAGCGTATTCGTCTGGCTACCCAGGTGGGTTCCAGCCTGGTGGGGGTTTTATATGTGCTGGACGAACCCAGTATCGGCCTGCATCCCCGGGATAATGAACGCCTGCTGGCTACTCTCAAGCGGTTACGCGACCTGGGCAATACCGTTATTGTGGTGGAACACGATGAGGAAACTATCCGTAATGCCGACCATATAGTGGATATCGGTCCCCTGGCTGGGGTCCATGGGGGAGAAGTAGTGGCCCAGGGCACCGTGGAGGACATAGTGGCCTGTGAAAGGTCCCTGACCGGGCAATACCTGTCCGGCAAGCTGGATATTGAGGTACCCAAACAGCGGCGCCCAGGCAATGGCTGCAGTTTGGTTATAAAAGGTGCCAGCCAGCATAATTTAAAGCATATTGATGTGACTATTCCCTTGGGCAAAATGGTAGTTATAACCGGGGTGTCCGGTTCCGGCAAAAGTACTTTGGTGGAGGATATCCTTTACCCTGCTTTGATGAAACGCTTATACGGCGGGCGGTATCGCCCCGGCGCCCATCAGGGCATCGAGGGTCTGGAAGCTATTGACAAGGTAGTGAACATTGATCAGTCTCCTATTGGCCGGACACCGCGTTCCAACCCGGCTACTTATACCGGTGCCTTTGACCATATCCGCGAATTGTTTGCGGAAACTGCCGAAGCCAAGGTGCGGGGCTACAAGCCGGGGCGCTTCAGTTTTAATGTCCGGGGAGGACGCTGTGAGGCCTGTTCCGGCGATGGCATTATAAAGATTGAGATGCACTTTTTGCCCGATGTGTATGTTCCCTGTGAAGTCTGCAAGGGAAAACGCTATAATCGCGAAACCCTGGAAGTTAAGTTCCGGGGCAAGAACATCGCTGATGTACTGGCTATGACCGTAGACGAGGCAGTAGACTTTTTCGAAAACATCCCCCGCATCCATCGCAAACTTAAGGTACTGCAGGATGTAGGGTTAGGATATATCCAGCTGGGTCAGCCTGCTACTACCTTGTCCGGAGGGGAGGCCCAGCGGGTAAAGCTGGCTACGGAACTGTCCCGGCGCTCCACCGGTAAAACCATGTATATACTGGATGAGCCCACTACCGGATTGCACAAGCACGATGTCAAGCACCTGTTAGGTGTTCTCAATCGCCTGGTTGATGCCGGTAATACGGTTTTGATTATTGAGCATAATCTGGATGTAATCAAGTCAGCGGATCATTTAATCGATCTAGGGCCGGAAGGCGGGGAAAAAGGCGGAGAAATCCTGGCCGAAGGTACCCCGGAGGAAGTGGCCCAGTGCCCTGCATCCTATACTGGACGTTATCTGCGGCCGCTTCTTGACAATTGCCACCAGTGGCGCCAGGCACAATGAGTGAGAAAACTTAAACCTGATATCTCTCTTGTTATTGCTGTGAAAATGGCTTCCTAATGTGTCATTGCGAGCCCCCGCAGGGGGCGTGGCAATCTCTATGTTGGTTTACGGTTCGAGTTAACAGATCGCCACGTCGCTTCGCGGCCTTACAACAATAATTGTGAGCGTCAGCGAACATCAGTAGTCACCGAAAGGGGGCGATGACAGGTTCATGTTTTCGTTTATCGTGGCCTGTTCTTCAGGTGATAATTGCTGTGAAAACTGTCTTCGCGTTAGTGCAAAA
>Ga0116179_1001528_pt1 | contig 17243 bp, 17 predicted proteins | sample AD_UKC071_MetaG_FD_89751 | JGI IMG/M metagenome (GOLD analysis project Ga0116179, IMG submission 89751) | Active sludge microbial communities of municipal wastewater-treating anaerobic digesters from USA - AD_UKC071_MetaG | ecosystem: Engineered > Bioreactor > Anaerobic > Digestate | place: USA...
ACAAGCTGCTGACCTGGCCCGACTGGCCGATGAAGCTGCGCACCTCTTCCAGTCACGAGGAAGGCTGCGACCGCGATTGGGCGATCCTGACCAAGCGCGTGGTCGGCGTGAACAGCCAGGTCACCGGGCTCGAATGCGTCCGGGTCGAATGGGTCGATGGCAAGATGCAGGAAGTGGCCGGAAGCGAATTCACCCTGAAGGCCGATCTGATCTTCCTCGCCATGGGCTTCCTTGGCCCGAAGAAGCAGGGCCTGCTCGATCAGGCCGGGGTCGATCTTGATGCGCGCGGCAATGTCTTTGCCGATACCTTCAGCTATCGCACCAGCGATCCGCAAATCTTCGCCTGCGGGGATATGCGCCGCGGCCAGAGCCTGGTCGTCTGGGCAATCCGCGAAGGCCGCCAGGCCGCCCGCGCGGTTGACGAGATGCTGATGGGGGTGAGCGAGCTGCCGCGATAATATCGGACGATGATTAGGAAGTATATTTAATCGATCTTGGTCTTCGCGATATCTAAGGGAATCATACTGCGTCGACTTACAAATGGTTGGAGTGCGCTTGTGCGAGCATTCTCTTTCGCTACGGCTACCATAGTTTCCTTGTTCGCTTGTCCGTTGGGAGCAAGTGATCTCCCATTGAAGTCAGAGATTTGGCGGGATCTTTCGATAGGTGACTCTCCCGAAGTCGTGGCTGGCAAGATTTCGGCTATCGACGGAGTTAAGCGGGTCAAAATCAAAGCTGCGAAGAATGACGGCAACGCAAGGGTTGATGTAAGTTATGTAGACGGGGGGATCGAAATCCTTGGAGAAAAGTATCGTATATTGCCAATTTTTGCGGGAGTCAGCTTGAAGCAAGTTGCGCTGTCGACTGGTGAAACCTGCGTTCCTGGGATTTTTGATCGGTTCTCGCGGCTCCGCGCAGTCTTAATTGAGAAATATCCCAACGAAACTACGCAAACTGGTAGTGCCCTAACCCTGCGTGATCTTCAAGACGCGGAGCATTCAGCAACGGGCACCATTCCGACCTCGATAGGTGCCTTTTACGGTAATGACAGAGTCGTGGCCTTTGTCAGACTTAAATTCACCAGATTGGATCCCCCACCCGGGGCATATGGCGGAAGTGCGTTGATGAACAGTCTGTCCGCGCTCGCATGGAATCAGTTCCGCCAGGCCGAAGCGACGTGTAACGGTACTGGGGACCGCAAGGTCGAAATACAAATTTTGTACATGACGAAAGCAGATTTCGATGGGGCGTCGAGCAAAGTCATCGAGCAGGACAAAAAAGAACGAAACGACGCTGCAACTAAGCTCTGATGAATTGGGCGCACTATTGACGAGATGCTGATGGGGGTGAGCGAGCTGCCGCGCTGACGGCAGCCCGCCGGGCCCGATCCGCTCAGGCCGCGTCAACCAGTACCAGTTCGGTGTCTTCCAGCGCGGTCACTTCGATCACGCTTTCGCCAGTGATCGCCACCCCGTCGCGGGCCTGAGCCTCAACCGCGCCGATCCGCACCCGGCCGGTCGCCGGGACCAGATAGAGGTGCCGGTCTGGCGTGGTTTCATAGCGCAGCGTCTCACCCGCCTTGACGAAGGCACCCGCCACCCGGCCATTGGTGTTGATCGGCAGCGCGTCCGCATCTTCCGGCAGGCCCGAAGCAAGCGTAACCAACCTGCCCGCGCGGTTGTCCTTGGGGAAAGGCCGCGTGCCCCAGCTGGGGGCATGGCCGCGCCGATCGGGCAGGATCCAGATCTGGAACAGGCGGCACTCTTCATCCTCAAGGTTGAATTCGGAATGGCGAATGCCGGTTCCGGCGCTCATCACCTGAACGTCGCCGGCCGCGGTCCGGCCTTCGTTACCCAGGCTGTCGCGGTGGCTGATCGCGCCCTGACGGACATAGGTGATGATTTCCATGTCGGCGTGGGGATGCGGCGGAAAGCCGCTCTTCGCGGCGATCGTATCGTCGTTCCACACCCGTAGCGCGCCCCACTGCACCCTTGCAGGATCATGGTAGGACGCGAACGAGAAGTGGTGATGGGCATCAAGCCAGCCATGGTTGGCCGCGCCGATCGCAGAAAAAGGCCTCAATTCGATCATGAACAGTCTCCGGTCGTGCCGCACTGCGGCAGACGTGTGCCGGCAAGATAGGTATTGCCGCGCTGTTCGCCAGATGGAACAGGGCGGATGGTCCGCAACGAAAGATATTCCGTGCCCAAGATCGCCTTCCTCGCCTGCCCCGATACCCTGCCCGGCTCCCCCACCCGCCGCCCCGATGCCTTTGAGCATGACCTGCTGTTCGATGCCCTGAATGCCGGTCTGGCGGGCCGGGCAGAGCTGGTCGCGCTGGACTGGCGCGCGCCGCTGGACGAATTGACCCGGTTTGGCCTCGCCTATCTTGGCACGCCCTGGGACTATACCGAGGCGAAGGACGAATTCCTTGAACGGCTGACCGCGCTGGAGGCCGCCGGCGTGGTGGTCTGCAATCCGGTGGAGGTGATCCGCTGGAATGCGGACAAGCTCTATCTGCAAGAGCTGGAGCAGCGCGGTGCCCCCTCGATCCCGACCCTGTGGCCCGAAAGCGCCGGGCGCGCGGAGGTGCTGGCGGCCTTCGACCATTTCGGCTGCGACCGCGTGGTGGTGAAGCGCCGCGTCGGTGCCGGGGCGATCGGGCAGGACAGCTTCACCCGCGATGCCCCGCCGTCGGCCGACTGGCGGATCGATCAGGCAGCGATGATCCAGCCGTTCCTGCCCGCGATCCAGAGCGAGGGCGAACACAGTTTCATCTTCGTGGGCGGGCGCTTCAGCCACGGCCTGATCAAGCAGGCCGCCGCGGGCGACTACCGGATCCAGTCGCTCTACGGCGGCATCGAGGTTGCGCTCGACCCAGCCCCGGCAGACCGTGCCGCCGCCGAAGCGGTCATGGCCATGCTGCCGTTCGAAGCGCCGCCGCTCTACGCCCGGATCGACATGGTCCGGCTCGACAGCGGTCAACTCGCGGTGATCGAGGCGGAACTGATCGAGCCCTATCTCTATCCGCAGCAGGGCCCCGGTTTCGGAGTCCGCATGGCGGAGGCAATGCTGGCCAGGCTGGGCTAGACCCGCCAGTCCACTCCACCGCGCCCCTTGGCCTCAAGAAAGGCATTGGCCTGGCTGAAATGACGGCAGCCGAGAAAGCCCGAGTGGGCCGAAAGCGGGCTTGGGTGCGGTGCAGTGAGCACGAGGTGATGGTTGTGTGCCAGTTGTGTGACCTTCATCGCCTTCTTGCGGGCATGGTTGCCCCATAGCAGAAACACGCAGGGTTCGGCCTTGGCGGCAACGGCTGCAACCACAGCATCGGTGATCTCTTCCCAGCCCTTGCCCTGGTGCGAGGCGGGCTTGCCATCCTCAACCGTCAGCGCGGCATTGAGCAGCAGAACGCCCTGCCGCGCCCAGGCTGAAAGATTGCCCGAGCTTGCCCGCGCCAGGCCGAGATCGCTTTCCAGCTCCTTGTAAATATTGACCAAACTCGGCGGGACGCGCACCCCTTCCGGCACCGAAAAGCTGAGGCCATGGGCCTGACCCGGGCCGTGGTAGGGGTCCTGCCCGAGGATCACCACCTTGACCGCATCCAGCGGGCACAGCTCCAACGCAGCCAGCCGAACCCCGCGCGGCGGATAGATTGCCTTTCCGGCCGCCTCTTCACCCTGAAGAAACCCGCCCAGCGCGAGCGATTTCGGCGTCTGCAACACCGGGTCCAGCGCCGCGCGCCAGGACAGGGGAACCGCATCTGATCCGGCCACTTCGTCTGCTCCGTAAAAGCGGGCTTTTCACCCCGCACGGATAAGCCTAAGCACCTTGGCCTATGGCAGTCTATCTCCACGAAGAAGATCTCCCCGAAGGCGTCCTCGCACCGGGTCCGGTGGCCGTTGATACCGAAACGATGGGGCTGATTACCCCGCGCGACCGGCTGTGCCTGGTCCAGATTTCGGACGGTCGGGGTGATGAGCATCTGGTCCGGTTCGGCCCGGGCTCACGCTTTGACGCACCAAACCTCAAGGCGGTGCTGGCCGATCCGGCACGGGTCAAGCTGTACCACTTCGCGCGGTTCGATCTTGCCGCGATCGAGCACTATATGGGCGTGGTCGCCGCGCCGGTGTTCTGCACCAAGATCGCCAGCAAGCTGGTGCGCACCTACACCGACCGGCACGGGCTGAAGGACCTGGTCCGCGAACTGCTGGGCAAGGAACTGTCAAAGCAGCAGCAATCGAGCGACTGGGGCGGCCCCGAGCTCAGCGAGGCGCAGCGCGAATATGCCGCCAGCGACGTGCGTTATCTGCACGCAATGCAGGTGATCCTGGCGGAGCGGCTTGAGCGCGAAGGCCGCAGCGCGATTGCCCAGGCCGCCTTTGATTTTCTGCCCTACCGTGCCCGGCTTGACCTGATGGGCTGGCCGGACAAGGACATCTTCAGCCACGAAGTATAGATGACGTGACCCAGGCTGCCGACATCATTCGCGACAAGCGCCGCCACTGGGCCGCGCCGGGCGGTTCGCATGACCGAAAGGTGCGGATTCTGGCGGTGTGGCTTCCAGGGCTGGTCGGCGTGGTCGCGGCGGCAATGATCGTCGGCCCACTGTTCAGCCAGGGCGAACTCTCGTTCCTGCTCGATCGCAACAAGGTTGCGGTCACGCAGGAGCGGCTGCGGGTGGCCGATGCGATGTACCGCGGCGAGGACAAGGACGGCCGCCCCTTCACGATCACCGCTGGCAGTGCGGTGCAGGTTTCGGCGCAGGACCCGCTGGTGCGGATGGAAAACCTGGCCGCACGGATCAGGCTGAGCGATGGCCCGGCGGAATTGACCGCGGTGCGCGGCCAGTATGACTATGCCGCAGAAACCGTGAATGTCGAAGGGCCGGTTCAGTTCACCGCTGCCGACGGTTACCGGATGAGTACGCAGAACGTGCTGATCGACCTGAAAAATCGGCGGGTTACCGGTACGGGCGGGGTGCAGGGGGCCATTCCGTCTGGCACTTTCAGCGCCGAGCGGATAAGTGCCGATCTTGATGACCGGGTGCTGACGCTTGACGGCAATGTCAGGATGCGGTTCGAACAGACCAAGTTCAGGATTCCGCGATGACCCAGCCAAACACCACGACAAGCCTCAAGGCCACGGCCCTGCGCTCGCTGGTGGGCGGGTTCGCGCTCGGCAGCGCGGCCTTGCTGGCGCTCGCGCCGTCCAGCGCGCAGGTCTTTGCCGGGCACAACAGCGATGCCCCCGTCAACTTCGCGGCCGATCATGGCGAGCTGCAGGGCAAGGCCAACCGCGCCGTTCTGGCCGGGAACGTGGTCATCACCCAGGGCGATATGACACTACACGCTGGGCGCACCACCATGGCCTTCACCACCGAGGGTGGCGGTTTCAAGATCCACCGCGTCGATGCCGTCGGCGGGGTGCGGATCACCAAGGGCAACCAGGCCGCCACCGGTGATGTGGCGATCTATGATTTCGACAAGCGGATCATCACCTTGGCCGGGAGTGTCGTGCTGCAGCGCGGTTCGGATCGGCTTTCCGGTGGACGGCTGACGATCGACCTGGATTCCGGGCTTTCCACGCTGGACGGCCGCGTCGGCGGCGGATCGCCCGCGCTTGGCGGTGACGGAACCGCATCGACGCCGCGTGGTGGCCGGATCACCGGAACCTTCACGGTTCCGAAGAAGTCCAACTGAGCCCGGCCGGGTTGATGGACCGGCCCGCGCTGAGGCGCGTCCTGCTGACCCTTTTCGGAACCGGCCCGCTTCCCGATCTGTCGGCACTGAACGAAGCCGACTGGATCGAGCTGGATCGGATAGCCCAGGATCACCGGCTTCAACCCTTACTGCACGCGCGCCATCGCGGCAGCCTGAACATCCCTTCTGCGGTTCTGGCGCGCTGGCAGACGGCCCACCGCCATGCGGCAATGGTGGCATTGGTCCAGCAGGCGGATCTGGCTGAAACCAGCGCTTTGCTCGAACAGGCCAGTTTTGCCCCGATTGCGCTGAAAGGCGCCTGGCTATCGGTCCACGCTTACCCCGAAGCCGCGCAGCGGCCGATGCGCGATATCGATCTGCTGGTCCCGGCGGATGCAGTGATTCCAGCCTACCGAATGCTGATCGCGGCGGGATACGAAGCGGGCGACAAGGTGGAAATGCCGCTGGAAGACGTGGTCCGGCTCGACAAGCATATGCCCCCGCTCCGCGCACCGCGCGGGACCTGGGTGGAACTGCACCACCGTTTGTGGGAGCGTGACGGACGGCTGGATCATGCCAGCCCGCAAGCTGACGAAGCGGCGATGGTCGCGCGTGCCGTGCCCGGCCCGGAGGCAATCCGCTATCTCGCCCCGCAAGACCTGCTGGGGCACTTGATCGTCCACGCGATCTACAGCCACCGGCTCGATTGCGGGCCGCTGGTGCTGACCGACATCGCCATGCTGCTGCACGCCGCGCCGATCGATTGGGCACGGTTCTGGGGCGATGCGACAAGGCAGGGCTGGCGCGACGGGGCCAGGCTGCTGCTGGAGCTTGTCAGGCAATACTATCCCGGCACAGCGATCGAGCTGGCCGACGATCCGGGCGTTCCGGCCCCCGCAGCCTTGCTTGAGGCCGCAGCGGACCTGCTCCTGCAGGAACTCGGCACCCGCGCCAGTGCGGGGCTTGCGGCAGCGGCGATCAAGGACGGGCCGCGCAAGCTCAAGCAGCGGCTCACCGGGCTCCGCTCAGCCGCGGGTGAGCAGCCGGTGGCCCGCAACATGGAGCATGAGGGCGGATTCCTCGGCTGGGCCGGATCGCGTGCCGTACGGTCCTTGCGGGATCTGTCCCAGGCCGATGTGCGCCGCCAATCGCGCCAGCTCGCCGCGCTCAGCAAATGGCTCGACCGGTGAAAGACGCGAACATCCTGATCGTCGGGCTGAACTACGCGCCCGAACCCGTCGGCATCGGCCCCTATACCCAGGGCCTAGCCGAAGCGCTGACCGCGCGCGGGGCGCGGGTTCGGGTGATCACGGGCAAGCCCTATTACCCGCAATGGCGAACCTATCCGGCTTATGCCGGGCTGAACTGGCAAAACGCAAGCGAAGCCGGGGTGGAAATCACCCGGTGCCCGCACTACGTCCCCGCCCAGCCGAGCGGGCTGAAACGGATCGTCCATCTCGCCAGCTTTGCCCTGTCCACCCTGCCCCACGCCCTGCGCGCCGCATTACGGCCCAAAGCCGATCGCCCAAACCTGGTGATTGCGATTGCCCCGGCTCTGCTCAGCGTTTTCACCGCCTGGCTGGCGGCACGAATCGCCGGAGCCAGGCTGTGGATCCATGTCCAGGATTTCGAGGTTGAGGCAGCGCTTGCGACCGGGTTGATGGATCAGAATCGCCCGGCCGCGCGGCTGGCCCGCTGGATCGAGGCGCGATTCCTGGGACTGGGCGACCTGGTTTCGACGATCAGCCCGCAGATGTGCGCCAAACTGGTGGCCAAGGGTGTGTCGCCCGATCGCGTGTTCGAAATGCGCAACTGGTCCGACGCCCGCTTCGCCCCCGATCCCGCCGGGGCGGAGGCGATCCGCGTGGACTGGGGTCTGACCGGCAAGGTCGTGGCGCTCTATTCCGGCAACATCGCCCGCAAGCAGGGAATCGAGATCCTGGTCGAGGCGGCGCGGCTCTTGAAGGACCGGACCGATCTGGCCTTCGTGATCTGTGGTGAGGGGCCCAACCGCGCCAATCTGGAGGCGCTTGCCACCGGCCTGCCCAACATCCAGCTTCACGATCTGCAACCGGCCGAGCAGATGGGGGCGATGCTGACCATGGCCGATCTGCACCTGCTGCCGCAGATCGCCGGCGCGGCCGATCTGGTCCTCCCCAGCAAACTGACCAATATGCTGGCCTCCGCCCGCCCGGTGGTTGCCACCACCGAACCCGAAACCGGGCTCTATGCCGAAGTCGATGGCTGCGGGGTCATTACCCCGCCGGGCGACGCCGAGGCGCTAGCGGCCGCAATCGCATCCCTGGCCAGTGATCCGGCCCGGCGTGAAGTTCTGGGCAACGCGGCGCAGCGGCGCGCGTCGGAGCGCTGGCAAAAGGACGCGATAATAGACCGCGCATTGGCAACATTTGAACAAGGCCGTCTGCCCTGAACCGGCAGAATCAGTCCTTGGCCCAGGGCGATTTGTGCTTGGCAGGAACGTGCTGCACCTTGGCCTGTTCATGCAGACGGGCATCATCCGCGGCCGGTACCGTGCAATAGGCCGTCAGCAGCACGCCCATCGACCATATCACCGCCTTCCAGCGGTTGGCGAAGACCTGATTCATCCTGGGGCCGAAACCGAACATGGTGCAGGCCTAACGCGGCGAGGTTAAGGAACCATGCCAGCCGTTCGCTTGAGCTGATAGAGCAGATCGAGCGCCTCACGCGGGGACAGGGCATCGACGTCTAGTTCAGCCAGACATTCGCGCAGTTCATCAACCGGCTCAGGCTCCGCTGCCGCGGTCGCGGCAAACAGCGGCAGATCGCCAAGCCCTGCGGCAAGACCGCCAGTTTCTGCGCGGCCTTTTTCCAGTCGCTCGAGCACTGCCTTGGCCCGCGCCACGACCGGCGCAGGTACGCCGGCCAGCTTGGCCACGGCGAGACCATAGGAGCGATCCGCCGGGCCTTCGGCCAGTTCGTGCAGCAGCACCAGATCGCCCTGCCATTCACGGGCGCGGACGTGGTGAAGCGAGAGCGCCTCGCAGCTTCCCGCGAGGCGCGACAGTTCATGATAATGGGTCGCGAACAGGCAGCGGCTGCGGTTTGCGGAATGGACCGCCTCGGCCACGGCCCAGGCCAGCGCCAGCCCGTCATAGGTTGATGTGCCGCGCCCGACCTCATCCAGGATCACGAAGCTGCGCGGGGTCGCCTGAGCAAGGATCGCGGCGGTTTCGACCATTTCAACCATGAAGGTCGAACGGCCGCGCGCGAGATTGTCTGATGCTCCGACCCGGCTGAACAGCCGGTCGGTCAACCCGACCGTCGCCCGCACCGCCGGAACGAACCCGCCGGCCTGGGCCAGCAGCACGATCAGCGCGTTCTGGCGCAGGAAGGTGCTTTTGCCGCCCATGTTCGGGCCGCCGACCAGCCACAGCCGGTCCTGCTCAGCCAGGCGGCAGTCGTTGGCGACAAAGCGTTCACCCTTGGCCGCCAGCGCCGCCTCGACCACCGGATGACGCCCGCCTTCAACCGCCAGAACCGGGCCATCGTCCAGCTCCGGGCGGCACCAACCGCCTTCAACCGCGCGCTCGGCCTGGCTGCAGGCAACGTCGGTCCGGGCCAGCGCGTCGGCGGTAGCGGCAATGGTGTGGGCGGCCTTGACCGCTTCACCAATCAGCTCTTCGAAATGGGCGTCTTCCGCCGCGAGGGCGTGACCGCCTGCTTCGGCGATCCGGCTCGCTTCCTCATGCAGGGCGAGCGCATTGAACCGCACTGCCCCGGCCATGGTCTGGCGGTGGGTAAAGCCGCTGTCAGGCGCCATCAATGCATCGGCGCGCGCGGCGGGCACCTCGATGAAATAGCCCAGTACACCGTTGTGGCGAATTTTCAGCGCGGCGATCCCGGTCTGATCGCGATATTTTGCCTCCAGCGCAGCGATTGCGCGGCGCGCATCGCCCGATATGCGCCGCAGTTCATCAAGGGCATGGTCGTATCCCTCAGCGATGAAGCCGCCCTGGCCGCGCTCGGTCGGCGGGCTTGGCACGAGTGCCCGCGAATAGAGGTCGGTCAGCGCCCCGTGGCCGGTCAGGCACGGCAAAAGCGCGTTCAACAACACGGGCCGCTCAGCCCGGCCCTGCAAGTAATCGTGGATCCGCCGCGCTTCGCCCAGTCCGTCGCGCAGTTGGCCAAGGTCGCGCGGGCTGCCGCGCCCGGCAACGATCCGCCCCAGCGCCCGGCCCAGATCGGGCAACGCGCGGAGCACCGCGCGTAGATCGCCGCGCAACAGGGCGTCTTCGTGCAGCCACTGAACCAGCGCCAGCCGCGCCTCGATCGACGCCCGATCGGTCAGCGGTGCAGAGAGATCCTCTGCCAGCAATCGCGCCCCGGCCCCGGTCACGCAGCGATCGACCGCTTCGATCAGGCTGCCGCGACGCCCACCCTGGCTGGAGCTAAGCACCTCAAGGCTGGCGCGGGTCGCCTCGTCCATCGCCAGATGCGCATCACCTTCGCGCGCCACGGGTGGCAGCAGCAAAGGCAAGCGGCCCCGACCAACGTGATCAAGATAGGCGATCAACCCGCCCGCCGCCGCCAGCATCGCCCGGCCGAACCGCCCGAAACCGTCGAGCGTGGCAACCCCGTGGAGCGCCTTCAGCCGCGCTTCGCCGCCGTCGCTGGAAAAGCTGTTGGCTGGGCGGGCAATGGCCTGATCGGGCGCCCCCTCCCAGCCGTCAGGCGCAACCACTTCGCTCGCGCCCAGCCGCGCAAGCGCGGCGCTCAGCCGGTCAGCGCCGCATTCCTCCAGCTCCATCCGCCCGGTCGAAATGTCGCAGGCGGCAATCCCGCACAGGCCGCGCACCTCGCACACTGCGGCCAGCACATTGGCTCGGCGCGGTTCAAGCAAGGCCTCTTCGGTCAGCGTCCCGGCCGTAACAAAGCGAACGATGTCGCGCGCGACAAGCGCCTTCGATCCGCCACGCTTCTTCGCTTCCTCCGGCGTTTCGACCTGCTCTGCGATCGCCACCCGGCAACCGGCCTTGATCAGCCGTGCCAGGTATCCCTCAGCAGAATGGACCGGCACTCCGCACATCGGGATCGGGACGCCATGGTGCTCCCCCCTGCTGGTCAGAGCAATATCGAGGATCTGCGCGGCGTGGCGTGCATCGTCGAAGAACAGCTCAAAGAAATCGCCCATCCGGTAGAACAGCAGGCAATCGCCGGCCTCGGCCTTGAGCGCCAGGTATTGGACCATCATCGGAGTGGCTGCGCCGGACATTTGCCCGGGGTTAGGGTCGCGCATTCGATTCGCAAAGCGCCGCGGCTGCGCTTTCCCCTATCGCGTCGCGCGCGGCTGCGTTAGGGCGAAAACGATTCCGGAGGAACCCGTGGCCGAAGACCTGACCCAGACCAACGAAAGCAATGTCCGTTTCACCGAACGTGAGGCGCTGTTCTATCATAAAACCATCCGCCCCGGTAAGATCGAGATCATCGCTTCAAAGCCGATGGCAACTCAGCGCGACCTGAGCCTGGCCTATTCGCCGGGGGTGGCCGTGCCGGTCCAGGCCATCGCCGACAATCCGGCAGATGCCTATGAATACACCGCCAAGGGCAACCTGGTTGCGGTGATTTCCAACGGCACCGCGATCCTGGGTATGGGCAACCTTGGCGCGCTGGCATCAAAGCCGGTGATGGAAGGCAAGGCGGTTCTGTTCAAGCGCTTTGCCGACGTCGATTCGATCGACATCGAAGTGGCGACCGAAGATCCGGACAAGTTCATCGAGGCGGTTGCCCTGCTGGAACCCAGCTTTGGCGGGATCAACCTGGAAGACATCAAGGCGCCCGAATGCTTCGTGATCGAGCAGGCGCTGCGCGAGCGGATGAAGATTCCGGTGATGCACGATGATCAACACGGCACCGCGATCATCGCCGCCGCCGGGCTGGTCAACGCCTGCTTTCTGACCGGGCGCCAGTTCAAGGACGTGAAAGTGGTGGTCAATGGCGCCGGGGCTTCGGCTCTGGCCTGCACCGCGCTGATCAAATCGATGGGCGTGCGGCATGAAAACGTCACCGTCTGCGATCGGTCGGGGGTGATCTATCGCGGGCGGGAAACCGGGATGGACCAGTGGAAGAGCGCCCATGCGATCGACACCACCCGCCGCACCCTGGAAGAAGCGCTGGAAGGCGCCGATATTTTCCTTGGCCTTTCAGCGGCAGGTGCGCTGAAGCCCGAGTGGGTCATGAACATGGCGCCAAAGCCGATCATCTTTGCCATGGCGAACCCCGATCCGGAGATAACCCCGCCCGACGCCAAGGCTGTGCGGCCTGATGCGATCGTTGCCACCGGGCGCAGCGACTACCCTAACCAGGTCAACAACGTGCTGGGCTTCCCGTTCATTTTCCGGGGCGCGCTGGATGTCCATGCCACCTCGATCAACGAGGAAATGAAGATCGCCGCAGCCAATGCCATTGCCGAACTGGCGCGCGAAACGGTGCCGGAGGAAGTCGCGGCCGCCTATGGCAAGAAGCATCAGTTCGGCCCGGAATATATCATCCCGGCGCCGTTCGATCCGCGGCTGATGGAAGTCGTCTCCTCGGCCGTCGCCAAGGCGGCGATGGATACCGGCGTTGCGCAGAAACCGATTACGGATTTCGATGCCTATCGGACCAGCCTCAAGGCACGGCTCAATCCGACCACCTCGGTCCTCACCGAGGTTTATGAAACGGTCAAGGCCAACCCCAAGCGGGTGATCTTTGCCGAAGCGGAGAACGAGATCGTCCTGCGTGCGGCGATCCAGTATCGCGATTATGGTTATGGTGAGCCGGTGCTGGTCGGCCGGACCGAACAGGTCAAGGCCAAGCTCGCCGAACTGGGGATCGACAATCCCGACGATTTCCAGATCGAAAATTCGGCGCTCAGCGAATACGTGCCGGCCATGGTCGAGGTGCTGTATGAACGTCTTCATCGCCGCGGCTTCATGGAGCGCGATGTGCGCCGGATGGTCAATCAGGACCGCAACATCTTCGCCTCGATGCTGCTCAAGCTGGGCGTCGGCGATGCGATGGTGACCGGGATGACCCGCACGTTCGCGCAGACCATCCGCGAAGTGCGCCACGTGCTCGATCCGAAAGAAGGCCAACTGCCCTTCGGCATCCACCTGATGATCGGCAAGAACTATACCGTGTTCCTGGCCGATACCACCGTCAACGAACGCCCCAGCGCCGAGGACCTGGCCCGGATCGCGACCGAAACGGCCGCCGTGGCCCGCCGTCTGGGCCACGAACCGCGCGTCGCCTTCCTGTCCTATTCCACCTTCGGCAACCCAGCCGGACGCTGGCTGGAACCGCTGCGCGATGCGGTGGCGATCCTCGATGCACAGAACCCCGGCTTCGAATACGAAGGTGAACTGGCCCCTGATGCGGCACTCAACCCCACGGTCATGGCAAATTATCCGTTCTCGCGCCTGTCGGGTCCGGCCAATGTGCTGATCATGCCGGGCCTGCAATCGGCCAATATCTCGGCCAAGCTGCTGCGCGAACTGGCCGGCAATGCCACGATCGGACCGATGCTGATCGGGATGGAAAAGCCGGTCCAGATCGTCCCGATGACGGCGATCGCCCCGGACGTGCTGACGCTGGCCGTGCTGGCCGCGGCGGGGGTTGCGGGTTAAACCAGGTTTGCGACCCAGGCGATCGCCATTGCCGCGGGAATGAAGATCGCCTGGGCCAGGACAGTCCCCGCGAGGCGGCTGAGCGATACCCACACGATCGCCCGGCGGAAAAGCGCTGCGTCCATCCGGCCTTCGACGACATCGTCAGTCATCACGGACAGCTGCGGGTCGATCACGGCGAACAGCAGGATGGTGGCGAAGCCATTGACCACCGAAGAAAGCTGCGAGGCGGTAACCCGGAATTCGGGATTGAGATAGCCGGCATAAAGCGAACCAAGAACCCCCACGGTCAGCAATGCCTGCGCCAATGCGTTTGCAATCAGCACCCCCCACGAAATCCCGCGGGTACGGGTCAGATCGCGAACGTTGTTCATCGACGGCAAAGTCAGTGAATTGCGCACCGCCGAGAGTCCGGCGGGCGAAGCACTGCGCAGCACCAGCCGGGCGGTGGAGCGGTTGGCCTGGAACCAGTTGATCGCGATGCCGAACAGGCGCTGCGCGGTCGGCACCAGCAAAATTCCTGCCAGTACCGCCAGACTTGCACTGGCAAGCACGATGCGGAAATCATCGGCCAGCGCCGCTCCGCCGCCGGTATCAAGCCGCACTTCGATGCGCTTTGCCAGAAACGGCCCAAGGAAACTGTTGGACAGGCGGCTGACCAGAACCAGCAGGTTGAAAAGCGCGAAACTGAGCGCAATCCGGCCAGTTCGAATCCCGGCGATCCGCGCCGCATAGGCCAGCGCCCCGATCAGGTTGATAAGCGCCGTCAGCAGGCAGATCAGCAGCAGTTGGCTATCCATGATTGGACCCATCTAGCCGTGCTGGCTGGCGCGGGACAGGGCTAGCCTCAAGCCTTCCACATTCCGAAACCGCTGGTCAGGGTCAGAACCACGCCGACCATGATCAACATCAGCTTGGCCGGTATATGCTTTGCCGCCCAGGCCCCCAATGGCGCCGCAGCCACACCGCCGATCAGCAGGCCCAGTGTCGCCCCGGCCAGATCGGCAAATCCCAGATGATAGATGAAGGTTGCGCTGATCGTCAGTGTCAGAAAGAATTCAACAGCGTTGACAGTGCCCACCACCTTGCGCGGATCTGCGCCCTGGATCAGCAGATTAGATGTTACGACAGGGCCCCAGCCACCTCCACCGGCAGCATCGAGAAAGCCACCGATGAGACCGAGCGGCGCGACGACTTTGGCCGGCTTCCCTTGCGGAGGGTATTTAATGCCGCGCCACAAAAGCATCAGCCCGATTGCGGCAAGGTAGCCAAGCACATAGGGCTTTACCGCAGCCGCATTGAGCGAACTCAGCAGGTACGCACCAACGACGCCGCCCACCATGCCGGGCAACAGGAGTTTGAAAAACAGCTTCTTGTCGATGTTCCCGTGGAGCAGATGGCTGACCCCGGACGTGGCGGTCGTGAAACATTCGACAATGTGGACCCGCTGAGAGGCCTGAGCCGGTGGGACGCCCAAAACGCCCACCAGCAGCGTATTGGAAATCACCCCGAAGGCCATTCCCACAGCGCCATCGACAGCCTGTGCGGCAAAGCCGACGGCAATGAAGGGGAGCAAGGCTGCAAGATCGAATTCCATGATGGCTGACGCCCCTTATTGTCGAGGAAATGAATAGACAAAAAGCCTCCGCCTTTACGAGATAGTTTTTCGCGCCAGCGCCGAAGCGAAATTATCCTGAGGCGAAGCGCGCGCCGGGCATTGTTGCTTGCACAGCGCATGATCGGCGACAATGTAGAGGGTATGACCATTTCATTTCGTCCGCGCCGCTCCGCACTGTTCCTGCCGGCCTCCAACCCTAAGGCGCTGGCCAAGGCACGCAGCTTGCCAGCCGATGTGGTAATCCTTGACTTGGAGGATGCCGTTGCCCCGGAAGCGAAGGCCGAAGCTCGCCAGGCCGCTATTGCCGCCGTTGCAGAAGGCGGGTTCGGGCGCCGCGAACTGGTGGTGCGGACCAACGGCCTGGACACGCCGTGGGGCGCTGACGACCTGTCAGCCATGACGGCGGCCGGACCAGATGCGGTGCTGGTACCGAAGGTCAACACGCCAGAAGAAGTGCGCGCCTATGATGCCGCTCTGGCTCAGGCTCCGGCCCATACCCGACTGTGGATCATGATCGAAACCTGCGCCTGCCTCCCGCTGCTCCATCAGATTGCAGCCTGCGGCGCCGATAGCAGGCTGGCGGGCTTCGTTCTGGGCACCAACGATCTGGCCAAGGAAATGCGTGCCAGACTTACACCTGCACGCACGCCGTTCCTGCCGGTAATGACAATGGCCGTGTCCGCCGCCCGCGCCCATGGTCTGATCGTGCTGGACGGGGTCTGCAACGATTTCCGCGACCTTGAACGGTTCCGTGCAGAGGCCGAACAGGGCCTTGAATTCGGTTTTGACGGCAAGAGCCTGATCCACCCCGACCAGATCGAACCTTGCAACGCGGTATTCTCACCCAGCGCGGAAGAGCAAGCCTGGGCCGAAGCGGTCGTTACCGCCTTTGCCGCACCTGAAAACGGTGGCAAGGGCGCGATCAGGGTCGAAGGCCGGATGGTGGAGCTGCTACACCTGGAGCAAGCACGGCAGGTGCTGGCTATGGTCCGTGCGATCTCAGTAGGCTGACCAATGCATCCGCACACCAATGCTGCCCGTCAGGCCAAGCTGGACCGCGCCGATGCGCTGGGCATCGACAAGCAGTTCATCAGCACGCTGGTCGAAACCTTTTATGCCCGAATCCGCGACGACGCGATGCTGGGGCCGATCTTTGCCGAGCGGATCACCGACTGGCCTTCTCATCTCGCAAGGATGAAGGCTTTCTGGAGCGCGGTACTGCGGGGCGGCGGCGGCTATACCGGCACCCCGATGCCAAAGCACATCGCCATCCCGAACATCGGTGACGCCGAATTTTCACGCTGGCTCGCCCTGTTCGACCAAACCCTGCGCGACATCGAGCAAGACCCCGGCGCCACTGCGCTAACCAGTCGGCAAGCCCATGTTATCGCCGAAAGCCTACTGACCGGCATTCGTATTCACCGCGATGGCGTTCTGCCCGTTCAGCGCGGCGGCAGCGCTGAATAGCGACCGCCGATCATATCAATAAACAGTTCAACGGCTTCGGACATAGCCTGTTCGGCCGGCTTGGCCACGCGCCATTCGCGGAAGTGGCCGTCGATCCACATCCTGCACAAACCATAGATGAAGGCCCGCGCCATCAGCATCAGAGCATCGGGCGGCATCGCGGCGGAAATTCGTCCGCTGGCCTGCGCGCGCGCAATCATGTCAACCATGGCGAGGCGGATTGCCTCATTCTCGGTCGTCAGCCGTTCCGACCCATGGAAATCGATCAGCGTACGCGATGCGATAACATCGAAATGCGTCGGGTTGGCCAAGGCCCAAAGCAAGTAACCGCGCGCCACCGCCCGCAATTCCTCCACCGGATCATCGGATCCGCACACGGCGCGCTCATGCAGCACCGATGCGGTCAGCCGCGCCATCGCCTGCTCAGCGACTGCGGTCATCAGTGCCGCCTTGTTTGCAAAGTGACGAAACGGGGCGCCCGGCGAAACGCCAGCTCGTTTCGCCACCTCGCGCACTGAAACCGCGTCAAAACCCTTTTCCTCGATCAGGGTGATCGTCGCGGAGATCAGCTCCTCCACCAGATTGCCGTGATGGTAGGTTTTGCGAGGTTCAGCGGTATCCATCATCACCCAACCATAGCTGCCCACCAGTGATATGTAATCACCGAAAACATCCCTTGACAGCACGTGAGACATCCTATGTAATCACTGCATACATAGGAGGCTTGATGGCGAAAGAACAAGATGTGGCGATAGGTCCTTTTCAGGGGTGGTCGCTGACGATCGTTTTGTGGCTGGGCGTGCTTGCGATCAG
>Ga0116179_1001532_pt1 | contig 17236 bp, 13 predicted proteins | sample AD_UKC071_MetaG_FD_89751 | JGI IMG/M metagenome (GOLD analysis project Ga0116179, IMG submission 89751) | Active sludge microbial communities of municipal wastewater-treating anaerobic digesters from USA - AD_UKC071_MetaG | ecosystem: Engineered > Bioreactor > Anaerobic > Digestate | place: USA...
AGACGGTGGGTCACATGCGCCAGGTGCTGGTGCGCGGGATCAAGAAAGTGGACCAGATGTTTGTGCTGACGATGGTGGGCTACAACCTCACGCGGTTGCGCAGCTTGGGGCAAATCCGTCTGCAGGGGCGGGTGTGAGGGAAAAAGAGGCGGGAGATGGGCCGGGAAAGGCAAAAAACCGGCTTGATGGAGTGCTGAATTTCAAGATACGGAAACTTGGCGAAAAAACCGCGCCAGGGCCAGGGGAGGCAGGCCGCAGGTGGGGGAGTATTTCAGCAGCCTGTTAAGGGAATGCCTACGGGTAACAGGCAACCAAACACTCACAAGCAACAGATCAGGATTGCGCGCTGCTAATGACGACAGATTGATACAGCGCGCCAAACACGCTCACATTAAAAAGAACCGGTTTTCCTACATGCCCTTAACCCTGCGCCAGCTAGAACGCCACCTCTTCAAAGCCGCCGATATCCTGCGCGGCAAGATGGATGCCTCCGAGTTCAAGGAATACATCTTCGGGATGCTGTTCCTCAAGCGCTGCTCCGATGTGTTCGAACAGCGCCGCGCCGAGGTGATCCAGCTCGAAATCGATGCGGGCAAGACGCCCGCCGAAGCTGAGGCCTCGGCCGAAAACAAGCGTTGGTACAAGAAGGATGGCTACTTCTGGGTGCCGAAGGAGTCGCGCTACAGCTACCTGGTCGACAACTCACGTCAAGCCAACGTCGGCAGCCTGCTGAGCAAGGCGCTCGCTGGGATTGAAGGCGAAAACGTCAGCCTCTACGACGTGCTGGAGCACATCGACTTCACCCGCAAGATCGGCCAGAGCAAGATCCCCGACATCAAGCTGCAGCAGCTCATCACGCACTTCAGCACCTATAGGCTGCGCAACGAAGACTTCGAGTTCCCTGATCTGCTCGGTGCCGCTTATGAATACCTGATTGGCGAGTTTGCCGATTCGGCAGGCAAGAAAGGTGGCGAGTTCTACACGCCGCGCTCGGTGGTGCGGATGATGGTGCGGCTCATCAAGCCCGAGCTGAAGCACGACATCTACGACCCCTGCTGCGGCTCTGGCGGCATGTTGATCGCTGCCAAGGAATACATCGACGAGCACGGCGAAGACGGCCGTAAAGCCAACCTGTTCGGGCAGGAGTTCAACGGCACCGTGTGGTCCATCGCCAAGATGAACATGCTGCTGCACGGCATCAGCACGGCCAACCTACAAAACGAAGACACCCTAGCCGATCCGCAGCACGTCGAGGGCGGTGAGTTGATGCACTTTGACCGCGTGCTCACCAATCCACCCTTCTCCATCGCTTGGGGCAACACCGAAAAAGATGCCGACGGCAATGCCGCCTGGAAGCCAAAATTCGAAGGCGAGCGCTTCCCCTACGGCCAGGTGCCGCTGGGCGCCAAAAAGGCCGATCTGATGTTCCTGCAGCACATGCTGGCTGTCACCCGCGACGGCGGCATGGTGGCCACCGTCATGCCGCATGGCGTGCTGTTCCGGGGCGGTGAGGAGCGCACCATCCGCGCCGGCATCATTGAAGACGACTTGCTCGAAGCTGTCATCGGCGTCGCGCCCAACCTGTTCTACGGCACCGGCATTCCCGCCTGCATTCTGGTGCTGCGCCAGCGGGTGCAGAACGGTGCGAATCGCGTCAGCGGCAAGCCCGCCGAGCGCCAGGGCAAGGTGTTGTTCATCAATGCAGACCGTGAATTTTTCGAGGGCCGCGCGCAGAACTACCTGCTGCCCGAGCACATCGAAAAGATCGTCACCACCTTCGACGAGTTCCGCGCCATCGACGGCTTCTCGGCCATCGTGGACAACGCCACCCTCAAAGCCAACGAATACAACCTCAACATCCGCCGCTACGCCGACAACGCGCCGCCGCCCGAGCCGCACGACGTGCGCGCCCATCTGGTAGGCGGCATCCCCAAGGCCGAGGTGGCTGAAAAAGCCAAACTGTTCAGCGCCCATGGCCTGAACCCGCTGGACTTGCTGATTGAACGCGACGCCAGGTATTTCGACTTCGCGCCCGCCCTGGCTACACGGCAATCACTCAAGCCCGCCATCGAAGGCAATGCCGGGATCAATGCCAAAGAAGCAGCCATTCGCGCCGCCTTCGAGCAATGGTGGCAGGCCCACAGCGCCCGCATCACCGCGCTGTCGGGGCAAATGGACAACGCCGCCAGCTTGGTTTCCCTGCGCGCTGACCTGCTGGAGAGCTTCAGCCAAAGCCTTGAAGCTATCGGCCTGCTCGACCCCTTCCAGGTGCGCGGCATCGTGGCCGGCTTCTGGTACCAGACCAAGTACGAATTCCTCACGCTGCAGGCACGCGGCGCTAAGGGTGTGGCTGACGCCTGGCGCACCAGCATCGTCACCGCGCTGGAAGACAAGGCCAGCAAGGAAAGCCCGCTGGAGCACAAGCTGGTCAAGTTCCTGATGAGCGATTTTGTCGGAGCCATCACCGAACTCGAAGCCATGAAGGCCGAGCTGGACAGCCAGATCAAGGCGGCCAGCCCGAAAGAAGCCGAGGGCGAAGACGGTGAAGCCGCCGAGGCGGCGGAGGACGACGGCGACGAAGAAAACGCCGTGGACGAAGCCCAGCTCAAGGCTTGGAAAAAGGAACTCGCTGCCGTCAAAAAGCAGCTCAAGGCCAAGCACGACAGCTTCAAACAGCACATAGGTGTCGCGGTGGATGGCCTGACACCTGAAGCCGCCGCCGAATTGCTGCTGACCATCCTGCACAACGACATGAACGCCATCGTCGAGCGCTACATCGCTGCCCAGCGCAAGCAGATCGTGGCGGCGTTCGAGAACTGGTGGGACAAGTACCGCGTGACGCTGACCGAGATCGAGGACAAGCGGGATGCGGCGGCGCAGGCGCTACAGGGGTTTTTGAAGGGGTTGCGGTATGTCTGAGCATATCTCCACCACAACGCTTGATTCGTTCATCCTCTCCGACATTGCCCACGTCGAAATGGGACAGTCGCCGGACTCGCGATATGTCGTTGAAGATCCCTTTCAGGGCCTCGCGTTCTTGCAGGGCAACGCGGAGTTTGGCGCGGTTTACCCGGAACCTAAGTTTGGGTGTTTGCGGCCTGCGAAGCGGTGCAAAGCCAACGACGTTCTGATCTCTGTGCGCGCTCCCGTGGGTGCAATCAACGTTGCAGACCGCGACTACTGCATCGGTAGAGGACTGGCTGCAATTCGAGCTCAAGGAATCAAACCATCTCTCCTCGGTGAAGTCGTCGCACGACAGTCAACAGCGCTTCGGCGTGTTGCACAAGGAACCACGTTTGAAGCGATCAACAAGAAGGACCTTCTGACGCTAAAGCTGAGTCTGCCACCTAAAACAGATTGGTCACAGCTCGCCGAAATCCTGGACACCCTCGACACCGCCATCCACGAAACCGAGGCCATCATCGCCAAGCTCAAGGCCGTCAAGCAGGGCTTGCTGCACGACCTGCTGACGCGCGGCGTAGACGCCAACGGCGAACTGCGCCCGCCCCAGGCCGAAGCGCCACATCTCTACAAGGAGTCGCCGCTGGGGTGGATTCCGAAGGAGTGGGATGCCGTCAAACTATCAAAGTCGATTGGCTTGATATCGGGGCAACACATCGAGGCTGAACTCTGCAATTCAGTTGGCAAGGGTGTTCCTTATTTCACTGGGCCATCCGATTTCCTGGGGGCAGGAACCATCGTGACTCAGTACACAAATCGGCCACAAATCATGTGTGACGAGGCAGATATCCTCTTGACAGTGAAGGGCTCCGGCTGCGGGAAAGTGGCCATCTCAGGTGTTAAAGCATGCATTAGTCGGCAGCTGATGGCGATTAAGGTGCCTGCACGCGCGTTGCAGTATTGGTTTGCAGTCTTTCAGAGCCTGCAAGAACACTTCAATCGCATGGCTACCGGCGGGAACATTCCGGGCATTTCGCGTGCTCAAATTCTTGATCTATTGGTTGCCATACCAAATGTGATCGACGAAATGGAAGCCATCGGCAATCGTATTCATTCGATAAATGCACGCTTGGATTCAGAACTGCTCACTCTTGAAAAGCTGAAGCTTGAAAAGGCCGGCTTGATGGCCGACCTCCTAACTGGCCGTGTCCGCGTCACACAGCTGCTGGCCGAAGCCGCACAACAACCAGGGAGCGCCTGATGGGCTGGGAACTTGAAGACGTCGAAAAGCCATTCGTCGCCCAGTTGCAGGCGCTGGGTTGGACCCATATCGAAGGCAGCATTGACGATCCGGCGGTGACCGGCAGGACCAGTTTTGTCGAAGTGATTCAGGAGGGGGTGCTGCGCGAACAACTGCGCGCGCTGAACCGGGGGCCTGATGGCGCCCCTTGGCTGGACGATGCGCGGTTGGATGAAGCCGTGGCCGCCATCACCAAGCTGGGCACGCACAAGCTGATGGAGGCCAACGAGAAGGCCACCGCCTTGTTGACCCGTGGCCTGACGGTGGAAGGCCTGCCCGGCTGGGATGGCGGGCGCGGCCAGACCATCCGCTACATAGACTGGGAGACCCCGGCCAATAACCACTTCACGGTGGTTAACCAGTACCGCGTGGATTGCCCACCCGGCTTTAACAGCGCCAAGCAATTCATCGTGCCCGATCTAGTGCTGCTGGTGAATGGCATTCCGCTAGTGGTAGTGGAATGCAAGAGCCCATCCGTTCCCGAGCCACTGGCCGAGGCCGTGGACCAACTGCGACGCTACAGCAACCAGCGCAAGGCGGCGTTTGAGGTGGATGACAACGAGGGCAACGAGCCCTTGTTCGCTACAAACCAGTTGCTGGTGGCCACCAGTTTTGACGAGGCACGGGTGGGCTGCGTGGGCGCGGCCTTTGAGCACTACGCGCAGTGGAAGACCGTGGTCGGCCCCGATGGCTCAGGTGGGTCGCCTCGCAGTGAGATCGAGGTGGCGCAGGCGCTGGGTAAGGCGGTGTTGTCGGAACAAGAGCGCTTGATCGCCGGGCTGCTGACCCCCGCTCACCTGCTGGATGTGCTGCAGAATTTCATGCTGTTCATGCAGGCGGGCGGCCAGACCATCAAGACGGTGTGCCGCTACCAGCAGTACCGAGCCGTGAACCGGGCGATTGCCCGCATGAGGACCGGCCAGACACGCTTGCAGCATGGCGAGCACGACCAGCGCGGCGGCATCATCTGGCACACCCAGGGCTCGGGCAAGTCGCTCACCATGGTGTTCCTGGTGCGCAAGATGCGCGCAGATGCTGACTTACGGCGTTTCAAGGTCATCGTCGTTACCGACCGCAAGGACTTGCAGGGGCAGTTGTCCGTCACCGCCACGCTGACCGGCGAGATGGTGGAAGTGGCCGAAAGCGCCAACGGCGTGAAGGCGCTGGCAAGGCGCAAAGGGCCGGGGCTGATTTTTGCCACCATCCAGAAATACCGTGACCCGGACAGCGCTGGTGATGAACCGCTGACGGCGGACGATCTGCCTGCGTCTGCAAAACCGGGGGTGGAAGAACCCAAGGCCACCTATAAAACCGACGAGAAGTTTGAGGTGCTGAACGAAGACGACAGCATCCTTGTGCTGGTGGACGAGGCGCACCGCACCCAGGCGGGCGACCTGCACGCCAATCTGCTGACGGGCCTACCCAACTGCGCACGCATAGGCTTCACCGGCACGCCGATCATCATGGGCGACAAAAAGCGCACCCATGAGATTTTTGGCGAGTTCATCGACCGCTACACCATCAAGGAAGCCGAGGCCGACGGTGCCACGGTGCCGGTGCTCTACGAGGGTCGCACGGCCAACGGCGCGATCAAAGAAGGCGCCAGCCTGGACGAACTGTTCGAGGACTTGTTCCGCCAGCACTCGAAGGAAGAACTGGAGGCGATCAAGAAGAAGTACGCCACCAAGGGCCACATCTTTGATGCTCCGGCGCTGATCGCCGATAAGGCTCGCGACATCCTGCGCCACTATGTGACCAACATCCTGCCCAACGGCTACAAGGCGCAGGTGGTGGCCTACAGCCGCTTGGCGGCGATTCGCTACTTCGAGGCGTTGCGTGCCGCTCGCGATGAATTGCTGGCGGAGGCACAGGCACTTTCAGCCGAAGACAAGGCGTTGGATGACGAGGCGCTGTGTCAACGGCCTGTTGGTGTGCAGGCGGTGGTGCAGGCCTGGCGCTACCGCGACACGCTGGCGCGCATCGAGTTCGCGCCCATCATCTCGGGCAGCAACAACGACGACCCGGCGTGGAAGCAATGGACCGACGGTGCGGCACACGAGCAACTGATCAAGCGCTTCAAGCACCCGCTGTTCCACGCCAAGCCTGAGAAGACCGATCCGCTGGCCTTCTTGGTGGTGAAGTCGATGCTGCTTACCGGGTTTGACGCGCCGATCGAGGGCGTGATGTACCTCGACCGACCGATCCGCGAGGCGGAGCTGCTGCAGGCGATTGCCCGCGTCAACCGCACCGGCTTCGGCAAGCGTTGCGGCATCGTGGTGGACTACTACGGTGTGGCGCAGCATTTGCAGGAGGCGCTGGCGGCCTACGCCGATGAGGACGTGGAAGGCGCGCTGGCCAGCCTGAAGGACGAGGTGCCGGTGCTGCGCGACCGGCATCTGCGCGTGGTGGACCTGTTCCGCCAGCGGGGTATTGAATCGCTGGAGGACACCGAAGCCTGCGTCGAGGCCTTGGGTAGCGAGAAGCTGCGCGCCGAGTTTGCCGTCAAGCTCAAGGCTTTCTTGGGGTCACTGGACACGGTGCTGCCGCGGCCTGAGGGGCTGCCGTACACCAAGGACGCCAAGAAACTCGCTTATATCTACGCCCGCGCCCGCAACCGCTACAAGGACACGCCGGTACTCGGCAAGGATGTCGGCGCCAAGGTACGCAAGCTGATCGACGACCATGTGATCTCGCTGGGCATCGATCCCAAGATTCCGCCGATTCAACTGACCGATGCCCAGTTCGATACGCACGTGGCCCGGGCGGCGAACGACCGCGCCAAGGCGTCCGAAATGGAGCACGCAATTCGCTCTCACATCCGCAAGCACACCGATGAAGACCCGGTGCTGTACCGCAAGCTGTCAGAGCACCTGAACGACATCCTCAAGACGCTCGGCGAAAAGTGGGACGAGGTGATCGCGCAGCTGCAGAAGATCATCGACGAACTGCGCACGGGCAAGGCACGCAGCGCCGACGCGCCGAGCGATTTGCCCGAGCATTGCGCGCCATTCCTGCGCACCGTGCTCGACGTGGTGTGCTCTGGCCAAACGCCTACGGCGGCTGAGTTGATGCGCCTGAAGGATGTGACTGTGGAGCTGGTGGACCTGCTTGTGCAGGAGCTGCAAAGCAATCGCGATATCTGGAGCCCGCACAAACTTGCGGCACAGGAAGACCTGAACACGCAACTGTTCGAGCACCTGATGCGCCTGCGGCCACCGTTGGTGGATACCGATAAGGCGGGCGTACTGGCAGACAAGTTGATGGAGCAGGCGCGCGCCAGTCACGACAAGTTGGTGCAGGTGTAAAGCGATGCTGGCGCCCATGAAATCTACCAACCAACACGCGGACATCCTTGCGGCCGAGGCTGTGGCTTGCATCCACGTGGACGACTTGACATTCACGATACGGCGCAGTGCCCGGCGCCGGACGATGCAAATCACGGTGGAAAGAACGGGGGAACTGATTCTGAGCGCACCGCCCGAGGTTGGCATCGAGCAACTCCGCGAATTTGTCAGCGACAAGCGCTTTTGGATCTACACCAAGCTGGCCGAGAAAGACCGGCTACAACGCAAGGTGCCGCGCAAGGAGTTCGTCGGCGGCGAGGGCTTTCTGTATCTAGGGCGCAGCCATCGGCTGAAATTGATCGATGACCAAGACACGCCCTTGAAGCTGGTGAACGGCCGCTTTGCATTGCGCCACGATGCGCAGGCTGGCGCACGGGAGCACTTCATCCGCTGGTACAGCGAAAGGGCTCGCGTCTGGCTGTCTGGACGGGTGGCCGACTACCAGTCACGCATGGAGGTGGCACCCGCTGGCGTGAAGGTGCAGGACCTCGGGTATCGCTGGGGTTCTTGCGGCAAGGGCGACTGGCTGTACTTCCACTGGAAGACCATCCTGCTGCCCGCCCGTATTGCGGAATATGTGGTGGTGCACGAAATTGCCCATCTGCACGAGCCACACCACACCCCAGCATTCTGGCTACGCGTGGAGCGCGCAATGCCCGACTTTGCGCAGCGAAGGGCCTGGCTGGCCGAACACGGAATTGATGTTGAGGGGATATAAGAAAACATGGCAGACTATTTCACCAGTGACCACTTCAAGCTGCTGAACAAGTGGAAGGGGCAAAAGCGCGACGAATCCAACCCTGAGCAGAACCGCGCCTACGAGGAATTAAAGAAGGCCTACGAGGTGACCGAGGCGTGGGCCAACGAAGTGAAGTCCAAGTTGTTCCCGACGGGTGTGGTCAAGGTTCGCAAGCGCCCGACCAGTCAGGCAAATTCCTTCCTGCCCTACAACTGGGCGCGCATCTACCCGGCAACGGATTCACCCAAGGAGCTGGCCTATACCGTTGGGATTGGGGCGGACGATGGTTTTGTAGTCAAGATCGACACGGTCGGGCTTGATGAGGGAGCACCCGTGCGTCGTGACTACCTTGCGCTGCGCGGAGGCTATGACAACGGGTCGCCCATCGTGGCCATGCTTCCGGCGTCTGACGGACTGGGCAAATCGCTGGCTGAATTGGTCGATTGGAGCGTCGAGGCCATACGCAAATTTCGGGTCCGCTATGACGAGGTAATGACCAAGCTGGACTTGGGTGAAAAGCTGAGTGACGAAGATCTGCTCAAACACTTCGATGGCAAGCCCGCCTTCAAAACCTTCCGGGCTTCTTGGTCGGCGCAGGACAAAGCCACGTTTTGCAAGTTGGCCAGGGCCGTTCACGCGGCGGGGCTGGATTGGTGGCACATGGGCAAAGGGATTCAGGTGCGCTTTGGCCGCAAGAACCCAGGCAGTGAGCGCGCGATCGGTGTGCTGGGCGTGATCCGTGGCACGCGGACCCGGAAGATATCCTGGACACGTGATATCGGTGCCGTGCCCAAGCTGAACCGGGAGCCACTGACAGATGATTTGGTGGCGAAAATCGAAACTGCCTTGGTGGCCGAGCGAGAAACGCTGGACGAGTGGTTGGTATTGGAAACCGAACGCCCAGGTCTGTGGCCTGACCAACTTCGGGATGACCCGACGGAGTCCGACGAGGAATCCGATGACGAGGAGCCACCAATGGACGCCGCTGTCGCGCAAGCCTTCAATCGCATCTACTACGGTCCGCCCGGAACCGGCAAGACATACGAAGTTTCCAAACTGCTGCGGCGGGACTATGAGCAGGCAATGACCTCGGTGTCGGCAGCGGAATGGCAGAGCCAATTCATCGCTGACAGGATTGCTCCGCTGAAATGGTGGGAAGCGGCTGTCCTCGCCCTGGTCGACCTTGGTGGCAAGGCCAACGTGAGCCAGTTATTGGCACACCCCTTCATCGATGCGCTGGCGACCGCCAAAGGCCGCAAGGACAATCTGCGACAGACAATCTGGACGACGCTGCAGGAACGTACCGTTGATGAATCCACGACTGTCAAACAGAAGCTGCGCTTTAGCCCGCAGGTATTTGACAAGAGCGAGGAATCTGTTTGGCAACTGGCCGGTGAATGGGAAGAGGCCTGCGCCGACCTCGTTGCCTTGCTCAAGGCGTACCGGGCTGGCGCCCAGTCTTCGGAAATCCTTCGTCACTACAGCTTTGTGACGTTCCATCAATCGTATGGCTATGAAGAGTTCGTCGAAGGCCTGCGTCCGGTGCTGGATGACGATACTGGCTCGGGTGCAATTAAGTACGAAATACGCCCAGGCGCATTCAAGGATCTGTGCCGCAAGGCACGCCTCGCACCGGACCAGCGCTTTGCCATGGTCATCGATGAGATCAACCGGGGCAACATCAGCAAAATTTTCGGCGAACTGATCACGTTGATTGAACCGGACAAGCGTGAGGGCGCGGAAAACGCTATCTCGGTCACGTTGCCGTACTCGGGCGAATCATTCTCGGTCCCACCCAACCTTGACATCATCGGCACCATGAACACAGCGGACCGTTCACTGGCCCTGCTTGATACGGCACTGCGTCGCAGGTTCGACTTTGTGCCTGTGCTGCCGGATGCTCGTGACGAGGCGGGTGCGCCACTTTTTGGCCTGCGGGTAACCTTGGGTGAGCAGGTAATCGACATCCCGCGAATGCTGTCGGTTATCAATCAGCGTGTCGAGGCACTTTACGACCGCGATCACTGCATTGGTCATGCTTACTTCACATCGCTTGCACAAGTGCCTGATGGCGATGAAAGGCTTGTAGCGTTGTCGCAGGTATTCAGTAATCGCATCCTCCCCCTGCTCGAGGAGTACTTCTTCGAAGACTGGCAAAAAATCCGGCTTGTGCTGGCAGACAACCAGAAGCCCGAGGCAGCGCGGTTTGTGATTGAGAGCAAGGATCATGAGGAGGATCTGGCGCGCTTGTTCGGCAGCGATCACGGCCTGGACACCTATGCCACCAAGCAGCGCTATTTGGTCCAGGACGCGTCTTTCACCAACCCGGATGCCTACATTGGCATCTATCAGACGCTGCCGGCCTGATGAATGGCTTGACGATTTACGAGTTTGACGCCCTGGCAGCAGCTGGGACGGACTTCTCGGGCATCGATGGCGTGCACATGGTTCCGACCAGCGTATTTGCCTGGCTTGAGGAACAGTGCTTGCGCGCTGCAGACGCGGGTGATGCCGCTTGGCTGCGCTGGGCCCAGCGTCGTGGGCGCCGTGTTATCCAGGTGACCAGCTTTGTCGGTGTCATTCGTGCGCCGGATGGTTATCAGATTGAGATACTGCCTAAGGTCGGCAAGGCCATCGGTGGCGGAGCTGCCGAGGCGCGTCAGTTGCTCATTGACATGCTGTGCTGTCTGCATGGTTTTCGGCATGTGCTGACCGACAGCGCCAAGCTATCTGCCGCGCGGATGCCGCTACTGGAAATCTTCATCAGCGAGTTTCTGCGTACTGTCGAGCACATCGTCAAGCGTGGGCTTCGCAGCGACTATCGCTACCGTCAAGACAATTTATTTGCCTTGCGCGGCAAGCTCCTGATGTCGCCTCACTTGCGACAGAACCTGTTCCGGGCAGACCGATTCTTCACCGAGCACGATGAGTTTTCCACGGACCGACCAGAAAACCGACTGCTACACGCCGCGTTACAGCGCGTGTTGATTCTTACCGGGACGCAGGCCAACCAGCAGCTGGCCCGAGAGCTGGATTTCGTTTTTGCCGACATTCCGCCCTCCACGCAAACACGGATTGATTTCCAGCAGGTGCGACTGGATCGAGGTATGGGCCACTACGCCGATGCCCTTGCATGGGCGCGGCTTATCTTGGACGAGGAATCACCTCTGACCGGTTCTGGCCGCCACAGCGCTCCATCATTGTTGTTTCCGATGGAGGCCGTCTTTGAAGCCTATGTGGCCAAGCATCTTGCACGGCAACTGACTCCACCTCTCATTCTGAAGACCCAGGCACGCAGTCATCACTTGGTTCGCCACCGCGAACAAAATTGGTTTCGGCTGAAACCGGACTTGTTGATTCGGGATTCAGATCGGGATTTATTGGTGCTCGACACCAAGTGGAAGTTGCTGGATGGCCTGAAGGCGAACGGATCGGACAAATACGGCTTGTCCCAGAGCGACTTTTACCAGTTGCAGGCGTATGGATTGAGTTATCTCGATGGCGCTTGTGATGTGGTACTTATCTACCCAAGAACCGATGCCTTCGCCGAACCGCTGCCTGTGTTTGATTTTCCGAAAACCAGCGGAATGCGGCTGTGGGTCATGCCGTTTTGTCTTGAGGAGCGCCGACTGAAGGTGCCCAGTTCCTTTGGACTGCGGTCGATCTTCGTTGGGAGGGATGAAACCCATGCCGAAGAACTCAATGCTGTGCCGATGTGAGCAATACGAACGGGAGGTAAGAAATGGCGCTTAATCTTGGCAAGTCGGTTGTCGACTTCCTGACTGGACATCCCGATGAGAAATTTACTGCTCGGCAGATCGCTGAGTGGATCTTCGCGACTTTCCCGGACGAATGTCACGCGAAAAAGGCCAGTAGCCAGGCTCTGGAGACAGACGCGGATCTGCTGCAGCAATTGGTCGCAGAAATCGGCTCTCAGCGCCCGCGCTTGCAGAAGAAGCATGCCAACTTCAAGACGACCGAGGGTCGCCCCCGCAAATACTACGTATCTGAAAAATCCGACATCGCTGAGGTCGCAGCAGCGGAAAACGTCGGCGTCGCGGCTCCGGTCGGCAAGGACGAGGCCAAGATTGGAGAGCACGGCTTGTACCCGTTGCTGAGCAGCTATCTCTGGGCTGAGTTCGGCGTGTATTCAAAGCGCATTGATGAGAAGCGCTCGTCGAACAAACGTGGACCCAATGGCAATCGATGGCTCTATCCGGATCTGGTCGGCATGGAAGACCTGGGTGCCGACTGGCACCAAGAGGTCAAGGATTGCGTCAATCAGTATTCAGACAAGCGCACTAAGTTGTGGTCGTTCGAGGTCAAGTTGTTGATCAACCGGTCGAACGTCCGTGAGTGCTTCTTCCAGTCGGTCTCGAACTCCTCGTGGTCCAACTTCGGCTACCTGGTGGCTGCCGAGATCGAGGGCCAGGACACATTGAAAGAGCTGCGCATGCTGTTTGCGGCTCACGGCATTGGACTGATCAAGCTGGATGTTGAGAATCCATCTGAAAGCCAGGTCCTGATTCCGGCCAGGGAACGCGGCGATATCGATTGGGATACCGCCAACCGGCTGGCGACGGAGAACAAGGACTTCTTGGAGTATGTGAAACTGGTCAAACAGTTCTATCAGACCGGCGAGGCACGGCCTGCAGATTGGGACGTACCGAAGACAGAAGACTGATGCCTATTCGAGATGGCCGATCACGTCGAGGCGTTCATCGCCACGCTGAAACGCCCCGAACCAGCCGTTGCGCGAGTCAGCGCGCGTGCGGCTCACCAGCAGCGTGAATCCCTCGCAGCTAAGCTCCTTAGCGGTGGCGAAGTCGGTGGTGTCGAATCTGGCCTCGCGCACCAGCGTCGTGGCCACAGATTTCATGGCCGACTCAAACAGGTCGAGAAGATGGTCTTGCAGGCTGGCGTCGATGTTGCGCGGCGTCACGTCGTCAATAACGGCGCGTTTGAATCGGTTACTCATGATTAATGCTCCTTGTTGGCGTGGATGACATGAACGCGCTGTTCGGCTGGAAAGCCAAGCGCATTCGGGATGTAACGATCAGGTGTTGCGAAGTCGCCAAGCGCTGATTACTTGGTGGCAGACTCCATTTCCCTGACCCACGCCTGCAACGCCCTCAGTTGCTCGGCGTTTTCGTGGCAGGTCTGGTAGTTAGCAGCAACGGTTCCGGCGACGGCAGAGAGCGCAATGCCTGCGGCGGCCGCATCAGCATCTCGGGCGGGCTCGGGCAATTCATCGGCGACGGCAGCGTCGTGCAGGCGCACAAAGCCCCGTTTGATAGAGCAAGCAGCATCGGCTTGAACGGGCACATAGACGGGAATTTCCTTGATGATGGTGTCGCCCTTCTCTCTCATGAGGCGGACACGGTCGACGTACTGGGTGACGACCTTGACGGTGGCTTGCGCCTGCCGCTCGCGGGCGGTGGCGGCCTGCAGGGCTTGTTGCTGGATGGCGGCATTCCTCACCCATCTCGCGCAGCTCGAGAACAAGTGACCCAACTCGTATCGCAATTTTTGTCATACAAGACTTGAGCTTCAGAGCTCCAACAAGCGAAGGGTCATGCGGTAGAAGTCGGTGTTGGCGCGGGCCGGGATGCCCAGCACCGGCTCCGCTTCGATGGCTGTTTCCGCATGACGGAAGGCGACAGTGAAGACACGGCCATCGGTGAAGCTCAGCTCGAAGCGGCCTGCGGCGTCACTCACCGGCAGGGCCGCCCACGCACGCAATTGCTCAACGCTGGCGCGCGTCACCCACGCCATGTCGGGTGCGCCCACCAAGGTGATGGGACGACCTGCTTTCCGGGTGGCCGACTGGATCAGCAAGGCCCCGGTGATCAGGTAAGACGCATTGGCGACTGCGGGCGACCACGCGTGTTCGTCGCTCCACAGCAAGTCGTCGGGCAATGGCAAAGCCACCCCGTTCTCAAGGTTGGTGAGTTGCATCGGGAAACCTTCAGGCCAAGAATCAGGAAAGCGCGGTCAAACCACGCGGGAGCGGGCGGCGTCCAGCAGTTGCAGCAATCGCGCTTCGTCGCGTGCATCAACGGTCGCGTTGACTTTCTGCGCTCCGGCCGCCAGCTCCACGCGCACCGTGCGCGATGGCGTACCGTCGGCGGGCAGTGCGGGACGCGGCAGCGCCGACCCGGCAGGCCGCACCAGCCCGCCCGAGGCAAAGCCCTGGATGCCCGCCAGCGCGCTGCCAGCCAGCGCCTGCGCCGGGGCGCTCAGGTTGTTGATGGCCTCAAAGAAGCCCACCCCCAGGCGTGCCACGGCAGAGCGGTTGACCACATATTCACCGGGGGTCAGCATGGCCGGGACAGTGTCGGACTTGGCCATGCCGCCCCGGGCATAGAACTCGCCCTGCCCACCCTGCCGCCTGGCTCTCCCGGCACCGTCGGCACCCGTGCCAAGCGCAAGGTGCGCTCCTTTGTGATCCCGCACATCCCGCATGACGACGTGGTGTTGCCCGAAGAAGTCCAGGGCCTGCGCGCCTTCGGTTCGGAAACCGAGATGGAGTCCATTGCAGGCGTCATGGCCCGGCATCTGGAGACCATGCGCAACAAGCACGCCATCACCCTGGAGCACCTGCGCATGGGCGCGCTCAAAGGGGTGATCCTGGATGCCGATGGCTCGGTGATTTACGACCTGTACAAGGAATTCGAGATCAAGAAAGCCGAGTTCAACTTCGACCTGGGCAAGGTCGTCAGTGGCAAATGGGTCAGCTCCGACATCGATGTGCGCGGGGAGTGCGCGAACGTCTTGCGCCAAATGGAGGACAGCCTGCTGGGCGAATACATGAATGGCGTGCACTGCCTGTGCTCGCCCGAGTTCTTCGACGCGCTGGTCAGCCACAAAAACGTCAAGGAGGCTTACAGCCGATACCAGCAGGGCATCATGCTGATCAACGATGTGCGCGCAGGTTTCACCTTCGGCGGCATTACCTTCTCGGAATACCGTGGCCAGGCCACGGACGCCAGCGGCGTGACCCGTCGCTTCATCGAAGCGGGCGAGGCCCATTGCTTTCCGCTGGGCACCATCGACACCTTCGGCACCTACTTTGCACCGGCGGACTTCAACGAGACGGCCAACACCCTGGGTCAAACCATCTACGCCAAGCAGGAGCCGCGCAAGTTCGACCGGGGTACCGATCTGCACACCCAGTCCAAGCCGATCGATAAGGGCCTGATCTACAAGGTGCTCAACAACCGAACCTACCTGGGTGAGTTGCGCCACAAAGAGCAGTGGTACCAGGCCGAGCACCCGGCGATCATCGATCGTGCAGTCTGGGATCAAGTCCATGCCATCCTCGCCACCAACGGTCGGGTTCGCGGCAACGCGACGCGCGCCACCGTGCCGTACCTGCTCAAGGGCATGGTGTTCGGCAACGACGGGCGCGCCTTGTCGCCGTTTCACACCACCAAGAAGAATGGTCGCCGCTACCGGTACTACGTGCCACAGCGCGAGAACAAGGAGCACGCGGGCGCGTCTGGATTACCACGGCTGCCAGCAGGAGAACTCGAGTCCGCAGTGCTGGACCAACTGCGCGCGGTCCTGCGCTCACCCAATCTCCTGGGCGACGTCCTGCCACGCGCGATCAAACTCGACCCCAGCCTCGATGAGGCCAAGGTCACCGTTGCGATGACCCGGCTCGACGCGATTTGGGACCAGCTTTTCCCGGCCGAACAGACGCGCATCGTCAAGCTGTTGGTGGAGAAGGTGATCGTCTCGCCCAACGACCTGGAGGTGCGACTGCGCGCCAATGGCATCGAACGCCTGGTGCTGGAACTCAAGCCTGCGGCCACGCCCCAGACCGAGGAGGCATTGGCATGAGTGAGATACGGATCCACAGGACTGGCACACCAGATGTCATCAAGGCCAGCGACGGTCGACTGACCTTATCGGTGCCAATCCGGATCAAGCGGCGCAGCGGGCGCAAGTTGGTCACACTGCCGATCGACCCGGCGACGGGTGAACCCGCCAAGGCCAGGCCCTGGGACACGGCCACCACGCCGTTGCAGTTGGCACTGGCCAGGGGGCACCGCTGGCTGGCCATGCTGGAGTCGGGTGAGGCCAAGTCCCTCAAGGAAATCGCTGCTCGCGAAGGCATCGACAACAGCTAACCGTGCCGTACACAATCACGCGGCCAAGTGGAGAAGGGGCATCCAGGGAAACGCATGCTGAGAGCCGGCTATCGCGAACCTTGAGCGACCTCCCGGTCCAGGTCGACGCAATACCGACCGCGCGATCCCGTGGTTTATAAGGTGGCTGCCCAGCATCAGACCACCAAAATTGCTTACCAGGCAGCAGTGTCGTATCCCGGACCTCCGTCAAAACGACGATATCCGCGAGTAGATTTTGGAGAACTTCGATCTGCTGCGGCAAACGTGACGCTGCGTTGGAACGGTAGCCGTCAAGATTCCAGGTGGCGATGCGACAGGTTTTCATAAGTCCCAAGGCTACTGCATGACTCGCGGTCACGAGGTAGCTGTTCCTTTTCCATCCCGGTTCGACGAAAAAACACGCTCGATCAGTCCATAGGTAAACCATTGATTTCAAAAGAATTAATCGAGTTGCTCTGCGGACTTCGGGCCATTCTCGGAGAGCGAAGCCCGGGAGAAGAATGGCCAGGAGAGAGCGAAAGGTGACGGGGAACGGGCCAATTGGCCGACCGGCGAAGTCCGCAGGCTTCCGCAGGAGCCCACGCAAACACGCGGGCTTTGGCGCGATCGGGCAAGAAAAAACCCCAACCGAGAACGGTTGGGGTTTCATGTTTGGTGGAGCTGGCGGGAATTGAACCCGCGTCCGCAAGCCTTTGTCAGGCAGATCTACATGTTTAGCGGTCTGATTTGGATCTCGCTACCCATGTCGCGCAGTCGCACGCTACATGGGCCGCCAGCACCCTATTTTCTCGCCTCCACCCAAGGTACCCGGATGGAA
>Ga0116179_1001538_pt1 | contig 17191 bp, 11 predicted proteins | sample AD_UKC071_MetaG_FD_89751 | JGI IMG/M metagenome (GOLD analysis project Ga0116179, IMG submission 89751) | Active sludge microbial communities of municipal wastewater-treating anaerobic digesters from USA - AD_UKC071_MetaG | ecosystem: Engineered > Bioreactor > Anaerobic > Digestate | place: USA...
GGCCGCGACCTGGGCGCTGTACGGCGTCGACGGGGACGGCGACGGCCGCGCCGACATCACCAACGACGCCGACTCGGCAATGAGCGCGGCGAACTACCTGACCGCCTCGGGAGTCACCGCCGGGCCAGACGGCGTGCGGCGCGCGATCTTTGCCTACAACCACGCCGACTGGTACGTCAACGACGTCCTCTATTACGCCGCCGCCTACGGCGGCGGCACCGTGCCCGGAGACCCCAGCGACTGCGGACCCGGCGGGATCGGCAACCCCAACCTGCCCCCTATCGACAACGCCGCGATCGCCGCACTGCTCACCTGGGCCCAGACCCACATCGGCGACCCCTACGTCTTCGGCGCCAACGGACCGGACGCCTGGGACTGCTCCAGCTTCAGCCAGGCCGCCTTCGCCCAGATCGGGATCAGCATCCCCCGCACGGCCTCCGCCCAACGCAACTGGCTCGCCGTCGGCAACGGGTTCCGCGTCCCCGCAGGCCAAGAACGACCAGGGGACCTGCTGTTCGTTGACAGCTACCTCGGCCCCAACCAGATCGGCCACGTCATGATCGTCTTCGACCCCGCCACGCACCTGACCGTCGAGGCCGGCGGAGCCAAGGTCGGCAACTACGACTACAGCCACTGGGCCGACCACCACATCTACGAGTTCTGGCGCGTCGGAGCCACCCACTAACGTGGCTCTTCCCAATCGAGGGTGGGTCGAGCGTGGCGTGGCGGTGCCTGGGTAGGCGTCGAGGTCTTCACATGATGGGTGTTCTCACGCTCCCCATCTGGAAGACCTCGACATGCCTGACGGTACCTTCGCCGCGCCTGATCTGACGACGTTCTGCCGCTTGGACGCTCTGGGGTTGGTGGTGACCGGGCAGCGGCTCGAGCCGGGGCGCGCGGTCCTGGCGTGCCGGGTCCTCGAGGATGACCGGTGGTGTCGGCGCTGTGGCTGTGAGGGCGTCGTGCACGACGTGGTCACCCGCAGGTTGGCGCACGAGCCGTTCGGGTGGCGGCCAACGACACTGCTGATCGCCGTCCGCCGGTATCGGTGCACCGGCTGCGGGCACGTGTGGCGCCAGGACACCTGCAAGGCGGCCGCGCCGAGAGCGAAGATCTCCCGGACCGGGCTGTCCTGGGCTCTGCTCGCCCTGGTCGTGCAGCACTTGACCGTGGCCAGGATCGCCCAGGGGCTGGCCGTGGCGTGGGACACCGCGAACGACGCCGTCCTGGCCGAGGGCAAGCGGGTCCTGATCGAGCATCCCGGCCGGTTCGACGGTGTCGCGGTGATCGGGGTTGATGAACACGTGTGGCGGCACACCCGCAAGGGCGACAAGTACGTCACCGTCATCATCGACCTGACCCCGATCCGCGACGGCACCGGCCCGGCCCGCCTGCTGGACATGGTCGAGGGCCGATCCAAGTCCGCGTTCAAGACCTGGCTCACCGAACGGCCACAGGCGTGGCGTGACGGCGTGCAGGTCGTCGCGATGGACGGGTTCACCGGCTTCAAGACCGCAGCCGCCGAAGAGCTGCCGGCCGCGGTCGCGGTCATGGACCCCTTCCACGTCGTCCGCCTCGCCGGCGACGCCCTGGACCGATGCCGACGCCGGGTCCAACAAGACCTCCACGGCCACCGCGGCCTGCGCAACGACCCGCTCTACCGAGCACGACGGACCCTGCACACAGGCGAGGACCTGCTCACCGACCGGCAACGCGAACGGCTCGTCAACCTCTTCACCCACCCGGAGCACATCGAGGTCGAAGCGACCTGGGGCATCCTCCAGCGGATGATCGCCGCCTACCGCCACCCCGACCCAGCCAGCGGCCGCGCCGCCATGACCGCCGTCATCCACGCGCTACGCGACGGCGTCCCCGCGGCACTGGTCGAGCTGCGCCGCCTCGGACGGACCCTGAACCAGCGCGCCGCCGACGTCCTGGCCTACTTCGACCGGCCCGGCACCTCCAACGGCCCCACCGAAGCTCTCAACGGCCGCCTCGAACACCTCCGCGGCTCCGCCCTCGGCTTCCGCAACCTCACCCACTACATCGCCCGATGCCTACTCGAGACCGGCGGCTTCAGAACCCACCCTGCTTTGGGATGAGCCACTAACGTTCTCTATAACTGGCCGCACTTGTAGACAAAATCGGGAGTGGTGTGAAGCCAAGGATCTACACTGCCGGGAGCAGGGCACCAGCCCCCGGTCCTGGCCGGTCGCGACGACCAACCACGCGAGTGGAGCCTGATGCTGAACGAGGCAGCAGCCCGGGGGACGATCGCCGCCAAAGACACCATCTTGGCCAAGCCCAGGCGAGTTGTCGTTGGCCGTTGATATGCCGCACGTGACCGCTGCCTCGGCATCAGCGGATACTCCAACCGTTCCAGCCGTTGATGTACTGCCGGTGGAACCAGCGTCCTCCGCGTCTTGCGGCGACCTCGATGCGTGCGGGGCCGCGGTTGGTTACGGTGAGTAGCGGCTCGAAGCCCTCGCCCCAGTCCTCCCAGCCGTACCAACAGCCGTTGTGTGGTCGGTCTGGTATGCCCCACCACCACCGATGCCACAGGCGACCCGTGGAGTCAACAGCGAACAGGTCGATGTATCGGTAGCCCATGTATCCGTCAAAGTTCTGCGCCTCGGTGGCGATCTTCTTGAAGCGAGTCCCTGACGGCTGACCCATCGGTTGCCAATCGGTCCAGGTGCGACGGAACGGACGTCGGTGAAGCAGCAGTCCAGATGTGGTGAGACCGAACTGAGCCCAACGCAGGCCGTTGATGTCGGGGGCTGTGGTCTCAACCAGGGAGTCATCTGCCTTCGGCGAGGTCGGTGCCGCTGATTGCTGACGAGCCAACTGCGCTTCTGCCGCGATCCGGTTCAGGTCGGGGCTTGGCATCAATCGACACTCCAGGTCGCGTGGTGGTTCATTGTGCGCCGTCCACTTCCGAGGTGTCGGATAGTCCGGAGTTAGAGATCCCCGCGGCCATGTCGGCTATCTCACCTGTTGCTTCGTGCACGTCGAGCACGTCGGAGAGAGAGAAGATCTCGTCTGGGCTGTCCCCGCTACGGGACCCGTCATGGTTGACGCCGTAATGCGCGATCGTGTCGCCGACGTAGTCCACCTGGAACAGGTCGGTGTGAACCTGGTCCGGATCGTCGCCGACCGCTTGCGGGTAGACCTCAACACCGGATCTGGTCATCGCCTCGGCCACCCAGTTGTCGTCCATCTGGCGGCCGTCACGCGTAAATGACGTGTTCGGCTGGTGCCAGTTCTCGCCGATTACCGTCTTCGTCTCGCCGGCGTGCAGTTCCCCGGAGTCGTCGAGCCATGAAAGGTCCAGACCGTGCGGGCCTTCGCCGGGGGTGTGCTGGTAGACAAGGTCACCCCCGAGCACGTCGGAGATGAGCGCGGCGCTGGCCGCCTCGCCCATCTCGCCACCGTCCTGGGTCCCACTGGGACCGCTCATCGGTTCGTTCATCGCTCCTCCTCGGCGGGAGCGCTGTGCTGTGCCCGGCCAGCCGTCGCGATCCGGCCAGCACTGTCACACATTGAGGGCGACCTCGACGCGGCCCTCGAGGAGGGTGTTGATTGCTGACATCCAGGCCGCGATCGCGTCGGCCACCAGTGCGTTGGGGTTGCCGTCGTCGATGACACGGGTGATGAGTAGCCGCGGGGTTCCGCTCGTGTCGTCGCGGGTCGCGCCGACCTTGACGCCAGCCCAGTCAGCGGCGAGCCCGAGGGCGCTCATCGCCACGTTCACTGGATCCGGGTTGTCGGCAAGCATCAGCCGGTTCGGGCCCGACTTCCCGATGTGCCCGATCACTGTGTCCTCGCCTGAAGCGGTCAAGAGGATCTCGTACAGGCCGGTCGGTCCGGGAATGGTGACCCGGCGGACAACCGGGACGCCGGAGGCGACCCCGGGCCCAGACGGCAGCGCCCCCGGCGCACCTGTCGCGCCCCCGCCGAACGCGGCGCCAAGCCCGTCGAACAGGTTTGTCACCGCTACCGGGACGCTCGGGTCGTTGATCAGCGGAATCAGGTCCATGTTGTCGACCAGGACACCTCTGACCAACCCGTAGATGGCCTCCTGTCTAGCGTTTCGTTCCCCAGCGAAATGGATGTCGGTGAGGGGTACACCGAGCGTCTTCGCTACGGCCATGTCCAGCTGAAGTTGAGCCTGGGTCTCTTCGGCGTTGGCGGCGAGTTGCCCGCGCCGGTGGATGGTGTCGATCGCCAGTTTGTGCTCGGCCCGCATCTGCGCCAATTGGTGATCGAAATGCTCCCTCATCTTCGCCAGTGCGGCGTCGATTGGGATGCTGTCGGCCTGCACCCACCTGCTGTCGCGGCCCACCTCACAGCTGAGCACGTCGATTATCCGTAGCGGCCCGCTCGGCGCGGGTATCCTCATGACGCGCCGGAAGTCGCTGGCCGAATGCAGCTTTTCGTGGTTCAGGCCCTGAAGTGAGAAGCGGACCATAGAGGCGACATCGGCTTGGAGGCTGCGGTTTGCTAAGGCTTCCAGGGCGTGCCCGTCCGTGCCGTGCAGACGCACAATTTCGATCAGCGAATCGGGGTCGTCGCTCCAGACCGGCCGCGCGGTCACGGCGATAGTCACCGGGACAACCGACCGGTCGCTGAGGGTCACTTCTACCCGCACCGGGGCGGAGGGCCTGGGATTGGTGTGGAACACGAGCTGAGTCACCTCGCCGGTGTTCGGGATGCGACCGTCACCGAAAAGCTGCAGCACCCCTCCATGGCGGCCGGCCCCACGCACGTTGAAGACGCGACCGTTGCGGATCAGGGCGACGAGGGTTCCTTCCTGGACGTTCATGGTCCTGACTCGGCCGTCAAGCAGCCATGGGCCCTCGACCCAAGTCGGCGCGCTGGGATCAAAACCTGCGGCTGTACTCATCGGTTGCTTCCCTCACTCTTGGCGGCCCGGCTGGCCGTGTCGATGACGAGGCGACGGACGTTCCCGCAAGCCTGTCGGCTGGAGTGTTCGGTAGACCCGCGGATGCCAAGTGCGACGGTCAGCCCGCGCGCGGACGCACAGTAGAGGCCGGCCGGATTCGGCGGAGCGCCCTGTGCGGCGGCCTTGGCGGCGACGGTGCGCACCGAGGCGACCGCAGCCGCTGCAATGTCTTCGCCGGACCGAAGTGCGGCGTCGGCGGATTCGGCGGCATCTCGAGACATTCCCAGCCAGCCGCGACCACGGCACGGCGCGGGGCAGGCTGCGCACCAGCCGCGGATCTGCGGGCCAGGTGTGGTGAGCTCGTCAAGCCGCCAGCTGGGCACCGGAAGCATCGGGTTGGGCGCCGCGTCGGTTCGGGTTTTGGCGGTGACACGGCCACGGACTCCGGCGGTCTCGTGAAAGAGGGCCACCACCTCGCCGTCGTCGAGGGACTGCACGTCATGAGCGGACACGCCTAGAGCGCGGAGCGCGTCGAGCCCCTCGGTATGCCGGACCCGGTGAGCGACCAGGTTCGAGAACAGCCGCTGCGTCTTGTCGCTCAGCTGGTGCGGGGTCTGGGTGACGGCCAGGTAGCCCTGGCCTGAGGCCCGCATAGTCGCCAGCAGCGAGTCGAGCACTTCGGCGGCAATAGGGTTGGAGATGCCGTACACCTGGTGGACCTCTTCGAGGACGATCAGGTGTCGCCCGTCGGTCGGGTTCGCCGTCCGCCACGCCCAGTGGGAGGCGACCAGCAGCGCGTAAATGATCGCCTTCTCGTGCTGGCCCAGACCGGGCGGGAAGGTGATGACCGTCGGGAACGCGGACAGGACCGCCCAGTCAATCCCGGCCTGTGGGCCGCCGGAGAAAACGTCGCCGGCGACCCCGGAGGTGATGGCACGCAACCGGCCCAGCAGCGAGGTACGGATGTTGTTGACGGTCTCCCCAGTCATGCTCTCCTGGTAACTGGCAGCCATGAGCGCGGCCTCCAGGTCCGCGAACGTGGGCCGCGGAACCTGCTCCGACCGGGGAGAGTACAGGTCGTTGAACGCGGCCCGGGCGATCTGCTCCCCGAGCGGGAACGCCTCGCCGAGTGCCGTGGTGGAACTGAACGCCTGTGCCATGACCGACGCGAACGCTAGTTGGTTCACCCCATCCGGGATGATCATCGGGTTAACCGGCCGCTCGCCCAGGCGCAGGTGGCGCACCGGCACTTGCATCCCGCCCGGTCCGGGACTGTCGTTCACGGTCAGGTGGGCATACTCGGACTTCAGCGGGTCGATGACCAGCCACGGGATGCCGTGGTCGTTCCACAGGGATGTCAACATCGACATGCACGTCGTGGACTTGCCGCTGCCGACATCACCGACGATCAGCATGTTCCGATTTACCGTGTCGGCTCGGAACCCGACTGCGGCGCCGCTGTCGGTGCGAGCGAGCACAACGGACTCGGCCACACGCAGGGGCCGGGTGACGGTTGTAGCCGCCGGACGGAACCGGCGCACCGGCAAGTCAGTGTGCGCGGACAGCACCGGCAGCGGCAGCAGGGCGGCGGCAGTAGACGAGGTAGCCCGAGCGGCGGATTGCCGGTCCGGGACCGGGGTTCCGGCAGCGAACTGGACCAGGGTGGTGCCGGTGATGTCGCGCCAGACGCTGTTCAGGGCCGCGAAGTCCCCGGCCGCCCCGACCGAGATGATCAGGTCGCCAGCCAGGACCGGAGCGCTCTCGTTCTCGCCTGACCGAATCTGGCCCCGCCGCTGCGCGCGTCGCTGCGCGGCCGCCAGCAGAGCCTGCTCCATGGCCTCTTGGGCCAGGGTCGGCGGGGGTGTGGCGAGCACGTCCACAATGACGGCGACCTGCCGGCGGTTGCCGCCTAGCCGGTCTGCGACCGCAGACCAGACCCCGGCCAGGTCGACCCGGTGCCAGGGGAAGAACACGCGGTGCTCGTCGAGAACACTCACCGTCCCGATGTTCGGGCCACCGATCGGTGCCAGGGCGTCCATCACCGACCATGGACCGAGTCCCACCACGTCGCCGAGGGTGGTGCGCGGCTGCATGGGCAGAATCCCGGAGCGTAGAAGGTCCGTCTCTACCTTTCCGACCCCAAACGCAGTGACGACCCTGAGCATCTCGCCAGCGGTCAGGGCGGACAGCTCCCGGGTGAGCGTACCCAGAACCCGATCCGCTACAGCGTCCATCGTCATGTCGTCATCGGTCGCCGCAGACTGCCCGGGCCACGCGGTCACCGAGCACCCCCACGTGGTCACCTGGTTCCTCATTACCACCGCCGACATGCCGATCATCCATCCATCAGGCGCAGGGCCGTCAGGTCGGGCGCAGCGTCGGTCCCGTCGAGAACCGGGTTGTCGCCGCAGACTGGGCACTCAGGGTTGCGGTTCGTGCCCAGCCACACCGACTGGTAGCCGTGTTGGCCAGGGGTGTTCGTGAACACCTGCGGGAAGTAGTCCCAGTTGGGGACCGTGGACATCTGGAGGAAGTTCCGGCTCGACGCGGCTGCGGAGAGGACTAGAGCAGCTGAGCTATTGCCCCACGCCTGCTTGTCGCCCAACTCAATCAGGCCCAGGGCGACCTTCACGGATGCCGAGACGACGTGCGTGATGTCAGCACCGAGCGCCGGTTCGGCGACAAGTTGGCCGGTGCCGTAGTTTATCTGAGCCGTGCCGCGGCGGTCCCCGCGGACCCCGCCGGTTGCGCACCGAAAGCAAGTGGTCACTCCGGGAATAGTGAATATGACCTCCCCGGCGGCACCCTTTTCGTATACCCCGGCGAAGACCGCGGGCACACCGCTGTGCCAGGCGACCCGGTTCAGTCGGGCTTGTGCAGACGGGTCGTCGGTAGCCGCGACCACCAAGTCTGCCCGGGACACCATCTGCGCCAGTTCCGCCGGGTCGATGTCGTCCAGCGCGCAGCGCTTTCCTTCGATCGTCACGTCCGGGTTGATGGCCTGCATCCGCCTGGTGATGGCCTCCGTTTTCGGCACGCCCACGTCCGCTGCGTCGTAAACCGACCGGGAGAGGTTGACCAGATCCACCTCGTCCATGTCGATGACGATGAGGTTCTTCACCGACGAGCGGACCAGGGCCTCAACTGTCTGCGAACCGCCGGACCCCAGTCCAACGACCAGGACCGTCGCGTCCGTCACGACAGTTGAGATGGACCCGTCCAGGCGGGCCCGTAGACCCGCAGTGACGTTGTTCTGGCTGTTGTTCATGGTGTCGTGCTCCCCATTCAGCGGCGACGGCGGCGGCCAGGCTGCCGACTGCCGAGCAGAGACAAGCTATTGCGGCTCCGACGCTTTGGGGATATCGGCTGCTGGCCCTGGAGCTGCACACCGTCAGTGGCGGCCATGGATACGCGGTTTCCATCGCGGGAAAACGGGATCATCGCAGCGTCGAGCCGTGCGGCTTCGGGAAGGTTCAAGTCCCAGGTCAGCGGAAGGGCCACGACAGCGGCATCGGCGTTCTTTGGATCCTGCACCAGGACCACGGGCGGCTGGAATGGGAAGGTGTACGGCACCAGGACCGTGACCGGGTTCCCGCGCGCGTCCGTGCTGGAACTGACCGCCATCAAGTGCCCGTCCATCGGGGCGAACATCGTCGTACCGCGGTCCGGAACCTTTGCACCGAGTGCGGCGACGACCGTAGCCCCCACCGCGTGCGGGTCGACGACGCGGGGCTGGGCCGGGGTCACCTTCACGGTGCCACCGGAGCGCGCTTCGGCAACATGCACCGAGATGATGCCGCCGACGATACGGATCTGGTTCGATTCCTCGGGCAGCTGCACGCCGACCGTCACGATTGGGGTGATTAGGTGCGAGAGCCAGTGGAACCGGTCCAGCCAGTTCACGAATGAGCGTTGGTCGCCGCCGGACGGGTAGTTCATCATTCCGGGATGGGAGTGGATAATACCCTTGACCTCCATGCCCGGACGCTGCTGGATCTCGTGGGCCAGTGCCGAAACCCGCCCTGACGGCGAGTACGTAACTGAGGTAGCCGCAGCCTCCGGATCAGGAACGAATGAGGAGACGACCGGCACGCCGATGGGACCCACGAGGAGTCCACCTCGCTCCGGGGCGTACGCAGCGATCTCCTTCTCGATCTCGGCGATGACGCCAGCGAGGAACACGACTTCGCGCATGACGTCTCAGCCGTTCTGACCAAGGTTGAACTGAAACTCGTGTCCGCGCCGGACCAGGCTCATGCCGAGTGTCCAGAGCACCGACTTCGCGTACGAATCCTCCATCGAGGGGTATCCGGAGCCGTGCTGCTTGGTCAGGCAGAGCGTTCCATCGGGCCATATGTGGCCGCCATGCGCATCGACAGAACCGCCTAGGCGCGGCTCCACCAGAGCCACCCGGTAGACCCTGTGCTCGTCTGAGTAGTAGATGAAGAGGGTGTAAGTGTCGGCGAAGTCGTTGCGGATGTCGTACACGTAGCCCTCCACCCGGCCGTCGGAGACCTTGCGGGTGTTGGCGGGCATCTTGTTCGCGACGGTACGCGCCTCGGCGGACAGGTCGCGCCAGTAGAACGTGTCACCCTGGACGGACGCACTGCGGGTCGGGTCGGCCTGACCGCCGAGGATCACCTCGCCCCGGTTGTCGACCTGGATCTGGTTCTTCGGGTCCGCCTGAGCCTCGTTCCCGCCCGCTTGCTGCGCCAGAATCGCCCGTTGCAGTGCGTTGAGGTCGATGGCGTAGAAGGTGTCGCCCGTGACCTCGGCGGCGCGGCTCGTGTCGACCTGACCGCCGAGGACGATCTCACCGCTGGCAGTGGCGAACACCTGGTTCTTAGGGTCGGTCAAGGCGAGGGTACCGCCGGTCTGCTGGGCAATGATGGCGTCTTGGATCGCGTTCAGGCCGGTGGCCGGCCGCAGATCGATGATCGAACCTGTAGCGCCTGGCGCCGCAAATGTGGTCATGACATAGATTGTCCGGCCGTGTACGCCTGCGGTCTATGTCGTTCAACGACATAGATGCCGGGCTGGTTAGGCCGGGTTGTAGCTGAGGAACCAGCGGTGTTGGACCACGAGCCGGGCCACGAAATCAGGAGAGTTGCGGCCCGGCTCGATCGCGCCAAGGTGTCGAGCGATCTCGGTGATCGCGCGTTGGGCGGTGACCGTCCGGATGAACATGTCTGCTGCGATGTCCTTGGCCACGATGCCCACCGCACCGGTCGCGGCCCGGTGCAAGAGCCTGCGCTGGGTCGGGTTGAACCCATGCCGTTTCGGGGCCAGGTACGCTGCGGCGAGCAGTGCGGACTGGGTCGGCAGGTCACTCGGGGCGTCGGGGTGACCGGCGATCATGGATATAGCCGCCCCCCAGTCGAGGCGTTGGTGGGCGGCGGTCATCTTGGCCCGCGTACTCTCCGGTGAAACCGGCTGTCGCGATACAAGCGTGGTGAACCCGGCCTTGACACCCAGCAACACGCCCACCTGGAATGCGAATGCCGCCTGCGTCTCAAGCGGTTCGGGAGAGCCGGCGCCGATGAATGCGGTCACCTGTCCCGGTCGGATCGGTTCGCGTGGGTTCCGGGCCCTTGTCAGCGCATCGATCCGAGACGCCAGGGCCACCGGGTCGTGTCCGAGAGCTGGGTACGGCGTAGGCTCGAAGAAGAAGACGAACGGCTGCTCGACCAGACCCCCCAGTTGCCGATCGCTGGTGTTCGACCCCACAGGGATGATCGTGTGGCCCTCGGCCGTGGGGGTTGACCACGGGATCACCGAAGACCAAAGGATCCTCAGTCCCTGTCGCTCAGTCATTGACTCGACGCTACCGGGCAACCGCTGTGGCCCGCGAGGCGTGGGCGGGGGAAGGCGTTGAGGGCGCTGACCGAGACCATGGCTCGTCGCTGGTGAACCTCCTGCAAGTCGGTTCACTCTGGTCAGGCCCGGTCAGGGTGCAGTCCTCGACTGCGGCCACCTGTGCGTCCGACGCTCAGGCTCCTCCTGGGGAGGCTCAAGCAATCGCAGCGCGCTGAAGTCGAGTCCTGACGCGAGGTCGAAGAGCTAGCCGACTTCGTCGACGACCAGGACGACGGGCGCAGCAAGGCTTGGAGTTGTCGGGGAAGCGTCGGTGGCTTCGGCGGTGCGTAGGCGGCGGACCAGGTCGTCCAGGTGTTGAAGTAGATGGAGTAGCCGGCTTGGCAGGCGGCGACGGCTAGGGCGAGAGGACTAGGTCAGCGTGTTCGTAGACTCAGGCGAGCTCAGGCTCATCCCTGAAGCTGCGGTCGGTGGCGCGTCGGCCGGGCCGTGTCTGTCCGCGAGAAGGAGCCCGTCCGGTGTCGACGCTTGAGGAACTGCTGGACAACTTGCTCTTTGCTTCGCGAAGCAAGACCGAGCAGGGCAGCAAGTTCGAGGCCCTCATGGCGTCCTACCTGCGCACGGCGCCGGAGTATGCCGACCGGTTCGGCGAGGTACATCTGTGGCAGGACTGGCCGGGGCGTCAGGGGCGCGACACGGGGATCGACCTGGTCGCCCGGGACCTGGTCACGGGTGGGTGGTGTGCGATCCAGTGCAAGTTCTATGCCCCGGACCAGCACCTGGCGAAGAAGGACATCGACTCGTTTATCGCAGCGAGCAACACGGCGTCGTTCACCTCGCGGATGGTCATCTCGACTGCCCGGGACTGGGGAACCAACCTTGAGGCGCAGATGGCTACGCTCACCCCGCCGGTGGTCCGGGTCGGCGTTCACGACCTCCTCGAATCCAAGGTCGACTGGTCGGCGATCGACTGGAATGCCCCGATCGAGACCTTCCTGCCGACGACGGGCAAGAAGACGCTGCGCCCGCACCAGCGCGAGGCCAAGGACGCCGTCCTCGGCGGACTCCTCACCCACGACCGTGGCCAGCTCGTCATGGCCTGCGGCACGGGTAAGACGTTCACCAGCCTGAAGATCGCCGAGCAGGTCGCCCTCGACAACAAGGCACGAGCGACCCAGGTCCTCTTCCTCGTCCCGAGCATCCAGCTCCTCAACCAGACCTTGCGCGAGTGGAAGCAGGAGAGCGAGATCCCGTTCCGGGCGTTCGCGGTCTGCTCGGACAACAAGGTCGGCCGACGCACGAGTGAGGACGTCGGGGTCCAGGACTTGATCTATCCGGCGACGACCGACACCGCCGCCCTCGCGCGGGAGCTACGCACACGGCATACCGACGAGGCGTTCACGGTCGTGTTCTCGACCTACCAGAGCATCGACGTCGTCGCCCGCGCGCAAGCCCAGGGGATGCCGGACTTCGATCTCATCATCTGTGACGAGGCGCACCGCACGACCGGGGTCACCCTGGCGGGGGAGGATGAGTCGGCGTTCGTGAGGGTCCACTCCAACGCCTACCTGCGGGCGGCTAAGCGGCTCTACATGACGGCGACCCCGCGGCTGTTCAACCCGGACACCAAGGACAAGGCCCAGGACGCCGACGCGGTCCTGGCGTCGATGGACGACGAGAGCACGTACGGGCAGGTGCTGCACCGGCTCGGGTTCGGGGCGGCGGTCGAGCGGGACCTGCTCACCGACTACAAGGTCCTCGTCCTCACCGTCGACGAGGGGTCAGTGTCGCGGGAGTTCCAGGAGGTCCTCGCGACTTCGGGCGAGCTCAAGCTTGAGGACGCTGCCAAGCTCATCGGTTGCTGGAACGGTCTGGCCAAGCGGTTCGATGCCGACCACGGCCTCGACGCGGCAGACCTGGCCCCGATGCGGGCCGCGGTCGCGTTCGCCTCGACGATCACGGCGTCCAAGGCCGCGGCGGAGGCGTTCCCCGCGATCGTCGGCCGCCTCATCGCGACCTACGCCGACGCCGGCGACCACGCCGACCACCCCAACCGGATGGCCGTCGCGGTCCAGCACGTCGACGGCACGATGAACGCCCTGGAGCGGGGCCGCGACCTGGAGTGGCTCAAGTCCGGTGCCGCGCCCGCCGCCGGCGGTGAACCGGACGACAACGTATGCCGGGTGCTCACCAACGTCCGCTGTCTCTCCGAGGGCGTCGACGTGCCCGCGCTGGACGCGGTCCTCTTCCTCAGCCCGCGGTCCTCCCAGGTCGACGTCGTCCAGTCCGTCGGGCGGGTCATGCGCAAGGCGCCGGGCAAGCGGCTCGGCTACATCATCCTGCCCGTCGTCATCCCTGCCGGGTCCTCACCGGAGGAGGCGCTGCGCGACAACAAGCGCTTCCAGACCGTGTGGCAGGTCCTCCAAGCCCTGCGGGCGCACGACGACCGGTTCTCGGCGATGGTGAACCAGCTCGACCTCAACAAGCGCAAGGACGACCGGGTCAAGATCTTCGACGCCACCCCCGGCCGAGAGGCCGGCAGCGGCGGCGACACGATGGGCACGCAACTGTCGTTGCCGTTCGGGATCGACCAGTGGCGTGACGCGATCTATGCCCGGATCGTGCAGAAGGTCGGGGAGCGGCGCTACTGGCAGCGGTGGGCCGAGAAGGTCGCCGACGTCGCCCAGGCCCACATCACCCGGATCGAGGGCCTGCTTGCCGAACCCGACTCGGTCGCGGCCCGCGAGTTCGACGCGTTCTTGGCTGGTCTGCGCGGCAACCTCAACGACGGCATCACCGCCGCCGACGCGGTCGAGATGCTCGCCCAGCACCTCATTACCCGCCCCATCTTCGAGGCCCTCTTCGCCGGCTACGACTTCGTCACCCACAACCCCGTCGCCCACACGATGGAGCGGATGCTCGCCGTCCTCGACGAGCACTCCCTCGACACCGAGGCCCGCGACCTGGAGAAGTTCTATGACTCGGTCCGGGTCCGCCTGACCGACATCGACAACGCCGAAGGCCGCCAGTCGATCCTCGTCGGGCTCTACAACGACTTCTTCGCCAAGGCGTTCAAGCGCCGCGTCGACAAGCTCGGCATCGTCTACACCCCGGTCGAGATCGTCGACTTCATCCTCCGCTCGGCCGACGAGGTCCTGCGCGCTCACTTCGGACAAGGCCTCACCGACGAGGGCGTCCACATCCTCGACGGCTTCACCGGCACCGGCACCTTCCTCGTCCGACTGCTCCAGCTCGGCCTCATCGCCCCGCACGACCTCGCCCGCAAGTACGCCCACGAGCTCCACGCCAACGAGATCTTGTTGTTGGCCTACTACATCGCCGCGGTCAACATCGAGACGACCTTCCATGACGTCCTCCGCGAGCAGGCGCCCGAGCAGGCTGAGCAGCTGGGGTATGTCGAGTTCCCCGGTTTGGTGTTGACCGACACCTTCCAGTCGTACGAGGACGGCGACGAGGACGACCTTGGTGTCTTCCCCGAGAACAACGAGCGGATCAACCGGCAACGGCAACTCCCCATCACCGTCATCATCGGCAACCCGCCCTACTCCGCAGGGCAGGACTCCGCCAACGACAACAATGCCAACGACAAGTACCCCGGCCTCGACGCCGCGATCCGCGACACCTACGCCGCCCGGTCCACCGCGACCAACAAGAACAGCCTCTACGACTCCTATATCCGCGCCATCACGTGGGCCTCTCTGCGGATCAAGGACCGCGGCGTCATCGCCTACGTCACCAACGGCGGCTGGCTCGACGCCAACACCGCCGACGGGATGCGCCTATCGCTCGTCGACGAGTTCAGCGCCATCCATGTCGTCAACCTCCGCGGCAACCAGCGCACCGCGGGTGAGCAGTCCCGCAAGGAGGGCGGCAAGGTCTTCGGCGGCGGCTCCCGCGCGACCGTCGCCATCACCCTCCTTGTCAAAGACCCTGGTCACACCGGCCCTGCGCAGGTCCACTACACCGACATCGGCGACTACCTCACCCGCGAAGGGAAACTCGCCACCATCGCCGACGCGCAGACCTTGGCGGGCTTCGACGCGGTGACCATCACCCCTAACGCCTCCGGCGATTGGCTCCACCAACGCACCGACGACTTCACCACCCACCTCCCCTTGGGCGACAAGGACAAAGGCGCTACCACGGTCTTCGGCCTCTTCTCTGGGGGCCTCAAGACCAACCGCGATGCGTGGTGCTACAACACCAGCACGGATGCGCTCGAGGCCAACATGCGTCGTCTCGTCGACACTTACGAAGCCGACCGCATGGCCGGGCGCACCTCGAAGTCCGCAACTACGGACACCACCCTGATCGCTTGGAGTGGCGGCCTGTCAGCGCGACTCGATCGTCACGCCCCTTTGAGCTTCGACCCTGTCTCGGTCATGTCCGCGATCTACCGGCCTTTCAGCCGCACCCGGGTCTGCTTCGACCCTCGATTCAACGAACGTCGATACCGGCTGGGTGAGCTCTTTCCGACGGGGGAGCACGCCAACATCGGCTTCACGCTGACGGGCCCGTCCTCGCACTACGACTTCTGTCTCATCGCGGCCGATGCCGTCCCTGACCTGCACCTGCTCGACACGGGGCAATTCTTCGCACGGTGGCGGTACGTCGAGGTCAAGGATGAGGGGGCGCTCTCGATCGACGTCGGCGACACCACGGGAGGGTACCGCCGGGTGGACAACGTCACTGACGAGGCGCTGGAACGGTTCCACACGGCATACGGCACAAAGGTCACAAAGGACGACATCTTCTTCTACTGTTACGGGCTGCTGCACTCACCTGACTACCGGGAGCGTTACGCGGCCGACCTGAAGAAGTTGCTGCCGCGGATCCCGCTCGTGACCGACCCGTGGCCGTTCGTCGCGGCCGGGCGTGAGATGGCCGACCTGCATCTGGGCTATGAGAGCGTCACCCCCTATCCGTTGGGTGGGCTCGACGTCGACGGGCCGGCGGGAGAGGCGGCATACGGGTTCTTCCGCGTCTCCAAGATGACCGTCGCCAAGGTGCGGGTCGACGGCAAACTCGTTCCGGACCGGACGCGCATCGCCTACAACGACGCGATCACCCTGACCGGAGTACCGGAGGAGGCGTACCGGTACCAGCTCGGGTCACGGTCGGCGATCGAGTGGATCCTCGACCGCTACCAGGTAAAGACCGACAAGGCGTCCGGCATCGTCAACGACCCCAACGACTGGAGCCGCGAGGTAGGGCAGCCGCGCTACATCCTCGACCTCCTCGCCCGCATCGTCGCCGTGAGCCTGGAGACAATGAAGATCGTCGATGCCCTCCCCACCCTCGACATCCGAGAGGCACCGTGAACCGCGACCCGAGGGTCGGGGTGAGGGGCTGGCCGGTTCAATGCCTCGGGTTCAACCCGTCGTGACCCACTTGCTCTTCGCATGGCGTCCGTGAACCGCGGGGAGTATTGCGCCGCGTTAGGGGGTGACGGCCAGTTGGAGGAGCCCTGATGCAACGTTCGCGACGTACAAACCCTTACCCGTTCACCTGGGAGATTCCGCTTGCGCTGGTCGTAGCGGTGATGTTCTTGTTGCTGTTGGGTGTGCAGCTCGGTCGCTCAGCGGCGAACCTGCTCGCCGGCAACGGGTGGGTCTTCGTCGACCGGGCCGCACTGTTCACCAGCCTGCCGGGAATCATCAGCGGGCACGCCGACGCGGGCCTGGGCCCGCTGAGCCACCATCCCGGCCCCTCCATCTTGTGGGGCTCGATCGGCACCGCCGAGGCGATCATCCTGGTCGGCTGTGCTGCCGGGCTGAAGTGGGGGCTCGGCCGTTGGGGACCCGGCCGCTTGCATGGCATGGCCACTCGCGCGGAGGCCGAGGCACTGCTGGGCAGGACCCGACTGCGCAAGCACGCCAAGGTGATTCGGCCGGACTTGTACGGAGCCAGCACGGAGAGCAGCCGATGAGACGCCCGCGACCCGTAGAGGTCGGGTGGCGCCTGGGTGACGCCCGCGAGCCGCGCGGGGGTCAGCTGTGGGTCCCGTGGGATCGTACCGCCGGAGTGATCGGGCCGCAGGGATCGGGTAAAACGCTCGACCTGCTCGCCCCGGCCCTCATCGACGCACCGGGGGCGGCGCTGACCACCTTGACGAAGGTCGATGACCTGCTACTCACCTTCACCGCCCGATCCACTCGACAGCGACCGTGCATCGTCCTTGACCCGTTCGGCCTGGTGCCCGGACTACCTGAGGTGGTGTGGGACCCCATCCAGGGCTGCGTCGACCCCCTTGTCGCCGAACGACGCGCCAAGGCGTTCACTGCCGGCACCGTCAAAGGCGCGGTCGCCGGCGGCCACGCCGACGATGCGGCCCGCTTCTACGCGGCCGAGGCCGCCAAGGTGCTGCAGGGCTACTTCCACGCCGCCGCGCTGACTGGGCGCAGCCTCGAGCACGTCCTGTCGTGGGTGGCCAAACCGTTGGCCGCCACC
>Ga0116179_1001564_pt1 | contig 17082 bp, 15 predicted proteins | sample AD_UKC071_MetaG_FD_89751 | JGI IMG/M metagenome (GOLD analysis project Ga0116179, IMG submission 89751) | Active sludge microbial communities of municipal wastewater-treating anaerobic digesters from USA - AD_UKC071_MetaG | ecosystem: Engineered > Bioreactor > Anaerobic > Digestate | place: USA...
AGAGACAGGGGATCTCGTCGAGCAGCCGCGCGAGAGTCGAGTCGACGATCAGGACGACGGCCTCTTGCCGTCGGCGTCCTGCGCCGGGTGGGCCGACTTGCCGTGATGCTCCATGGCGATCTCCTCGGCTGAGGAGACTCCCGCGGGCAGGTCGATCGTCGTCTTGGGACCGGTGAACCACTTCTTCGCCGACGCGTGCCACCCGATCCAGAGCAGGATGAGCGTCCCGCCGGTGAGGATCGGCGCGTAGTTGACGAACTTCCAGTCGAAGGCCTCGTTGCCCAGCCAGGCGGCCGGGGTGAAGGGGAGGATGAAGTAGACCGAGATGACGACGATCTCCAGGCAGGCGATCGGGGCCATCCACTTCCACTTCGTCCCGAGGTTCCACGGGCCCTGCTTGAACTTGTCTCCGGCGCGCCACCGCAGGTAGATCGGGATGAGGAACGCGAGGTAGAGGCCGATCACCGCGACCGACACGACGGCGTAGAACGCGGTCGGAACGATGATCGGAGCGTCCTCGGTCCCGATGTTGACCTCCTTGAGCGCCGGGATCGTGATGAGCGCGGCGACCACGGTGGAGGCGAGAACGGCGTTGGCCGGGACCTTGCTCGAGTTGAGTTTGGCCCAGAGCGACGCTCCCGGAACCGCGCCGTCGCGACTGAACGCGAAGAGCATCCGACTGGTGGAGGTCATGCAGGCGGTCGTGCAGAAGAACTGCCCGATGCTGGCGATGAGCAGGACGATGCCGGCCCATCCCGAGGTGAGGGCCTGGTTGAAGATGACGGCCACGCCGCCACCTCCGGCGGTCACCTCCTCGGCGTCCTGGACGGCGAAGAGGAAGGCCAACAGGAGGATCCAGCCACCGATCGCCGAGTAGAAGATCGACTGCCAGATGCCGCGTGCGGCACCGTGCGAGGCCCCCTGGGTCTCCTCGGACAGGTGCGCCGAGGCGTCGAAGCCGGTGATCGTGTACTGCGTGAGCAGGAAGCCCAGCGGCAGCACGTAGAACCAGTAACCCAACCCGTCGGTCGAACCGCCGGCCAGACCACCGCTGTTGTTCACCCGCATCGTGAACACGTCGGCAACGCTCATGTGGGACTTGGGCAGGAAGACGAGGATGAGGATGACGGCCAGGGCCCCGAAGACGTGCCACCAGACCGAGACGTTGTTCATCACCGCCATGAGGTGGCCGCTGAAGATGTTGACCACGGCCACGAGGATGAGGATGACGAGGAACATCCAGAACACCCGGGCCAGGGAGTAGCCCTCGGCCCAGGACTCACTGAAGGTGCTGAAGGTGAGGTCGAAGAAGGTCGCACACCCGTAGGCGACCGAGGCATCGACCGCGATGAGGCCGATGAGGTTGAGCCAGCCGGTGTAGTAACCCGCCTTGGCCCCGCCGAGCTTGGCCGCCCACCAGTAGATGCCCCCGGAGGTGGGATAGGCCGACACCAACTCGCTCATGCACAAGCCGATGACGAGGATGAAGATCGAGATGAGCGGCCAGCCGATCGAGATCGCGACGGGGCCGCCGTTGTTCCAGGCCTGGCCGAAGGTCGTGAAGCACCCGGCGAGGATCGAGATGATCGAGAAAGAGATCGCGAAGTTCGAGAAGCCCGACCAGGATCGGGACAACTCCTGCTTGTAGCCCAGCTCGGCGAGCTTGCGCTCGTCGTCGTCCAATCGAAGGTCAGCCATATGTGACGCTCCTCACACGGTCGAAGTGAGGCGATGCTAGTAGCGAAGAAGGTGTGCGTCCAGACCTTTAGCGGCACGAGTGCGAGGGAAAGCGCTCTCAAGATCTGCGCAGAACGGACCTAAAAGGCATGGTCAGCGACCATTGTCAGCCCACTGTTCAGCTGGACGTCACCTGACGAGCGATTCCAGCGCCCAGGCGACCCCGTCCTGCGAGTTCGCCGGGCACCGGTGGCTCGCCGCAGCGAGCACGTCCGGATGAGCGTTGGCCACGGCATACGAGCGACCGGCCCACCGCAGCATCGGCAGGTCGTTGGGCATGTCGCCGAAGGCCCAGACGTCCGTCGACCCGACGCCGAGGTCGCCCGCCCAGCGGGCCAGCCCGGCCGCCTTGGTCACACCGGGGCCGGTGATCTCGGCCAACCCGTGAGCTCCCGAGTAGGCCAGGTGCGCCCGATTGCCCACGACCGACGCGACCCGCTCGAGGAAGTCGGCCTCGTCCCAGTGCGGCGCCACCGCGAGCAGTTTTCCCACCGGCTCGCCTCCGCGGTCCTGCATCGGGGCCACCTGGACCGCCTCGGCCCCTCGGTCGAGGCCCGCTCCCGGAAATCCCGGCTCCACCATCGCCCCGCTGGCCCGCTCGGCCCCGAACTGCACCCCGGGAACGGCCGCGCGCAACTCACCGACGAGGTCGGTGACAAGCCCATCGGGTATGCCGTGCACCTCCCGGACCGTCCGGGCCGCGACGTCGTAGACGAAAGCGCCGTTGGCACAGACCGCCGCTCCGTGCGGACCAACGAGGTCGGCCAACTCGTGCAGCCAGCGCGGCGGCCGGGCGGTGACGATGACGAACGCGATGCCCTGGTCGGCCAGACCCCACACGGCCCGCCTGGTCCGGTCCGACACGCTGCCGTCCGGGCGCAACAGCGTTCCGTCCAGATCGGAGGCGACCAAACGGGGTCGCACCGCGTCCTCGGAAACGTGAGCGGGCGGCATACCGGATCCGCGCAGGCGGCTCACGCCAGGCGAGTGAGCCAGCCGTTGGTGTCCTCGACGCGGCCGTACTGGATGTCCAGCAGCCGCTCGCGGATCGTCATGGTCACCTCACCGATCGCGGGGCCGTCGCCGCGGTGATCGACCGAGCCGCCCTCCCAGCGCAACTCGCCCACCGGCGTGACGACCGCTGCCGTGCCGCAGGCGAAGATCTCGGTGATCTTCTTGCTGCGGGCCGCGTCCTTCCACTCCTCGATGGGGATGCGCCGCTCCTCGGGCTCCAGGCCCAACTCCTTAGCCAACTCGAGGATGGAGCTACGGGTGATCCCCTCGAGGATGGTCCCGGTGAGCTCAGGCGTGACGAGCTTGCCGTCGGAAGTGACGAAGAAGAGGTTCATCCCGCCGAGCTCTTCGATGTAGGTGTGCGTCCCAGAGTCGAGGAAGACCGCCTGATCACACCCGTGTTCGATGCCCTCCAACTGACCGGCCAGGCTCGAGGCGTAGTTGCCGCCGCACTTGGCTGCGCCCGTGCCCCCCGCTCCGGCGCGGGCGTAGTCCTGCGAGATCCAGAGGGTCACAGGCTTGAGGCCGCCGCTGAAGTAGGCACCGGCGGGCGAGGCGATCACGGCATACGTCACCGCAGCAGCCGGGCGCACGCCGAGGAACGCCTCTGAGGCAAACATGAACGGCCGCAGGTAAAGGCTGGTCTCGCCGGTGCCGACCGCAGGCACCCACGCCTTGTCGACCTCGACGAGGGCCTTGAGTGACCCCACGAAGTCATCGACAGCCAGCTCGGGCAGCGCCAGGCGCCGGCAACTGCGCTGCAGCCGCTGGGCGTTGGCCTCCGGGCGGAAGCTCCAGATCGACCCATCCGCGTGCCGGTAGGCCTTGAGCCCCTCGAAGACCTCCTGGGCGTAGTGCAGGACCGCGGCGGCCGGCATGAGCGAGAGGGGGCCGTAGGCGCGCACCTGCGCGTCGTGCCAGCCGGCCTCGGTCGTCCAGGTGGCCAGGGCCATGTGATCGGTGAATACCTTGCCGAACCCCGGGTTGGCCAACAGCGCGGCGCGCTCCTCGTCAGACCTCGGGTGGTCGTTCGGAGTGAGCTCGAAGTGCAGCTCAGCTGGGCGGTCCTGGCCGGTCATCTGCGTGGCTCTCCTCGGAACGTGTCGGTGGGACGGAAACGTTATGCTGTCAGTCAGGGTACCCACTCTCCCGGTTCACCTGCGTAGGTGAATCTCGGGCCCTAAGGTTGGTGCAGAGCCAGGGGGGCTCATGCCGTTGAGGGAGGGACGAAGCGTGAACCGTGCGGTCCGCGCGCTGCGAGGCAACCATGGTCGGTATGCCGCATCGGCACCACTCGCTGCGCGCCCGCTCATCGCCGGAGGTGCCCTCGGGACGGCCGGAGTGATCGCGGTGCTCCTCTTCTCAGCCTCGAGCCACGCCGACGTGTCATCCAGCGCGGTCGGCTCGACCGTGGCCGCTGGGCGGCCCTCGGCAACCTCCAGCACGACTGCGGGCGGCGAGTCCGGCCTGACCAAGCGCCCGGAATCCGAGGTGCCCCACTTCAACGCGGTCAACGCCATGACGGCCGCCGCCGCGAACGCTGCCGCCGCCCAGGCCGCCGCCCTGGCCGAGCTCGACGCGGCGCCCGACGCCGGCTCTGTGCCGACCGCTGTGGTCGACGCGGCACAAGTCCTCGCCTCAGGCTTCGTCAAACCGGTCGACGGCGTCGCCTCCTCGCCGTTCGGCGTCCGGTTCCACCCGATCCTGCACGTCTGGAAGTTGCACTCGGGCACCGATCTGGCGACCTCGTGTGGCACACCGGTCAAGGCCGCCAAAGCCGGTCAGGTGACGCTCGCCGGCGGGTTCACCGGGTATGGCAACCGGGTGGTCGTTGACCACGGGTCCGGTCTGGTCACCACCTACAACCACCTGCGCTCGTATGCCGCGGTTGCCGGCTTGAAGGTCCAGCAGGGACAGATCATCGGTTACGTCGGGTCGACCGGCATGTCAACCGGATGTCATCTGCACTTCGAGGTCATGGTCGGCGGCGCGTTCGTCGACCCGGCGCCGTATCTCGACCTGGCGCCGGCACCCAAGGTGGTCATTCCGGCAGCCGTCCCCGCCCGCTCCGATGTCATCCTGGCGCCAGCACCGACGTTGACGACGACCCCGCCGGTGACCCCCACCCTCACCCCGACCGAGACTGCGGTGCCGACCGAGACCGTGGTGCCGACCGCCACCGCCAGCCCCACCGAGACGGCGACGACGAGTCCTACCGACGTGCCCACGTCCACGGTGGGGCCATCTCCCACCTCGGACCCGACCAGCACGGCGACCGATCCCCCGAGCCTGACGAGTGATCCGACCAGCCCGACATCCGAGCCCTCGGCACCGACCGCGACTCCCACCTCGGACCCGGTTCAGTCGTCGCCCACGGCTACGGATCCGGCGTCGCCCTGACGCTCCCTCGAGGGAGCTCGACGACGGCTTCGGCCGGGTGCTGGCTCAGGCCAGCCGGGCGGCGATCGCGTCGCCGATGGCCACGGTCGAACGCACCTGGTTCCCGCGCTCGACGAGGTCGGCGGCCACTGCCGCTTCGACCCGGGCAGCGGCGTCGGCCAGACCGACGTGGTCCAGCATCATCGCCACCGAGAGGATCGCCGCCGTGGGGTCGGCCTTCCCCTGGCCGGCGATGTCCGGCGCTGACCCGTGCACCGGCTCGAACATGCTCGGGGTGCTGCGGGTCGGGTTGATGTTGCCGCTGGCGGCCAGGCCGATCCCGCCGGCGATGGCCGCAGCGATGTGGTGATGATGTCGCCGAAGAGGTTGTCGGTGACGATGACGTCGAACCGACCCGGGTCGGTGGCGAGGAAGATCGTTGCGGCGTCGACGTGCTGGTAGGCCGTCTGCACCTCCGGGAACTCCTTCGCGACATCCTCGACGGTGCGCCGCCACAGGTGGCCGGCGAAGGTGAGGACGTTGTGCTTGTGCACGAGCGTGAGGTGCTTGCGGGGGCGGCCCTGCGCGCGGGCGAACGCGTCGCGAACGACCCGCTCGACGCCGAACCTGGTGTTGACGCTGACCTCGGTCGCCACCTCGTGCGGGGTGCCGGCGCGCAGGAGGCCACCGTTGCCGACATAGGGGCCCTCGGTGCCCTCGCGAACGACGACGAAGTCGATCCCGTCGGGGGCGACACGCGCGATGTCCAACGGGCTGGCGACCCCGGGGTAGAGCTTGGCCGGACGCAGGTTGACAAAGTGGTCGAGCGCGAACCGGATCGGCAGCAGCACGCCGCGCTCGAGGACACCGCTGGGCACGGTCGGGTCGCCGATCGCTCCGAGCAGGATCGCGTCGTGCGCGCGCAACTCGGCCAGGACCGAGTCCGGCAGCGTCTCACCGGTCGCGTGCCACCGGCGGGCGCCGAGGTCGTAGTCCGTCGTCGAGATGGACACCGCTCCCCCGGTCACCGCGGCCAGGACCTTGAGACCCTCACCCACGACCTCGGGGCCGATGCCGTCGCCACCGATGACGGCGAGGTTGAGAGAGGTGGGCTCAGGCGTTGTCACGCTGGTGTCGACCATGGTCCCAGCCTAGGAGCCGTCTTGCCGGCTGGGACCTACGTCTCAGATCTCGAACCGACCGCGGCACGGATCGGCCGCGGGCAAATCAGAGGTTGACGACGGCGAAGTGCACGGCCCCGATGCCCTCGGCGATCCGGGCGGCGACCTCGGCCGGCAACTCGGAGTCGACGCTAAGCACCATGAGGGCGGTGTCGCGCTTTTCTGAACGGGCCACCTGCATGCCGCCGACGTTAATCGCCGAGTCGCCGAGGATGCCGCCGACCTGGCCGATGATCCCTGGGCGGTCGGCATACGTGAAGGCGGCGAGGTGGTCGCTGAGCGGGACCTCGAGGTCGAAGCCGTTGATCCCGACGAGCTTCTCGATCATCCGCGGCCCGGTGAGCGTCCCCGCGACCGACACCTCGGTGCCGTCCTTGAGCGTGCCGCGCAAGGTCGTGACGTTGCGGAAGTCGCCGCTGGCCGAGTCGGTCGTCAGCGTGACGCCGACGCCGCGCGCCTCGGCGATCACCGGCGCGTTGACGTAGGACACCTGGTCCTCGACGACATCGGTGAACAGGCCCTTGAGCGCCGCGAGCTTCCAGATGCTCACGTCGTGCTCGGTGATCTCGCCGCACACGTCGAGGTCCAGGTGCAGCGGCACCGCACCGGCGACGGCCGTGAAGACCCGCCCGAGCTTCTCGACCAAAGCGATCCCGGGACGGACCTCCTCGACGATGACGCCACCGGAGACGTTGACCGCGTCGGGGACGATCTCGCCGCCGAGCGCGAGGCGCACCGACTTGGCGACGGCGATGCCGGCCTTCTCCTGGGCTTCCTCGGTGGAGGCACCGAGGTGCGGCGTGACGACGACCTGCTCGAACGCGAACAGCGGCGAGTCGGTGCAGGGCTCCTTGACGAAGACGTCGATCCCGGCGCCGGCGACCCGGCCCTCGCGGATGGCGTCAGCCAGGGCCACTTCGTCGACGATCCCGCCGCGGGCGGCGTTGACGATGTGGACCGTCGGCTTGACCTTGCTCAAAGCGTCGACGCCGATGAGGCCGAGCGTCTCCTTGGTCTTGGGCAGGTGCACCGTGATGAAGTCGGCCTGGGCGAGCAACTCGTCCAACTCGACCAGACGGGCCCCGAGCTGACCGGCCTTGGCGGGGGTTGTGTAGGGGTCGTAGGCCAGCACCTGCATGCCGAAGCCCTTGAGCCGCTCGGCCACGAGGGCGCCGATCCGACCCAACCCGACGATGCCCACGGTCTTGTCCAGCAGTTCGACGCCGCCGTACTTGCTGCGCTTCCACGCCCCGGCCTTAAGCGCCTGGTTGGCGGGGGCGATGTTGCGGGCCGAAGCGAGCAACAGGCCCACGGCGAGCTCGGCGGCGGAGGTGATGTTGGAGGTCGGTGCGTTCACGACCATCACGCCGGCCTGGGTGGCGGCGGGGACATCGACGTTGTCCAGACCGACCCCGGCCCGGGCGATGACCTTGAGCCGCTTGGCGGCGGAGATCGCCTCGGCATCCATCTTGGTCGCCGATCGGATGAGCACGGCGTCGACGTCGGCCAGGGCCGGCAGCAGCACGGCTCGGTCGGCACCGTCACACGAACGGATCTCGAAGTCAGGACCGAGGGCATCCAGGGTGGCGGGCGACAGTTCTTCGGCGATGAGGACCACGGGCTTGGTCACGGGGGTTTCCTTCGTGGGGCCCGGCGCACGGCGACGCCGGTGGGGTGGTGTTCCGAGGCACGGCGGCGTGCCCCCGAAAGTCTAGGACGACCCGCCTGGCGACTCGCGGGGTGCCCACCCACCGAACGTCGCGAGCGGGTCTCAGTGCGTGCGGCCTACTTCGCCCCGAGGTCCTCACGCAACTGGTACTTGAGAACCTTGCCCGTGGGATTGCGTGGCAACACCTCGACGAGATGCAGCCGTTGGGGCAGCTTGAAGCGGGCCAGGTGGGAGGCGGCATACTCGCGCAGGTCTTCCAACGTGACGCTCTGGCCGGGTTTGGCGGCGACGACAGCGGTGACCGCCTCGCCCCAACGGGCATCGGGCAGGCCAATGACGGCGACCTCGGCAACCGACGGGTGGCCGAACAACACGCTCTCGACCTCGGCGGGATAGACGTTCTCGCCGCCGCTGATGACCATGTCCTTGACCCGGTCGACGATGGAGATGATGCCGTCCTCGTCGAACTGTCCGACATCGCCGGTGTGGAACCACCCAGCCTCGTCGAAGGCGGCGGCCGTGGCCTCCGGCCGGTTCCAGTAACCCCGGGTGACGTTCGGGCCGCGCATGCACACCTCGCCGCGCACTCCCGGCTCGCTCACCGTGACCCCGCCCGAGCCCACGAGCTTGGTCTCGATGTAGAGCGGCGGCTGCCCGGCGGCACCGAGTTTGGACAGGGCGTACTCGGCGACGAGGAAGATCGCTGCAGGCGAGGTCTCGGTGAGGCCATACCCCTGCAGCACGCCGATCCCCCGATCGGCGAAGGTCCGCAGCAGCGGCTCCGGGGCGGGCGCCCCGCCGCAGACAGCCATCCGCACCGTCGACAGGTCGGCGGCATGGAAGCCCGGCAACTGGCTGATCGCGATGAACATCGCGGGCACCCCGAAGAGGGTGTTGACCCGGTAGCGGGCGATGTCCTCGAGGGTCCGTTGGGCGTCGAAAGACCGGTGCAGGATGACCTCTCCCCCGCGCATCCACGTGATGCCGATCATGAAGTTGAGCCCGGCGATGTGGAACAGCGGCGAGAAGGCCAGCGTCACGTCGTCGGCGTGGATGTCGATCCAACTCATGAGGGCGATGTCGCTCCACCAGAGGTTCTCGTGGCTGAGCATGACGCCCTTGGGGGTGCCGGTGGTCCCCGACGTGTACATGATGATCGACAACTCGTCCGGGCGAACCGGGTCGGGTGTCGGCAACGGGTGCGCCGCAGTCACCGCTTGCTCATAGGACTCCCACCCCTCCGGTATGCCGTCCGCCTCGGTCACGAGGTAACGCCGGACTCCCAGCTCGGCCCGGATCGCGTCGATGCCCGGCCGTTGGTCCGCCCCTGCGATGAGGGTGTGAACCCCGGCGTCCCCGACGATGAAGGCCAACTCGGGGCCGGCCAACCGGAAGTTGAGCGGCACATAGATCGCCCCGAGCCGCGAGCAGGCGAACCAGGTCTCCAGCGCGGCCGGCTGGTTGAAGCCGACGAACGAGACCCGGTCACCGTGCTTGACGCCGCCGGCCCTCAGGACCGCGGCGAGGCGTTCGATCCGGTCGGCCAACTCCGCGAACGTCCAGCTCGTGCCTTCGAAGATGAGCGCCCGGCGTTGGGGCGAACGAGCGGCGCGGGCGGCGAACCACGCACCGACGGTGATGTCAGGCATCGACATATGCAGCACTCCCTTGTGCATCGGTAATCAATCAACCCACCAGGGTGTTGTCCCCTGGATGTTGCGTGGCCAGGCGTTCCAGGAGATGGCGCAAGGTGCGTTGCTCGGCCGGTGAGAGGACCGCCAGCCACTGCCCGTCCAGGTCGTGCTGGGCCTGGAACTCCCGCTCGACCGTGCGCCGCCCGTCGTCGGTGAGGCGGACCTCCACCAGGCGCCGATCCCTTCCCTCGCCGCGCTCGCGGCATACCAAACCACCCGACTCGAGCGACGCCAAGACCGCGGACGTGGTCTGTCGACTCATCCCGAGCAGCCGGGCGAGGTCGCGCGCCCTCAGCCGGCCGTAGAGCCACACGAGGTAGAGCACGCTGAACGCGCGCAGGTGCCGCCCGCCCTGGTCGTGAGCGCGCCGCTCGAACAGTCCACGATGGCGACCACCCGCCCGCAACAGCGCCACGACGAGCGCCGTCGTCTCGGGGTCGGCGCCCTCGGCCCGGCGTTGAGTGAGGTCGGCGACCGTGTCGACGAAGTCACTCGCGGCCGGGCGCGGGCGATCGTGCGGCTCCCCGAGCATCTGCGGCCTCCGGTCAGGTCGCGTCGCCGACCGCAGCCGGCGCGACGGCGGCCAGTCGGGCCGATCCTGGCCCGGCCCGATGCGGCGTGCGCTTGCGGGCCGCCTTGGCCTCGGCAGGAGCAGCCTTCGCCGAGGAGTCACCGGCAGCCGCGACCGTCTCGGCCAACGCGTCGGTCATGTAGCCGATCAGCGGCCGCAGGTCGCCGACCTGTTCGGGGGCGCCCATGAAGCCGAAGCAGATCCGGTCGCTGTAGCTCTGCAGGGTGATGTTGATCCCGCCACCGACGGACAGGAACGACGCGGGCCAGTAGCCCTTGATCTTGACCCCGTCCATGTATGCCGCGGTGCTGGGTCCGCGGACGTTGGAAACGACGACGTTCCACGGGCCCTTGGACACCTTGTCGGGCATCTTGACCATGGCCCGCGTCATGACGTTGAACATCGCCGAGGGGATGAACCGGCTCGCCTCGCGGATCAACCCGACCGGCAGCGCGTCGAAGTTGCCCTTGGCGGCCTTGACCGCGGCGCCGGCAGCCCGCACCCGGGCCAGCGGGTCATCGAGGTGCGTGGGCAGCGGCGCGAAGATCATGTGGACGTAGTTGGCCCACTTCGTCGTCTCGGCGCCGGTGCGGATCGAGACGGGCACGCACACGATGAGCGGGTCGTCCGTGGGTATGCCGTTCTCCACGAGGTAGCGACGCAAGGCACCGGCACACACTCCGAGGACGACGTCGTTGATCGTGCCGCCGAGAGCCTTGCCGGTGTCGCGGAACTGCGCCAACGGCAGGTCGGCGAAGACGAAGGTGCGTTGGGCGGTCACCCGGTTGTTGAACGGCGTCGTGGGCGTACGCAGGGTGGGGATGTAGGGCTGGATCTCCGCGATCCCCCGCTTGCTCAGCGCCGAGTTGAACAGGGCCTGGGCCGGCTGGGCGAGGCCGCCCGGCAGGCTGACCCGGAACGGCAGGGCGAGCGGCGCCAAGGGTCCCTTCTCCTTGGTCTGGCCAGCGACCCAGGCGAGGAACTTGGCCTGGAAGGCGGCGAACTGCACCGGCTTGGCGACCACTCCGCCCAGCTCGCGGGCGAGCATCTCGCCCTTGCCGAAGCGCGGCTGCGGGCGCGTGCTCTCGGCCCATGCCTCCAACGGCGCAGCCGGCTCGTCGGACAGCGCATCCCACAGCGTCGGCATCGACCCTCCGTCGATGACCAAGTGGTGGATCCGCAGCAGGTGGGCGACGCTGCCGTCGGCCAGCCCGTCGATGACGGTGTAGTCCCACAGCGGGCGCCCTGTCGGCAGCGACGTGCTCATGATCCGCGAGACCTCGGCGGCCAGCTGGTCGTGGGTGCCCGGCGCTGGGAGCGAGATGGAGCGGATGTGCTCGAGCAGGTCGATCCGGTCGGGCTGGCCAAGGTAGTCGTGGTCGATGCCGATCGGCACCTTGACCACCTCTCGGTGCAGCGGCGGCAGGAAGGGCAACCGCTCGGCGAACCGTTGACGCATGAACGCCGCGTCGGCGGCCGGGCGGCCGTCGGCTGCCGGCTCGTGAAGCACCAGCCCGCCCAGGACACCATTGGTCGTTTCGGTGTCCAGCGAGGAGAACATCACATCGAGGGCGGTCAGTTGCTGCACGGAACCTCCGGACGTAGGGACGGGCATGACGGTCGCAGACAGTCGTTGGTAACCACAATGAGTCTACGCTTGGACTGTCAGTGATTTGACAGGTTACTGGGCGCGGGTGTGGCCAGGAATAGCGAAGCAAGGAAATTCCACAGTGCGGTACGCCAGGCTCCCCCCGCCCCCCAGCGTGACCGGGCTCAGTCGGCGGCGGGAGTCTCGGCCGGGCGGTCGATGCGGGTCAACACGCGTTCGAGCATGTCCTGCAACTGCGCCTGCTCGGCACTGTTGAGCACCGAGAACCAATCACTCTCGAGCGCGTTCTGGGCGCCGATCGCCTCGTCGACCGCGGCTCGACCCCGAGGCGTCAGCCGCACCGAGACCAGGCGGCGGTCGGTCTTGGAGGTCTGCCGACGCACGACCAATCGGGCCGCCTCGAGGGTCGAAAGCACCGTCGAGGTGGTCTGGCGACTCACCCCGGCGAAGCGGGCCAGGTCGCGTGCCTCGACCGGCTCGGTGAGCCAGATCATGTAGAGCACCCGGAAGCCGCTGTAGCTCCACCCCCGCTCACGGTGCACGAGCCGCTCGGATTGGTGCTGATGGGTGGCTGCGATCCTGGCCAAGGTGAGGCTCAGAGCGATGGCTCGCGGGTCGACATCGGGCCGTCGTTCCTGGGTCGTGCGCACCGCTCGGGCTCGGAACTCGGCGCCCGGCACGTCCGAAGCCGGGGTCTGGCTGCCCATCATGTGCCTCGTTCTGCATATAAGAATGCTTGTCAGCACCCTACCCGGCGGTAGCCAGCCACGCGCAGCGGTGGGTCAGTCCCTCCCACCGGAGTCCGCCACGTCCGGGAACGAGGCATAGGGAGGCGTCGACTCGAGCCGTCGGTTGGTCAGTCGGGTGGCGCCCACGACGAGGGCGATCAGGCCTATCGCGGCGCCGAGCCAGAGCCAGGGCGACTGGCTCACCCACGCCTCGAAGACCGCGAACCCGATCGTGGAGTAGATGCCGGCCCACATCAGGGCGCCGATGACGACGCCGACCTCGTAGCGCCACAACGGCATTCGCAGCACGCCGGCGGCGAAGTTGAGCGCTGTCTGGACTCCGACCGTGAGGAAGGACAGCGCCACGGCCGGGGCCCCGAACCGCGAAATTACCGTCTCGGCTCGCCGAATGGCCGGGCTGTGCAGCCGTCGCGCCGCGCGGGTGGTCTCCCCGCCCTTGCGGGCGCCGCGCCCCAGCCAGTAGGTCGCGTTGGCCCGAATCATGGCGCCGAGGAAGAACACCGCATAGACCAGCGGGAAGGGCAGGCCGTCGAACACCACGTCACCGAACGGGTATGCCGCGGCGCATCTCGCGCACGCGGCATACCTCGCTGGGAAAGATCATCGGGTCAGGCTAGCCCACCTGAGGCCCGTGATTGAAAGGTCACGGAAGGTGACTGAAGGGTCACCGAGCAGCGGAGCCCTCGGTGTAGTCGGAGTCCGTCTCCTTGATCCAGCTCATCAGCTTGCGCAGATCGCGGCCGGTCGCCTCGATCGGGTGCTGAGCACCCTTGGCGCGCAGCGCCTTGAACTCCGGAGCCCCAGCGTCCTGGTCGGCGATGAACCGACGGGCGAAGGCACCGCTCTGGATGTCGGTGAGCACCGCGCGCATGTTGTCCTTGACGCTCGGGTCGATGACCCGGGGCCCGGAGACGTAGTCGCCGTACTCGGCCGTGTCGGACACCGACCAACGCTGCTTGGCGATGCCGCCCTCGACCATGAGGTCGACGATGAGCTTGAGCTCGTGCAGGCACTCGAAGTAGGCGACCTCCGGCTGGTAGCCGGCCTCGACGAGGGTCTCGAACCCGTACATCACCAACTGCGACGCGCCACCGCACAGCACGGACTGCTCGCCGAACAGGTCGGTCTCGCACTCCTCGGTGAAGGTCGTCTTGATGCCGCCGGCGCGCAGGCCACCGATCGCCTTGGCATAGGACTTGGCGATGTCCCAGGCCCGACCGGAGGCATCCTGCTCGACGCAGACGAGGACCGGGACGCCACGGCCGTCGTTGAACTCGCGGCGCACGAGGTGGCCGGGGCCCTTGGGGGCGACCATGACGACGTCGGAGCCCGGCTCGGGCGTGATGTAACCGAACCGGATGTTGAAACCGTGTCCGAACAGCAGGCCCGCGCCCTCCTTGAGGTTGGGCTTGATCTCGTCGGAGTAGACGTGGCGCTGCACCTGGTCGGGGGTGAGGATGACGACGAGGTCGGCCTCCTTGGTCGCCTCGGCCACCGACTTGACCGGCAGCCCCTCCGCCTCGGCCTTGGCCCGGCTCTTGCTGCCCTCGGCGAGGCCGACGCGCACGTCGACCCCGGAGTCACGCAGGTTGAGCGCGTGGGCGTGGCCCTGGCTGCCGTAGCCGATGACGGCCACCTTCATCCCTTGGATGATGCTCAGGTCGGCGTCGTCGTCGTAGATCATGTCGGCCATCAGAGGGCCACTCCTTAGCTGGTTCGTGCGGTCGGTGGGTGGTGCAGTTGGGACTAGAGGGTATGCCGTGCGCTCACCCCGCGGGCCGCTCGGCCAGCGGGCGGTCACCTCGAGTGAGGCTGCGTCAGGCGCTACGCAGGGCTCGGTCGGTGATGGATCGGGGCCCGCGGCCGACCGCGACGACGCCCGACTGGACGAGTTCACGGATGCCGAAGGGCTCCAGGACACCGAGCAGCGCTTGGATCTTCTCGACCTTGCCGGTCGCCTCGATCGTCAGGCTGTCGGACGCCACGTCGACGACCTTGGCCCGGAAGAGCTCAGCGGTCTCGACGATGTGCGACCGGTTCGAGGCGTCGGCACGCACCTTGACCAGGACGATCTGGCGCTGGACCGACGACTGCGGCTCGAGCTCGACGACCTTGAGGACCTCGACGAGTTTGTTGAGCTGCTTGGTCACCTGCTCCAGCGGCAGCTCATCGACGTCGACGACGACGGTCATCCGGGACACGTCCGGGTGCTCGGTCGGGCCGACGGCCAGGCTGTCGATGTTGAACCCCCGACGGGAGAACAGGGCGGCGATCCGGGCGAGCACACCGGGCTTGTTCTCGACGAGGACGGACAAGGTGTTCTTAGGCATTTCGGCGTCTCTCTGTGCTGCTGCGGCTGGGGAGGCTGGTGGGGGCGGTCTGCGGACGGCTCAGGCTTCGCGCTCCCACAGGGGGGCTCCCCCGCGGGCGATGAGGATCTTGTCGTTGCTCACGCCGGCCGGCACCATTGGCCACACCATGGCGTCCCGGTGGACGACGAAGTCGATGACGACGGGTCGGTCGTTGATCTCCAAGGCCTTGATGATCGCCTCGTCGACCTCTTCGGGCCGCTCGACCCGCCAGCTCGCGCAGCCGTAGGCGTCGCCGAGTTTGACGAAGTCCGGGATGCGCTGCTGGTTGTGGCTCGTGTGCAGGTCGGTGTTGGAGTAGCGCTCGTTGTAGAAGAGCGTCTGCCACTGCCGGACCATGCCCAGGCTCGAGTTGTTGATGACCGCGACCTTGATGGGGATGTCGTTGATGACGCAGGTGGCCAACTCCTGGTTGGTCATCTGGAAGCACCCATCACCGTCGATGGCCCACACCGTGCGGTGCGGCTCGGCGACCTTGGCGCCCATGGCTGCCGGAACGGCGAAGCCCATGGTGCCCAGGCCCCCGGAGTTGATCCACGAATTCGGCCGGGAGTACTGCACGAACTGCGCTGCCCACATCTGGTGCTGACCCACACCCGCGACATAGGTCGCCTCGGGCCCGGACAGCGCACCGAGCCGCTCGATGACGTACTGCGGCGACAGACCGTCCGGGGTCGTGGTGTAGCCGACCGGGTAGGTCTCCTTCCACTCGGCCACCGTCGCCTGCCAGGCCTCGTACTCGGCGGCGCCGTGGGCGGCCTGCTCGGCGGTGATCGCCTCGATGAGATCGGTGATGACGTCCTTGCAGTCGCCCACGATCGGCACGTCGGCGGTGCGGTTCTTGGAGATCTCGGCCGGGTCGATGTCGGCGTGGATGACCTTGGCGTTCGGCGCGAAGGTGGACAACTGGCCGGTGACCCGGTCGTCGAACCGCGTGCCGAGGGCGATGATGAGGTCGGTCTTCTGCAGGGCGGTGACGGCGGCCACGGAGCCGTGCATACCCGGCATACCCAGGTGCAGAGGGTGGCTGTCGGGGACCGCGCCGCGGGCCATGAGCGTGGTGACGACCGGGATCTGGGTGAGGTCGACGAGGGTCCGCAGGACCTCCGAGGCGCGAGCCCGGATCACGCCGCCGCCGATGTAGAACAGCGGCTGACGGGCAGCGGCGATGTAGCGAGCCGCCTCACGGATCTGCTTGCCGTGCGGACGGGCGACCGGACGGTAGCCCGGCAGGTCGATGACCGGCGGCCAGCTGAACGTCGTTGACCCGGTGAGGGCGTCCTTGCTGATGTCGACGAGGACCGGACCCGGACGGCCCGTCCCGGCGATGTGGAAAGCCTCGGCGATCGCCCGAGGGATCTCGTCGGGGTTGGTCACGAGGTAGTTGTGCTTGGTGATCGGCATCGTGATGCCGCGGATGTCGGCCTCCTGGAAGGCATCCGTGCCGATGGCGGCGCTGTTCACCTGGCCGGTGATGGCGACCATCGGGACCGAGTCCATATAGGCGTCGGCGATCGGGGTGACCAGGTTGGTCGCTCCCGGGCCGGAGGTCGCCATGCACACGCCGATCCGGCCGGACGCCACGGCATACCCCTCGGCTGCGTGACCCGCGCCCTGCTCGTGCCGCACGAGGATGTGCCGGACCTTGGTGGAGTCCATCAGGGGGTCGTAGGCGGGCAGGATCGCGCCGCCGGGCAGCCCGAAGACGGTGTCGACGCCGATGGCCTCGAGCGACTTGACCAGCGACTGGGCACCCGTGCAGGGCTCCGGAACGGCCGGAACCGCAGGGGCCGCCGGGGCGCTCGGGCGCTGCCGGTTCTGGGCAGCGAGGTCGGCCGGGGACGCCTTCGTGGACGTCAGGCTGTCGGTCACGGTGTTCACCACTTCTTCGTTGCGTCGGACGTGCGAACTGATGCCGGTGGGGTTCTCGTCCCACGAAAAAGCCCTTCAGTCCACCGGCAGGACGGAAGGGCGCGCGCGTGACTACAGAGGCGTCACACGCGCCTGTTGAGTACGAGGACCTGGGTCACAAGACCACGGTCCTTTGCGGGGGTATGCCGTGTCAACCGCGGACGGGCCTCGTCTCACCATCCGAGCCACGGAGTTCACG
>Ga0116179_1001579_pt1 | contig 17000 bp, 16 predicted proteins | sample AD_UKC071_MetaG_FD_89751 | JGI IMG/M metagenome (GOLD analysis project Ga0116179, IMG submission 89751) | Active sludge microbial communities of municipal wastewater-treating anaerobic digesters from USA - AD_UKC071_MetaG | ecosystem: Engineered > Bioreactor > Anaerobic > Digestate | place: USA...
TTAAATCGATTCTTTGCGCAACTGAGTCGGCCCGGGATTCAACTGAGCTAACAAAAAAAGAAACCAAACTATTGGAGAGAGTTCCATAAAGTGGGAAAGGCCCACATTGACTTGACACAAACTGTAGAGCAGCTCCACTTGTAAAAAGTAGGTTTTGGATGGTATAATTAGGAACATATAACATGGAGAATTTTGTCAATGCGTGTAAAGGTCCATTATAGCTGCCAGGAATGTGGCCACCAGTCAACCCGCTGGTACGGGCGTTGCCCGGGCTGCGGGGCCTGGAACAGCCTTGTGGAGGAAATAAACCAGCCCGCCGGGACAGCTGCCCCTGCAGGCCCGGGAGGCCAGTCGCCGCTGCCTGTCACCGAAGTGCCGGCCGTGGCCGAGGACCGCATTCCCACGGAGCTGGCTGAACTGGACCGGGTTCTGGGCGGGGGTATCGTCCCGGGCTCCCTGATCCTGGTGGGGGGAGATCCGGGTATAGGCAAGTCGACCCTGATGCTGCAGGCTGCCTACCAGCTTAGCAGCAGGATGCAGGTGCTCTATGTTTCCGGGGAAGAATCGGCCCGCCAGGTGCGGCTCCGGGCCGACCGGCTGGGGACGCTCTCGCCCGGGCTGCTGCTGTACTGCGAAACCGATCTGGATGTGGTGGAAGGACAGCTGCGGCGCCTGGCTCCCCCGGTGGCAATTATTGATTCTATTCAAACGATGTTTAAAGCCGGCATTCCCTCCGCCCCCGGCAGCGTGGGGCAGGTGCGGGAGTGTGCGGCCCAGTTGATGCGCCTGGCCAAGACCACGGGCATGTCCATTTTCCTGGTGGGACACGTCACAAAAGAAGGTATGCTGGCCGGACCCCGGGTCCTGGAGCACATGGTGGACACGGTGCTTTACATGGAGGGGGACCGGCGCCAGTTTTTCCGGGTCCTGCGGAGTATGAAAAACCGCTTTGGCTCCACCCATGAAATCGGTGTTTTTGAAATGAGCGGGGGAGGCCTGGTGGAAGTGGCCAACCCTTCGGCCCTGTTTTTAATCCAGCGTTCCCGGCCGGATGTGCCCGGTTCAGCCGTAGTGGCGGCCCTGGAAGGGTCCCGGCCCCTGCTGGTGGAAATCCAGGCCCTGGTCTCACCCACCGGCTATGGTGTTCCCCGCCGGATGACCGCCGGCGTAGACTATAACCGGGTTGCCCTGATTGCCGCAGTCCTGGAAAAGAGGATGGGCCTGAATCTAGGCAGCCAGGACCTCTACGTAAATGCCGTTGGCGGCGTTAAGCTGGATGAACCGGCCCTGGACCTGGCCATAGCCTGTGTCCTGGTCTCCAGTTTTCGAGACGTGCCGGTTGATCCGGCCCTTGTCTGTGCTGGGGAAATCGGCCTCACCGGCGAGCTGCGGCCGGTGACGGGAGTGCAAAAGAGGATCAAAGAGGCTTTCAAAATGGGCTTCAGCCGTTTTCTAACGGCTTCCCGGAGTGCCCTTCCGGATTTGGAAGAAAACCCGGGGATTCTTATGGCGGATACGCTGGCCGGGGCCCTGGAACTGGCTTTGAAGGTATGAGGTGTGGCAATTGAGAGGGGAACAAGAGGACAAAACATTGTTACAAGTCCTGCGTACGGTTGCGCCGGGTACCCAGCTGAGGGAAGGGCTGGAGAATATCCTGAGGGCCAAAAACGGCGGGCTCATTATTATCGGGGACACGCCTGAAGTGATGCAGATTGCCGAGGGCGGTTTTGTGATTAACGCAGACTTTAATCCGGCCAGCCTGTACGAGCTGGCTAAAATGGACGGGGCGATTATTCTCAGCAAGGACACCAAAAAAATCCTGGCTGCCAATGTCCAGCTGGTCCCCAGCCAGAACATCCCTTCCAGCGAGACCGGTATTCGCCACCGGACTGCCGAACGGGTGGCCAAGCAAACAGGCAACCTGGCTATAGCCATTTCCCAGAGACGCGGTGTAATTACCATTTATAAGGGCAACCTGAAGTATGTGCTGAAGGACCTGGGTGTGATACTGACAAAGGCCAACCAGGCCATCCAGACCCTGGAGAAATACCGCGCGGTCCTGGACAAGGTGCTTGTAATTTTAAGCATCCTGGAATTCGAGGATGCAGCCACCCTTTACGACGTAACCAAAGTCATCCAGCGGGTGGAAATGGTCTTGAGGGTTGTCAAGGAGATCGAGCGCTATACCAGCGAGCTGGGCGTGGAGGGCCGGTTAATCACCATGCAGATGGAGGAACTCCTGGCCAATGTTGAACAGGAAGGCCTGCTGGTGATCCAGGACTACGCCACCACCATTGGGGACGGGGAAAAAACGCCGGCTTCCATCCTCGAGGTAATTGGAAGCTGGCCCGCCGAGGATTTTCTGGACCTGTCCCTGATTGCCCGGGCTCTGGGCTATCCCGGTAGCGCCAGCATCCTGGACCAGCATGTCCAGCCCCGGGGTTACCGCATCCTGGGAAAGATACCCCGCTTGCCCCTCCCTGTAATTGACAACCTGGTCAGTACCTTTGGTTCCCTTAACAGGATCATGTACGCATCTATTGAAGAACTGGACGAAGTCGAAGGTATCGGCGAGGCGCGGGCCCGTTCCATCAAGTACGGCTTGAACCGCTACCGGGAACAATTGTTGCAGGAAAGGCACGACTAAAACCCCCCTAAAATATTATTGACACTGGCTTGACGCTATGCTAAAATTATAGTTTATTTGACAGGACTGCTCCTTTGTGCTATAATTTATTCGTGGTAAATATTCTAAGGAGGGTACGGCATTGTTTAAAATAGGAGATAAAGTGGTGTACCCGATGCACGGAGCAGGCGTTATCGAAGCAATTGAAGAGAAGGAAGTCCTGGGAGAAAAGAGGAAGTACTATATTTTGCGGCTTCCCGTAGGCGACATGAAAGTCATGATTCCCATCAATAACGGTGAAGGGGTCGGCTTAAGAGAGGTAATCGACTCTGAAGGCGTAAAGAAAGTATTCTGCATCCTGCGTCAGCAGTCTTCGGCCATGTCTCCCAACTGGAACCGCAGGTATCGTGCCAATCTGGAAAAAATCAAAAGCGGTAATGTCTACGAGGTTGCAGAAGTGGTACGCAATTTAATGAAGCGGGACCGGGAAAAGGGTCTTTCCTCGGGCGAAAGAAAGATGCTGGAGAATGCCAGGCAAATCCTGATCAGTGAACTGGTTCTGGCCACTGAACTGGAAGAGGAAAAGGCACAATCCCTTGTGGATGCGGCCTTCGCTTAGAAGCGTCAGGAAAACCTGACGTTTTTATTTTTACCACCTTCCAAAAACCGCTATATTTTGCTTGAAGGGGTTTTCCCAAAACAAATATAATAGAGTTATATTATTTTGTCTTGTAAAAAATATATATACAAAAGAACAAAAACAGGAAAGGAGGTGAGGATATGGTTAGAAAAGTAGTGTATATTGTATTGCTTATTGCAATTACCGCTCTTGGAGCGACCCTGGGTTTTTACCTGGTTAATAGTGATTTGATTGCCTTTGTGACGAACCTGCCCTACCAGTTTAAACTAGGCCTTATCGGCCTATCCACGCTGATCGGTTTGATAGCAGGGATTTTACTGGCTTCTCCGATCATGACGGGAGCTGTGCGCCTCACTGTTTTTTTAGAGCAGCACCTCCAAAAAACACCGACTCAGGACCTGGTAATGGGTTCTGTAGGATTAATTATTGGACTCATAATTGCTAATTTAATAGGTTCTCTTCTTTCTTTTCTAGGATTAATAGGGAAAATTTTATGGGTATTATTGACTTTGCTCCTGGCCTACCTCGGCTTGAGCATCGGGATTAAAAAGAGAGAGGAATTGATGGCCCTCTTTGCCAATTTCCCCAAATTCGGCAAGGAGCGGGCGGCAAAGCCCGACGGGCGCAACCCCCATTATAAAATCCTGGATACCAGTGTTATTATCGACGGCCGGATAGCCGACCTGTGCGAGAGCGGTTTCATCGAAGGGGTTTTACTCATTCCCGCTTTCGTCCTGGAGGAATTGCGCCATATCGCCGATTCACCCGACCTGTTAAAAAGAAACCGCGGCCGGCGCGGGCTGGATATCCTGAACCAGATGCGTAAAAACACAGAAATCAAAGTTCAAATCTATGACAACAACCGCGGGCTGGAAGACATTGCGGAAGTTGACACCAAGCTGGTCAAGCTTGCTCAGAAACTAGGCGGGAAAATTATCACCAACGACTACAACTTGAACAAGGTGGCCGAATTGCACGGCGTCAAGGTCTTGAATATCAATGAACTGGCCAACGCTGTTAAACCAGTGGTCCTGCCCGGTGAGGAAATGGTGGTCCATCTGGTTAAGGACGGCAAAGAAGTCGGCCAGGGGGTGGCCTACCTGGACGACGGCACCATGGTTGTGGTGGATAACGGGAAGCGCTACATGAACCAGACCATCCCTGTCCTGGTAACAAGCGTCCTGCAGACCGCCGCCGGGCGGATGATCTTTGCCAAGCCCAAGTATGACCGGCGTGGTGAGGCTGGACAGGCCTACCTGGGCGAGGTGAATATTATTGGTTAAAGCTGCGGCCGTGGTCCCGGCAGCCGGTAGCGGCAGCAGGATGGGAGCGCAGGTACCCAAACAATATCTTCCTTTGGCCGGCATCCCGCTCCTGGGGCACGCCCTGAGGGTGCTGGACACAAGTCCGGTAATTCAGAGCATCGTGCTTGTGGTCGCTGCGGGAGAAGAAGAATTCTGCCGGAAGAATGTTGTTGAAGAACTGGGAATAAGAAAAATAAAAGCAATTGTGACGGGGGGAAGAGAACGCCAGGATTCCGTGTACAGCGGCATCCTGGCGCTTTCGCCGGAAACGGAACTGGTGGTGATCCACGACGGGGCGCGTCCCCTGCTGGACCCCACGGAGCTTCTGGCGGTGGTTGAAACAGCCGCCCGCTATGGCGCTGCGACCCTGGCGGCGCCGGTTAAGGACACGGTCAAAATGGCCGGCAGGGAGGGCCTGGTAGCTGAAACTTTACCCCGGGAGCGCCTCTGGCTGACCCAGACTCCCCAGGCTTTTCAACGCGACCTGATCCTCCGGGCCCACCTGGCGGCACGGGAAGCAGATTACCTGGGCACCGATGACGCCGGGCTGGTGGAGAGGCTGGGGCATCCGGTCAAAATTGTGCCGGGTTCCTACCGCAACATCAAGGTTACCACCCCCGAGGACCTGATCATCGCCTCGGCCCTCCTCGATCACCCGCTGCCCGGTAACAAATAGGAGGACAAAGATGAGGGCGAATTAAGCCGGCCCAAAGGGCGAAAGCATAAACAGGATGGGACGGGCAGGGAAAGGAAATGACCAGTTACATTTTCCTGCCCGTTTATACATTAAGGGTGGAAAAGCTACTTGCTGGAATTTGCCCCGGCAAATTCCTTCCTGCATTCTGACCTCCGACTTCTGACCTCTGAAAAGTGATGGCTGTGGCTTACCTGGTGGAAATGGCTCCAGGTACTGGTGCGGGGGACACCCACAGCCAGAGTAAAAATGACTGAAAAAACGTCCTCTAAATGAGCATTATACGACATAAAACTAGCAGCTGAAGATAAAATGGAGCTGCCCGGGGCGGTTTACCTGAACCCTTGCAGGCTAAGGGCTGGGAACAGGTTTAAGACAAAAACAAATTGGGCTGGAGTTGGTTAATTTGCGAGTGGGGTTCGGCTATGATGTACACAGGCTGGTTGAGGGAAGGGCCCTTGTCCTGGGTGGGGTAAACATTCCATACCAAAAGGGTCTTTTAGGGCATTCCGACGCTGATGTGCTGACCCATGCCATAATGGACTCGCTCCTAGGCGCAGCTGGAGCAGGGGATATCGGCCGTCACTTTCCGGACAGCGATCCCCGTTATAAAGGGATCAGCAGCCTTGTCCTGCTCTCCCGGGTGGGAGAAATCCTGGCTCAAAGGGGCTTTGTGGTAGGCAACATCGATGCCGTTGTGGTAGCCCAGGCGCCAAAGCTGGCGCCCTTCATCGCAGAAATGGAAAGCAGGCTGGCGGCAGCCCTGCGCGTCGACCCTGCCCGGGTCAACGTAAAGGCCACCACCACCGAAGGGCTGGGTTTTACGGGAGGGGGCGAGGGAATTGCTGCTTACGCCACTTCCCTGCTTCTGGCGGAGGCTCCGGGAGAAACAGCCATAGCGGGGCAAAATTGTTTGCCCGGCGATCGGTGAAATGTTATAATAAGCTACATAAATAGCGGAAATCCACGGTATTTCTGCCGTTCCCTGACGGGTGCGGCGCCGCGGGTGCCCGCTTTTCCCGGATAGGCTCCGGAGAGCAGGAATTTAAGGAGGAACTATACTTGCAGCCGGTCAGAGTAAGATTTGCACCAAGCCCGACAGGCCCCTTTCATATCGGCGGGGCCCGCTCGGCATTGTTCAACTGGCTTTTTGCCCGGCGTTACGGGGGTGTTTTCATCTTAAGGATAGAAGACACCGATCTGGAGCGCTCGTCACGGGAGTCGGAGGAAAACATCCTTGCTGCCCTGCGCTGGCTCGGGCTGGACTGGGACGAGGGTGTGGAGGTGGGAGGACCCAACGGGCCCTACCGCCAGACAGAAAGGCTGGAGCTTTACCAGCGCTACGCCGAACAGCTACTCAGTCAAAAGGACGCCTACCGCTGCTATTGCACCGAAGAGGAGCTGGCCGCGGAAAGGGAGGCGCTTCTGGCCGAGGGTGCCCTCTCCGGTTACTCCGGGCGGTGCCGCAACCTGTCCCCGGAAGACTGTGCCCGCCTGGAAGCCGAAGGGAGGAAACCGGCAATCCGCTTCCGTGTGCCGGATAATCAAGGTACCATTGTGGTCAGGGACCTCGTCCGGGGGGAGGTAAGCTTTGACTGCAGCGATATCGGCGATTTCATTATTCTTAAGTCCGACGGCATTCCAACCTATAATTTCGCGGTGGTTGTGGACGACCATTGCATGTCCGTCAGTCACGTGATCCGGGCGGAGGAGCACCTCCCCAACACCCCGCGCCAGATTTTGCTGTACAATGCCCTGGGCTGGGAAACACCCCAGTTTGCCCACGTGTCCCTGATCCTGGGTAAAGACCGCAGCAAGATGAGCAAGCGCCACGGCGCCACGGCTATCGAACAGTACCAGGAAAAGGGCTACCTGCCCGAGGCGATGGTCAACTTCCTGGCCCTTCTGGGCTGGTCGGCGGGAGGGGAGGAAGAAATATTTTCCCTCGAGGAACTGACCCGGCAGTTTTCCCTGGAAAGGGTGTCCAAAAGTCCCGCCGTATTCGATCTGGACAAGCTGAACTGGTTGAACGGGCACTATATCCGCCAGTCTCCCATAGAATATATTACGGACCTGTCCATACCCTTTTTGGAAAAAGCCGGTTACCTTAAAACACCTCTGACGCCGGAACGCTATGAGTGGCTGAAGGAAGTAATTGCCCTGGTCCGCAAGTACCTGGTCTGCCTGGATGACCTTAAAGACCACGTGGGCATTTACTTTAACGAAGAGGTTGAGGTCCTGGAGGAAGAAGCCAGGGAAGCCCTGACAGCTCCCCATGTGCCGGCGCTTTTTGAGGCCCTGGCGAGGCTGGTCCTGGACTGTCCCGCCCTCTCGGCGGAGGCGGCAAAGGGGCTGTTGAAGGCAGCCGGCAAGGAAGCAGGCGTCAAAGGTAAACAAATATTTATACCTGTACGTGCAGCCCTTACCGGAAGCATTGAGGGTCCCGACCTGGACAGGATTATGGCCATTCTGGGGAAGGAAAGGGTGGCCCGCCGTTTGGCCGCCGCCCTGGACCGTGGCTTGTAGAGCTTTAACAGGCACGCCGGCCCGGGGCTCGTGCCCTGGGCTTTATCAGGCAGGTTTACCTGGGTCTTCGGCCTGGAGACCCGGCCTTTGATCTGGAACCCTGGACCTAAAGCCAACCGGCCGGAAGACCATTTTCCCTGCCCCCTGCCCGGCCGGGCGGGCAGGTCCCGCGGGCAAGTTTGACAACGGGAGGAGTCGGCTGAAAAGCATGGAGATATACAATACCCTGACCCGGCGGAAGGAGACTTTCCAACCGCGCGAACCAGGCAAAGTGTACATGTATGTTTGCGGTCCCACCACCTACAACTACATCCACCTGGGCAATGCCCGGCCGCTGGTCTTCTTTGACACCGTCCGGCGCTACCTGCTTTACAAGGGCTACGACGTCCTCTATGTCCAGAACTTTACGGACGTGGACGATAAAATAATCAACCGGGCCCGGGAAGAAGGGGAAGATCCTTTGAGCCTGGCCCGTAAATATATTAACGAGTATTTTAAAGACGCCGATGCCCTTAACGTGAGGCGCGCGGACAGGCACCCCAGGGTCTCCGACCATATGCCCGATATTGTCCGGGTTGTGGAAGAGCTGGTGCAAAAGGGCTTCGCCTATGAGGTGGACGGGGACGTTTACTTTGAAGTGCGCAAGTTTCCCGGTTACGGCAAGCTTTCCGGGCGCAGCCTGGAAGACATGCAGGCGGGGGCGCGGGTGGAGGTGGATAGCCGCAAGCGCGACCCCATGGACTTCGCCCTCTGGAAGGCCGCGAAACCGGGAGAACCCTCCTGGGACAGCCCCTGGGGCCCCGGCCGGCCGGGCTGGCACATCGAATGCTCGGTCATGTCCCTCAAGTACCTGGGACCTGGTTTCGATATCCACGGCGGCGGGTACGACCTGGTCTTCCCCCACCACGAGAATGAAATCGCCCAGAGCGAGGCGGCCACCGGCAAGCCCTTCGTCCGCTACTGGATGCACAACGGCTTTATCACCGTGAATGAAGAGAAAATGTCCAAGTCCCTGGGCAACTTCTTTCTGGTGCGGGATATCCTTTCCAGGTTTTCACCGGAAGTGGTGCGCTTTTTCCTTTTGTCCACCCACTACCGCAGCCCCCTGGACTTCGATGATGAAAAGCTGGCTGCCGCAGGGCGGGGCCTGGAAAGGATCAGGACCAGCATCCGGCTCCTAAGGGAGGCCCTGGCCAGGGCTGAGGAAGGGGAAGGTGACCCCCAAGGGGAAGCAAGCCCGGGTTTGGCGGAAGCCTCCGGCAAAGGGGCCCAGGCGGCCGCTGCGCTGATAGATGCCCTTGTTGAAATGAAGGCTTCCTTTGAGGCTGCCATGGACGATGACTTCAACACGGCCCTGGCTATTAGCGTTATTTTCGACCTGGCCCGGGAGGTCAACAGTTTTATCCGGCAACTGTGCCCAAAGGTTTCCCCGCCCGAAAAGGAAGCCCTGCAAAAGGCCCTGGATCTATTCAACTCCTTTAACGAGGTCACCGGTATATTTAAAGTTGACGCCGGGGGCAAGATCCTCCTGGAAGATGCCGCAAAGGAAGAATCAGGCCTGGCCGAGGGCTTGCTCAACCTGATTATAGAGGTCCGGCAGGAAGCCCGCAAAAGGAAAGACTGGGCCACCGCCGACAGGATCCGGGACGGCCTCAAAGAACTGGGCATAATTCTGGAGGATACCCCCGGGGGAGTGCGCTGGAAAATACAGGATAAACGATAATAAACAGAGTCCGGCGAAAGATAAAAGATAAATAACTATAAATAATAAAGGTAAATAGATCAGTGGGAAAATATGGGATCCGCGAGAACAACGGGGAATTTATAGCCATGCTTGGAAACAAAGCAGAAGAGGCTGGTGCCAAGCTGGTGGTCAAGGTGAACCCCTCCGGTACTTCGCTGGAATGCAGCAGGTGCGGAATGACCGTGCCCAAGAAATTATCGGAACGGGTACATTGCTGCCCTCACTGCGGCCTCGTCCTTGACCGGGACGTAAACGCCACCCGGAACATCCTGAAGAAAGTACTGGCTCTGGAAGTGGCATGAAACTTCCCTACCGTGGGGACCACGGAAAGTTACGTCTGTGGAGCTAACCCGTTGGGGTTACTATGAAACAGAAAGCCCTACCGAAGCCCCCTTCTAACCCGGTGGGGCTAGGGAGGGGTAGTTCACTTGGGACTGATCTTTGGGGTTTTCCATAGAAAAGACGGGAGAATGGTTGCCATGACTGGGGACAACAAGATTGAGCGGCCCGGCGAGCTGCCGGCGCTGGTCCTGGCCTACGTTGGGGATGCCGTTTACGAACTGCTGATCCGGGAACACCTTGTGAGCACCGGGCTGGTCCGCGTAGACCGGTTGCACAGCGAAGCCATCAAGTACGTCCACGCTGCAGCCCAGGCCAGAACACTCCGGGCACTGGAGGGGACCCTCAGTGAGGAAGAGATGGCGGTGGTCCGCCGCGGCCGCAACGCAAAATCTCCCCACACCCCCCGCAGTTCCGGGGTCATCGAGTACCGGCACAGCACGGCCCTGGAAAGCCTGGTGGGCTACCTTTACCTTAAAGGAGACACCGACCGCCTGAACCACATTCTGGCCACGGCCCTGGAAGCAGCAGGAGAACAGCAGCAGTAAAAAAGCAGCGCAGAGTAGCTCAGGGTATAAGATAGATCACTAATTTGAGTTACCCTGAAAAAGACTTTTTTCGTCCTCTGCGAGCGCTCTGCGCCAGCGGTATGGATGTCTAAACAGAAATACAACCGGGATAACCAGAAACAACTGGAGGTAGCCGGGGCAAAAACAACCAGGGTAGCGTGGACAACCAGGCCCCGGTAGCAGCCCTGCTTAAAGGACTAAGAACAGGACTGGAAGACTTTTCAATATACCCTGGCGGCATGCTGCACAGGGAACTAAAGCACTTGCCAGTTCATTAACTTAACAACATAATGACTTAACTACCCGGTACGGGGGGTGTTTTTTGTGGGTGCTAAAAAAATGAGCGTTACGCTCCTTAGATATACTCCCGATCCCCAGGAGATCGTGGCCATGGGGGCCAAGCTATGTTATTCCGGGGCGGATATCGAATCGCTTAAATATGGCATCGAGTCCCGGGACCAGGCTCCTTTTCTGGAGAGGTTGCTGGATTTAGGACACCTCTCCCCCATTGAGCACGCCAGCTTTACCTTCGGGATAGAAGGGGTTTCCCGCAGCCTGCTGGCCCAGATCACACGTCACCGCATCGCCAGTTTCAGCGTCAAGTCCCAGCGCTACGTGCCGGCGAGACCGGCGGCCCGCACAGCCGGTAAAGCAAACCCGGCTGCCCCGGAGGGTAGAGAAGACACTGCCGGAGAAGAGGTTTTCGGCTATATCATTCCCCCCCGCATCGAAGCCCTCGGCCCCGAAGCCGTAAGGTTGTTTGAAAGCCAGATGAGGCAGATTCAAACCTGGTATGACGAGTGGGTTGAAAGGCTGGGCAAGAACGGCGAAAGTTCCTATGAGGACGCCAGGTTTGTCCTTCCCAATGCCGCGGAGACCAAGATGCTGGTTACCATGAACGCCCGGGAACTGCTTCACTTTTTCACCCTACGCTGCTGCAACAGGGCCCAGTGGGAGATCCGGGCCCTGGCCAGGGAAATGTTGAGGCTGGTCAAACCGGTTGCTCCGGTCATTTTCAGCAAGGCAGGTCCCGCCTGCCTAAAGGGCCCCTGCCCGGAAGGCGAGATGAGCTGCGGCAAAAGCGAGGAGGTCAGAAGGGATTATTTAAACCTGTAGCCTGAAGGCCTCAAATCTTTAGGGGTCAGCTTAAAAAAATCAACCCCCAAGGCAGGAAACCAGGAACTTTTGTTAAAGCCCTTAACAGGGCTTTTGTCATTATTGTTCGAAGTTTAACCGCCCGGTACAAGCACCTGTATCTTGCAGGTATTGGAGTTATTGCGGGTAATACAGGTATTGTCGTGTTTCTGTCTGTTGTTAACTGCCATTTGTCATCCTTACCTATTTGCATCTATACGTACTGCATCTATACATACACATTTACACCTTTGCACATATATACACTTTACCTTCCTGCCACCCGCAGGTAAAGGTCTTGAAACAGAGATTTAAGTGAGTACTTTGGAAAAGATAATCTAGAAAAACTATTTATATTTAAAAAGGATATTTAAATAATAGAATTTGCAGGATAATCTTAAACCATCGATAATGAGGTAACAGGGGGGATTCTTTCTGGAAGACGTCATTGCCGGGCGCAACCCGGTGAAGGAGGCCCTGCGTGCGGGCCGCCCCATTAACAAGATCCTGATTGCTGAGGGCAGTGACTCCGGCCCCTTGCGGGAAATATTCAGCATGGCCCGGAATGCAGGCATCCCTGTCCAAAGGGTGGACCGGCAGCGCCTCAACAAGTATGTTCCGGAAACCGCCCACCAGGGGGTGGTGGCCCTGGCTGCCGCCCGGGAGTATGTAGAAGTTGAGGATATCCTACAGGCTGTGCCGCCGGGGGAAGATCCCCTGTTAATGCTCCTGGATGAAATCCACGATCCCCACAACCTGGGGGCCATTCTCAGGACCGCCGAGGCCGCAGGCATTCACGGGGTGATTATTCCCCGGCGCCGTTCGGTCCCCCTAACCCAGGCTGTAGCCAAATCTTCTGCAGGAGCTGTGGAGTACGTACCCGTGGCCAGGGTGACTAACCTGCCTGCGACCATGGAAGACTTGAAGAAAAGGGGACTCTGGATCGCAGGGGCTGACGCCGGCGGGAAGGAGTTGTACTGGGATGCCCCTCTGGACGGGCCGCTGGCGCTGGTCGTTGGGGGTGAGGGTAAGGGACTGGGCAGGCTGGTAAAGGAACGGTGCGACATCCTGGTGCGCTTTCCCATGCACGGCCGGGTCAACTCCCTTAACGCCTCAGTTGCGGCCGCCCTGTTTGCCTATGAGGTATTGAGACAAAGAAGAAAGGCTCTTAAATGAAGGAAACGCTCATTGTTGACGGATACAACATAATCTACGCCTGGCCGGAATTGGAGAGGCTCAAAGAATCCTCACTGGACCACGCCAGATCCAGGCTGATTTCAATCCTGGCCGATTATGCCGCCCTTACCGGTCAAAGGGTAATCCTGGTATTTGACGCCCACCACTTTAAAAACACCGCCGAAAGGAGCGAAATTATCGATGGTGTTGAGGTCATTTACACCCAGGTGGGGGAAAGCGCCGATGCCCTTATCGAGCGCCTGGTAGGCAGCTTCCATGGCCAGGGCAAAGTTTACGTGGCAACTTCCGACCAGGCCGAGCAGGCCATTATTTTCGGCCGGGGTGCGTACAGGCTGACCCCGAGAGAACTAAAGGAACAGGTCAAATTGGCCAAGAAGGAGAGCGAGCGGTTTTACAGGCAGAGCCGCCCGACGGACGGTTACCTGGAAAACAGGCTTGTTTCCAACATCCGCTCCAGGCTGGAAAAATGGCGCCGTCAAAAGTAGCGCTTGCAAACCGGGCTGTCCCCATTTTTGCCTTGACGAGCTTTTACCCCTTCGTTATAATAAGTATGACCCTTGACAGAAAAACGCCTTGACACAAACTGCACCTTGCCCTGTGGAAAGAAAAGCAACCTTCCGGGTAAAGCCGGACTTTATTGCTGGAAAGGGAGAGGCTTTTTGTTTTTTCATGGGAATTGAGCAAAGCGGGGGGATAATGTGGTGTTTCAAGCCCAGAGGGAAGTTCCTGACGGTTACCAGGCGCTGGTTGACGAGGATGTAGTTGAGTTTGCCCGTGAGGGCGACGATGCCGCATTGGAGTACCTTATAAACAAATATAAGAATTTTGTCCGGGCTAAGGCCCGCTCCTATTTTTTAATCGGCGCCGACCGTGAGGACATCATCCAGGAAGGCATGATTGGGCTATACAAGGCTATCCGGGATTTCCGCCTGGACAAGCTGTCATCGTTCCGTGCTTTTGCCGAACTGTGCATTACCAGGCAGATCATCACAGCCATCAAAACCGCCACCCGGCAAAAACACATCCCGTTGAATTCATATGTTTCTCTGAACAAACCCATTTATGATGAGGATTCGGATCGCACCCTGCTGGATGTCCTTTCCGGCTCGAAGATTACGGACCCCGAGGAGTTGATTATCTCCAGGGAGGAATTCGACGATATCGAGGAGAAGATGGGCGAAATCTTGAGTTCACTGGAATGGAAGGTCCTCATGTCTTACCTGGAGGGCAAGTCCTACCAGGAAATCGCCGAAGACCTGCACCGCCACGTCAAGTCCATCGACAACGCCCTGCAGCGTGTTAAGCGCAAACTGGAGCGCTACCTGGAGAAAAGAGAAGCTTAATTTAATCAGTTAACCTGTTGGTATAGGTCTATGGAAGGCCTTTTTTATCTTAAGGTACAGTACCGGTACAGTTTACATTGAGTAATTCAGCATTCAATAAGTCCAACAACTTTGGTACCCGGTACTGCACTTATTCAGTCATCATTGCTGTATTTTCCAGATTAAAAACGGTTGACAGCGTTTCACTGATCGCTTATAATAATAAACGTGTCAGTGCCGGCGTAGCTCAATTGGCAGAGCAGCTGACTTGTAATCAGCAGGTTGCGGGTTCGAGTCCCATCGCCGGCTCCAGTTGAGAAGTAAGCAATGCGAAGTTAGAAGTGAGCTTAAATTAGGGGCTTTAAGCCTGTAAAGGCACAACACTTCTAGCGTCACACATCCCATATGGAGGGGTTCCCGAGTGGTCAAAGGGAGCAGACTGTAAATCTGCCGGCGAAGCCTTCGCTGGTTCGAATCCAGCCCCCTCCACCATAGCTATTAAAAAGATGAGCGGTCCCTTTGACCGCGAGAATCTTTTGTGATATAATATAAATGTTAACATAATATAATGTTAACGTCGCGGGGTAGAGCAGCTGGTAGCTCGTCGGGCTCATAACCCGAAGGTCGTGGGTTCAAATCCCTCCCCCGCAACCAGGAAAATCAGGCACCTCAGGAGATGAGGTGCTATTTGTATTTGTTTGTGTCCGGCCTTTTCCGTTTCAATAACCTTTCGGCCGGGCAACCTTAATCTTTGGTTAAATAACCAGCTTACAAAGGGATCAAGGCCTGTTTGTTGAATACATGTTGATCGGTAGTTGAGTAATTGTGGAACACTTGCCCTGAATAGACATTTTCAACCTCTGCAGGCGCCGCGCCAGCGGCATGGATGAATCCGGCAACCTGGTGGTTTAATTATGAACTTGCTCCTGCTTCCTGCGCGGAACATTGCCCTGACCATCCCCGTGGTCCTGGTGACGGGATTTATAACGGGGCTTTATGTCGATACAAGTCCGCTCAAAAACTACATATTACCGGTTACAATGGTTATGATCTACCCGATGATGATAGGTTTTAGACTGGGAGAAATCATCAACCTTGCCCACAAGAAGCTGATCCTGGTCTCTCTGGGGATAAACTTTTTCATCGTACCCCTGCTGGCCTACCTTTTGGGGGTTCTCTTTTTAGTGGACGACCCGCAGCTCTTTGCCGGCCTGGCTATTGCCTCCCTGCTGCCCACATCAAACATGACTATCGCCTTTACCATGCTGGGCGGAGGCAATATTCCGGCTGCCATCAAACTTACGGTAATAAGCCTTGTTTTAGGCTCATTGCTTGCGCCCTGGTACCTTTTGGTGATGGTTGGGACCTATATTCAGATCGATGTTTTGGCAACCTTAAAAACCATAACGCTGGTTGTCTTTGTACCCTTAACCCTGGGTATGGTTACCTACAGGCTGATCTTAAAGAAATACACCCAGGAAGAGTTTTACACTGTAATTAAGCCGAACCTGCCAGCAGTTACTGTCTGGGGCATGGTTTATATTATTTTTACGGGAATGAGTACAAATGCCCATACCATTGTCTCCCAGTCCAATTTGTTCCTGCTGGCGGTCCTGGTGCAGGCGCTTTTTTACGCGGCAAATTACTTTATCTCCTTGACCTTCGGCCGCTTTTATTTTAACGGGGAGAACACCATTACCCTGGTTTTCAGCACGGTCCTGTGCAACCTGGCCATCTCCATGGGGGTGGCTGCCACTGCCTTTGGCGTTAAAGCAGCCCTCATGGTGTCGCTGGCCTTTCTCTTCCAGGGTCAATCAGCGGCCTGGTTTATCCGGTTGAATAAACGTTATAATTTACTCCAAAATATACTCCCCGGGGATAGTTGACATTTGCTTGCCAGTTGGTGATAATTAATAGCTGGGGAAGGCGGGACCCGTTAAAATAAAATACCAGGAAAGGTTTCTTGACAAAGGCTGAATGGATGTGCTAATCTATATTTTGCAAGGCCTGAAGGACCTTGCACGGAAAGGCTGGTAAAGCTGCAAGCAAGGCTGAATGATGAACATGCCACTATAGCTCAGTAGGTAGAGCGCATCCTTGGTAAGGATGAGGTCACCGGTTCAATCCCGGTTAGTGGCTCCAATTTCAGAAGTCGGAGGTCTGAGGTCTGAGGTCAGAAGATAGAGGCCGGAGGCCGGACGTCAGAATATAGAAGACATCAGAAGTGAGGACCATGCGGCGGCGTAGCTCAGCTGGTTAGAGCACACGGTTCATACCCGTGGTGTCCGGGGTTCGAGTCCCTGCGCCGCTACCACAGTACATAACAGGCTGGTATTCCACCGGCCTTTTTATTTTTTGTCTTCAGAAGATGCCCGGCAAATTATTTCCGGTTTAATGATGAAAATAATGAATCCGGCAGCTTCAAACCTTTAACCGGGCGTAGGTACATTGCCCGGTCAACTTATTTCAGCCTGGCTCTTAAACCTGAACTTGACTGGCTGGCCCTGCTGGCACAGGTTGTTTTTTTTTACAGCCCGGAAGGAATTTGCGGCACTCTATAGAAATAAAACATGACCTGCCGGCTTCTGTATAATATTGTTTATTATGGTAGCAACTTGCGGCTTGGATCTGGTTCAATCCGTCATAAATTAGCCCTTTCCTGTCGAAGCTGTGATCAGCTTGCCTGTAGTCAGTAGCGGTTTTGTTTTAGTCGTGTTTTTGCAAAGTGGTTATAATAACCAGTGAGGAGGCAAATTCAATGGCAAAGCAAAAGTTCGAACGCACCAAACCCCACGTTAATATCGGTACCATCGGACACGTGGACCACGGTAAAACCACCCTGACCGCGGCCATTACCCTTGTCCTCAGCACCGTGGGCGGGGCCGCCGTCAAGAAGTACGAGGAA
>Ga0116179_1001585_pt1 | contig 16968 bp, 10 predicted proteins | sample AD_UKC071_MetaG_FD_89751 | JGI IMG/M metagenome (GOLD analysis project Ga0116179, IMG submission 89751) | Active sludge microbial communities of municipal wastewater-treating anaerobic digesters from USA - AD_UKC071_MetaG | ecosystem: Engineered > Bioreactor > Anaerobic > Digestate | place: USA...
AACTACATTGCACAGATTAAGCATTTGTCATAGAGATTTACATTTAAAAAATATTATGGTACCAAATGATAAAGAACTTCCCTTAAAGCTGATCGATTGCGTATCTGTAATTTTATCTGTACAGCCAGCAATTGCAACTGCAGTTGATCTTGGAACTTTACTATATGAGTTAAATGGGAAAAGAGATACACTTAAAGAAGATTTAGAAAACGCAGCGCAGAGTTTATTAAAAAAAATCGTAAAGAATGACCCTTATTTTTTTAAAGCTTCTAAGATTCTATCACTTTTATTACGCTACAGTTTCTATGATAAGAAGCCTACAAAGCGTCTATTGTTCTTTGATGATAAAATAAAAATTAATCACCTGGAGCAACTGCTTAAGATGCATAATATAAACAATCCTGAATGGCTTGCCTATGGTAAGCGTCATGAATGTGAATTAATCAATGCATTAAATACTGCTATAAAAAATATGCAGAATACTGAATTATTGTATTAGTTCTGTCTTTTTAATAAACATGGAAAATATTAGATAAACTCATTGATGCTCTTGTGTTTAATTTTACGTTTCCAATCGTAGCCTTAATAAATGATTATAAAGAAGATTCATTATATATTTAGCTTATTCCTGTCCCATCTTAACTTTTTCGCCTGCTTTTTTTCTACTTCAAGAAAATCAACATCTTTAAATTTAAGTGCTTTATAGGTTGCGATAAGATCACGTTTAAGCCTTCTTAGACCGTCTGGTTCTAAAGAAGCTGCATGATCTGTTCCTTTCCATGTTCTATCTAATGTAAAATGTCTTTCAATCCATTTAGCACCTAATGTGTAAGCTGCAATATCTATTGCTATACCTTTATGATGTCCTGAAAAACCTATAGATTTTACTTTATCTCCGTAATGTTTTTTTAACCTTGCAATTTCTAACAAACAAATATCCTCAAAAGCAATGGGATATCCTGAAATGCAATGATAAAGTACTATATTGTGGTTCATTTTATATTTTTCATAGAATTCTATAATTTGTTCTATTTCTGTTTTTTTTGTCATACCTATTGAGATATGAATCTCTCCCGAAAAATTATTGCAAATATATTCATGCATTGTCCAGTTTGTAGACATTGCTGAGGGAATTTTTAAAATCTCTGGCTTGATAGAAATAATTTCTTTCAACGAAGTCATGTCCCAGACAGAAGAGGAATAGATTATACCAAATTCTTCTTCTGCATATCTTTTAAGTTCTTTATGTTGTTCAACTGAAAATTCTAAAAATTCCCTGTGTTCTCCATAAGTTTGACCATAAGACTGCCAGGGTTCTGGATGTGGTGCATTGTATTCTTCCTCTGTTAATAGTTCTTTTGGCGTTCTTTTTTGAAATTTTACAACATCAGCATCGCAAAATATTTTTGCAATTTTGATCATTTCTTTAGCTATGTCAAAATCGCCTTTATGGTTACATCCGATTTCAGCAATAATTTTTGGTTCTTCATAATTTGTGTTGATTTCGTATTTCATTTTTATTCTCCTCTTTGGTTATATTTTATTATAAAATCAACTGCTTCTCTGATAGCTTCTTTTCCTCCTTTTGCTTCAAGGACTAAATCCACCACCTGTTTTACTTCTTTCATTGCATCAGATGGACAAAAAGACCAGCCTGCTGACAATAAATTCGCTAGATCATTAATATCATCTCCTATATAAGCTGTTTCAGATTTTTTAATATTTTTATCTGTCAAAATCTCTTCAACCTTGGCATATTTATCTTTAATGCCTGGGTAATAGTTTTCAATTTTCAATTTTTTCATTCTACTGGAAACTATCTCTGAGTTTTCAGATGTTATAACAAATATTTCCACATCAGACGACTCTCTTAATATTTCCAAGCCCATACCGTCTCGTATGTTAAATTCCTTTGATAATTCTCCCGAGGCACCGAAAAACACTGTTCCAGGAGTAAAAACTCCATCTAAATCTAAAAAAATAGCTTTTATTCTGTCTGATAATTTTTTATTCATTCTTAAACGATTTTCTAATAACTTCTCAACTATGATCCAGTCTCTTTTTTCATCAAGTTCTGTAAATGTGTCTTCTGGCATTTTTGTAATGCCAATATTACCTCCTATTCTAATACCTGTTTTTTCAAATTGTTCTTTAGTAGTGGCATATATAGCTCCATTTTCTACCAGAAGTCCTTCAAATTCCTGTCTTCGGGGTCTATTGTTATAATCATAGTTTAAAGGATAACCATCTTTGCTCCAGATAAATCTTTTAAATTCAACAACTGTTAAGGCAGAATCTAAATTATCATTGAGTATTTTATGCAGAACTTTATTGATGTCTTCAGTCGTAGTAAGAGGTGATGTTGCCTGCAAAAGGCAGAGAATATCATAATTGTTATTTATCTTTTGAACATACTCTTTTAATGCTAATTCTGTACTTGCTTCATCTGTGGCACTTTCAGCGCTTCGTTCAATAACCCTACATTTTTGGTTATATTTATATTCATTTTTCACATATTCTATAATATTTTTATCATCAGTAAAAATGTAGACTTCATCAAGTTTGCTTTTCAAAGCTTCCCATAATACCCATGCAAACAGTGGCCTTCCTAACAATTTTTTTCTGTTTTTATTTTTAATGGATTTTGAACCTTTTCTTAAAGGTATAACTCCTACTTTTTTTATGACTATCTCCAATTTATTTTTTTACTATATTCTTGAATTATATCATGAGTTTATTTATAAATGCTTCAGGCACATTAAGTATTGTCAATTTTTTTGACTAAAAAACAGCTTGATGCCAATTGTATTATTTTGATTTTAAACTTAAATCCAAAATATTGATCTATACAATTTAAATAATGCTTGACCTCTCTTTTATTTGTTGGAGGAAACTCATCGATTAATCGAGGATTTTTTAAGTTAAGAGTTACAAATTTATTTATAAAATATAAAAATTTAAAGAAAATATTAATAGTTAAATCAAAATAGCTTTTTTTAAAAATAGGAGTTTGTTCATAAAAAAAATTTTTATTAAATTCATCTAATATAATTTCTGAAGATAATTTTTTTCCACGATAGACATGATAATTAATAATTTGTTTTTTTATTTCAATGTCTTTAATATCTTCATGATATGTATTAGATCGCATTTTATCTATGGTCTCTTTTAATGTGTTAACATTGTTTACCACAACGCTTACTGAATTAGGAAGTTCTAAGTCAAATTCATCAGAGCTTACTGGTTTATATGCAATAACATTTTTATCCAGTAAATATGCTTCTAACCCTGTTGTGCTGCTATTATGAATAACAATATCCGCGCAATAAATCCATGGAAAGACATCATATTCTTTTGTTATTTTTACATTTTGAAAGTTTTTAAATGTTTTCTTCCATGTGCTAACTCTTTCGTTTGGATGTGGTCTTATAACTAAATTTAACGAATGATCTTCTGCTACTGTAAGTAACGCTTCTTTAATTAAATCGTATAATTTTTTTTGATATAGATAAAAATTGAACCAATATTGAAGCATTTCTTCAGATATGTTAGTTTTCATTTTTTTTAATCGTTTTATTTGTGACTCTATTGGTCTTATGCCATTTGCGAGGGCAAAAAACGAGTTGAAAAGAATAAACTTATTGTATTTTCTTTTTATTAACTCAATTTCTTTTGTATATGTATATTCTCCGATCCTGCTTAGAAGATCGATACGTGGATTTCCAGCTAATATAACTTTCTCTTCATCTTTTGGTCCTAAAAAATCTTTTAAGATTTTTACATGTCTTTGTCCCCAGGCAAAAATCTTATTCATATATTTTAAACTCTCGTAGTCAACTCTTCTGTTTATGTATTCATTATCATCATGAAATACTAAACCCTCATCATCTAAAGCATAAAATTTTATATTTCTATCATGAAATTTCTGGAAATATTCACTTTTTTTCCCAAAAAAATCCTTTTCCAGATATATTCCATCAGGTCCGTCTAACGCTATTTTTTTGACTGGAGTCCTTTTTCCTATAACAAAACTGTAGCCGTACTGTAAAGATAAATATCCTAAAAGTAACTTTGATATGAAAGCACGTTTTTTGATTTGCACTGGTAAATATAATATTTTAAATATTTTATCTGTAGCCATAATCTCTTAATTATTAATGCTTGATATACAACAGTTTATACAGTCTCGTCTTTTATATAAATTTAACAGACACAGTGTATCATTTATTACCAATCTATTACAGTCTATAAAAATAAAAAAGATAAATTTGTATATTATTATTTAATTTATTGGTTCAATGCAAGTATTCAAAATTTCTCCTTATAAAAATTATTTAATCTCCAAAATAAACAATTTTTCTTCCTCCAAGATGCATTGGAATACTGTTTGAAAGCCATACTCCTTTTGAGAAATATCTTTCATCAGCCGATGATACAATTACATCAGCTAGGAAAGCATAGCACTCTCCAGCATCTATAACCTGAGTTAGCTTGCATTCAATAAATCCTGCGCAACCCTCTATTAAAGGTGCAGAGATTTTAGTTGCTTTAAGCTTTTTAAGTTTTGCTTCCTTGAACTTATCAATTTCTTTGCCTGACTTTGTTCCGCATATCCATATAGCTTTAATCAAATCTTTTGTGGGAATATTAATGGCGAACTCGCCGGTTTCAAGAATTAACTCTGCGGTATAGTGTTCTTTTGAAACTGCCACAATTACTTTAGGAGGCTCTTCAGATACCGGAGTGGACCATGCACATGACATGACATTGTCTCTTCCGTCCCTTCCTGCTGATGTAAGGAAAAAGACAATTTTTGGATGCAAAAGCCTGTAAAAACTTTGTTTCATTACTAACTCCTTTTTTGTTACTTGTTTAATTTTACTACATTTAGCCCTGTTTTTTTACTTTTATAGCTCTTTTAAGGTAAAATTAATTTATGAATGGACAGGCAAAGGGTTCTTTAAAAACATTTTTAATATGGTTAGTAATTGGTGTATCAATAATTGCTCTTTTTAATATTTTAAGTGTTCCTAAAAAAAATGAAAAGGAGATAATATTTTCTGAATTTCTCATTAAAGTTCAGAGTGAACAGGTAGATGAAGTATTAATAAAGGACAATGCAATAACAGGTAAACTTAAGGATGGTTCAGAGTTTAAAACTTATTACATAAACTATCCAGAGCTTGTAAAAGAGCTTTCTTCTCATGGCGTTAAAATTTCTGTAAAACCGCCTGATCAGACACCATGGTATATTAATTTTCTTATATCATGGGGTCCTGTAATTTTCCTTGTATTTCTGTGGGTTTTATTCATGAAACAGATGCAGGCTGGAAGTAGCCGTGCCATGTCATTTGGTAAGGCAAGAGCAAAGATGATTTCAAATAAAACAGTAAAAGTAACATTTTCAGATGTTGCAGGTATTGAGGAAGTAAAGGAAGAGGTTAAGGAAATTGTTGATTTTCTTACAAATCCACAAAAATATATAAAACTTGGAGCAAAAATTCCTAAAGGTATTCTTCTTGTTGGTTCTCCGGGTACAGGAAAAACGCTTCTTGCAAAAGCAATTGCCGGTGAAGCAGGAGTGCCTTTTTTTTCAATATCTGGTTCAGATTTTGTTGAAATGTTTGTTGGTGTTGGAGCAAGCAGAGTTCGTGACCTTTTTGATCAAGCAAAGAAAAACTCTCCATGTATTGTATTTATTGATGAAATAGACGCTGTTGGAAGACAGCGCGGAGCAGGAGTTGGTGGAGGCCATGATGAAAGGGAACAGACTCTTAATCAACTTCTTGTTGAGATGGATGGATTTGAGAGCAATGAAGGAATTATTGTACTTGCAGCAACTAACAGACCTGATGTTTTAGATCCTGCCTTATTGAGACCTGGAAGGTTTGATCGCCAGATTGTTGTTCCTCTGCCAGATGTAAAGGGCAGGGTTGAAATACTCAAAGTTCATACAAAAAAGATTCTTCTTGACAGCGATGTTGATCTTGAAAAAATTGCAAGAGGAACTCCGGGATTTTCAGGAGCAGACTTGGCAAATCTGGTAAATGAAGCAGCTTTGATAGCTGCTAGAAGAAACAGTGATACTGTTCATATGGCGGATTTTGAATCAGCAAAGGATAAAGTTTTGATGGGCGTTGAAAGAAAAAGCATGGTTTTAAGTGATGAAGAAAGAAGAATTACAGCTTATCATGAAGCCGGACATGCTCTTGTAGCAAAACTTACACCCTCTACTGATCCAATACATAAAGTAAGTATAATTCCAAGAGGACGAGCTCTTGGAGTAACTCAGCAACTTCCCCTTGATGACCGTTATACATATTCAAAGGATTATCTCTATGGTACGCTAAAGGTTCTTCTTGGAGGAAGAGTTGCAGAGGAAATTGCCTTAAAGACAATGACAACAGGAGCTGGTAATGACCTTGAAAGAGCTACAGAACTAGCAAGAAAAATGGTTACTGAATGGGGAATGAGTGATAGAATGGGGCCTCTTACATTTGGTAAAAGGGAAGAACATGTATTTCTTGGAAGAGAAATTGCAAAACATAGAGACTACTCTGACAAAACAGCAGAAGAGATTGATGAAGAAACTAAGAGAATCGTGACTGAAGCTTATAGTCAGACAAGAGAACTACTTTCAAATAATGAACTCATTCTTGATGCAATTGCAAAAGCTTTACTTGAAAGAGAAACCCTTGAAGCTCCAGAAATAGACGAGATTATTTCAGAGTTCAAAAAAGCTGCATGAAGCTTAGTTTTCATAATTTCGAATTAGATTTCTCAAAAAAAACTTATATAATGGGCATTGTCAATGTAACTCCTGATTCTTTCTCCGATGGTGGTAAATATTTTAGTTTGCAGAAAGCTGTTGACCATGCACTTCGTCTAGTTGAGGAAGGTGCTGATATCATTGATATCGGAGGAGAGTCAACCCGTCCAGGTGCAGAACCAGTAAGTATTGATGAAGAATTAAACAGGGTTATTCCTGTAATTGAAAGCATCTGTAAGAAAGTTTCTATTCCTATTTCCATTGATACTTACAAAGCCATTGTTGCAGAAGAGGCAATTAAAGCTGGTGCAACAATTATCAATGATATAAGTGGCCTTAGATTTGATCCAGCAATGCCTGAAATTGTCAACAGATACAAGGTTCCAGTTATTATTATGCACATAAATGGAACTCCTCGAAATATGCAACAAAAACCTTGCTATGAGGCTCTTATACCGGAAATTATTGAGTACTTGAGATATTCTATAATTATTGCAAAGCAGGCAGGTGTAGATGAAAACATGATAATTGTTGATCCAGGTATTGGATTTGGTAAGTTACCAGAGCACAATCTTGAGATAATAAAAAATCTCAGAGTATTTTCCAATTTAGGTAAGCCAATCCTTATTGGAGTATCAAGAAAGAGTTTTATTGGAAGAATTTTAAATGAAAGATCACCTGAAAAGAGAGTTGAAGGAACAGCTTCAGCTGTTGCAATATCAGTGCTTAATGGAGCCAACATCGTAAGGGTTCATGATGTTGAATTTATGACAAAAGTTGTAAAAATGGCTGATGCTATTAAATTTGGTATAATTTAAACTTTTTTACATTTTCTCCGGAGCTTTCACTCCGAGCATTTTTAATCCATGTCTTAAGGCAAGCATCACAGCTCTACAAAGACAGAGTCTCGTTTCTCTTAAATTGCTGTCTTCAGATACGACTCTGTATTTGTGATAATAACTGTGAAACATAGCTGCGAGTTCCTGAAGATAAAATGTTATTCTATGGGGTTCTCTCATCTGTACGCTTAAGTCAAATATCATTGGATACATGAGTACTTTTTTTATAATTTTAATCTCATTTTCATTGAAAAGTTCTCCTGAAAATTTTTCAGGGTTGATATCAGCTTTTTCAAAAATACTGTTGATTCTTGCATGAGCATACTGAACATAATAAACAGGATTTTCCTGTGATTGTCTCTTGGCAATCTCAATATCAAACTCAAGTTGAGAGTCATGTCTGCGAGTAAGAAAGATAAATTTTGTAGTATCAGCACCTATTTCATCAATAAGTTCTCTCAGAGTAACAAAAGTTCCAGCCCTTTTTGACATCTGAACGGGCTTTCCCTCTCTGAGAAGATTTACCATCTGAACAAGGAGTATTTTAATCTGAGATGGGCTCATGCCAAGTGCCTGAACAGCGGCTTTTACTCTTTGAATGTATCCATGATGGTCAGCTCCCCAGATATTTATGAGTTCGTCAAATCCTCTTTCAATTTTGTTTTTATGATATGCAATATCTGATGCAAAATAAGTATATGTTCCATCATTTTTTATGATAACCCTGTCTTTATCATCTCCAAAAGCTGTTGATTTAAACCATAAAGCTCCATCTTTTTCATAGATATATTCAAGTTCTTTGAGTTTGAGGATTGTTCTCTGAACTTCACCTGTGTGATAGAGCTTTCTTTCGCTTATCCATTTATCAAACACAACTCCGAAATCTTCAAGATCTTTCATAATGTCATTCAGAATTTTTTTATAAGAAAACTCAATTAAAAGGTCACCCGCTTCATCAAAACTTTTATCTTTTAAATCATTTTTATAAAGATCGTAAATTTCTTTTGCCAGTTCATTTATATATTCACCTTTATAGCATTCTTCGGGTAATTCCATCTCTTTCCCAAAGAGTTTTTGCAAAGCGACATAAACACTCAAACCGAGAAGTTCAACCTGTTTACCGGCATCATTGATATAGTATTCAGTTGAGACATTATATCCGGCTTCTCTGAGAATATTTGCCAGTGCAGCACCTAAAGCAGCACCTCTACCATGTCCAAGATGAAGAGGACCTGTGGGATTGGCACTTACGAACTCTATCTGAATTTTTCTACCCTTTCCTGTATTCTGAACAAAAAAAGCTTCTTCCTCTTTTAAACACTCTGATAGTTCTGAAAAAATATAGTTATTTTTGAATGTGAAATTTATAAATCCAGGACCTGCTATTTGAATATCTTCAAAAATATCTCTGTCAATGGTTGAGATTATATCTTCAGCAATTGTTCTCGGAGGTTTTTTTAAATGTCTTGAAATTTCCATTGCAATGGGTGTACTTAAATCACCAAAAGCTTCATTTTTGGGAATTTCAACCTCAATTTCAATCTGAGGATAATTAAGTTTTTTAAGTGCTTCAGATAGTTTATTTTTTAGAAAATTATGCATAGAAACATTAATATAGCTTAATTTTTTAGGAGATGTCAAATTTAAAGAATACCATCACACCACTTACGGGCATTCTGAAAAAGCTTAAGCCATGGAGATGCTTTTAATTTTTTCCAGCTTTCAGGCAGCCATGGCCACTGCCATAGTAAAAATGACCTTTCTGGATGAGGCATCATTGCAAGGTGACGACCATCTTCTGTGCATAAAGCGGTTATTCCTGAAGGAGAACCATTTGGATTAAATGGATATGACTCAGTAATCTTTCCATCATCATCAATGTATCGTATTGGTGCAAGGTTTTTCTCTAGCACAGTTTTTAATATTTCTTGATCAGGGAAATATGCTCTTCCTTCTCCATGAGCTATCCATATTCCAAGTTGAGAGTTTTCCATATTTTTAAGCATAATTGATGGTGAAGGTAATATTTTAACACTGCTCCATCGAGATTCAAATCGTCCTGAATCATTTCTTATAAATCTAGGCTGTCTGGTCTCCGCAATTCCATACCATGGAATCCAGCCAAGAAGTGCCATTAGCTGGCATCCATTGCAGACTCCAAGACTGAATGTATCTTCCCTCATATAGAAATCTTCGAACTCCTTTTTTAAATGTGAAAACTTGATACATCCCGCCCATCCCTTTGCTGAATCAAGCACATCTGCAAAACTGAACCCACCAACAAATACAGCACCTTTAAACGCACTGAGAGAGATTTTTTTATCAATCAAATCCTGCATACATACATCCCATGGCTCAAATCCAGCAAGGTAAAATGCAGCAGCCATTTCTCTATCTCCATTGCTTCCTTCCTCACGAATTATTGCTACAGGCGGTTTAGCATTTTTTTTAAGCAAAATTGCAGGAGTTTTTTCTGGTGTGAAACTAAGTGTGTACTCAGGAGAAGTCCTTGCATAGATTACTGTTTTTTCTTCTTTTACACATTCAGGATTTGCCTGTAACATATCAAGTCGATAGCTTGTTTCTTCCCAGATGTCTCTAAGACTGGTCATTGATTCTTCAAAAATTGTTTTATCTCTGTATTCAATAATAATTCTATCTTCATTTAAAGTTTTTGCGATTTCATAAAAAGGTATGTTGTTTACATCGAGGGCTTTTCTGACTTTTTTAATCTGTTTTAGATTCACTTCTATTGCAATACCCGGCTCTTCATTGAAAAGTTCAGGAATAAGCTCTTGTTCCCGAACTTCATTTTTCAGTTTTATATGAAGACCGCATGAACCGGAGAATGCCATCTCAAGCAGGGTTGTTATCAGCCCTCCGTCTGAACGGTCATGACCAGAAAGAATTAATTTTCTGTCAATCAATGTCTGGATGGTGTTAAAAGTCTGTTTTAAAAGTTCAGGATCTTCAAGATCAGGGGAAGCATCTCCAGTTTGATTAAAGCATTGAGCCAATGCAGTTCCTCCAAGTCGTTTTTTGCCTCTTGAAAGGTCAATAAATAAAATTACACTTTCTCCTGGATGTTTTATATCTGGAGTTACTACTTTGTGTATATCAGGACATGGAGCATATGCAGAAATTACAAGGCTTCCAGGAGATTTAACAATCTCGACTCCTTCTTGATTTTTTACTCGTGCAGCCATTGAAAGAGAATCTTTGCCGCCATCAATTGCTATACCAAGTTTTATCATTAATTCAGACATTGCCTCGGCTGCCTGATAAAGACGGACACCTTCGCCTGGAAGTTTTGCAGCCCACATCCAGTTAGCAGAGCATTTTATATCTTCAATATGAGATATTTTTACCCAGACTATATTTGTAAGAGCCTCTGCTACTGACAGTCTCGCCATTGCCATTGGATTAATGATGCCCTTTAATGGCTGTTCACCAATAGCATGGGCTATTCCAGTATTGCCAAAATAGCTCTGCGCAACAACACACACATCTGAGACAGTGAGTTGAACAGGACCTGCACACTGCTGTCTTACAATCAATCCTGTAACAGATCGATCCACTTTATTTGTTAAAAATCTTTTTGAGCCAACAGAAAGAAGTCTCAAAACTCTGTTTAGCGCATCTTTGATTGTTAAATTTTCTGGAATTTTTAATGGTTCAAGTTTTCTTTCAACTGTCTGAAGTCTGAACTCTTTTTTGGGGATTTCTCCAAGAACATCTTTAAGGTCAAACTTAACTGCAATTTGTCCATCCCTGCTATCATAAACAATCAGTTGTCCATCTCCTGTTACTTCACCAATTATTGACCAGGGAAGACGTTCTCTTTCACATATCGTTTCAAGTGTTTTCACGCTCTCTTTTTTTATCAATATTGCATCATTCTCCTGATACTCAGCACCCCATATTTCAAGAATTGAAAGAGTTTCATCTCCAACAATTACTTTTCTTATATCAATCTTTGCTCCTTCAGGATAGACAAGTTCTTTAACCACATTACAGTTTCCACCAGCACCCTGGTCATGGATACTTACTATAGGATTTTTATCGCCGAGCTCAACGCAGGCTCGAACCACTCTATTGAGTTTGTTTTCCATCTCAGCATCACCACGCTGCACAGCATTGAAATCAAGTTCTTCACTGAGTTCTCCGGAAACAACAGAGGAAGCTGCTCCACCTCCTATTCCAATTCTGTATGCAGGACCACCGATTTTTACCACATACATTCCTTGTTGAGGAGGATCCTTTTCAATATGAGTCGCATTTATCTGCCCAATTCCGCCTGTAAACATAATTGGTTTTATCCACTCAATTCTTTCTCCGTCTCTGAGTCTTAATCCAAAGGAGCGGGTAAAACCTGCAATTAATGGTTCACCGAATTTATTTCCATAGTCAGATGCACCGTTGCTTGCCTCAATCTCTATTTGAAGAGGTTTTGCAAGATTACCAGGGTATTTAAATGATTTATCTTCCCATGGCAGTTCATAATCGTGAATATGGAGATTGCCGACACAGTAAGCTGCTGTTCCTGCAACTGTTAAAGCACCTTTGCCTGTTGCATGAATATCACGAATTCTTCCACCAGTGCCGGTCTCAGCGCCTGGGAAAGGAGCTACACCTGTTGGGAAATTATGGGTTTCCGCTGTGAAAATCAGATGATAAAGCTCATTTTTTATTTTAAATCTGGATGATTTACCGGGTTTTAAAGGTTGCAAGTATTGAATTTTTGATCCATATATGGCACTTGAGTTATCTTTGAATGCGATTACTGAATTTCGAGGATTTTTCTTTAAAGGTTCTTTTACTATATCAAAAAGAGAGTATGGAGCGGGTTTTCCATCGATAAGAAGAATTCCTCTAAAAAACCAGTGTCTTGAATGTTCACTGTTTGACTGAGCAAGGTCAAAGCATTCAACATCTGTTGGGTTTCTCTTGAGTCGATCTCTGAAGAGTCTTAAATAAAAATCAATATCCCAGTTATCCCACCCCAGTCCAAGTTCCTGATTTATTTTTTCCAGTGCTTTTCTGCCTTCTTCAATAACCGGAACGATTTTTAAAGGTTTTGCTGTTTGTCCGTGAGAAAAATCTTTAAGTGGTTCTGGATATGGACATTCAACCATTCTGTCATGAATCATATTAAGAAAAAGTTTTTGAGGAAAATTATCAATCGCTGGAATTAATTTATATCTTCGAGAACGTTCTATTCTTTTAATTTTATTTAGCCCCACGCAGTTAAATATTGAAACCGCACAGGTTGACCATGCTGTTGAAAAATTAAGTCTGGGACCGACTTCAAAAATCATTCCATTGTCCTGAGAGAGAAAACTTTTCTGGGAAAAGGCTTCTTTCTCAAAAGTTTCAGCCAAAAGCCAGATTAGAATCTCCAGTTCAATGTTATTTAATTTTTCTGTTGTCAAGATGTTGTAGCAGAACTCTGTTTCTATATTTTTAATAGTTTCTGAAATTTCGGATTGAACCTTTTTTAAAAGCTCTTGCTTCTTATATTCAGAAAGCACGCCTTTTCTATAAAATCTCAGAATCACTGTGTTTTTTCCTTTATTATTAGTTTGCTTTCTGCTTCTGCAATTATGGAATTTTCAGAGTTTTTTATCCATGCTTTTGCTTCAATGAGCTTTGATTTTAATTGGGTTGCTTGAGCTTCTACAGTTATTTTTTCTCCTGGATAGGCTGGTTTTTTAAATCTTGTTTTTAATTCTGCTGTAACAGTGTTGTATCCAAGAGAGTTTGCAGCATACACGCAGGCTTCATCAAGTAAAGCTGATATAATTCCTCCGTGAACTATTCCACTGTAACCCTGATACTCTTTGTCAAGAACAATTACTGCTTGAGATCTGCCACTGCCATGAATGAATACAGCTTTTAAACCCTTTGGATTTTGTTTACCACAGACAAAACAGTAATCATCAGTTTTAATCATTTGTTCATCATCTCAAGAAATTCTTTATTGGACTTTGTTCCCTTGAGTTTGCTTAGCAAAAATTCCATTGCCTCAATCGGGCTGAGAGTGCTTAGAACTTTTCTTAAAATCCAGACTTTGTTTAAAACATCTGGAGGCACAAGAAGTTCTTCCTTTCTGGTACCGGAAGAACCAATATCAATACTGGGGAAAATTCTCTTATCAGCAAGTTTTCTGTCTAAATGGACTTCCATGTTTCCAGTACCCTTAAACTCCTCGAAAATTACATCATCCATTCTACTTCCAGTCTCTACAAGGGCAGTTGCAATAATGGTGAGAGAACCGCCTTCTTCGATATTTCTTGCACTACCGAAAAATCTTTTTGGTCTCTGTAATGCTGTTGCTTCCAATCCACCGGAAAGCACTTTGCCGGAAGCAGGTGTCATTGCATTATATGCCCTGGCGAGCCTCGTTAAACTGTCAAGTAGTATTACAACATCGTTACCTTCTTCCACCAGTCTTTTTGCCCTCTCAATAACCATTTCTGAAACCTGACAGTGTCTTTGAGCAGGTTCATCAAATGTTGAACTTATTATTTCAGCTCCTGTAACTTGTCTGCGCCAGTCTGTAACTTCTTCTGGTCTTTCATCGATTAGTAGAACTATCAGATATATTTCAGAATGATTCTTTTTTATAGCTTTTGCTATTGACTGAAGTAACATTGTTTTTCCTGTTCTTGGAGCAGCAACAATCAAACCTCTCTGCCCTTTTCCAACAGGAATGAGCAAGTCAATAACTCTTGTTGAATAATCTGAAGGGTTATATTCAAGATTGATTTTTTCAGTGGGATAATAGGGAGTTAGATTATCAAAAAGAGGTCTTATTATACTTTCTTCAACTGGTTTTTCATTGATTGTTTCTACCTTGAGGAGTGCAAAATATCTCTCATTTTCTTTTGGAGGTCTGATTTGACCTGTGATGAGATCTCCTGTTCTCAGACTGAATTTTCTTATCTGTGAAGGAGAGACATAAATGTCATCAGGACTTGGAAGATAGCTGTAATCAGGGCTTCTCAGAAATCCAAATCCTTCTGGAAGAATTTCAAGAACACCTGCCCCATAAACAGTCCCGATTTTTTCGATCTGACTTTGAAGGATTGAGAAAATGAGCTCCTGTTTTTTCATGGATGTTGCGTTTTCAATGTTCAAAGAAGTTGCCATATCCATTAGTTCAGGAATCTTTTTCTGCTTTAGCTCTGAAATAGAAATAGGAATAGTGTTGTTTTCCATTATTTTACCTCAATTATGGATTTTAAAGGATTTTTTCACTTTTTTAAATAATTAACCCTGCAGGAGGGCAACCATTGATAAATTAAGCTTACAAAATTTCAGAATTTTTGTCAATACTTTATCTACACTTTTAATCTATTACAATATTCAGTCGCCCAATTCCTTTTCTTTTTCTGCAACAAGAAGTCTTGTTTTAAGCACTGTGTCTGGAGACAGGCTTATAGAGTTTATTCCACATTCAACCAGAAATTCAGCAAACTCTGGAAAATCACTAGGTGCTTGACCACAGATTCCAATCTTTTTGCCGTATTTTTTTGCCACTTCAATTACATGTTTTACAAGTCTTTTTATAGCTTCGTTCCTTTCATTATAAATATGGGACACCAATGCACTGTCTCTATCAAGACCCAGTGTGAGCTGTGTTAAATCATTTGAACCAATTGAAAATCCATCAAAGATTTTTGCAAACTCTTCAGCTAAAATTACATTGCTTGGTATTTCACACATTACATATATATCAAGTCCATCATGACCCTGTTTAAGTCCATATTTTTCCATCACTTCAATAACTTTTTTACCCTCTTCAACTGTTCTACAGAAAGGAACCATAACTTTCACGTTTTTCAGTCCCATCTCATCTCTGACTTTTTTAATGGCAATACATTCAAGAGCAAACGCTGGCTCAAACTTCGGGTCATAGTATCTGCTGGCTCCCCGCCATCCAAGCATTGGATTGGATTCAACAGGTTCATATAGAATCCCACCAATAAGATTTGCATATTCATTTGTTTTAAAATCTGAAAATCTAACAATCACATCATTTGGATAGAATGCTGCACCAATCATAGCCGTACCTTGTGCTAATTTATCAACATAAAAATCTGGTTTATGCTCATACATTGGTGTTTTTAGATCAATTTCTTTAACTATTTTAGCAATTTTGTGATCATGCTGAGACTGTTCTTTTAATTTTAAATATTCAATTAACGCCAGAGGATGAACTCCTATGTGAGAACTTATTATGAATTCGATTCTTGCAAGTCCCACTCCATCATTTGGAATTTGTCCCTGTGCAAATGACTGTTCAGGGATTCCCACATTCATCATGATTTTTGTCTTTGTCTCTGGTAGTGTTGTTAAATCGATTTTTTTGACTTCAAATGGAATGAGTCCGTCCAGAACATAGCCTTCTTCTCCTTTTGAGCAATCAACTGTGATTTCCTGTTCAGGCTTTATTATTTCTGTGGCATTTCCAGCTCCTACTATGCATGGAATTCCAAGCTCACGGGATACTATCGCAGCATGACATGTTCTTCCACCACGGTTTGTCACAATTGCACTTGCAATTTTCATAATTGGCTCCCAGTCAGGATCTGTCATGTCAGTAACAAGAACCTGTCCTGGTTTAAAAAGATTGATCTCTGAAGGGTTTCTTATTAGACATGCATTGCCCTGTCCGATTTTGCTTCCAACAGCCAATCCAGTACACAAAACATTTGCACTGCTTTTAAGCTCGTAAATTTCATAATAGTTTTGTCTTTTCAAAGAATGCACAGTTTCAGGTCTTGCCTGAACAATGAAAAGCTCACCGCTACCTGTGGTTACACCATCACCGTCCTTTGCCCATTCAATATCCATTGGTTTTCCATAATGATTTTCTATCATCACTGCCCATTTAGCAAGTGTTAATATTTCATCATCATTTAAAATAAATTTCTGTCTTTCCTCTGAAGATGTTTTGACTCCACGTGTTGGTTTTGAAGGATCATCGCTGTAAATTAGTCTTTGCTGTTTAGCACCGAGTTTTTTTGAAATAATAGCTCTGTACCCTTCTTTTAAAGTTGGTTTAAAAACATAAAATTCATCTGGATTTACCACACCCTTGACAACGTATTCACCGAGTCCCCATGAGCCTGTTATGTATACAACATCCTTAAAGCCTGTTTCTGTATCAATGGTGAATATTACTCCTGCAGCAGCTTTGTCTGAACGAATCATTTTCTGAACAGCTGCAGAAAGATAGACTGAAAAGTGATTAAAGCCTTTATCTATTCTGTAAGATATTGCTCTGTCTGTAAAAAGGGAAGCAAAGCATTTTTTTACTGCCTGAATAACATTTTGAGCTCCCTGAATGTTTAA
>Ga0116179_1001592_pt1 | contig 16939 bp, 15 predicted proteins | sample AD_UKC071_MetaG_FD_89751 | JGI IMG/M metagenome (GOLD analysis project Ga0116179, IMG submission 89751) | Active sludge microbial communities of municipal wastewater-treating anaerobic digesters from USA - AD_UKC071_MetaG | ecosystem: Engineered > Bioreactor > Anaerobic > Digestate | place: USA...
CGATAGCCATGAGGTCTTCCCGTTCTCGGCCCGTTCGGCCCGAAACCAGGACCTCGACCACACCGTCCCCTACCGCGAAGGCGCCAAAGGGCAGACCCGCGCCAGCAATCTCGGCCCACTCTCGCGCAAAGCGCACCGCGCGAAGACCCACGGCGGCTGGCAACTCGAACAACCCACACCCGGTACCTTCCACTGGCGATCACCTGGCGGCTATCACTATCGGGTCGGACGAAACGGCACGCGTCCCAAGCCGGACGACCCGCTCGGCCAGATGATGTGGAACATCTTCTGACCACCTTTCTCGGTTCTACGGATCATGGCCAGCTTCGCCGTGCAGCATGGCTAGCCTCGTCGGGTGAACGTGTTTGAGGTTGCCCAGGAGTTCCTGCAGCACGCCTTCCCGCAGGCGACCAGCGCGTCGGCGTCCGGAGGAGTGGTGACGCTGTCGATCCAGGCATGAGCCGGACCCTGGTCACCCCTGCCGCACTGGAGGTGCTCAGCCCCAGAGGCTGTTGAGGTGCTGACGCGGCCGGTAGGGCTGGTTGACAGCGGCCAACTCGTCCGCGGTCAAGACGAGATTTAGGGCTGCGAGCGCGTCCGTCAGGTGCTGGGGCTTGGTCACGGTCGGCGGACTCGTCGTAGAGCGCACCCTGCATCTCGTCGGTCTCGGAGCGGGCGGTTTCAGCAGTCCAGTCCCGGGTGAGCTTGCCGCGAGCCAGCGGGCTCCACGGCATCGCGGCGACTCCCAACGCGGCCGTCGCGGGGTAGCTTTCGCGCTCCTCCTCGCGGTTGAGCAGGTTGTAGTAACTCAGGGTCTCTTCAAGTGGTGTGGTCGCGTCCCAGAAATGGGTCGGGTAGAGGTCGATGTAGTCGGTCCGAGACGGCGCCGGGAGTTGTCGACCTCGGTGAAGATCGCCTTGCGGGACAGCCCCGAGCGGTTGGGGCCCTCGCCGGTCGGGTAGTAGACCTTGGTCGCGATCACCGGTTCGTCCCGGCGGCCGAAGTCGCGCAGGGCGCGTCCGCGGATCTCCTCACCGGTACCGTCGGAGTAGACGTTCGCGGAGTCGAAGAAGTTGATCCCGGCTTCCACCGCGCCGCGGATCACTTCGCGCGAGTCGTCCTCGCCAAGCGTCCAGGCATGCGAACCACGGCCCGGGACGCCGAAGCTCATGCATCCCACGCAGATGGGTGAGATCTCCAAGCCAGTGTGGCCAAGCTTCCGATACTTCATGACCGCGCCTTAGGGCGCCGGTGGGTGCTGAGACAGGTACTGGGAGTAGCCTGTTGGAGGCGAACCTGCTCTAGTTGTACTGGTCGTCGCGCGCAAGTAGCACGTGCTAGCACAGCCCCCAAGAAATGAAGGAGCAAATCAATGAAGATCGCTGGAGCCCCGATCAGCTGGGGCGTGTGTGAGGTACCGAACTGGGGCTATCAGATGGCACCGGAGCGAGTCATGGCCGAAATGCGCGAGATCGGCCTAACTGCAACCGAGTTCGGCCCGCAAGGTTGGCTGCCGGTTGACGCTGAGGCACGGGCCGTTGAGGTAGCGAAGTTCGGGCTGACGCCGGTGGGTGCGTTCTTCCTCGCCGTGATGCATGATCCGGCGATCGATCCGATCCCTGCGGTGTTGGCCGAGTTGCGCGCATTCGAGGTGGCCGGCGGCTCCTACCTGATCCTCGCCGCGGCGTCCGGAGCGGAGGGCTACGACGCCCGTCCGGTGCTGGACGATGCCGGCTGGCAGACCCTCTTCGAGAACCTCGATCGGATCAGCGCCGTCTGCGCGGCCAAGGGTGTGACCGCGTGCCTGCACCCGCACTGGGGCACCATGGTGCAGAACGCCGACGAGGTCGACCGCGTGCTGCGCAACAGTTCAGTTGGGCTTTGTCTCGACACCGGCCACATCACCTGCGGTGGCGGTGACCCGGCGGCGATCGTGGCCGAGTTCGCCGACCGGGTCGAGATCGTCCACGCCAAGGACGTGCGCAAGTCGCTTACCGATCAGCTTCTGACCAGTGGACTCACCTGGTCAGAGGGCATCAGGGCCGGCATGTTCACCCCGATCGGTGAAGGTGACATCGACTTCGCGGCGATCGTCGGGAGATTGGCCGAAGCGGGCTTCGATGGCTACTACGTGCTGGAGCAGGACATCATGATCGACGACGAGCCTCCGGCAGGCGGCGGCCCGGTTGCCAACGCCCGCAAGTCGCTGGCTGCTCTGCGCGCCCTCGCCTGAGCACGGGCGTCTCCCGGCTGGCAACGTCATAACGGCTGGCCAACGTCATCCCGGCGAAGGCCGGGATCTCTCGTCACGACCGACGCGAGATTTCGGCCGCGCTGTCCGGCGGTGCTGCCGTCGTTTCCCGTGCAACCAGCTGCGGCTGCACGATCACCTCGCGTGCCGGCATCCCGTTGACCTGTTCGATCGCCAGCCGCACGGCCTGGTGGGCCTGGGTCTGGGTGTCCTGCGAGATCGTGCTCATCTGGACGTGAGTTCTCCGCGATAGCCGGGAGTCGTCATAGCCCATGATCGAAATGTCCTGGGGGACGCTGAGCCCGGCGCGGATGGCGTAGTCGAGCGCCCCGGCGGCACAACGGTCGTTAAAACCGATCACTGCGGTGGGTCGTACAGATCGGCTGAGGAGTTCCGCCATGCCTCGAGCGCCATCTTCTTCGGTGGGGCCGCCCAACACCACGTCGATGTGCTCGTCGAACCGAAGGCGCTCCATGGTCTTTCGGTAGCTCGACCTACGTTCGACACTGCCAGGCACCCGCGCGCCGTCGATGTGTGCGATCCGGGTATGGCCAAGGCTGGCGAGATGCTCCACGGCCATGCGCAGGCCCGCACGATCATCGCCCCTCACCACCCCGACGGTGGACTCCTTCAGGCGCCTCGCAACCGAGATCACCGGAACCCGCTTCGACACCGTCTGTAGGTGCTTGGCTTCTTCCTTGAGACTCAGCACGATCAGGGCCTCGCAGCGCTCGCGAATCAGCGACTCGATCGCCGTGCTCTCGTCCCGGGTGGGGGCGACTGCGCTCAGGGCAAGGTCGTAGCCCTGCTCTGCGGCGGCCAGGTACAGCTGCTCGACGACGTCGCCATGGAAGGGGTGCTGCAGCCAGAAGGCAACGCCGATCAGCCGCGACGACTTCTGCCGCAGCTTGCGAGCGCGGTCGTCGGGCACGTAGCCCAACTCCGCGGCGACCTTCAGAACGCGTTGGCGGGTGGCTTCGCTGGCCCCCTTGGCGTCTCGCATGACGATGGAGACGAGGGGACGGGATACGCCGGCGGCTTCCGCAACGTCCCCCATCGTGGGCCGGTGCATTCGACGCGCCTCGCCGGCGCCCTGGTCCGCTTCGGCGTCCCCGCTCATGACGTCCAGTTCCTTCCCGCCGACAGCCCGCGCCGGGCGCCGCCTGCGGCAGTCTACCGACCAGGGATTTTCGCGCAGGGCCCGTTGGCTAGATGTTCTGACAAACACTTGACTCGCGTCCATCTTTGGCTCACACTAGCACGTGTTACTAGCACGTGTGAGATTGGAGAACAGAGAACATGTCAGTTGACGACGAAGTCACTGGTCCAGGCAATCCTTGGCCGTTGCGCGTTGCCCTGATCGGTGCCGGGCGGATCGGCAGCAGCCACGCAGAGCTGCTCGCGAACCGAGTGCCCGGCGTCGAGTTGGCCGCTATCTACGACCCGATCGAAGGGGCGGCAGCCAGACTTGCCGCCAAGCTAGCCGTGCCCTTCGCCACCCACAATATCGACGACATCTGGAGCGATCCCGCTATCCATGCTGTCGCCATCGCCGCTCCCGCACGGTCCCACACTGATCTGGTGGTGGCCGCCGCAGGCGCCGGCAAGCACGTGTTCGTGGAGAAGCCAATGGCGGTAACCCTCGAAGACGCCGACCGGGCCATCGCTGCCGCCGAAGCGTCCGGCGTGATCCTGCAGGTCGGGTTCAACCGGCGCTACGCCGCAGGCTTCGCTGCCGCCCGCGCCGCCGTGGACGCCGGCGTGGTTGGAGAGCCGCAACTATTGCGGTCGCTCACCCGCGACCCAGGGCCGTTCATGGGCGACCCCACCCGGATCCCCCAATGGACAATCTTCTTCGAGACCCTGATCCATGACTTCGACACGGTGTGCTGGCTCAACCCGAACGCGAAGCCGGTGCGGGTCACCGCCCTGGCCGACGCGCTCGTCCGTCCGGATGGCAAGGAAATCGGCCACCTCGACACGTCGGTCGTGACCATCGAGTTCGACAACGGTGCGATCGCCGTTGCGGAGGCCAACTTCTGCGCGATGTATGGCTATGACGTCCGCGGCGAGGTCTTCGGCTCGGCCGGTATGTGCACGGCCGGCGACGTCCGAGCCACCAACCTGACCGCGTACACAGCCACGGGAATCAGCGTCGAGACCTCCCGCCTGGATTCCGACCTGCTGCGGGACGCGTACCTGGGTGAGTTCGAGGCATTCGCCACTGCCATCCGGGCTGGCGGACCGTCCCCGGTTCCCGGTTCCGCGGCGCGCCTCGCCTTGGCGACCGCGCTCGCGTCCATCAAGAGCGTGCAGGAGAAGCGCGCGGTGAACATCGAGGAGGTCGACCGATGAGCTACCGTCTTGCCGCCAGTTCGGAGATGATCTACCTCGACCGGCCATTTCTGGAGCGGGTCGAGCGCATTCGTGATCGGGGTCTCCTGGTAGAGATCTGGGACTGGTCGAACAAGGACATCGACGCCCTCGCCAACAGCGGCGCAGAGATCGTCTCCATGACCGGCTACCTCACCGGCACCCTCACCGACGACGACGGCATCGAGCAGTTCCTCGCCACGGCCGAGCAGTCGATCGAGGTGGCCAAGCGGCTGAACTGCCCGAGCCTGAACGTGCACGGTACCGGCCTGGGTGAGGGCGGGCTGCCGGTGAAGCCGGTCCAGGTGGTCACGCCGGGCATGTGGTTGCGCGCCGCCGACACCCTGCGCCGGCTCGCTGAACTGGGAGCCAAGCACGACAAGGTGTTCACCCTGGAGAACCTCAACCTTCCGGTCGATCACCCCGGTACCCCCTTCGCGCTGGCGCGCGACACCAAAACCCTCGTCGCTGCGGTCGACTCCCCGCACCTTCGCATGAATCTCGACCTGTACCACGCCCAGATTGGTGAGGGGAACCTGATCGAGTTGGTGCGGGAGTGCCAGCCGTGGATCGGCGAGATCCAGGTCGCCGACGTGCCTGGACGTTGTGAGCCGGGGACGGGTGAGGTGAATTACGCCGCGGTCGCCGCTGCGCTCAAGGACATCGGCTACTCCGGCGTGGTGGCCATGGAGGCCTTCGCCAAGGGTGATTCCGATGTCGCTCTGGACGCCTTCTGCGCGGCCTTCAGCTGACGCCGACACGAAACCCACAGCGGCAACGGTTAGGAGAAGAAGGTGATCATCGAAACGCAGAACCCTGCGTTCACTGTGCTCCTCGATCGCGCGAGCCCGTCGCCGCTGTACCACCAACTCGTGCAGCAGTTCACGGCCGCGATCGAGAGCGGTGTGCTGAAACCCGGCGAAGCGCTGGAGCGGGAAGACCTCTTCGCGGCCAGACTCGCCGTCGCCCGGCCGACCCTCCGGCGGGCCTTGGTCGAGTTGGCAAGTAAGGGGCTGATCACCAGGTCGCGCGGCCGGGGCACCGAAGTGGTCGGTCCCTTTTCTCGGACGGTTCAGCCCGCCCGAGAGGCATGGCTGGCTTGCCCCGAACCCAGTGATCAGGCTGTCCTACGGCTTGTTCGACTCGAGCCGGACCGAGTCGAGCCGCGGGCTGCGCTCGACCTCGGCCTGGATCGGGACGGTGCGCTGGTCTACCTCGAGCAGTTGGAAGTGGACCAGGACAAGCGGATCAGCTTCCGTAAGGAGTGGTTGCCTGGCTCGCTGGTGGGTCCGGTGCTGCACAACCTGTCCACGACGCCGGTGCGACGGGTCCTTGCCGACATTGGGCATGCCACAGTGCGGGACCAGCGCACCTTTGAGTTCCGGCCTCCGGACGCGACCGAGAAGGCAGCCCTGGGTCTGGATGACTCGGAGCGGATCTTCGCGGTGCGGATCGTCGCCTTCGATCAAGGTGGAACTCCGATTGAGGTGGCAACGGTGGTCTACGTGAATGAGCCGGCGCTGGACCACGATCTGCGGCGTGCCAGCTAGTTATCGCCGGACGCGAACCAGCGGGCATCCGGCACTGACTAGCACGTGAAAGCAACAGTTAGATAACACCTGCTAGCAGGTTCGTAACAATGTATTGACAAAGCGGTTCAGCTGCTAGAACGTGCTATACGAAGTCGTCGCTGATGGTCGGGGCGAGTTCGTCGGGCACAGACCCGACCCTCGATCGGCAATCCGAGAACGACGGTCACTAGAGACATGCGACACCAACAGCGAGGAGGCTGAAGATGACGGTGGTCAGCACGGACGCGGCAGCAGTACCGTCCGCCAGTGCGGGCGAGGTGCTGCTGGAAGCGCGCGGGGTCGGCAAGCTATTTCCCGGCGTGCGGGCCTTGAACAACGTTGACTTCGTCCTGCGTGGTGGCGAGGTGCACGCTCTGGTGGGCGAGAACGGCGCCGGCAAGTCGACGTTGATGAAGATCTTCGCCGGTCTGTACCAACCCGACGGGGGCGAGGTGCGGCTACGTGGAGATCGGATTGTGCTGCCCACCCCATTGTCGGCACACCATGCCGGGATCAGCGTGATCCATCAGGAGTTCTTCCTGATGAACCACCTCACGGTTGCCCAGAACATCTTCATCGGTCGGGAGCCGAAGCTGCCCGGCGGCGTCCTCAACGATGACCGCATGCTTAACCGGCAGGCTGCGGAATTGCTCGACCGGCTCGGCGTCGATATCGATCCAAAGCTGCAGGTGGGCCGGCTGACAGTGGCGCAGCAGCAGATGGTCGAGATCGCCAAGGCGCTGTCATTCAACGCTTCGGTGTTGATCATGGACGAGCCCACGGCCGCGCTCACCGAGACCGAGGTGGCGACCCTGTTCCGGATCATCGACAACTTCGTCACCCCCACGACCGCGGTGGTCTACATCTCGCACCGGATGGAGGAGATCAAGAAGATCTCCACCCAGGTGACCATTTTGCGGGACGGGGAGTTGGTCGGTACTCATCCGGCAGCTGAGCTCAGCATTCACGACATCATCCAACTGATGGTTGGCCGCAAGATCGCCGTCGACATCCGACCCGAACCCCGCGCCAGCACCACGCCGGTGTTGGAGGTAGAAGGGCTTTGCTCGGCGACACTGCTGAAAGATGTCAGCTTCACCCTGGAAAAGGGCGAGATCCTCGGCTTCGCCGGCCTGATGGGTGCCGGACGCACCGAGACAGCTCGAGCGCTGATCGGAGCCGACGCCAAGACGTCCGGCACGGTGAAGATCGACGGGAAGCTCGCGAACATAACTCACCCCGGTGACGCGGTGCGAAAGGGGATTGGGTACCTGTCGGAGGACCGCAAGCGGTACGGCCTGATCTTGCAGCAGACCGTTGCCGCGAACACCGTCCTTGCCTCGATCTCCAAGTACACCAGGTATGGGCTGCTTCAGGACGCCGAGATGCGCAAGGCCAGGCGAGAAGTGGGTCAACGTCCTGGCCACCAAGACCCCGTCGGTTCGCCAGCTCGTGCGCAACCTCTCCGGCGGGAACCAGCAGAAGGTCGTGCTGGCCAAGTGGCTGGAACAGGACTGCGACATCCTCATCTTCGATGAACCCACGCGGGGCATCGACGTCGGCGCCAAGCAGGAGATCTACACCCTTCTCGACCAGCTGACGAAGGAAGAGGGCAAGTCGATCATCATGATCTCCTCCGAAATGGAGGAAGTCCTCCGTATGTCCGACCGCATCGTTGTGATGTGCGACGGACGCATCACCGGCGTCCTTCCCAACGCTGAGGCCACCCAGGAAAAGATCATGGAGCTGGCCACGCGATTCAACCCAACCGAACACCAGATTGAGGCGTGACCCAATGAGCACCAACACCACCGCCGTGTCCGCGTCCACGATGAAGTGGGCTATCCCCGAGCGCTACAAGGTCTTCCTTCAGCAAGGGATGGTCCTGCTGGTCGTCGTCCTCCTCGCCGTGTTCTTCACTATCATGAAACCGAACTTCGCCAGCTGGTCGAACATCTCGTCGCTCCTGCTGGCCTCGGTCGTCACCGGCGTCCAAGCGCTCGGGCTTTCTTTCGTCATCGCGACTGGCGGCATCGACCTGACCCCCGGCCTGGGCATGGCGGCCACCTCAACTTTCACCGCGATCCTGATCGCCGACGCTGGGCTGCGGCTGCCGATCTGGGTGGGCATCCTGGGCGGCCTCCTCGCCGGCGCACTGATCGGACTGATCAACGGGTCGCTGGTCGCCTACGTTCGGATGCAGCCCATGATCGCCACCCTGGCGATGATGATGGTCTGTGCCGGAACGGCGCTGGTCATAGCCAACGGCAAGACGATCTCGCTCCGGTCGATCCAGGGCTGGGAGTCCATCGCCATGGGGCAGGTCATCCCGGGTGTGCCGAACGGCGTCACCATCTTGATCCTGCTGGCGATCATCGCCGGCGTCGTGATGAACAAGACCGCGATCGGACGCTATTCGCTCGCGATCGGCTCGAACAAGGAGGCCACCAGGATCTCGGGTGTGAACACCCGTCGCTGGGAGGTGTTGGCCTACGTCATCTGCGGTGTGTTCACCGGCATCTCCGGCATCCTGATGTCGTCCCGGCTCGCCGCTGCTCAGCCGACCCTCGGCCAGGGCTATGAGATGTACGCCATCGCTGCGGCCGTGATCGGTGGCACCTCCCTGCGGGGCGGACGGGCGTCCATCTTCGGCGCCGTGATCGGTGCCGTCACCATCCAGACCATCTTCAACGGGCTGACCGTAATGGGCGTCCAGGACCAATGGCAGAAGGTCGTCCTTGGCGTTGTCGTCCTGATCGCCGTCTTCGTCGACATCATGCGGCGCGGCGGCAAGGAAGAGTGACGCCCCAACTCAAGAACTCGGCCGGGTGGTCCGGTCCCGAGAAAGCAGTCCTCCCAGAACAAAGAAAAGGAGAACGTTCATGAAGAAATTCATTGCAGGCGTGGCCGGTGCGACCATCGCCGTCCTGGCGCTCAGCGCGTGCAGCGCCGGTGGAACCGCGGCCACCAGTGCAGCTGCCGGCGCCAGCAGCGCTGCCGGCGGCTCGATCAAGGTTTCCCTGATCGCGAAGGGCACCTCGGACTACTGGACCCTGGTGAAGAACGGTGCTGAAGCCGCCGGTAAGGATCTGGGCGTCGAGGTGACCTACAACGCCACCGACACGGAGAACGAGGGCGACAAGCAGCTGAACCTGCTCACCGCCGCGATCAACGACAAGCCGCAGGGAGTTGCGATCGCTCCGCAGGACGGCGCACAGGACGGCGCGCCCACCGTGCTGGATCAGGCCAAAGCCGCGAACATCCCGGTTGCGGTGTTCGACACCCCGTTGAAGAGCTGGGACGGTGCCATCGCCACCATCGCGTCCGACAACGAGGGCATCGGCGCCCAGGCCGCGGAGAACCTGTCCAAGCTGATCGGCGGCAAGGGCAAGGTCGCCATGGTCATCCAGGGTGTCACTGGTACCGCCGCACTGCGCCGCGACGGCTTCGCGAACTGGATGAAGGCCAATGCGCCGGACATCCAGGTCGTCGACATCCAGAATGGCGAGGCCGACCCGGCCAAGTCCCGCGACAAGGCCCAGGCCATCCTGCAGACCAACCCCGACCTGGCTGGCTTCGCCGGCACCAGCGACTACTCGACGATCGCGATCGCCGATGAGGTCGCCGCAAAGGGCGGGACGGTGAAGGTCGTCGGTGTCGACGCCTCGCCGGACGTGCTGACCCTGCTTTCTGAGGGCAAGATCGACGGCATCGTCACCCAGAACCCCTACCAGATCGGCTACAAGACCGTGTCGACTCTGGTGGACCAGGTCAAGGGGAAGGCCCCGGCCGAGAAGACCATCGTCTCCGAGGCTGCCTGGGTGACCAAGGACAACATGAACAACCCCGAGATCAAGCAAATCACAGGCTAGTTCACAGCGTGACGCCGTGTAGGCGTGCCAACGCAGCCGCCGCCCATTGCCGAGATCAGCATCCGCCATTGGCTGGTGGTCATTGGCGCCGGCCTGCTGATGTCGCTGAACGTCCTGGTGTTCCTCGCGGCCGGGATACTGCTCCCGCCGCTGGCTGAGTCTCTGGGCGTGGGGCTGGGCCAGGTGATGGTCTTCGTCTCGATCAACATGGTGGCCGGCGCGCTGGTGCTCGCCGTCGCCGGCCCTTTCCTGATCCGGCGGTTCGGTTCACGGTGGCTATCGCTGCTCGGCGGTCTCGTCACCGGCGCGTCGATCTTCGCGGTCTCGCTCGTCACCGAGCTGTGGCAGCTGATCGCTGCTCTCATCGGGTTCGCCCTGGTCACCGGGCCGAGGTCGTGGCGTCCGACCGGGGCTGGCCGGCGGGTAGGTGGCGCTGCCTGATCGCGTGTCGCGATCTCGGTGTGATCCTTCGACTTGATCCCGCTGTGAACGGGCGGTCTCGGTTCTGGCCGTGAGATCGCGACATGGTCGCCCCGTCCGCAGCAAGAAGGTGTAACGGCCAGCCATGACGAACCGGGACGCGCCGCTGCCGTCCGCCTGACTCCGTCCGCCAACCGGTCGATAAAGGATCCGTTACCGCGGGACGCGAGCGCGCCCCTGGTGACTAGCGTCGGCAGCGCAGCCGGCGGACGTCGGGTCGGGGGGCCGAAACGCCAGCGGGACTGTGCATGGGTAGCCGGGTCGTCCCGGTTGCAGGGGGGTAAACCGGGACACTCGGCGCCTGGCAGGTATCACCTGTCAGGCGTGCCCGCCATCAGACCAGAACGAAGTAGGGTCCGGCCATGGCCTCCACTGCTGGCACGAATCGCGCGCTGCTCGCTGTGCAGCGGCTGATCGGCTGGCCTGAACTCGACTTCCGCGGCCGCCTGTTCGCGGTAGCCGCCCTCACCGGTGTCTTCGCCTCGGTCACCTCGGCCATCGCTGACGCGATCAACGGCCTGGCGGTGGTGCAACTGGTGATCAACCTCCTGGTCGCGGTGTTCTCGGTTGGGATGTTGTGGCTGGTTCGGGTGACCCACCGGACGCAGCTGGGCTACGTCGTCGCGGTGGTGGTCGTCTTCATGGTGGCCTTTCCGATGCTCTTCTTCGCCGGCGGCGGCTACTCCGCAGGAATGCCAGCGTTCTTCGTGTTTGCCCTGGTGATCACGCCATTGATGATTCGCGGCAGAACTTTGTGGGTGCTCTGGTTCGCGTTGGTCGGGCTGTACGCGGCCTGTTGTCTGATCGCTTACCGGTACCCCGAGCTGGTCACCCCGCTACCGTCGGATTCGGCGGTGGTCTCGGACGTCATCGTCTCCCTCCTGATCTCCGGCGGCGCCATCGCCGTTGCGCTGCGCCAGCTGCTTCGCCAACACGAGCGCAACCAGGAGTTGCTCGCGCAACAGAACCAGCAGCTCAGCCAGATGGATCGCGCGAAGACCGACTTCCTCGCGATCGTCGCGCATGAGCTCAACACCCCGCTCGCAGCGATCCGGACGCATGCAGAGGAGGCCGAGCGGCACCTGGCCACCGGCGAACCGGTGACTCACGAGTTCTCGGTGATCGACTCCGAGGCTGAGCGGCTGAGCCGGCTGGTGGGCCAACTGCTCGACGTCGCCAGGATCGCGGACGGACGCCTCGACCTCGAGCTCCGCCCGGAGCACCTGGCCACTATGGTCCAGCAGACCCTCCGGGCGTTCATGCCGCTGTGTACCCGTGCCGGCAACACCCTCGAGCTGGCCCGCGGCAGCGCGAGCCCGGTCGTCCTGGCCGACCGCGAGCGGGTCGCGCAGGTGCTGGTCAACCTGCTCGCGAACGCCGTCCGGCACACCCGTGCGGGGGTGATCACCGTCGGCATCACCGAGGCGGACGGGTTCGCGGAGCTGTCCGTCCGTGACACCGGTGAAGGCATGCCGCCAGAGGTCGTGGCCCGGCTGTTCGAGCACTCGCTCTACCGGACCGGCGGGCTGCACTCGGCGAGGGACGCCGGGCTTGGCCTGGGGCTGCAGATCTCAGAGCACATCGTCGAGGCGCACGGTGGCACGCTTTCGGTGACCTCCGCCGTCAGCGTCGGGACGACGGTGACCTGCAGCTTCCCGCTCGCACCGGCCGATCAGTTGGTCAGCCAGTGAAGCGGACCTGCTGGAATACGTAGCGGTGATCTGCGGTCAGGATCAGTTCGAACGCGCTGGTGCCGTTAAGGCTCAGCTTTCGCCGCAGGTTCGAGATGTGCTGGCGGACGGTGTTCGTCGGCACCCCGGAATGGTCTGCCCAGACCGCGTCCAGTAGTTCGTCCTGGGTGAGTCCTCGGCCAGCGTTGGCGGCGAAGTAGCCGAGCAGCTGCAGTTCCTTCTGGGAGAGCGCGATCGCGACCCCCTCCAGGGTGACTTTGCCAGTGACGAAATCGACGTAGAGCGGCGGTAGTTCGATTCGCAGCGCCCGTGGGGCACCGGAGCGACGAAGTTGGGCGTTGATCCGGGCGGTGAGTACGTCGAGGCTGAACGGTTTGGTGAGATAGTCGTCGCCGCCGGCGGCCAGCCCGCGGACGACGGCAGCGTCCTGGCCGAGCGCGGTCACGTAGATGATCGGGGCGGACGTGATTCTCCGCAGCTCGGCGCAGAAGTCGTAGCCGGAGCCGTCCGGCAGCAGCACATCGAGCAGCACCACGTCCGGCAACTGCTCCCAGGCTGCAGCGCGGGCCTGCTGGATGCTGGTCGCCTGAGCCACTTCGAAACCGAGCTGCTCCAGGTGCCGGGAAAAGGCACCCATCAGGGCAGGCTCGTCCTCGACGATGAGCACACGCGGTGCCCGCACGTCGTTGCGCGCCATCGGCCGACCCTTCCCCCCGGAGCTCAATGGCTCGCCAGTTGCCCGGCAAGCTCCAGGGCGCCGACCAACTCCGCGCGGGCGCCCAGGGCGGCGGGGGCGACCTCGATCGCCGCCGCAGTGGCGGGCTGGGCGTACCGCATCACCGAGGCCTGGACGCCTTCGACCAAAGCCGGCGTGCTGGTGCCGAGCTGGCCGCCGATGATCAGCGCGGTCGGGTTCAGCAGGTTGCACAGATCGGCCAGCACCCGGCCCAGCGTGCGGCCGGCTTCGTTGAGGATGCGATCAGTGATCTGGTCGTCGAAGTCGGTGAACTCGAACGTCTCGCCTGCCGGGCTGTACGGATGCGAATGCAGGATCTGTTCGCGCAGCGGACCCACCGCCACCACGGCCTCCAGGCAACCGCGGTTCCCGCAGCGACAGAGCTCGGAGCGTCCGACCAAAAGGGTGTGTCCGATTTCGCCAGCCAGGCCGGTCGCGCCCCGGTAGACCTGACCGCTGATCACCAGTCCCGCGCCGATGCCGTGCGAAGCCTTCACGTAGAGAAAGTCCTTGTGGCTACGTCCGATGCCGTGCCGGAGTTCGCCGAGGGCGCCCATGGTGGCGTCGTTCTCGATGTGGACGACCGTGCCCAGCCGGCGTTCCAACTCCTGCTTCGGCGCGATACCCACCCAGCTGGACAGGATGGTCGGGGAGCGGACGACGCCATTGAGTGGATCAACCGGCCCTGGGGTGCCCGCAACCACTGCGCCGAAGGTCGTCATTCCGTGCTGGCGGCGCAACCCGTCCAGGCTCTTCGCCGCCAGATCGAGGGATTCAAGCGCGAGCAGGTCCACGTCCAGCTGGATGTGGGACTCATCGATGATCTCGCCGGAGCCGCTGCCGACCGCCACCCGGATGTGGCTGTGCCCGAAGTCGATGGCGGCTATCGGGATGTCGCTCGGGGCCACCTGCAACATCGTCGCCGGCCGGCCACTGCCCGACCCCGGTCCCTTGCCCTGCATCTCGGTCTCCATGATCCGGCCCTCGGCGAGCAGCCAGGAGACGGCATGGCCGACAGTGCTGGGGGATAGTCCGGTCATTTCGACCAAGCTGGAACGCGTGAGCTTGCCGGCGGCACGGATGTGGCCGTAGATATCCTCCCGCGTCCGATTGCGGGCGGACGTGCGCTCAGGCGACGTACGCATGGGGGCAAGCTTAACTCCTAAGTGCACAGTTTTCAGCCAACCACTGATCAATTCGTGTTGAACGATTCAAGGACAAGCGCCCTTGCCGGGGTGAACGCGGCGGACCGCGGGTGACTTTAACTCAATGATGAAGAGAAACGGTTTGATAACGACTTGTTATCCCGCGTTGACAGCATGAAACCTTCGGCTTGTGTTCGGCCTATCCGACCACCGCGGGTCCGTCCGCGGCGCGCCGGGCGCTGGGGCCGAAGGCAGGTCCGGTTGACGACGTGGTCGAAGGGGGAACGCATGTTGCTGAGCGCTGCCGCCCCTTCATCGGAGCTGGAGGCACGTGGATGAGCCAATCTGAAGTGATGCTGGAGATGCGGCACATCGTCAAGGAGTTCCCTGGTGTGAAGGCTTTGGACGGGGTGTCGTTGACGGTGCGCCGGGGTGAGATTCACGCGATCTGTGGCGAGAACGGCGCGGGTAAGTCGACTTTGATGAAGGTGTTGTCGGGTGTGCACCCGCACGGCACCTACACCGGTGAGATCATCTATGAGGGCAAGCCGGCGACGTTTTCCAGCATTCGTGATTCTGAGCATGCCGGGATCGTGATCATTCATCAGGAGCTGGCGTTGATCCCGGAGCTGTCGATCACCGAGAACATGTTCCTTGGCAACGAGGTGCGCGGGCGGTGGGGGATCGATTGGGTCGTGGCGCGGGAGAAGGCGCGGCAGTTGATGGCCCGGGTGGGCTTGCAGGACCATCCGGACACCCAGATCAAGTCGTTGGGTGTGGGCAAGCAGCAGTTGGTCGAGATTGCGAAGGCGATTTCCCGAGATGTTCGGTTGTTGATTCTGGACGAGCCCACGGCTGCTCTGAATGAGACCGATTCGGCGCATCTGCTCGACCTGATCCGCGAGTTCAAGGCCCAGGGCATGACGTGCATCATGATCTCGCACAAGTTGAACGAGATCGCCGCGATCGCTGATGAGATCACGATCATCCGCGACGGACACAGTGTGGAGACGATCGCGGTCGACCCGAACGCCCGGGTGGACGAGGATCGGATCATCCGGGGCATGGTCGGCCGACCGCTGACGTCCCGCTACCCCGAACGGCACCCGCACACGGGTGAGGTGATGTTCGAGGTGAAGGACTGGACGGTAGCCCACCCGGAGGTGCCGGATCGGCTGGTCTGCAAGGGTTCGACCTTCGACATCCGGGCCGGTGAGATCGTCGGGTTCGCCGGGCTGATGGGCGCTGGCCGCACCGAGTTGGCCCGTTCCCTGTTCGGACGCTCGTATGGCACCTGGCTGGGCGGCACGATGAAGCTTCGCGGTAGCCAGATCGAGCCGAAGACCGTGGAGCAGGCGATCGACCTGGGTCTGGCCTATGTGACCGAGGACCGCAAGGTGCTCGGCCTGAACCTGCTGGACGACATCCGCACCACGGTGGTTTCGGCCGAGTTGAGCAAGATCGCCAGCCGCAGCGGGGTGGTCGACCGGAACGCGGAGTTCATCGCCGCCGAGCAGTACCGCAAGGAGTTGCGGATCAAGACCCCGAGCGTGAACGAGGGGGTGATCAAGCTGTCCGGCGGCAACCAGCAGAAGGTGGTGGTGGCCAAGTGGTTGTTCACCGAGCCGGATCTGCTGATCCTGGACGAGCCGACCCGGGGCATCGATGTCGGCGCCAAATACGAGATGTACACGATCATGAACACCCTCGCCGCGCAGGGGAAGGCAATCATCATGATCTCCTCCGAGCTGCCCGAACTGTTGGGCATGTGCGACCGGATCTACACCGTCAGCGCCGGTCGGATCACCGGCTGCCTGCCGGTGGCCGAGGCCAGCCAGGAGTCGCTGATGCGGCTGATGACGCTGATCCCGACCAACACCGAGAACGCCGCCTGACCAGTGATCACACCGATTCGAGAAGGACTGCAATGGACGCACTGAGGAAGTTGTTCGGCGGGAACATGCGCCAGTTCGGCATGTTGTTCGTGCTGGTCGCACTAACGCTGTTCTTCCACATTATGACCAGGGGCCTGGTGGTCACCTCGACCAACCTGATGAACCTGTTGAACGGCAACAGCTACATCCTGGTGCTGGCGATCGGCATGGTGATGGTGATCGTGATCGGCCACATCGACCTGGCCGTGGGTTCGGTGGCCGCCTTCGTAGGCATCGTGGTCGCGGTCGCGATGCGTGACTTCGGCCTTCCGAGTTGGGCCGGCGTCCTGCTCGGCCTGGCCATCGGAGCCATTTGCGGCATCTGGCAGGGCTTCTGGGTGGCCTACTTCGGTATCCCGGGCTTCATCGTCACCCTGGCCGGCTACATGTTCTTCCGTGGCGCGAACCAGTGGGTGGGCCAGTCCCTGACCGTCCCGGTGCCGAAGGACTTCCAGGTACTCGGCGCGGGCTACCTGCCCGAGTGGGGGCCGAACACCGGCATGAACAACTCCACCCTGCTGCTGGGAATCGTGGCGATCGCGGTGCTGGCCTGGATGCAGCTCGCGCAGCGTCGGGCCCTGATCAAGGTCAACGCCGAAGTGCCGCCGATGTGGGTCACCATCACCCGGATCGTGCTGCTCGCCGTGGTGATCGCCTACCTCACCTGGATGTACGGCACCGGCCGTCCGGGCACCTCGTTCCCCATCCCCGGCCTGATCCTGGTCGGCCTAGTGATCCTGTACTCCTGGGTCACCCAGCGCACCATCACCGGACGGCACATCTATGCCGTTGGTGGTAACCGCCTCGCGGCTGAGCTGTCGGGTGTGAACACGAAGCGGACCTACTTCCTGGTGATGATGAACATGTCGATCCTGGCCGCGTTCGC
>Ga0116179_1001596_pt1 | contig 16889 bp, 11 predicted proteins | sample AD_UKC071_MetaG_FD_89751 | JGI IMG/M metagenome (GOLD analysis project Ga0116179, IMG submission 89751) | Active sludge microbial communities of municipal wastewater-treating anaerobic digesters from USA - AD_UKC071_MetaG | ecosystem: Engineered > Bioreactor > Anaerobic > Digestate | place: USA...
AATCGCACCTTCGGAAACCTTGTCGCCAAGATTGACCTTGATCTCCTTGACAACACCGGCCGCCGTGGACGGCACTTCCATTGTCGCCTTGTCGGACTCAAGCGTCACCAGCGACTGCTCAAGTTTGACCGTGTCGCCCACCTTGACCAGGATTTCGATGACAGGGATGTCCTTGAAATCGCCGATGTCGGGGACTTTGACTTCGACTGCGCCGCCGCCTGATGCGGGTGCGGCGGGCGCAGCTTGCGCAGCCGCAACAGGGGCGGATGCGGGGGCCGCAGCCGCTTTCGCCGGCGCCGGGGCTGGCGCGGCTGCGCCTGCCTCAATCACCGCCACGACCGAACCTTCGCTCACCTTGTCGCCAAGCTTCACGCGCAGTTCCACGACGGTGCCCGCCGCTTCGGCCGGCACTTCCATCGTGGCCTTGTCGGATTCGAGCGTGACGAGCGATTGCTCCTTCGCCACCACGTCGCCGACCTTGACCAGCACTTCGATGACCGGGATGTCCTTGTAGTCGCCGATGTCCGGGACTTTCAGTTCCTGCTTTGCCATGATTTGTCCCGCTCCTTAAACCGTGGTCGGGTTCGGTTTGTTCGGATCAATGCCGTATTTCTTGATCGCGTCCGCCACCACCTTGCGCTCAATGACGCCGTCTTCCGCCAGCGCGGTGAGCGCCGCCACCGTCACGTAGAAGCGGTTCACCTCAAAGAAGCGGCGCAGGTTCTCGCGGCTGTCCGAACGGCCAAAGCCGTCGGTGCCGAGCACCTTGTAAGTCTTCTTGATGTACGGGCGCACACTGTCGGCGTAGATGCGCATGTAGTCGGTGGCGGCGACCACCGGGCCGGCCCTGGACATGACACATTTGGCGACGTGCGGGACGCGCGGTTCATCCATCGGGTGCAGCAGATTCCAGCGCTCGCAGTCGATGCCGTCGCGGCGCAGTTCGTTGAAGCTCGGCGCGCTCCAGAGGTCGCTCTCCACGCCCCAGTCGTTGCGCAGCAGGTCGGCCGCGGCGATGACCTCACGCAGGATGGTGCCGGAGCCAGTGAGCTGCACGCGCATGCCCTTTTTCTTCTCCTTGCCGCCTTCCCTGAACAGGTACATCCCCTTGATGATGTCGGCCTCAGCGCCGGCCGGCATGTCAGGATGAACGTAGTTTTCGTTCATCACGGTCAGGTAGTAGTACTCGTCGTGCTGCTCATCGAGCATGCGCTTCACCGCGTGCTGGGTGATGATCGCGACCTCATACTGGAAGGTCGGGTCATAGGTGCGCACGTTCGGGATCGAACTGAACCACACATGGCTGTGGCCGTCTTCGTGCTGCAGCCCTTCGCCGTTGAGCGTGGTGCGGCCCGCCGTGCCGCCCACCAGCAGGCCGCGCGCGCGCATGTCGCCCGCCGCCCAGCAAAGGTCACCGATGCGCTGGATGCCGAACATCGAATAGAAGATGTACACCGGCAGCATCGGCACGTTGTTGTTGCTGTAGCTGGTCGCCGCAGCGATCCAGTCGGCCATGCCGCCCGCCTCGTTGATGCCTTCCTGCAGGATCTGGCCGTCCTTGGCCTCCTTGTAGAACATCAGCTGGTCGGCATCGACCGGCTGATAGTTCTGGCCCTGCTGGTTCCAGATGCCGAGCTGACGGAACATCCCTTCCATGCCGAAGGTGCGCGATTCGTCGGGCACGATGGGCACCACATGGCGGCCGATCGATTTGTCCTTGACCAGCGTGTTGAGGATGCGCACGAAGGCCATGGTGGTCGAGATTTCGCGATCACCGGTGCCCTTCAATTGCGAATCGAAGGCGCTCACCTCCGGCGTCGGCAGGCTGACACTCTTGGTGCGGCGTTGCGGCAGGTAGCCGCCCAGTGCCTCGCGGCGCTCGCGCATGTATTTGCCTTCCGGCGAATCAGGCGCGGGCTTGAAGTACGGATAGCTGGCGAGGTCTTCGTCCTTGACCGGGATGCCAAAGCGGTCGCGCATCTGGCGCAACGATTCGAGATCCATCTTCTTGGCCTGGTGGGCGATGTTGAGGCCCTCGCCACTGTGGCCCATGCCGTAGCCCTTGACCGTCTTGGCGAGGATCACCGTCGGCTGGCCCTTGTGTTTGACCGCGCTGTCGTAGGCGGCGTAGATCTTGTGCGGATCGTGGCCACCGCGATTGAGGCGCCACACATCCTCGTCGGACATGTTGGCCACCATCTCGCGCAATTGCGGATATTTGCCGAAGAAGTGCTCGCGCACATAGGCGCCGTCGCGCGCCTTCATGACCTGATATTCGCCGTCGATCACCTCTTCCATGCGCTTGACCAGCGTGCCGTCCCGGTCGCGGGCGAGCAGCTGATCCCAGTAGCCGCCCCAGATCAGTTTGATGACGTTCCAGCCGGAACCACGGAAGTCGCCTTCGAGCTCCTGGATGATCTTGCCATTGCCGCGCACCGGCCCATCGAGTCGCTGCAGGTTGCAGTTGATAACGAAGACGAGGTTGTCGAGACCTTCACGGCCGGCCATGCTGATGGCGCCGAGGGACTCCGGTTCATCCATTTCGCCGTCGCCGCAGAACACCCAGACCTTGCGCCCTTCGGTGTTGGCGAGACCGCGGGCGTGCAGGTATTTGAGGAACCGCGCCTGATAGATCCCCATCAGCGGGCCCAGGCCCATCGACACCGTGGGCAGTTGCCAGAAATCCGGCATCAACCATGGATGCGGATAGCTTGAAATGCCCTTGCCGTCGACTTCCTGGCGGAAGTTGTCCATCTGGTCCTGCGTCAGGCGACCGAGCATGAAGGCACGGGCGTAGACGCCCGGCGCGCTGTGGCCCTGCACGTAGACAAGATCGCCGCCGTGGTTGGCCGAAGGGGCGTGCCAGAAGTGATTGAAGCCGACGTCATAGAGCGTGGCAGCGGAGGCGAACGACGAGATGTGACCGCCGAGCTCAAGATCCTTCTTGCCGCCGCGCAACACCATCATCGCGGCGTTCCAGCGCACGTAGCTGCGCAGTTTGTGCTCGATCTCATGGTCACCGGGGCTCTTCGCCTCAAGGTGGGCCGGGATGGTGTTGAGGTAGGCCGTATTCGGCGAGAACGGCGCCTTGCCGCCGGTGCGGCGTGCCTTGTCAAACAGCGCCTCAAGCAGGAAGTGGGCGCGTTCGTAACCTTCGTTGGCGATCACACTGTCGAGTGAGTCGAGCCAGTCGCTGGTCTCCTGCGGGTCAAGGTCGTTCCGACCCGACAGATTGGGGTTTTGCATCATGTCCTCCTTGCGTTGTCTGCTCTGCATCGCCCGCTCACGCGGCCTTTACGCACATTGTCGCGTGTGTGCAATGCACAAAATGTTGCCGTGGTGACAGGTTCGCTAATCGCACACTGTCGCAACGGCGAATGCGGAAATTCTAGAAGAGATTTCGCATTGTGGAAAGCGATTCCATAATTATTTTCTCCGTTATGGCTTTGTTGCTTGATCCCCATTCAAACCGGGCTTATCGTGCCAATCGCCAATAAGTCGACTTTCCATTGAAATCAGCAATTAGCCCAATCGGGACGGGGCTTCAGAAAAAAAGATGCTTCGCCAAATGCGGCGATTTTCAGTCGCGCCGGCCGTTGCTTCCTAAAATCGCAGCACCACCACTTCTGGCCGATCGGCCAGAAGCCCCTCTGACGACACAAGGCTTTTTCATGCAGATCCGTCATCTCATCGCCGTGAGCATCGCGCTGGCACTGGCACCGCTGGTTGCACCGACTTTCGCGCAGTCCTATCCGGCCAAGGCGATCAAGTTCGTCGTGCCGTTCCCCGCAGGCAGCGCCACCGACGTCGTTGGCCGCGTGCTCGCCGAAGCGATGGGCAAGGAGCTCGGCCAGCCGATCGTGGTCGACAACAAGTCCGGTGCCCAGGGCACCATCGGCGCCAACGAGGTCAAGGGCGCTGCGGCCGACGGCTATACGCTGCTGGTCACCACCAGCACCACCCAGGCGGCAGTGACCAGCCTGCTCAAGAAAGTCCCGTACGACCCGGTGAAGGATTTCACGCCGATTGGCAAGATTGCGACGACGCCGTTCGTGCTGATCGTCAACGACAAGGTGCCCGCGACCGACCTCAAGAGCTTCATCGCCTACGTCAAGGCAAATCCGGGCAAGGTGCGCTTTGGCCAGGGCTCGTCGGGCTCATGGGTGTCGGGCTCACTGTTCGCGTCGATGATCCAGGGTGACATGCAGATGATCCCGTACAAGGGCATTCCGCCGGCGATCACTGACATGCTGGGCGGCAACATTGAAGTGGTGTTCGCCGATCTCGGCAATGCCCAGGCACAGATCAAGGGCGGCAAGGTGAAGGCGTTTGGCGTCACCAGCACCAAACGCTCCAGTGCGTTGCCGGATCTGCCAGCGATCGCGGAACAGGTACCGGGCTACGAGCTGGTGCCATGGTTCGCGCTGATGGCGCCGGCCAACCTGCCGAAAGACATCGCTGCCAAGCTCACCACCACATTGCAGAAGGTGCTCGCCAGCACCGACGTCAAGGCCAAGCTGCACGCGGGCGGTTTCGACATCGACTCCACCGACGCAGCCGCCCTCGCCCGTCTGATCGACAGCGAAGTCAAGCGCTGGGGCCAGCTCACCAAAGCGGCGAAGATCGAGGCGGAATGAGGCTGACATCACGTTTGCAGCAAGCGGGCTGATACGTTGACCCAAGTCCGGCCCATCGAGGTCGTCAGCGCGACACGCCTGTCGCGCGACGACTTCATGGAACGATCCGCGCTCGGCCTGTCGCTGCAGCGACTTGCTGATCCCCGCATCACGGCGAGCATCGCTTTCCAGAACCGTATCGGACTACCGGCCGTTTACAACCATCGCCTGGCGCAGAGCACGGCGGAGGTGTTGCTGTTCGTCCATGACGACGTGTGGATCGATGACATTTTTCTGGCGGATCGCCTGCTGCAGGCGGTCACGGCGTTTGATGTCGTAGGCGTCGTCGGAAATACCCGTTGTAGCGAGGGGCAGGTGTCGTGGGCGTTTACCGATGAGCAGCTGAACTGGGATGCCGAGGATTGCCTCAGTGGTGCTATCGCCAACGGCGCCGAGCCGTTTGGTCGCGTGTCCCGCTTCGGATCAAGCACGACACCATGTCGGCTCGTCGATGGCGTGTTCATCGCGGTGAACACATCCCTGGCGCGGGAGCGTGGGGTACATTTCGACGAGCAGTTCAGCTTCCACTTTTACGACATGGACTTTTGCCGCGAAGCCCATGCATGCGGCCTTCGCATCGGCACCTGGCCAATCAGCATCACCCATCAGAGTGCCGGCAATTTCCGCAGCGACGCGTGGCGCGAGGCTTGCGCCCGCTATCGGCAAAAGTGGGAGGCGTCTACTACCGCTGCCGACCAGCCGCGCGGCATTGAAGGGGCGTGACCTGACGGCAAAGCAACGCCCGCCATTGCAAAACGGAGCCCAAAAAAAGCGCGGCGCACCTGGGTGCGCCGCAGCGGGCCGTGCAAACCGGCCGTTATCCTCAGGAGATCAGGCGCGACGGCGGCGACGCAGGGTCAGCGCGCCAACCATCGCGGCAGCGAAAGTCACCAACCCGGCGCCAAGCGGTCCCCACGCCGGCACTATCGACGGCGCGTCGGCGCAAGAAATGGCGACCGTGACCGTTCCGCCCTGCGGCGTTGTCGAATTGACATAAAAGCCAATGCCGATTGAGCCAGCCGGGAGCGGGCCGTTCACCGTGTAGCTGAGGGTGCCCGGGCCTGTCAACGGCCCGGCCAAAACCGGCGTACCCGTCGAATTGCCAACGATGGAGACAGATGACGACGTCGCCGTGCCCATCGTGACTGAAATGCTGACCCGATCGCCGGCAACAAATGCCAGCGTCGGATTGCCATTGGTCGTGCCGGCAGCGCCGGTAGACGGAGGAAAAGCATTCAGGGTCTGGCAGGCGGCCGACGCAGCGGGCTGAGCGCCCCACCCGCCGGTTGCAGCGGTTGCACCGCCCCCGCCCATTGCAACGGCGCAAGCCAGTGCGACACCCGTCAAAGATTTCTGCAAACGATTCATTTGTCCCCCAATACCGAAAATCAAAAGCAAGCCCGCTGCCCATCAGCGGGTAACTTTTGGACAGTAGCACGCCATGGCCGATAACGCCACGATACTTGCAGGCTGGCCGAAAAAACACAGGCGCCTGTATCGTCCGCGCAAATCAGCCGGCCAGCACACTCCGTGGCGACACCTTTGCCACCGCCTCGGCAATCGAACGGATATGCGCCGGGGTGGTACCGCAGCAACCGCCCACGATGTTGACGAGGCCGCTCTGCGCGAATTCCTTGAGGAAGCCGCTGGTCATTGCAGGCGTTTCGTCGTAGCCGGTTTCTGATAGCGGATTCGGCAACCCGGCGTTCGGGTAGACGCTGACAAAGGTTTCCGGTGCGATCTTCGCCAGCTCTTCGATGTGCGGCCGCATGGCCACGGCGCCGAGCGCGCAATTGATACCCACCGACAGCGGCCTGGCGTGGCGAACGCTGTTCCAGAACGCAGCGACAGTCTGTCCCGACAAGGTGCGGCCGGAGGCATCGGTGATGGTGCCGGAGATCATCAGCGGCGGCGGGTCGCGATCATTCTCGAATATCGTCTGATAGGCAAACAATGCCGCCTTGGCATTGAGCGTGTCGAAGATGGTTTCCACCAGCACCAGGTCGATGCCACCTTCGATCAGTCCTTCGAGCTGTTCCGTATAAGCGGCCACGAGCTCATCGAACGATACATTGCGCTTCGAAGCGTCGTTGACGTCGGGCGAAATGCTGGCGGTACGATTGGTTGGCCCCAAAGCCCCGGCAACGAAGCGCGGCTTGTCTGGCGTCTTTTTCGTCCATTCGGCACAGCACTCCCGCGCAAGCTTCGCGGCCTCGCGGTTCATCGCACGAACCATGTGTTCAAGCTGGTAGTCCGCCATTGCGATCGAGGTGCCGTTGAAGGTGTTGGTCTCGATGATGTCGGCCCCGGCGGCGAGGTAGTCATTGTGAATTTCGCGGATCACCTCGGGCTTGGTCAGCACCAGCAGATCGTTGTTGCCCTTGAGATCGCAGCGATGATCGCGGCACAGGTGGCCACGATAGTCTGCCTCGCCCAGCTTGTATTGCTGCACCATGGTGCCCATGCCACCATCCAGAATCAGGATACGTTGGCGGAGCAGGTCGGCAAGGCGTTGGCGGCGGGTCATGATGGACTCGTGCGAATGACGGGTTGATCAGGCCGCGATTTTCTCACGGCGACCGCGTGTCGGCGCGGTTTCCGCAAGGCCGGCGGCGGCTCTGCTGCGCGTCAACCTGATGCGCGGCGGCGCCGCGCGGAGGCCGGCGAGCAGTGTGTCAACCAGTGCTTCGGCATGGGCAGCAAGGTCATAGGCACCAGGGTCGAGCAGCCACTCATGCATCAGCCCGACCATGAAAGCGTGCAGCGCCTGCATCGCCATCGCGGTATCGGTATCGGCGGGCAACTGGCCCAATTTGACTGCCTGCCGCAATATCGCCTCAATTTCGCTGTGGCATTCGCTGCGGCTTTGCTGTTCGCGCTCGAACATCGGCGCCATTTCGCCCGTCTTCTCGCACTTGTGGAACAGGATGTCGAACACCGTCTGCTGCTGCGGCGACTGCGCCACCTGGGTCAGCGCATGCACGGTCAGTCGCCGGATTGAGCCCAGCGGATCGTCGCCAGCGACCGCAGTCACCTCGTTGAACACCGCCTCCATCGGCAAGGTAGCGCGCTCGCACATGGCGTGCACCAGTTCGGCCTTGTCCTTGAAATGCCAGTAAATGGCGCCGCGTGTCATGCCTGCCGCGCTAGCGATGTCATTGAGCGTCGCCGCTGCCACGCCCTTGTCCTTGAATACCCGCTCGGCCGCGTCAAGCAACGCAGCATAGGTGCTTTCGGTCTCGATACGTGTCTTGCGAACCACGCGATCACTCCTTTCCGGCCGTACAGCGCATCGGCGTGCCGGCGGCTGCGCCGTGCCTTGCGCGGCTGCCGGATTCTTCGTTCAGGGGGCCCGGCACTAAACATACATGAATGTATGTATACTACACCATCCCAGTCCTGCTTCGACTTCGATGCGGCGCGCGGCTTCCCGCCCGCGATTACACCGGAGTAGCGCCTCCGTTTGCGTTCGCGCGATGACAACTTCCCGGCATCGCGTGTCCGCACCTTTGACGCAGGGCCGGGTAACTTCGATTGGCCTCGCCTCCTGCTTTATCCATCGCCATGCAATTCCCACAGTCCGCCATGCGCTCCGTGTCCGCTCCGGCACCATCCACTCCCTCCCACCTGCGCACTGCCGTTGCGTTCGCAGCTCCGTTGCTCGCAGCCGTGCTGATAGCCGGCTGCGGCAAGAAGGCCGATGCACCCGCCGCGGCTGCGGGCGGTGCACCGCCTCCGGCCGAGGTCGGAGTGGTAACGGTCGCGCAACGTGATGTCGGCCTGATCACCGAGTTACCAGGCCGCCTTGAGGCATCCCGTGTTGCGCAAGTGCGTGCACGTGCCGCCGGCATCCTGCAAAAGCGCCTGTTCCGCGAAGGCAGCGACGTGCGGGCCGGACAGGCACTGTTCGCAATCGATGCGGCGCCGTATCAGGCGGCCTTGCAAAGCGCGCAGGCCAGCGTGGCGCGCGCCGAGTCGAACCTGGCGCAGGCTACTGCGCAGGCCGATCGCTTCAAGCCGCTGGTCGAAGCAAATGCGATCAGCAAGCAGGACTACGTTAACGCCGTCGCGGCGCAGCGTTCCGCGCAGGCCGATGTCGCAGCCGCCAGGGCGGCGGTCACCACCGCCAACATCAACCTGGGTTACGCCAGCGTGACTGCCCCGATCTCGGGTCGCATCGGCCGTGCTTTGGTCACCGAAGGCGCGCTGGTGGGGCAAGGCGAAGCAACGCAGCTCGCCGTCGTTCAGCAGATCAACCCGATGTACGTCAACTTTACGCAGTCGGCCGCCGACGTCATGAAGCTGCGCAACGCAATGGCGGCTGGTCAGCTCAAGCGTGCTCCGGGGGCCGACGCCGCGAGTGTCGAATTGGTACTCGAGGACGGCAGCATCTACGCGAAACCCGGCAAGTTGCTGTTCTCCGATCTCACGGTGGACGCGACGACCGGCCAGATCACGCTGCGCGCCGAAGTACCCAACCCCGAGGGGCAACTGCTGCCGGGGCTCTATGTTCGCGTCCGTATCGAGCAGGCGCAGGCCAACGATGCAATGACTGTGCCGCAGCAGGCGGTCACCCGTAGCAATCAGGGCGACAGCGTGATGGTGGTCGCGGCCGATGGCAAGGTCTCGCCGCGCACCGTGAAAGTCGCCGCCGCCAAGGACAATCAGTGGGTTGTCTTGAGCGGCCTGCAGCCCGGCGAGCAGGTGATGGTTGACGGTTTCCAGAAGCTGCGCGGCAACGCACCGGTGAAGGCCGTGCCGTGGCAACCAGTGAAAAGCGCGGCGCCGGCGGCAGCGCCGACCAGCGCATCCGCTGGCAACGCTTCCGCAGCCGGCAAGGCGGCCGATGGCAAGACCGAAGCGCCCAAGGCGAAACAGTAGAGGTAGCGGTTCATGGCCAAGTTTTTCATCGATCGGCCGATCTTCGCGTGGGTGATCGCACTGTTCGTCATCGTTGTTGGTGCGGTGTCGATCACGCAACTCCCAATCGCACAGTATCCCTCGGTGGCCCCCCCGACCATCGTCGTCTCGGCAGCTTATCCCGGTGCGTCGGCGCAGACCCTCGAAGACAGCGTGCTCGCCGTCATCGAACGCGAGATGAACGGCACGCCGGGCCTCGCCTACATGGAATCGGTCAGCCAAGCCAACGGCAGCGGTTCCATCAACCTGAGTTTCGAGCCCGGCACCAATCCCGATCTCGCCCAGGTCGATGTACAGAACCGTTTGTCGCGGGCGACGCCACGCCTGCCGTCGGTCGTCGTGCAGCAGGGTGTCCGCGTGGAGAAGTACAGTCGCAACTTCCTCGCGTTCACCATTCTGTCGTCGGATGATCCCGCGACCGACGTCATCGCACTGTCCGACTACGTGTCACGCAACGTGTTGCCCGAAATCCAGCGCGTTCCAGGCGTCGGCACCGCGACCCTGTTCGGCGCCGAGCGCGCGATGCGCGTGTGGGTAGATCCCGCGAAACTCACCGGCTTCAATCTCACCACGGCCGACGTCAACAGTGCCATTCAGGCACAGAACGCGCAGATCGCAGGTGGCAGTCTCGGCGACCTGCCGAACGCGCCCGGCCAGACCATATCGGCGACCGTGGTAGTGCCGGGCCAGCTCAACAACGTCGAGCAGTTCGGCAACATCGTGCTGCGCGCCAACACCGACGGCTCCAGCGTTCGTCTGAAGGATGTCGCGCGTCTCGAACTGGGTGCCCAGGGCTATGCGACCTCGGCGCGCCTCAACGGCAAGCCATCTACCGGTATCGGTATCCAGCTGTCACCAACCGGCAATGCGCTGGCGACGGCCAAGGCCGTGCGCGTGCGCCTCGACGAGTTGTCAAAGTACTTCCCGCCGGGCATGAAATACAGCGTGCCATACGACAGCTCCGAATTCGTGCGCATCTCGATCTCGCAGGTCGCCGAGACACTGGTCGAGGCCGTGCTGCTGGTGTTTCTTGTGATGTTCCTGTTCCTGCAGAATTTCCGCTACACGATCATTCCGACCATCGTGGTGCCGGTCGCCCTGCTTGGCACTTTCGCCGCGCTGCTCGCCCTGGGTTTCTCGATCAACGTGCTGACCATGTTTGGTATGGTGCTGGTGATCGGGATTGTCGTCGACGATGCCATCGTCGTCGTCGAAAACGTCGAGCGCATCATGAGCGAGGAAGGCTTGCCTCCGCTCGAGGCAACCCGCAAGGCGATGAGCCAGATCTCCGGCGCCATCATCGGCGTGACCGTGGTACTGATCTCGGTTTTCGTGCCGCTCGCGTTCTTCAGTGGCTCGGTAGGCAACATCTATCGCCAGTTCTCGGCCGTGATGGCCGTCTCGATCGCGTTCTCGTCGTTCATGGCACTGTCGCTGACGCCAGCGCTGTGCGCGACGTTGCTGAAACCGGTGGAGGCCGGTCACCATCTCGAAAAGCGTGGTTTCTTCGGCTGGTTCAATCGCGGTTTCAAGCGCACGGCCCACGGTTACGAAAGCGTCGTCTCACGCTTCCTGCGCTGGGCCGGGCGCATGATGTTCGTCTATATCGCCGTCGTCGCCGCCGCCGGCCTCCTCTACGTGCGCCTGCCGTCGTCGTTCCTGCCCAATGAGGACCAGGGCAACATGCTGGTCAACATCCAGCTGCCGCCGGGTGCCACGCTGGAGCGTACGCAGGCCGTCGTCGAGCAGGTCGAGGCCTACATCCTCAAGCAACCCGAGGTGAAGAGCATGGTCGGCGTGATGGGCTTCAGCTTCTCGGGGCAGGGCCAGAACGCCGGTCTTGCCTTCGTCACGCTGAAGGACTGGAACGAGCGCGCTGGCGCCGAACACTCGGCGCAGGCGGTTGCCGGTCGCGCGTTCGGCGCGCTGTCGCGGATTCGCGATGCCTTCATCTTTCCGCTCAGCCCACCACCGATCCCCGAGCTCGGTACGGCATCGGGTTTCACCTTCCGCCTGCAGGATCGCGGCGGCAACGGTCATGAGGCACTGGTGGCCGCGCGCAACCAGCTGCTCGGCATGGCCGCGCAGAGCAAGATCCTGGCTGGCGTCCGTCCCGACGGGCTGGAAGATGCGCCGCAACTGCAGGTTGACATCGACCGCGACAAGGCAAACGCGCTGGGCGTGAATTTCGGCGCGATCAACGGCGTCATCTCGACCGCGCTCGGCTCTGCCTACATCAACGACTTCCCGAACCAGGGCCGCCTGCAGCGCGTCGTCGTTCAGGCCGATGCGCCGGGCCGCATGCAGCCCGAGGACGTCCTCAAGCTCAACGTGATGAACAACCAGGGCAAGCTGGTGCCACTCGCAGCCTTCGCGACGACGCGCTGGATCAACGGCGCCATGCAGACCATCCGCTACAACGGCTATCCGGCCATGCGCATCGCCGGTGACGCCGCGGCCGGCTACAGCACCGGGGATGCGATCAAGGAGATGGAACGTCTGGCCACCCAGTTGCCGGCTGGCTTCGGCTACGAGTGGACCGGTCAGACCCGCGAGGAAAAGCTCGCTGGCTCTCAGGCCATGATCCTCTACGCATTCGCAATCCTGGCCGTGTTCCTCGCGCTGGCGGCACTCTACGAGAGCTGGTCGATCCCGCTGTCGGTGATCCTGGTGGTCCCGATGGGCGTGATTGGCGTGCTGCTCGCGATCACCCTGCGCGGATTGTCCAACGATGTGTACTTCCAGGTAGGCCTGATCACCATCATCGGCCTGTCGGCGAAGAACGCGATCCTGATCATCGAGTTCGCCAAAGATCTGCAGGCACAGGGCAAGAGCGTGATCGAGTCGGCGCTGGCGGCAGCCCATCTGCGCTTCCGCCCGATCGTCATGACCTCGCTCGCATTCGTGCTCGGCGTGCTGCCGCTGGTGCTCGCCTCCGGCGCCGGCTCGGCAAGCCAGCGCGCAATCGGCACCGGCGTGATGGGTGGCGCACTGGTCGGCACCTTCCTCGCGGTATTTTTTGTTCCCATCTTCTTTGTCGTCGTGCGCAGCATCTTCAAGGGCAGCGAACGGCAGCGGCAACGCTTCGCGGAGCACGCAAAGGCCGCAGGAGTCCATGCCAATGACTAAGTTCCTCTCCCTAGGTGCCCCGGTCGTCACGTCGCTGCTGCTCGCGGCCTGCTCCTTCGTGCCAGCCTATGAGCGACCGGCCGCACCGGTTGCTACCGCCTACCCGGGTGCTGGCGCCACGTCAGCCACGACGCCCGCGGCAGACATCGCTTGGCAGGACTACTTTGTCGATGCCCGGCTGCGCAAGCTGATCGAGCTCTCGCTCGCCAACAACCGCGATCTGCGCGTTGCCGTGCTCAACATTGATCGTGCCCAGGCGCAATACCGCGTACAGCGCGCAGCACAGTTCCCGGCGATCAACGGCGCCTTCGCCGGGCAGCGGCAATCGGGCAGCAGCGACGTGTACACACTGGGCGTCGGCATCACCTCGTTCGAACTCGACTTTTTCGGTCGCGTGCAGAGCCTCAAGGATGCTGCCCTGGCGCAGTATCTGGCGACTGCCGAATCGCGCAAGACGGTGCAGATCAACCTGGTCGCGTCGGTCGCCAACACCTATCTCGGCATCCTCGCCGACGAGGAGCTGCTGCGCCTGACGCGCGAGACGCTGGCAACGCGCGAACAATCGCTCAAGCTCGCCCAGTTGCGCTTCGACAACGGCGTGTCCTCCGAGCTCGACCTGCGCCAGGCGCAGGGCCTGGTCGAGGGTGCGCGTGCGGCGGCAGCGCAGCTGCAGCGGCAGCGCGCACTCGATGAGAATGCACTGGTGCTGCTGCTCGGGCAGCCGCTGCCAGTTGATCTGCCGGCGGGCCAGGATTTCAGGTTGCAAGTCGCGCTGCTCGCCGACGTGCCGGCAGGCCTGCCGTCCGAGCTGCTTGTGAAGCGCCCCGACATCCGATCGGCAGAGCAGTTGCTGCTGGCGGCCAACGCCAGCATCGGCAGTGCCCGCGCGGCCTTCTTTCCGCGCATCTCGCTGACCACCAGCGTCGGCAAGGTGAGCGGCGACCTCGACAATCTGCTGAGCGGTGGCACTGGCTGGACCTTTGCACCGCAATTGCTGCTGCCGTTGTTCAACGCTGGTGCCAACGAGGCCAATCTCGAAAGCGCCAAACTCGGGCGCGATATCGCCGTTGCGCAGTACGAGAAGGCAATCCAGACCGCGTTTCGCGAAGTCGCGGACTCGCTCGCGGGGCGCGACACGCTGCTCGCGCAGTACAAGGCGACACAGTCCCAGGTTGACGCTGCGGCGGCGACCTTCAAGCTGTCGGAACTGCGCTACAACAACGGCGTAGCAAGTTATCTCGATCTGCTCGACGCCCAGCGCTCATTGTTCACGGCGCAACAGGCGGCGGTGCAGGTTCGTCTCGCCCATCTGCAGAACCAGGTCACGCTGTACAAGGTGCTCGGCGGCGGCTGGAAGGACTGACGCGCCCGCCGCGTTGCCCCCGGCTGCGTACGGATCGGGGGCAACAGCGCAAAATACGTGGAACGCCCAACCTTTGCCGCCCGCCGCACCCGCCCATGAAACATCTGACGCCCCAGGAAGCCCACACCTTCATCCACTCGAACAGCGACGCCGTGTTCGTCGATGTGCGCTCCGAGATCGAGTTCTTCTATGTCGGGCATCCGGTGGGGGCGGAACACGTCGCCTGGCAGGAGCCGCCGGATTGGGATGTGCAGCCCGAATTCACCTCGCACGTGAAAGCGCTGGTCGCCGGCGTAAAGACGCGGCCGGTGGTGCTGATCTGCCGCAGCGGCAAGCGCTCGGTCGACGCCGGGCAGGTGCTCGAGAAAGCCGGGTTCTCTGACGTGTACAACGTGCTGCACGGGTTCGAAGGCGATCTTGACGAGAACTTCCACCGCGGCCGCAAGAACGGCTGGCGTTTTGACGGCCTGCCCTGGGCACAGATGTAGCCGTCGCGGTCGCAGGACAGGCAGCTTTTCTGCTTTACCCGCATCAGCATTGGGCTCGGACGGCTATATCGATGGAAGTCGACTTTTTGCCATTTCAGTCCAATAGCCGCGTCTGGTTGCGGGTTTGACGTAAAAGTCATCACGCTATCGAGACCATTGCGCGGTCAGGAAATCGCGCTGACCAGCGTCAGTGCCGCGTCATGCCCTGTCAGCGATAATTAAGGGCTTACCCGCCCTGCTGCGGGCCGATCTGGTCTTTCCGTCACCTACCCCCTCTACGCCTCACGCATGACGACGCCCGCGCCCTCCGCCTCTGCCCTCCACACCGCCGCGAACGCGATCCGCATGCTTGCGGTCGATGCGGTAGCCGCCGCCAAATCCGGTCACCAGGGCATGCCGATGGGCATGGCAGAGATTGCGGTGGCGCTGTGGTCGAAGCACTTGCGCCACAACCCGGCCAACCCGCATTGGGCCAACCGCGACCGTTTCGTGGTGTCGAACGGCCACGGCTCGATGCTGCCTTACTCATTGCTGCATCTCTCCGGTTATCCACTGTCGATGGACGACATCCGGCAGTTCCGCCAGTTGCACAGCAAAACGCCCGGTCACCCCGAAGTAGGCATCACCGCCGGCATCGAGACCACTACCGGCCCGCTGGGGCAAGGCATCGCCAACGCCGTTGGCATGGCGCTCGCGGAAAAGCTCCTCAACAAACGCTTCGGCGATGTGATCGATCACCGCACGTATGTGTTCCTCGGCGACGGTTGCATGATGGAAGGCGTGTCGCACGAGGCCTGCTCGCTGGCCGGCGTGTGGGGGCTGAACAAACTCGTGGCGTTCTACGACGACAACGGCATTTCGATTGACGGCGAGGTGCAGGGCTGGTTCCGCGACAACACCGCGGAGCGCTTCCGTTCTTACGGCTGGCATGTGATCGGCCCGATCGACGGCCACAGCATTCCGGCGGTCGATGCGGCGATTGAAACGGCGAAGAAAGAAACGTCGAAGCCGGTTCTCATCATCTGCAAGACCGACATCGGCCACGGCTCGCCGAACAAGCACGGCACCGCCGACGCGCACGGCACCGCCGTGATGGGCGACGAGATCGAAGCGACGCGCAGGAACCTCGGCTGGACTTATCCGCCGTTCATCGTGCCTGCAGAAGCCTATGAAGCACTCGATGCAAAGGCGAGCGGCGCTGCGCTCGAAGCCGCATGGAACAAGGTTTTCGCCAGCGCAGACCCGGAACTGAAACGCCGCCTCGCCGGCGACCTGCCCGCGAACTACGCCGACATCGTGAAGAGCGCAGTCGACGCCGCCATCACGGTGGACAAGGAAGTCGCCACCCGCAAGGCCGCACAGAACGCGCTGGAAAAATTCGGCCCGGCGCTGCCGGAGATGATCGGCGGCTCGGCTGACCTCACCGGCTCGAACCTGACCAATCACAAGCAGTCGGTCGCTGTCGACGCCCAGGGCAACGGCAACCACGTCAGCTACGGCGTGCGTGAGTTCGGCATGTGTGCCATCGCCAACGGCATGGCGCTGCACGGCGGTGTGATCCCTTACGTCGGCACCTTCCTCGTGTTCAGCGACTACGCGCGCAACGCCATCCGCATGGCGGCACTCATGAAGCAGCGCGTGCTCTACATCTTCACTCACGATTCGATCGGTGTCGGCGAAGACGGCCCAACCCACCAGCCGGTTGAGCATGTCGCCTCGCTGCGCCTGATCCCCGGTCTCAACGTCTGGCGTCCGGCCGACTCGCTCGAAAGCGCGGTGGCCTACGCCAGCGGCATCGAGCGCAAGGATGGGCCGACGATGCTTTGCCTGTCCCGGCAGAACACTGCAGTCATTGCCCGCGACGCCTCGCACGAGGCGCTCATTCGTCGTGGCGGTTACATCCTTTCGGAGGCCAAGGCCCCCAGGCTGATCCTGATCGCGACCGGCTCCGAAATCGGCCTTGCGCTCGGCGCGCAGAAGGCACTCGCCGAACAGGGCATTGAGGCACGCGTGGTGTCAATGCCGTGCACGCAACTGTTTGACGCGCAAAGCCCTGAGTACAAGGAGGCCGTGCTCTCACCCGAGCTGCCGAAACTGGCCATCGAGGCCGGCGTGACCGGTGGCTGGTGGAAATATGTTCACGGCGGGCAGACGCCCGGTGCCGTGCTCGGCATCGACACCTTTGGCGAGTCGGCGCCGGCCGGCGTGCTGATGAAGCACTTTGGCTTCACGGTGGAGAACGTCGTGGCGAAGGCTAAGACGCTGGTCTGATTTTCGTAGGGCGGGCACTGCCCGCCTCGTTTACCCGGCGGG
>Ga0116179_1001601_pt1 | contig 16869 bp, 16 predicted proteins | sample AD_UKC071_MetaG_FD_89751 | JGI IMG/M metagenome (GOLD analysis project Ga0116179, IMG submission 89751) | Active sludge microbial communities of municipal wastewater-treating anaerobic digesters from USA - AD_UKC071_MetaG | ecosystem: Engineered > Bioreactor > Anaerobic > Digestate | place: USA...
CGACATGACCTTCAAGAAGATGGACAAGGTCAACTGGGACGCCGTGATGCGCACCAACCTCGACAGCCTGTTCAACATGAGCAAGCAGGTCGTCGACGCGATGAGCGATCGGGGCTGGGGCCGCGTGATCAACGTCTCGTCGGTCAACGGCAGCAAGGGCGCCTTCGGTCAGACCAACTACTCGGCCGCCAAGGCCGGCGTGCACGGCTTCACCAAGGCGCTGGCGCTCGAGGTGGCGAAGAAGGGCGTGACGGTCAACACCATCTCGCCGGGCTACATCGGCACCAAGATGGTCACGGCGATCCCGAAGGACGTGCTGGACTCGAAGATCCTGCCGCACATCCCGGTGGGCCGCTTGGGCAAGCCCGAGGAGGTGGCGGGTCTGATCATCTACCTCGCCTCCGACGAAGCGGCGTTCGTGACCGGCGCCAACATCGCGATCAACGGCGGCCAGCACATGCAGTGACGCGAGCGCGCCGACCAACAACACACCCACGGAGACGACGCAATGAGCAAGATCGGCTTCGACCATGAGGCCCTGGTGGAGCAGTTCGCCCAGGCCTCGACCCGGCAGGGCGAAGCGCTGCGCCAGGCGGTGCAGCAGGCTACGCTGAAGGCCCTGCAGGGCCGCGAGCTGACGCTCAAGAGCGTGCGCGATGCGGTGAAGGCGACGACGAAGGCGGCCTCGGCCGGCGCGGCGAAAAGCGGGCTGCCGACGCCCGACGTCGAGGCGCTGCTGATGAAGGCCGTCGAAGGCATGGATGCCGCTCTGGTCAAGGCGGTCGAGGCCAATCGCCGGGCGCTCGAGCAGTTCGTCGATCAAGGTGCGCAACTGCAAGAGACCCAGATGAAGAAGGCGCTCGCCGACATCGAGAAGATGGAGGACACGCTGTACGGCAGTCTGGACAAGGCCGTGGCCGACGCCGCGAACAACCTGCAGGGGCCCTGGGCCATGGTGCTCGAAGGGATGAAGGCCAAGGGCAGCGCGACCGGCTCCAGCGCCACGGCTGCCCTGGAGCAGTTGACCGAGCGATCGCGGGAGGCCGCACGCCAGGGCCGGGCCCAGGCGCAGCGCACCGTCGAGGCGTGGATGGACCACTACACGGCGCTGGCGCGCGGCGTGCTGATCGGCCTGTCCGAGGGCCTTGACGCCTCGGCACCGCCCCCGCCCGCCAAGTCGTCCTCCAAGCGGGCGCGCCAGGCCTGAGCCCTGGCTCTCACCGGCAACGGCCACACCTTTACCCCCTGAACCATGGACGCCTTGCTGCTGTCGCGCCTGCAGTTCGTGTGGGTGATCGCGTGGCACATCCTGCTGCCGGCGTTCACCGTCGGTCTCGCCTGCTACATCGCCACGCTCGAAGTACTGTGGTGGTGGAAGAAGGACGACGTGTACCGGCGGCTGTCGGCCTACTGGATCAAGATCTTCGCCGTCTCGTTCGGCATGGGCGTGGTCTCGGGCATCGTGATGCCGTTCCAGTTCGGCACCAACTGGAGCCGCTTCTCCGACGCCGCCGCCAGCGTCATCGGCTCGCTGATGGCCTACGAGGTGCTGACTGCCTTCTACCTCGAAGCGGCATTCCTCGGCGTGCTGCTGTTCGGACGCAAGCTGGTGCCGCAATGGGCACACGTGTTCTCAGCCGTGATGGTCGCACTCGGCACGCTGATGTCGTCGTTCTGGATTCTCGCGGTCAACAGCTGGATGCAGACGCCGCAGGGCCACGTCGTTGTGGACGGGCGTTTCGAGCCGGTCAGCATGCTGGCGGTGCTGTTCACGCCGTCGTTTCCTTACCGCCTCTCGCACACGGTCATCGCCTTCCTCGTCACCAGCGGCTTCGTGATCCTCGCCGTCGCCGCCGGCTTCCTGCGCCAGCGCCGGCACGTCGAGGAAAGCCGCGTGATGGTGAAGATGTCGCTCGCCTTCCTCAGCATCATGGTGCCGCTGCAGATCGTCGTCGGCGACCTGCATGGGCTGAACACACTGAAACATCAGCCGGCCAAGCTGGCGGCGATGGAAGGCATCTGGGAGACCGAGCGCGGCGTCGCCGCATCGCTGTTCGCGATCCCCGACGCACAAGCCGAGCGCAACCACTTCGAGATCGCGATCCCCAAGCTCGCCAGCTTCTACCTCACCCACGACTGGAACGGCGAGATCAAGGGCCTGAAGGCGTGGCCGCGCGAGGACCGGCCGCCGGTGGCGATCGTCTACTTCGCGTTTCGCATCATGGTCGGCATGGGGCTCCTGATGCTGCTCGTGGTGATCGTCGGCTGGGTCATGCATTTCAAGGGGCGTCTGTACGAGTCGCCGCTGTTTCTCCGGCTGGCCCACTGGTCGATGCCGGTCGGCTTCATGGCCGTGCTGGCCGGCTGGACCGTCACCGAGGTCGGTCGTCAGCCTTGGGTGGTCTACGGCCTGTTGCGCACGAGCCATGCGGTGAGCCCGAGCCTGACCACCTTCGATGTCGCCCTGTCGTTCGCCTTCTACATCGCCGCCTACATCGTGATCTTCGGCGCTGGCTTCATGCTGTTGCGGCGCATCGTGCGCGCCGGCCCGCAGGTGGCGGTCGCGGCCGAAGCCGCGCAGGGCGAACCTTCGCCGGACGAGCCGGCGCGACCGGCGCGACCGCTGTCGGCGGCGACCGAAGCCGCCGCTTCGGGCGCGGCGAACAGGGGCGGCCATGCAACTTGACCTGGTGCCGCTGTGGACGGCGATCCTTGCGCTCGCGGTCTTCATGTACGTGCTGCTCGACGGCTTCGACCTCGGCGTCGGCATACTGTTCGGGCTGCGCCGCGACCCCCACGAGCGCGACCTGATGGTGGCCAGCGTCGCCCCGGTGTGGGACTTCAACGAGACCTGGCTCATTCTCGGCGGCGGCGGGTTGCTCGCGGTGTTCCCGCTCGCGTTCGCGGTGCTGATGCCGGCGCTGTACTTCCCGATCCTGCTGATGCTGCTGGGCCTGCTGTTCCGCGGGGTCGCCTTCGAGTTTCGCGAGGTCGAGGGTGCGCGGCGCGGCGCCTGGGACAACGCGTTCATCTGGGGCTCGCTCGTCGCCAGCTTCGCCCAGGGCGTGATCCTCGGCAACATCGTGCAGGGCTTCCCCGTCGAAGGCCGGCGGTTCGCAGGCAGCAGCTGGGACTGGGCGACGCCGTTCACGCTGCTCACCGGCGCCGGCGTCGTAGCCGCCTACATGCTGCAGGGCGCGACCTGGCTGGTGATGAAGACCGAGGGCCCGCTTCAGCAGTGGTCGCGCCGCGTCGCGCGGCAATGCCTGTGGTGGGTGCTCGGTTTCATCGTCGCGGTCAGCCTGTGGACGCCGCTGGCCTCCGAACGAATCGCCGAGCGCTGGTTCAGCTGGCCGAATCTGCTGTGGTTCTCGCCGGTGCCGATCCTGACCTTCGGCGTCGCTGCGCTGTTGCGCACGAGCCTGCGTCATGAACGGCGCGACGTGCTGCCCTTCCTGTGTTCGTTCGGGCTGTTCTTCCTCGCCTTCACCGGCCTGGTGATCAGCCTCTGGCCTTACCTGATCTGGCCGACGATCACCTTGTGGGACGCTGCGGCGCACCCGATCTCGCAGGCCTTTCTGCTCGTCGGCACCATGTTCCTGCTGCCGATCATCCTGCTGTACGTGATCTGGTCGTACTGGGTGTTCCGGGGCAAGGTGCGCGCCGGGCACGGGTACTACTGAGGAGAGCAAACCATGGGCCTTGCTGACCGGAGTTCCCCAGCAGGCCGCGCCGCCCAGGAACGACATTGCGTTCCAGCGGCACGTGCCGAACAACCCAAAGGCGGTGCTGCTGCACGAAGGCGGCACGCTGATCGATTTCATCTGGCCGGCGCTGAACCACAGAGGCCCGGATTGACAAGCGCATGTTCATTGCGGAGACTTTGGATGCCTGGTCAGACCAAACTGACCAGCCTTGACTAGATTCCCAAAGCTCGGGCGTGACACCGGGGGCACGGCCACTCAAGCAGTCGACTTTCGATCGACGACAAAACGCAAAGGAGACCGCCATGGTTTGGCAGCAGAACTACGACCCGTTCCACAACATCATCCTGTCATGCCTGGTCGCGTCGATCCCCGTGATCGTCATGATGGCTCTGCTGGGCATCTGGCACATGAAGGCGCACTACGCCGCGGCTTTGGGCCTGATCTCGGCGCTTCTGATCTCGATCTTCGTGTTCGGCATGCCGGCGCAGATGGCCGGCTTGGCGGCCGGCTACGGTGCGGCCTTCGGGCTGCTGCCGATCGGCTGGATCGTGCTGAACATCATCTTCCTGCACCAGCTGACCGAGGAGAACGGTTCGTTCAAGACGCTGCAGGACAGCATGACGAACATCACCGACGACCGGCGGCTCCAACTGCTGCTCATCGCATTCGCGTTGGGTGCCTTCTTCGAGGGCGCAGCGGGTTTCGGCACGCCGGTGGCCGTCACGGCCGCGATGCTGATCGGCCTGGGGTTCAAGCCTCTGGCGGCTTCCGGCCTGTCCTTGATCGCAAACACTGCGCCAGTGGCCTACGGCGCCCTGGGCACGCCGGTCATCGCCTTGTCCGCAGTGACCGGCCTCGATCTGCTGCAACTGTCGGGAATGATCGGCCGGCAACTGCCGTTCTTCTCGCTCTTGGTGCCGTTCTGGCTGATCTGGGCCTTCGCCGGATTCAAGGCCATGATCGAGATCTGGCCGGCCATCCTGGTGGCGGGCCTGTCGTTCGCGGTCACGCAGTTCCTGGTCTCGAATTACCACGGACCGTGGCTGGTCGACGTCATCGCGGCCATCGTGTCGCTGGTCTCGCTGGTCCTGTTCCTCAAGGTCTGGAAGCCGAAGCGGATCTGGACCTCGACCACGCTGAAAGGACACGAGAACGACCTCTCGGATGTTCCCGACCTCGCCAGCGAGAAGCCGGTCGGCCATGAAGCCGATGCCGGTGCGGCGATCTTCGCCAAGCACGACCGGCGCGCGGTGGTGCTGGCCTGGCTTCCGTGGGTGATCCTGTCGGTGTTCGTCTTCATCTGGGGCATCCCCGACATCAAGAAGGCGCTAGACGGCATCTCGGTCGTCAAGATCCCGTTCGAAGGCCTGCACAACATGATCGAGAAGATCCCGCCGGTGGCGCCGACGCCGCACAAGGAGGCGGCGATCTACAACTTCAACTATCTCTCCGCCACGGGCAGCGGCATTCTGCTGGCCGCATTGATTGCCGGCCTGTTCATGCGCTACTCGATCGTCGATTTGGTGCGGATCTACTTTCGCACGATCTGGCGCGTGCGCTACTCGCTGCTGACGATCGTGCTGATGCTGGCCCTCGGCTATCTCACGCGCTACTCGGGCCTCGATGCGACGCTGGGCCTGGCATTTGCACTCACCGGCCCGCTCTATCCGATGTTCGGCACGCTGCTCGGCTGGCTCGGGGTAGCGATCACCGGGTCCGACACGGCATCGAACGTGCTGTTCGGCGGCCTGCAAAAAGTCACCGCGCAGCAGATCGGCCTCGACCCGGTGCTGATGGCTGCCGCAAACAGTTCCGGAGGCGTGATGGGCAAGATGATCGACGCGCAGTCGATCGTCGTCGCCAGCACCGCCACGCGCTGGTTCAACCACGAGGGCGACATCCTGCGCTATGTGTTCTTCCACTCCATAGCACTGGCCGTGCTCGTGGGCGGCCTGGTGACCCTGATGGCCTACGTGTGGCCGTTCACCAGACTTGTCTATTGAGGGCTGGTAAAGCGGTCGCAGCCGCGGCTGCTTCCGATGCGCATGATCGCCGCCGCCGGCGACGTTGGGGGTAACGCACACCCGAGGAGCTGAGTTCATGGGTCTGGTCGTTGGAGTACCGAAGGAAACCGCGGCCGGCGAGAAGCGCGTCGCCACCGTGCCCGATGTGGTGGCGAAACTCGTCAAGCTGGTGTTTCAGGTGGCCGTGGAGAGCGGCGCGGGCGATGCGGCGAACTTCGCCGACGAGACCTACCGTGCCGCCGGTGCAAAGGTCGTGCCGACGGCGCGCGACGTCTGGGCCGGCAGCGATATCGTCTTCAAGGTCCGCCCGCCGACCGAGGACGAAGTGGCCATGCTGCGCGAAGGCGGCACACTGATCGGCTTCGTCTGGCCGGCGCAGAACGCGGACCTGATGCAGCAATTGGCCGCGAGGAAGGCCACCGTGCTGGCCATCGACTGTCTGCCGCGGCAACTGTCGCGGGCGCAGAAGATGGACGCGCTGACCTCGATGGCCGGCATCAGCGGCTACCGCGCGGTGATCGAGGCCGCGCATGCTTTCGGTCGCTTCCTCAACGGCCAAGTCACCGCCGCGGGCAAGATCCCACCGGCCAAGGTCTTCATCGCCGGCGCCGGCGTCGCTGGGCTGGCAGCCATAGGCACCGCCGCCAACCTCGGCGCGATCGTGCGCGCCAACGACACGCGCGCCGAGGTCGCCGACCAGGTGGTGTCGCTCGGCGGCGAGTTCGTCAAGGTCGACTACGAGGAGGAGGGTTCCGGCGGCGGCGGCTACGCCAAGGTGATGAGCGAGGGCTTCCAGGCTGCACAGCGCGCGATGTACGCCGAGCAGGCCAAGGATGCCGACATCATCATCACGACCGCGCTGATCCCCGGCAAGCCGGCTCCCAAGCTGATCACCGCCGAGATGGTGCGCAGCATGAGGCCCGGCAGCGTGATCGTCGACATGGCGGCTGAACAAGGCGGCAACTGCGAACTGACCGAACCTGGCCAGGCGGTGGTCAAGCACGGCGTCACGATCGTGGGCTACACCGATCTGGTCAGCCGCCTCGCCAAGCAGTCGTCCACCCTGTACTCGAACAACCTGCTGCGCCTGACCGAAGAACTGTGCAAGACCAAGGACGGCACGATCAACGTCAACTTCGACGACGACGCGATCCGTGGATTGACGGTTCTCAAGGATGGCGAACTCACCTGGCCGGCCCCACCGCCGAAGCTGCCCGCCGTAGCGCCCAAGCCGAAAGCCGCCGCAGTGGCGCCGGCACCCAAGGGCCATGGTCACGGTGCCGGCGAGCCGATGTCTGTCAGGGGGTTGGCCACCACGTTCGGCCTGGGCGCGCTGGTCTTCCTGCTGGTGGGCCTGTACGCGCCGGCCACGTTCCTCTCGCACTTCACGGTCTTCGTGCTGGCCTGCTTCGTGGGCTACATGGTGGTCTGGAACGTGACGCCGTCACTGCACACGCCGCTGATGAGCGTCACGAACGCGATCTCGTCGATCATCGCGATCGGCGCGCTCGTGCAGGTGGCACCGCCGTTGGACGCGGCCGGATCGGCAAATCGTCCCAATGCCTCGATTCTCGGGCTGGCGGTCTTTGCTCTGGTGCTCACGGCCGTCAACATGTTCGGCGGTTTCGCGGTCACGCGCCGCATGCTTGCGATGTTCCGCAAATGATGAGGAGGCGCTGACCATGACTTCCAGTTTGGCCACCGTCTCCTACATCGGCGCGACCATCCTGTTCATCCTGAGCCTGGGTGGCCTGTCCAACCCCGAGACGGCACGCCGCGGCAACCTGTTCGGCATCATCGGCATGACCGTGGCCGTGCTGGCGACGGTGCTGGGTCCGCGCGTCAGCTCTGTCGGCATCTCCTGGATCGTCGCCGCGCTCGTGGTCGGTGGCGTGGTCGGGCTCTTCGCCGCAAAGAAGGTGCAGATGACGCAGATGCCCGAGCTCGTCGCGCTGATGCACAGCCTGGTGGGCCTGGCCGCCTGCCTGGTGGGATTTGCCAGCTACGTCGACACCTCCACCGTGTTTCCGACACCCGCCGAGAAGGCGATCCATGAGGTGGAGATCTACGTCGGCATCCTGATCGGCGCCGTCACGTTCTCTGGCTCGCTCATCGCCTTCGGCAAGCTGTCGGGCAAGATCGGCGGCAAGCCGCTGCTGCTGCCCGCGCGGCACCTGCTCAACCTGGCGGGCCTGCTGGTGGTGATCTGGTTCGGCCGCGAGTTCCTGCGAGCGCACGACATCCAGGCCGGCATGACGCCGCTGATTGTCATGACGGCCATCGCGCTGCTGTTCGGCGTGCACATGGTGATGGCCATCGGCGGCGCCGACATGCCGGTGGTCGTCTCGATGCTCAACAGCTACTCGGGCTGGGCCGCGGCCGCCACAGGCTTCATGCTCGGCAACGACCTGCTGATCGTCGTCGGCGCGCTGGTCGGCTCGTCGGGCGCGATCCTGAGCTACATCATGTGCCGAGCGATGAACCGCAACTTCATCAGCGTCATCGCCGGAGGCTTCGGCGGCGGCGCGCCCGCGGCCAAGGCGGCGGGGGCCGGCGTCGCCCAGCCTCAGGGCGAGGTGGTGCCTGTCAGCGCGCATGAGACCGCCGAGCTGCTGCGCGATGCCAAGAACGTGATCATCGTGCCGGGGTACGGCATGGCGGTGGCGCAGGCGCAGCACACGGTCAATGACATCACCAAGGTGCTGCGCCAGAAGGGTGTCACAGTGCGCTTTGGCATCCACCCGGTGGCCGGCCGCATGCCGGGGCACATGAACGTGCTGCTCGCTGAGGCGAAGGTGCCCTACGACATCGTGCTCGAGATGGACGAGATCAACGAGGACTTCCCCGACACCGACGTCGCTATCGTCATCGGCGCGAACGACATCGTCAACCCGTCCGCCCAGGACGACCCGGCGAGCCCCATCGCCGGGATGCCGGTGCTCGAGGTCTGGAAGGCCCGGACCTCGATCGTCATGAAACGCAGCATGGCTTCGGGCTATGCCGGCGTAGACAACCCGCTCTTCTACAAGGACAACAACCGCATGCTCTTCGGCGACGCGAAGAAGATGCTCGACGAGGTGCTGACCGTGCTGGAGGCCTGACCCTCACCGCCACCTCTCAAACGAAAGTTATCCCATGAGCAATACCCTGAAATCATCGGCTTCGCGATCGGTGCCTAGAGTCGCGCTGTTCGTCACCTGCCTGGCCGACGCGATGCGCCCGAGCGTGGGCTTCGCGGCGCTGAAGCTGCTGCAGGACGCAGGCTGCAAGGTGGAGGTGCCGACGCAGCAGACCTGTTGCGGACAGCCGGCGTTCAACAGCGGGGACACGAAGGACACCGCCGTGCTCGCGCGCCGCTTCATCGAACTCTTTGAGCCCTACGACTACGTGGTCGGGCCGTCGGGCTCCTGCGTCGGCATGACGCGTGCGCACTATCCCGAAGCTCTGGCCGACGATGCAGCCTGGGCCGAGCGCGCGCGCCGGCTCGGTGAGCGCACCTTCGAGTTGATGAGCTTTCTCGTCGACGTGATGCACTACAAGCCGACCGGCGTCAAGTTTCCAGCCACCGCGACCTATCACGACAGCTGTTCCGGCCTGCGCGAGCTGGGAGTTTTCGAGCAGCCGCGCGCACTGCTTGGCGCAGTTAGCGGCCTCGAGATGAAGGCGCTGGAAGGCAACGATGTCTGCTGCGGATTCGGCGGCACGTTCTGCGTGAAGTACCCGGCGATCTCGAACGCGGTGGTGTCCGAGAAGGCAGCCGCTGTTCAGCGCAGCGGTGCCCAGGTGCTGCTGGGCGGCGACCTGGGCTGCCTGATGAACATGGCCGGCAAGCTGCACCGCAACGGCTCACCGGTGCGCGTCTATCACGCCGCCGAGGTGCTGGCAGGCATGGCCGATGCGCCTGCCGTCGGCGAGAAGGGATGAGCGAGCCAATGCACACCTCCATCCTCTCCTTCCGCGCGCGCGCCGACGTAGCGCTGGCCGATCCCACGCTGAAGGTCGCGATCGACCGCACGACCGGCACGGCCGAGCGCAAGCGCGCCGCCGCGCTGGCGGCCTTTCCGCAGTTCGACGCCGCCCGCGACCGCGGCAAGCGGATCAAGGACCACGTCATTGAGCACTTCGACCACTACTTGCTCGAGTTTGAACGCAACGCGATCGCCTCCGGTGCCGAGGTGCACTGGGCGTCTTCGGCCGACGAGGCCTCGCGCATCGTCGTGGATCTCTGCCGCAAGGCGCAGGCGAAGCGGGTCACGCGGGTGAAGTCGATGCTCGGCGAGGAGATCGGCCTGCCGCATGCGCTGGATGCGGCCAGCATCGAGCGCGTCGAAACCGATCTTGCCGAGCACATCGTGCAACTCGGAGGCGATCGGCCGTCACACATCGTCTGGCCGTCGATGCATCGCACGCGCGAGCAGGTGTCGGAGATGTTCAAGCAGTCGCACCGCGTCCCGCACCGCGAGGAGACGATCGAGGCGATGGTCGACAGTGCGCGGCGCGAGCTGCGCGACAAGTTCCTGAGCGCCGACGTGTCGATCTCGGGCGCCAACTTCCTGATCGCCGATACCGGCGCGACCTGCACCGTGACCAACGAGGGCAACGCCGAGCTGACGACCTCGCCGCCGCGTGTGCACATCGTGACGGCCGGCATCGAGAAGCTGGTGCCGAGCCTGCCGCACGCGTTTGCGCTGCTGCGCCTGCTGGTCCGCTCGGCCACCGGAGCCGATGTCACGCAGTACACCACCTTCCATTGCGGGCCGAAGAAGCCAGGCGATCTGGACGGCCCCGAGGAGTTCCACATCGTGCTGGTCGACAACGGCCGCACGAAGATGCTCGCCGAGGCTGGCTTGCGCGACATGCTGCGCTGCCTGCGCTGCGGCGCGTGCATGAACCACTGCGTGGTGTTCCGGCAGATGGGCGGGCATGCCTATGGCGGCACCTATCCCGGGCCGATGGGGGCCGTGCTCACGCCGGTCTTCGACGGCCTGGAGAAGTCCCGCGATCTGCCGCATGCGTGCACGCTCAACGGCAAGTGCCAGGAGGTCTGCCCGGTCGACATTCCGCTGCCGACGCTGCTGCGCGGCTGGCGCGACCGCTCGTGGCGCGAAGGGCTGGAACCGGCGGCGATGCGCTTCGGGATGGGTGTCTTCACCTTCGTGGCCTCTCGGCCGTGGCTCTACAGACTGCAAACGGCGGTGGCTGTTCGCGTACTGCGACTGTTCAGCCGTGGGGGCTGGATCCGCAGCATGCCCGGGCTCGGCCCGTGGGCGGAGTATCGAGACTTTCCGGCGCCCGAGGGCCGGACTTTTATGGCCCGCTACACCAGCGGCGAAGGGCGCCGCAAGTGACGGCGCGCGACGACATCCTGGGCCGGGTTCGCGCCGCGCTCGGGCGACGCAGCATCGATGCGGCGACTGTGCAACACGCCGCCGCCGCGCTGCTGACGGACCTGCCATCGACGCGTCCCGACCTGCTCGCAAGCTCGCTCGTGGAGGCCTTCATCGCGCGCGTCACATCGCCGAAGGTCGCTGCTTCGGCAGAACAGGTCGCGTCGCTGGCGGACGTGCCTGCCGCGGTGGCCGCGTACCTGGAGATTCGCAGGCTGCCGGCAGTGGTCGCGCTGCAGCCGCACGCGCTGCTGCGCTCGCTCGATTGGTCGGCATTCGAGGTGCACGCGCAAGTCGCGCCGGACGAATCTGCCGCGGTGGGTATGGCGAAGTGGGGTATCGCCGAGACCGGTTCGCTGGTGTTCCATTCCGGTTCGGACTCTCCGGTGCTGGCGAACTTCCTGCCACTGCACCACATCGTGCTGCTGCGCAGTGCCGACATCCTGGCGTACCTGGAAGACTACGCGGCATTGATCGCCGGCCAGCCGATGCCACGCAACGTGAACCTCATCACCGGGGCCAGCGGCACGACCGACATCGAAGGCAGCCTGGTGCTCGGGGCGCATGGGCCGCGCTACATGCATGTGGTCGTTGCGGGCTCGTAACGGGTGCCTTGACATGTCACCGTTCAACCTTCCACGGGAGACTTCGCCATGAAACGTCGTACGTTGATGCAGTCTGGTGTGGCGCTCGCTGGCGCCTTGCTCGGGGGAGCGGTGATTGCCCAGCGGTGGCCGTCGAAGCCCGTCACGATCGTGGTTCCGTTCGGGGCCGGCGGACGCACGACCGATCCGCTGGCGCGCATGCTCGCGGAGGAGCTTGGCAAGATGCTCGGCGGCACCTTCGTCGTCGAGAACAAGCCCGGCGCGAACGGGAACATCGGCGCGGCGTACGTCAAGGGTGCCGCTCCCGACGGGCATGTCGTGCTGTTCACCGGCGCCGGCACGATGGCCACCAACCTTGCGCTGTACAAGAACCTGCCGTTTCACCCGCAGAAGGACTTTGAACCCGTCATCGTCGTCGGCAACGTCCCCAACATCCTGGTCGTCCACCCGTCGATTCCGGTGAACAACGTCAAGGAGTTCGTCGAGTACGTGAAGAAGAACCCGGGCGCCAACTTCGGCACGACGGGAAATGGCAGTTCGATGCACACCGCCGCCGAACTGTTCCGTCAATCGACCCAGACAACCATGACCCATGTGCCGTTCAACGGCGCGGGTCCCGCGACCACCTCGCTGCTCTCGGGCGAGGTTCCGATCATGTTCCAACTGGTCCCCGGCATCGCCACTCACGTCAAGGCGAACAAAGTCAAGGCGCTCGCGGTCATGGCGCCCCAGCGCTCGGTGGCGCTTCCAGACGTGCCGACCATGGCCGAGGCAGGTTTCCCGAAAATCGAATCCACCACCTGGCTTTGCTTCGCCGCGCCCAAGGGCACGCCCAAAGCTGTCGTCGACAGCCTCAACGGCGCCGTCAACAAGATTCTGGCGCAGCCCGCTTTCCGCGAGCGCCTGGCCGGGATGGGGGTCGAACCGATGGGAGGCACGCCCGCGGAGTTCGCCACCTTCCTCGATGCCGAGATCAAGAAGTGGGGCGAGGTCGTTCGAGGCGCCGGAGTCGTGATCGAGTGAGCGCGTCGGTCATGCCGGCGGCCAAGACCGCACTCGTCATCGGCGGCTCTGACGTGAGCGTCGGCATCGGCGCCATCGTCGCCCTGGCGCGCACACAGGCGACGCTGGCTGTGCACTGCGCTCCGACGAAGGTCGAGCCCATTCATGCGCGCTTGCGCGCAGCCGGCCTTGCGCCGGCGATCTCGTTCTACGAGGCCGACCTGGCCAGCGCCAAGTCGATCGACGCCATGATGAGCCGCGTGCTCGCCGAACTGGGACACATCGACATCCTGATCAACGGCGGCAGCGTGCAGTACGCGGGCCCGCTGGAGTCAATGCCAGTCGAGCGCTGGGAGCAGGACATCGCGGTCAACCTCAGCGCTTGCTTTCACACCTGCCGTCGGGTGCTGCCCGGCATGCGAGAGCGCAACTGGGGGCGCATCGTCAACGTGTCGTCGTCGCAGGGCCTCGTCGGCTCCGGCTACAAGGCGGCCTACGTGGCGGCCAAGCATGGGGCGGTCGGTATGGCGAAGGCGCTGGCCCTGGAGTTGGTGCAGACCGGGATCACCGTCAACGCGATCTGTCCGGGTTGGGTCGAGAACAGTTCGTTCCTGGTGCAGCAGGCGCGCGAACGCGCCGCCGCCGAGGGCGTGAGCGAGGAGGCGGCGCGGGCGACGCTGCTCGGCAAGCAGCCGACCGGTCGCTTCGTCGGCGAGTCCGACGTGGGCGCGCTGATCGCCTTTCTGTGCAGCGATGCGGCCGACCAGATCCGCGGCGCCGCCATGTCGATCGACGGCGGCTGGTGCGCGCAGTGACGCCCGGTTCAACCGCCGCGGCGCGAAGCCTCGCTGCGCCCGCACGACGATGAAGGTGACCTTGGCGGGCGCAGCACCACCCGTGTTCGCGTAAACGAGATAACGATGGCGCGTCTTTCCGACGTCGAGGCGGCAGCGCAGCGCTTAGCGAGCCAGGTGCTCGAGACGCCGTGCCTGGAGTCGAAGACGCTATCGCAGGTCGTCGGCGCCCGAGTCTTCCTGAAGTTCGAGAACCTGCAGTTCACTGCTTCGTTCAAGGAGCGCGGCGCGCTCGACAAGCTCGCTTTGCTGCTCGAGAGCGGCGCGACGGTGCCCGGCGTGATCGCGGCCTCGGCCGGCAACCACGCGCAGGGCGTTGCCCACCATGCGCAGCGTCTGGGACTGCGGGCGGTGATCGTGATGCCGCGACAACGTGGTCGGCCGCATTTGCTCGGCGGGTTTCGAAGCCCGGGCGTACTGAGTGTCACATGCCGCTTCGAGCCCTCAATTCGGGCGGCGGAATGGGCGGCATGGGCGGCAGCCCGAGGCCGGCCCCTGGCCGCGAGACGGCATCTGTCACCATCACGTTGTCGTGTGCTTGCGGCAGATCGATGTTGCAAGCCATGTGGTGTCCTGATTAGCGAGCAAATTCAGGGCACACGTGGTGAGCCAGTGAAGGAAGGACAGAACACGATGAATGGCCTGCGCGGCATGGCCTGGTTGCTGGTGTTCCAGTCGATCGGCGAAGTGCTCTCACGCGGCTTGTCGCTGCCCCTGCCCGGCCCGGTGGTCGGCCTGGTGCTGCTGCTCGCCAGTCTTCACTTTTCCGCGGTGCGCGAACCGGTGGCCGATTGTGCGAACTTCATGCTCGCCCATCTGTCCCTGTTGTTCATCCCGGTCGGCGTGGGCGTGATGACCCACCTCGCGCTGCTCGGACAGTACGGCGGCCGCATGCTTTTCGTCATCGTGCTGTCGACCTGGACCGGGCTGGCCGTGACGGTGCTCGTGCTGCAGGCGTTTGAACGCAGAAAGAAGCAGGTTTAGCCATTGCCCCGCTTCGTCGAACTTTGGGTCTATCTCTCCGCCACGCCGCTGTTCGGCCTCACGGCCACGCTGGTCGTGTACCTGCTGGCGAACGCGGCCTACACGAGGCTGGACAGCGCGCCCTGGGCCAACCCGGTGCTGTGGTCGGTGGTCACGCTGGCGGGTGGGCTGCTGGCCACCGGCGTGGACTACCCGACCTACTTCGCCGGCGCACAGTTCATCCGTAAGCGGTCAATGAACCCCGCCCTGGAATTCGAGGCTGTGCTCTGACAGCCTACGTTCCCACGTAGATGGACGTGGGAACGTAGTGATGGGCGACTTGCAGGATCTCAGGCGACGGCTGGTGGTGGGCCACAAGGCCGACGGCCGCAGCCAGTACGACGAGCAGGCGAAGGCAGAGTTGGTCGCGCTGTGCATGCAGCCCGGCGCATCGGTGTCGCGCTTGGCGCGCGAGTGCGGCGTCAATGCCAACCAGGTGTGCCGCTGGCTGCGCGAACGCGGGCATGTGCGCCGGCCTCGCCCGGCCGCTGGCCAGGCTGTGTCCACGCCCGCAGCGTTCGTGGCGGTGCCGGTGGTGGCCAGGCCAGTGCCGGTCGAGCTCAGCACGCCGCCGGCCGTGCAGATCCAGGCCCGATTGCCCAACGGCGTGGCGATCGAGTTCGGTGGCATCGACGTGGGGCATGTCGGCTCGGTGATCGAGGCGCTGGGGAGGCTGCGGTGTTCCGGCTCGATGAAGGGTTGAAGGTCTACCTGCACCGAGCACCTGTGGACTTCCGGCTGAGCATCAACGGCCTGGCCAGCCTGGTGCAGCATGGGCTCGGGCTGGATCCGTTCGCCGCCTGCGTGTACGTGTTCAGCAACCGGCGGCGCAACCGGGTCAAGGTGCTGGGCTGGGACCGCAACGGCTTCTGGCTGCTGCTCAAGCGGCTGGAGGAAGATCGCTTCATCTGGCCCGGCGAGGCCGATGTGCCGGTGCTGAGCGTCGAGCAGTTGCATTGGCTGCTCGAGGGGATCGACATCGGTGTCGTGCAGCGGCATCCGCGGCGCGCGTATGCGCACGTCGGCTGAGAACGACAACGGCGCTGCATTGCCATTGCCGCAGATCCGCATGGCGCCCGGCACGGCGCTGCGTGAGACTGTGGGCCGATGGTTGCTGTGCCCACGCCCGAACAGTTCGCCGCTCTGCAGCAGGCGCTGGCCGAAGCACTGAAGCACAACGAGACGCTGACCGGCGAGTTGCGCATCACGCGCACCGAGCGCGACCTGCTCAAGGAGCAGCTCAACAAGTTCAAGCGCCAGCTCTTCGCCGCCAGCAGCGAGGTCACTGGCCAGCACCAGAAGGACATGTTCTTCAACGAGGCCGAGAGCCTGGGCAGCCAGGCTGAGCCGGCGGCCGAAGAGCCTGGCGAGAACAGCGACAAGGTCGACGTGCCGGGCCACAAGCGCGCCAAGCGCGGGCGCAAGCCGTTGGATGCGGCGCTGCCGCGCGAGGTGCTGCGCCACGAACTGCCCGAGGGCGAGCGCGTATGCCCGCACGACGGCGCAACCCTGCGCGAGATCGGGGCGGAGGTCAGCGAGCAACTGGACATCGTGCCGCAGCAGGTACGCGTGATCCGCCATGAGCGCGTGAAGTACGCTTGCCCCTGCTGCGATGGCAGCCTGCGTCTGGCGGCACGGCCGGCGCAGATCATCCCCAAGGGCCTGTTCACCGAGAGCGCGCTGGCGTGGATGGCCACGTCGAAGTACCTGGACGGACTGCCGCTGTACCGCCAGGCGGTGCTGCTCGGGCGCTTCGGCGGCACCGACGTCTCGCGCAACACGGTGGCCGGCAGCATGGTGCGTGCCGGACAGGCGGTGCAGCCGGTGATCAACCTGCTGCGCGACGAGTTGCTGGACGCGCCGCTGGTCTTCGGCGACGAGACGGAGCTGCAGGTGCTCAAGGAGCCCGGGCGCGCGGCGCAGACCAAGAGCTACGTCTGGGCGCAGATGACCGACGGTTCGGGCAAGGACGGCACCGGACCGCCAATCCGGCTGTTCAGCTACTCGCCCAGCCGGTCGGCAGCCACGGCGATGGGGCTGTATGCCGGCGTGCGCCCGGGCGCGGTGTTCATGACCGACGGCTACGAGGCCTACGACAAGATCGCGCAGTTCAACAGCCTGGTGCACCTGGGCTGCTGGGCGCACTGCGCTGGCCGCATTCCGCGCCTGGCTTCAAGGGGTGCCGAGCCGCGCCGCCGTGGACCGCTATCTGCCCGATCGCCGGACTGCCGGCGCATCGGCGCGCTCGGTGATCGGGCGAGTGAAAC
>Ga0116179_1001604_pt1 | contig 16846 bp, 18 predicted proteins | sample AD_UKC071_MetaG_FD_89751 | JGI IMG/M metagenome (GOLD analysis project Ga0116179, IMG submission 89751) | Active sludge microbial communities of municipal wastewater-treating anaerobic digesters from USA - AD_UKC071_MetaG | ecosystem: Engineered > Bioreactor > Anaerobic > Digestate | place: USA...
CATTCACCGGTCGGCCAGAACCCGGAAGAATACGGCGTCAAACTCAAGCCGCTCCCGCCGATCAGCTTCGCCAAGAACGACGTCGGCTTCACCGACCCCACCGGCGTCGACCACGACTCCCTCGGCGTCGCCCTCAACAAAGCGCTCTACAACTACATGCACGGCATCGGCCTCGACGAAGACGTGCGCAACTGGTTCGGCACCAAAGTGCCCAAACCCCGCGTCCCGCGCAATTTCATCGCCCGCGCACTGGGCTACTGAAACCTCCCCAATCCGCCATGAAACTCACCCAGCTCCCCCTCGGCGCCCGCTTCGAATACGAAGGCGAGATCTTCACCAAAACCGGCCCGATGACCGCCGCCTCCGAAAAAGGCGGCCAGCGCATGATCCCCCGCTACGCCGTGCTCAAGCCCGCCGACGGCGTCCCCCCGCCCGCCCCCGAACCGGCCAGCCTCCGCACACTCGACGAAGCCCGCGTCCTCACCGCCTTCGACGCCTTCTTCGGCACCGCCCTGCGCCTGACCGACGACTTCGCCAAAGCCGAACTCGAAACCGCCCGACAGAAGTTTCTCGCCGCGCTGGGCGAACAGGGCTGAAAACCCGTCCTCTCCCGCCATTCCCCCCTTGATGCGATAATCCGGCCTTTGCTTCCATCGGTGTGCCGTCTCGCGGCAGCCTGTCTGCGTCCATGCATTTTTCCCTGCCGGATTTTTCCGCCTGCCGCGTGCTCGTGTGCGGCGACGTGATGCTCGATCGATACTGGCACGGCGCGACGGCGCGCATTTCGCCGGAAGCGCCGGTGCCGGTGGTGCAGGTGAAGAACGACGAAGTGCGGGCCGGCGGAGCCGGCAACGTGGCTCTCAACGCCGCCTCGCTGGGTGCCAAGGCACGGGTCATCGGGCTGATCGGCGACGACGAAGCCGGCCGGCTGCTGGAAGAAAGCCTCGTTGCCCAAGGCGTTGCGTGCGCCTTCGAACGGCTCCCGGACGCGCCGACGATCACCAAGCTGCGCGTGATTTCCCGCCATCAGCAGTTGATCCGCCTCGATTTCGAGGAGCGCTTCGACGCCCGCCACGCGGCCCGTGTCGGCGCTGCGCTGGCCGCCCACCTGGACGGCGTGGATGTGCTGGTGTTGTCCGACTACGCCAAAGGCACCTTGTCCGGCGTGGCGGAACTGATCGCCGCGGCCCGCAAAAAGAACATCCCGGTGGTGGTCGACCCCAAAGGCACCGACTTCGCCCGCTACCGCGGCGCCACCATCGTCAAGCCCAATCTGGCCGAGTTCGAGGCGGTGGTCGGCCCCTGCCCGGACGAAGCGACGCTGGTCGCCAAGGGCGAAGCCCTGCGCGCCGAACTTCAGCTCGAAGCGCTGCTTGTGACCCGCGGCGAAGCCGGCGTCACCCTGCTCCAAAAGGGCCAGCCGGCCCAACATCAACCCACCCGCGCCCTGGAAGTCTATGACGTGACCGGCGCCGGCGACACCGTCTCGGCGGCCCTCGGCTGCGGCATCGCCGCCGGTCTGGCCCTGCGCGACGCCACCGCCCTGGCCAATCTGGCCGCCGGCGTGGTGGTCGGCAAGCTGGGCACCGCCACCGCCAGCCTCGACGAACTCTACGCCGCCATGGACGCCAATGCGCCCGCCGCCCACGGCCTGCTGTCCCCCGATGTGGTGCTCGCCGCGTGCCAGCGCGCCCGCGCCGTCGGCGAACGGGTGGCGGTGCTGCTGGGGCCCCTCGGCCAGCCCGACGCAGCCCTGCTGGCCCAGTTGGGTCGGGCCGGCCAAGCGGCCGAGCGGCTGCTGGTGGTCGAACCCTCCACCACCGACGCCGACAGCGTTGCGGTGCTGGCGGCATTGCGCCCGGTCGACTGGGTTGTGCAGGCCGATCCCGCCACCTGTGCCACCCTGCTGCTGCAAGTGCGCCCCGACGCGCTGCTGTGCGATGCCGCCACGGCCGCCAGCCTGCCGGTCGGGTTGAAATCCGCCCTGCTGACGGACTGAACCGATGACCATGGACATCTCCACCACCACCGGCCGCGTGCGCGCCTGGTTCGACATGCATCTGGTGGACCACGGCGCGATCCGGGCCATCTACAACAACTTCTACGATCTCGGCGGCGGCATGTACCGCTCCAGCCAGCCCAGCCCGGCCCAACTCGCCAAGTACCAAAAAAAGTACGCGCTGCGCAGCGTTGTCAACCTGCGCGGCGCCCACGGCTACGGCTCGTATGCGCTGGAAAAGGAAGCCTGCGACAAACTCGGTCTGGTGCTGCACGACATCAAGCTCTACTCGCGCACGCCGCCCGAGATCGAGGAAGTCCACGCCATGGACGAGTTGTTCAAGCGGCTCGAATATCCGGCGCTGCTCCACTGCAAATCCGGCGCCGACCGGGCCGGGCTCGGCGCCGCGCTTTACCGCATCCTCCACCTGGGCCACAGGGTCGAGGACGCCATGAGCGAGCTGGGCTGGAAATACGGCCACTTCAAGCGCGCCAAAACCGGCGTGCTGGACTTCTTCTTCGCCACCTACGTCGCCCGCAACGCCCAGTCGCCGATCGGCTTCCTGGAATGGGTGGACACCGAATACAACCGGCTCGATCTCCACTCCCGCTTCCGCGAGGAGGGCTGGGCCAGCCTGATCGTGGACAAGGTCCTGCACCGGGAATGAACGACTCCTTCCAGCTCTACCGCCGCCTGCTCGGCTCGGCGCGCCCCTATCTCAAGGTGGTGGTGGTGTCGATCCTGGCGATGATTGCCGCGGCCGCTCTCGAACCGGTGCTGCCCAGCCTGCTCAAGCCGCTGGTGGACGAGAGCCTGATCAAGAAAAACCACGTCGCCCAATGGCAGGTGCCGCTGTTCCTGATGCTGGCCTTTCTCGGCAAGGGCATCGCCGAATACGTGGCCAGCGTGTCGAGCCAGTGGATCGCCAACAAGGCCATCACCGATCTGCGTCAGCAGGTGTTCCGCCACCAGATGCATCTGCCGATTCCGGTGCATCAGGCCGAAACCGGCGGGCGCATGCTGTCGCGCATCCTCTACGACATCCCCCAGGTGGGCGCGGCGCTGTCCAACGCCTGGATCATCGTCATCCGCGACACCCTGGTCATCATCGGCCTCACCGGCTACCTGATCTATACCGCCTGGGAGCTGACCCTGGTCATCGTCGCCATCGCCCCGGTCGTCGCCTGGCTGATCCGCGTGGCCAGCCGCAAACTGCGCGGCTCCAACCGCGAAATGCAGGAAACCACCGGCCGCATGACCGGCATGGTCGAAGAAACCCTCAGCGGCGTGCGCGAGATCAAGCTCTTCGGCACCCACGACCACGAAGACCGGCGCTTTGCCGACGTTTCCGAACAACTGCGCCAGCAGACCATGCGCACCGTGCGCGTCTCCGCCATCAACGTGCCCCTGGTGCAGGTGCTGGCCGCGGCGGCGGTGGCCACGGTGATCTGGACGGCCAGCTCGCTGTCGGCCGAAGACAAGCTCAGTCCGGGCGAATTCGTCGCCTTCGTCACCGCCATGTCGATGCTCTTCGAGCCGATCCGCCGCCTGACCAACATCAACGCGGTGATCCAGCGCGGTCTGGCCGGCGCCCAGAGCATCTTCGACCTCCTCGACACGCCGCCCGAAGTGGACACCGCCAGCGGCAGCCTCCCCCGCGCCAAAGGCGAACTGCGCTTCGACGACGTGAGTTTCCGCTATCCCGGTCAGGCCGAACTCGCCCTGCAGCACTTCAGCCTCGACGTGCATCCCGGCCAGACGGTTGCCCTGGTCGGCGCCTCGGGCAGCGGCAAGAGCACCCTGATCAACCTGATCGCACGCTTCTACGACGCGGACCAAGGCCGCATCCTGCTCGACGGCACGCCGCTGGCCAACCTGCCGCTGGCCCACCTGCGCCAGCAGCTCGGCTGGGTCGGCCAGCAAGTCGTGCTGTTCGACGACACCATCGCCGCCAACATCGCCTATGGCCAGCCCGACGTGAGCGAGGCCGACATCGTCGCCGCCGCCCGCGCCGCCCATGCGATGGAGTTCATCGACAAGCTGCCCGACGGCCTCGCCACCCGCGTCGGCGCCAACGGCAGCCAGCTCTCGGGCGGCCAGCGCCAGCGCATCGCCATCGCCCGCGCCTTCCTGCGCGACGCGCCGATCCTGCTCCTCGACGAAGCCACCTCGGCCCTCGACAACGAATCCGAACGCGCCGTCAAAGACGCGCTGATCGAACTGCGCAAGAACCGCACCGTGATCGTCATCGCCCACCGCCTGTCCACCATCCACGACGCCGACAAGATCGTCGTCATGGAGCACGGGCGGATCGTCGAAAGCGGCACCCACGAATCGCTCCAGGCCGCCGCCGGCGCCTACGCCCGCCTGCTCGCCAGCGGCGAAGCCGGCCACGAAACCGCGGCCCTCTGAAACCCGCCCCATGAACGAACGCGTCGCCCTCTATTTCGTCGCCTCGCCGCTGCAATACCTGGCCGCCCGGCGCATCGCCGAAGACTTCGAACCCGGCGCCCGTCAGGTGCTGGTGTGGTACAAGCCCGGCGTCACCTCCATCGTCCGCCAGGCCGACTGGGACGCCGCCGCCTACATGCCGTGGCCGCGCTGGGAACCCCTTCCCGGCCCCTTCGGTCGCCTGCGCCGCCAGCGCGACAACATCCGTCTGGTGGCCGGGCTAGTCGGCCGCTGCCACACCCTGCACATCCACAGCGCCGTCTTCGACACCGAAGCCATCAACTACTTCCTGCGCGCGCTGCCCAAGGCCTGCGGCGCCCGCGAGATGAAGGCCCGCATCCTGCCCGACGGCCTCATCAGCATCCGCCGCTATCCGCTGAACCTCGCCAAGCGCCTCGCCCAATACGCCCGCAAGCTGCGCCGACTGGTCGCCCCGGAACTCGACTACTGGTGTTTCTCGGGCGACCGCATCGGCTCCGACGCGCCCTTCTGCGACCGCATCTACGTGATCCCCGGCCTGCCCCACGAATACCCGGCCGACAAGACGGTGACGCTGCCGCCGCTGGTGCGCCCCGCCGCCGGCCAGCCCGACCGCGCCCGCAGCGGCGAACGCCGCGCGCTGGTGATCGGCCAGCCGCTGGTCGGTGCCGGCCTCATGCAAGCCGCCGACCGCGACGCGGTGAGCGACGAAATCCACGCCTGGCTCGCCGCCCGGGGCATCGACCGGATCTTCTACAAGGGCCACCCGAAAGACCCCGAACTCGAACTGAACCGGCCCGACTACAGCGTCATCACCCTCGACGAAGCCCTCGAAGTCCACCTCGCCAACACCCCCTACGACGCCATCGTCGGCGTGCGCTCCAGCGCCCTGCTGTTCGCCCGCCAGACCAGCCCGGCCGACGTTCCGGTCGTCGCCTTCGGATGGGACCGCATCCGCTTCAAGTCGGACGACGAACGTCGCGACATGCACGCGGCCTTCACCCAATGCGGAGTCACGCTGCAATGACGTTTGGCTTCCCCCAGCCCATGCGCGACTACGCCGGCCGGATCAATGGCGGATTGTTGATCGCGCTGTTCTTCTTCATCCCGTCCCACGTCGCGCCGGTCTATTCCCTGACGGCCCTGATGCTCGTGCTGTCGGCAATCGAAGGGCGTTTCGCCGAAAAATGGGCGGCGCTGCGGCAGGATTCGCTGTTCTGGATATTCCAGGCCTTCTACTGGATCTTTCCGCTCTCGCTGCTCTGGACGGACGATCTCCACGCCGGCCTGAAAATGGTCGGGCGATACAGCTTTTTTCTGCTCTCGCCCCTGTACCTCACAATCGCCCGCCGCGAGCACACGTTCCGGTACATTGGCGCGTTTCTGACGGGCGTCGCCTGCGCGGAACTCCTCGCCTACTACAACTGGCTGCAGATGCACGCGTTCCCCGATTGGCCGGCCGGCATCCGCGTGACCCGGGAAGCGGAAGACACCGCTCCCTTTGTCGATCACATCCTCTATGCCCCGATCCTCGCCTGGGCAGCCTATCTGGCGGCCCACCGCAGCCTGTTCGGCGCACGCCGGCTCCGCCCCCTGTTTGCCATCCTGACCCTCGTCACCCTCGGCAATCTGGTGTTTTCGGGCGGACGGGCAGGCCAACTCGCCTTCCTGATCCTGCTTGTCGTACTGGTTTTCCAGCGTTTCGCCCGACGCCCGGCGCTGGCCGCAATCGTCTCGGGCGTTCTGGTCGCAGGCATCGCCGTGGGCAGCTATACCGGCAACGACTACCTGCGGGCACGGGTCGACATGGCCATCGACGAAGCGACGCACCACGAAGAGGGATTCGACACATCGACCGGGCGGCGCCTCATGTTCCAGACCAATTCGGCCCGCCTTGTTGCCGAGCACCCCCTCGCAGGGGTCGGAGCAGGAGATTTCGTAGCGGAATACGAACGGATCAACGAACGCTACTCACCGCAGTGGGTTACGACGACCAATCCCCACAACCAGTATCTCTTCGTGCTCGCGACGACCGGCGTGGCCGGCGGCCTCATCCTGCTGCTCGTTCAATTCCCACCCGCCCTGTGGCAGCGGCGGCAAGACGGCCTGAATCACCTGCGCGTCGCGCTGGCCGTATTCATCGCCGTGGTCTGCCTCTTCGAAGACTACCTGTGGCGCTCCAACACCTCGCTGCTGTTCGTGCTCTTTGCCGTCGTCCTGCTCGGCCGGCCGCACGGCGATCCGCAAGACCGCCCGTGGAGCGCAGCGTGAAGGTATTCGTACTCAACCTCGAACGCGCCGTCGAGCGGCGGACACGCATGCTTGCCCAACTGCAGGATCGCTCTCTCGACGCCGAGATACTGCCCGCGGTGGACGGCCTGCAGGTCGACCGGACACGCCTGCCGGCAAGAACCGGCGCCAGCCTGTCGCCCGGCGAGATCGGTTGCTACCTGTCCCACCGGCACGCCTGGGAAACCGTGCTGAAAAGAGGGCTCGATCATGCCGTCATCCTTGAGGACGACGTGATCGTCAGCGCCGATCTGAAGCGCGTCGTGACTGAGATTGCCGCCCTCGACCTGCCGTTCGACGCCGTCCGGCTGTCGGCCTTGAAGCCGGTGCGCGGCATTACCGTCGCCCGCCTGTCCGACGGCTCGCGGCTGGTACTGCCGAACAAGAACCCCAGCGGCGCGCAGGGCTATCTCGTCAGCCGGGCCGGCGCAAAACGCCTTGTGGCAAAACTGGCCGTCCCGGAAAAGCCCGTCGACGACGCCTTCGACGAATACTGGAAACACGACCTGCGCATTCCCGTCCTGCACCCCAGCCTCGTCAAAGAGGACCCATCGATCGCTAGTACAATCGGCTATCGTGCCAACAGCCATCCCCCAAAAACCCTGCTGCGCCACCTGACCCGGGTGGCCGAAGCGCAGCGCCGCAAGCTCGCAGTCTTCCTGATGGCGCGCCGGCTTCGCACCCGCGGCCCCCGGCCGACAATCGGAACCCGATGATGCAAATGAATGCCGAAGGCGAATGGTTGGAAGACGTGCCGGGCCGTCCCTTCCTGACCTGCTGCTTCTTCACCGACGCCTACCTCACCCACGCCGAGCATCTGCGGACATCCCTGACCCAGACGCAGACCCCTCATTTCATCAAGCACTACCCGAGCCGTGGCTACTGGGAGGCCAACACCCGGATCAAACCGGAATTTCTCCTGGCCTGTCTGCAGCGCTTTCCCGACCGGGACATCGCCTATCTCGACGCCGACTCCATCGTGCATGCGCCGCTCGAACTGTTCTTCAACTTCCCAGGCGATCTGGGTGTGTTCGTTTCGCCGCCCAACAGCCGGCTCTCCCACCGCTACCTGACCGGCACCCTGTACCTGCGCAACACCGCCGCGGTACGCAGCTTCGTGCAGGACTGGATCGATGCCCAGAACGGCATGGTCCTCGGCGTCGATCAGGACAGCTTCGCCGCGGCGATCGAACGCAACCCGGCGCTCGTCGTCACCCCGTTGCCCGAAAGCTACGTGAAGATTTTCGATCGGGGCGACACCGCGCCCGTCATCGAGCATTTCCAGGCCAGCCGGCGCCACGTCAAACTCCAGCGCGCCCTCAAGAAGGGCCGCAACACCCTGCTCGCAGCCCTCGCGATTGCCGGCGCGATTTGGATTGCACAACATTGGGCCGATTGACCCCGTCTTGCGCGAAGCCGACTGTGGGAGAATTCGGAACCTTTCACGACCTCCAGCTCGCCCTGTCCGCCCATCATGAGCCGCGTCCAGATCCTGATGTACCACCGCATCGGCCATTTCCCGAAGAGGATGCCCAGCCACCGCGCGCAGTATTGCCACCTTCCCCGCTTCAAGGCGCAAATGAGCATGCTCAAGCACCTCGGCTGCAACGTGGTGAGCCTGGACGCCGCGGCGCGCGGGCTGCGCGGCGAAACCCCGTTGCCACCCCGTCCGGTCGTGCTGACCTTCGACGACGGCTACCTGGATTTCCTCGAACTCGCCGCACCGGTGCTGCTCGAGCACGGCTACACGGCAACGGTCTACGCCGTGGCCGGCCTGCTCGGCAAGACTGCCGCGTGGGTCGCGCCGGAAGGCCTGGAGGCGGCACCGCTGATGAGCGCGTCGCAATTGCGCGAGATCGACGCCCTGGGCTTTAGCGTCGGCTCCCACACCGTGACCCACCCTCGCCTCGCCCGCATCGAAACAGCGCAGATCGCCCGCGAACTGACTGACAGCAAACACATGCTCGAAGACGCGCTCGGCAAGCGGGTCGATCACTTCTGCTACCCCTATGGCAGCCACGACATCCGCGCCGTCGAAGCCGCCGCCGACGCGGGCTACGTCACCGGAACCACCTGTCAGCGCGCCCCCGCCACGCCCCGGGACGATCTGCTGACCCTGCCCCGCAAACCCATCTCCCAGGGCAACACCGCTTTTGGCCTGTTCTGGATGATGTGCGCCAGAAATCGCCCGAAGGGGCAGGCCATCCGGCGCGGCTGAGGCCGGCGGCACCAAGGCCAGGAGGCGACGGATGCGGCACAATAGACGCTTAACCCGCCGCCTGAGCACGCTGCGCGCGCGGGGCTCCAACATCCAACAGACCGCCCAATGACCGTCCGCTTTTCCGTCGTCATCCCGCTCTACAACAAGGCCACCCACATCCGCCGAGCCCTCGATTCGGTGCTCGCCCAGCGCTGCACCGACTTCGAAATCCTGGTCGTCAACGACGGCTCCACCGACGGCGGCGAACGGCAGGTCGAAGCGCTCGACGACCCGCGCATCCGCCTCATCAACCAACCGAACCAGGGCGTCTCGGCGGCGCGCAACAATGGCGTAGCCCTCGCGAACGGGCCCTACGTGGCCTTTCTCGATGCCGACGACGCGTGGCTGCCGCACTTTCTCGACGAAATCAATCGTCTGATCGACGCCTCGCCCGACTCGGCAATGTTCGCGACCGCCTATCAGACTGTCGAAAATGGACGAATCAACCCGCGCTCCAGCGCAAGCCGGATATCGCGCCGGCAGATCCAAGGTGTTTTTCTCGACTACCTCGACTGTCTGGCCAACGACATCTTTCCGTTCTGCGCCAGTTGTATCTGCGTGAACAAACGCATCTTCCGGCAAACGACCGGTTTCGACCGCAGCCTGCAGATCGGCGACGATATCGAGATGTGGGTCAGACTCTCGCTCATATCGACCACCTGCTTCAGCCCGGTCGTCAGCGCGCTCTACCATCGCGACGCAGAAAATCGCGCCATGGACTGCGCCGACCGCGAGGACAAGGAAATCCGCTGGATCCGGAAGCTCTTGCACACTTTCCACAGTGCCCGACTCTCCGACAAGCAGACCAAAAACTACCGGCGGCTCATTTCATACCTCGTTTTCCGATGCGGCACGCGTTTCTTCAGACGCGGAGAAAGAGCGCGAGCCCGCCGCCTGCGCGATGAATTTGGCGACATCTTGCTGGCGCGCCACGCGGTCAAACTGCTGGGGCGACGTCTTCAATCCTATGTCCAACACCCTCGTCCGGCGGCAACGGACGAATGAAACCGACCGCCGACCGCGAGGTTTCCATTACGAAGCCCGTTCGACCATGAGAAAAGTCTATGTTTTCTGGACCGGGGACAATGCCATGTCGGAAGCACGGCGGTCTTCGCTCGACAGCATGGCCACCACCGGCTGCGAGGTGGTGCTCGTCGATAGGCACAACCTGCACGACTTCGTTCCGGCGCACCGTATCCACCCCGCCTATCCCTTCCTGAATCTGGCCCACCGCGCCGATTACCTGCGCTGCTATTTCATGAAGCACTTCGGCGGCGGCTACGCCGACCTCAAGCCCATCAGCCATTCTTGGACCGAGGCATTCGACCTCCTCGAATCCGATCCCAACCTGTGGGGCATCGGCTATCGGGAAGTGAATCGCAACGGCGTCGCCAATATCTACGCGTCCAGCAGGCAATTGAACGAAAACCCCTTGCGCCGGCTCTCCACCTATATCCGCTGGCGAGCGATGCGGAGGCGATACAAGGATCTGATCGGCCTGTGCGCCTTTGCCTTCAAACCGGACACCCCGTTTGTCAACGAATGGTGGGACGAGCTGAACCAGCGCCTCGACCGATTGCTGCCGGCCCTCCGGCAAACCCCCGCCCGCCACCCGCGGGAGCGGCCGGGCGAAATCTACGCAGGCGAAGCATCCCGCTATCCGGTTCCGTGGACCTATGTTCTGGGCGATATCTTCCACCCCCTGATTCTGAAATACAGAAATCACATGAACTCAAGCCTGCCGCCCCCGGGTTTCAAGAACTACCTATAAACATCGGCATGCGCATCCTGCAAATCCTCCACAACCACAAATTCGGCGGCGCGGAGCAGCATCTGCTGCAGCTCTGCGTCGGCCTGCGCACCGCCGGCCACGAGGTCGAGGTCGCAGCGCCCAAGGGATCATGGGTGGAGCAGCGACTCATTGAACTCGGCTTCAAGGTTCACCATTTCGACTTCCGGGCTCACTACGACCTTCTTTCGCTTTTCCGCCTCATCCGCCTGCTCCAGCAAAAACGCTTCGATCTGGTGCACACCCACCTGGTCCGCGGCGCCGTCTACGGGCGCATCGCCACCTCCCTCACGAACACGCCGCTGGTGTCCACCGTTCACGACCTGACCACCTGGAAGAACTACCCCCGCAAACGCGCCGTGATCGCCGTCTCCGAGGCCGTCAAACGCCATCTGGTGTCGCGCGGCTATTCGACCGCACTGGTTGGGGTGATCTTCCCCGGCGCACGGGATTGCGGTCTGGGAAGCGACGTCGATGCCGTCCGGGCACAATCCCGCGACGAACTCGGGCTCTCGCCGGCCGACACCGCTGTATTCTTGATCGGCCGGGTCGCCGAGGTCAAAGGCCACGACCTCGCCCTCGCAGCCATGCGCACGCTACGCGCCAAATCCGGCGACTCGATCAAGCTGTTTTTCGCCGGGCAGGAAACAAGCTGGGGCCGCGAACTCCATGCCCGCGACGGCGGCAAGGAGGCCGTCTGGCTCGGCCGCCGCGACGACATACCGCGCCTGCTCGCCGCCGCCGACATCTGCATCCAGCCCTCGCGCAGCGAAGGTCTGCCGCTGGCGCTGATGGAAGCCGCCTCGGCCGGCAAGGCCATGATCGCCGCGCAGGTGGGCGGCGTGCCCGAAGTGATCGTCACCGGGCAGAATGGCCTGCTGATCCCCCCGAACGATGCGGACGCCCTCGCGAGCGCCATTGACCGGCTGGCCCACGATCCGGCGCTCCGCCAACGCCTGGGCCACGAGGCACGCAAGGCTTTCGACGCAAAGTTTTCCATCGAAAGAATGCTCTCCGCCACGCTGGACGCCTACCAACATTGCATCGAGGCGCAAGCCGCCTGACCCCCGAACCATGCCTCACCGCATCCTCATCGTCCGCAGCTCCGCCATCGGCGACGTGGTGTTCGCCTCGGCCCTGCCGACGGCGATCCGCCGCACCTATCCGGACGCGCATATCGCCTGGCTGGTCGAACCCGGCATCCACGAACTGCTGCTGGCCGACCCGAACATCGACGAAGTCATCACCTGGTCCAAGGCCGAGTGGGTCAAATTGTGGAAGGGCGGCCGCAAGCTCGAACTCGCCCGGCGCGTGCTCCAACTGCGGCGCGAACTCCACGCCCGCCGCTTCGACACCGCCCTCGACCTGCAAGGCCTGATGAAAAGCGGCTTCATCACCTGGCTGTCCGGCGCCACGCGGCGGGTCGGCCTCGGTTCGAAGGAAGGCAGCCAGTTCCTGATGAGCGAGGTCATCCCCCGCGGCGGCGAGGCGGCCCGCATCGGCTCGGAATACCAATACCTCGCCCAGCAGCTCGGCCTCGACGCCGGCGATTTTCTGCCCACCCTCACCGTCACCCTGGCGGCGCGGCAGACCGTGCGCGACAAGCTCGCGGCCCGCGGCCTCGCGCCCGGCGGCTACGCGGTTTTCGCGCCTTTCACCACCCGTCCGCAAAAGCATTGGTTCGAAGACGCCTGGCAGGCGCTCGCCCCGCAGCTCATCGCCGCCACCGGCCTCGTTCCGGTCATCCTCGGCGGCCCGGCCGATGCCGACGCTGCCGCCCGCATAGCCGCAGCCGACCCGCGCATCGTCAACCTCGCCGGCCAGACCCGCCTGCCCGAAGCCGTCGCCGCGATTGCCGACGCGGCCTTGCTCATCGGCGTCGACACCGGCCTCACCCACATGGGCACCGCCCTGGCCCGGCCGACGGTGGCGATCTTCGGCTCCACCTGCCCCTACACCGACACCGGTCGCGCCACCGGCAGCGTGATCTGGCTGGGCATGGAATGTTCGCCCTGCCGGCGCCGCCCGACCTGCGGCGGCAAGATCACCTGCCTGCGCGACATCACCCCGGCAATGGTCCTCGAACGCGCCCGGGCGATGCTCGCGGCCGGAGCCGCCGCACCATGAAAATCCTCCACGTCGAAGCCGGCAAGCACCTCTACGGCGGCGCCCGTCAGGTTGTCTACATCGTCGAAGGCCTCGCCGCGCGGGGCGTCGCCAACCTGCTGGCCTGTCCCGCCGGCAGCGAGATGTCCCGCCAGCAACCGGCCGGCGTGCGCGTGCTGCCGATGAAGATGGGCGGCGACGGCGACATCGGCCTCGCCTTCCGCCTCGCCCGCCTGATCCGCGCCGAACGCCCCGATCTCGTGCATCTCCATAGCCGCCGCGGCGCCGACACCTGGGGCGGCCTGGCGGCCAGGCTCGCCGGCGTGCCCTGCGTGCTGTCGCGGCGCGTGGACAACCCGGAATCGCCACTCGCGGTGGCGCTCAAATACCGCCTTTACGACCACGTCATCACCATCTCGGAAGGCATCCGTCAGGTGCTGCTCGCCGAAGGTCTGGCGCCCCGCAAGGTCAGCTGCGTGCGCAGTGCCGTGGATGCCGCACCCTATCTCGTGCCGGTGGATGGCGCCGCCTTCCGGGCCGAATTCGGCCTGCGGCCGGACGCACTGGTGGCCGGCGTAGTGGCCCAGCTCATTCCGCGCAAGGGCCACCGCTACCTGCTCGCAGCGCTGCCCGAGCTGCTCCGGCGCCACCCGAAGCTGCAGGTGCTGATCTTCGGCCAAGGTCCGCTCGAAGCCGAACTGCGCGCCGAAGTCGAAGCCGGCGGGCTTTCCGGCGCGGTGCGTTTCACCGGCTTCCGCCACGACCTGCCGCGCTGGCTCGGCGGGCTCGACTTGCTGATCCACCCGGCCGACATGGAAGGACTCGGCGTCTCGCTGCTGCAGGCCTCGGCGGCGGCGGTGCCCATCGTCGCCAGCCGCGCCGGCGGGCTGCCCGAAGCGGTGCAGGACGGCGTCACCGGCATCCTGTGTCCGCCGGGCGACGTGGCCGCGCTGACCGCCGCAATCGACCGCCTTGCCGGCGACCCGGCCCTGCGTGCCCGTTTCGGCGCCGCCGGCCGCGCCCGCATCCTGGCCGAGTTTTCCATCGACGCAATGGTGGACGGCAACCTCGCCGTCTATCGCCGGGTGCTCGGCCAATGAAGATCGTCACCGTGCTCCACAGCATGAAAAGCGGCGGCGCCGAGCGCCACGCCCTGCAACTGATGCGCGGCCTGCGCGCCCGCGGCCACGAGGCGCGCTACGCCGGGCCGATGGACGGCTGGCTCGGCCAGCAACTCCAGGCCGACGGCTTCGACGGCATCGATCTGCCCCTGATCGGCCTCTACGATCTGCCCTCCATCGTGCGTCTGGCCCTCTACGCGCGCCGCATCGGCGCCGACCTGATCCACGGCCACCTCACCCGCGGCGCCTGGTACGCCGGGCTCGCCGCCAGACTGGCCGGCCTGCCCAACGTGGCCACCGCCCACGCCGACAACGCCGGCAAGCACTTCGGCCGCGCCGACCGCATCATCGCCGTCTCGCAGGCGGTGGCGGATTTCCTGCAGCGTCAGGGCTACGATCCGGCCCGCATCCGCATGGTCCACCACGGCATCGCCGACATCGCCGCGCGTCTGCCCGCCCACGCCCGCGAGACGACCCGCCGCGAACTCGACCTGCCGCCCGACGAACCCTGCCTGCTGATGGCCGCCCGCATCGTGCCCGCCAAGGGCCACGACACCGCCCTCGCCGCCCTCGCCACCCTCAAAGCCCGGCGCTGGACCCTGCTGGTGGCCGGCGACCACCGCGCCGACCTCGGCCCGCAGACGCAAGCCCTCGCCCTCGAACTCGGCCTCGCCGGGCGGGTACGCTTCCTGGGTCTGCGCGAGGACGTGCCGGCGCTGCTTGCGGCATCCGACGTCCTGCTCGCCCCGTCGCGCCGCGAAGCCCTGTCCCTCACCCTGCTCGAAGCCTCGGCGTGTTCGCTGCCCATCGTCGCCACCCGCGTCGGCGGCATCGGCGAAGTGGTCGAAGAGGGCGCCAGCGGTTTTCTGGTGCCGCCCGACGACCCGGCCGCGCTGGCCGCGGCCCTCGCCCCGCTGCTTGCCGATCCCGCCCTTCGCCAGCGCTGCGGCGCCCGCGCGCGGCAGCGCTTCGAAGCCGGCTTCACCGAAAACGCCATGTTCGACAAGACCGTCGCCACCTACCGGGAAGCCTGCGGAGGCCGTGCATGACGCGCGTGAACATCCTGATGTATCACCGGGTTGGCCACTTCCCCGGCCGCGTGAAGGCCCACGGCGCGCTGTATTGTCACCTGCCGCGCTTCAAGGCGCAGATGACGATGTTCCGGCTGCTCGGCTATCGGGTGATCGGCCTCGACGAAGCCGCCGCCGGGCTGCGCGGCGAAGCGCCGCTGCCGGCCCGCCCGCTGGTGCTCACCTTCGACGACGCCTACGTGGACTTCCTCGAACACGCCGCCCCGGTGCTCAAGGCTCACGGCTACCCGGCCACCGTCTATGCGGTGAGCGGCCTCGTCGGCGCCACCTCCAGCTGGGACGCCGGCGTCGGCCCCGAACCCGCTCCGCTGATGAACGCCGCCCAACTCCGCGAAGTGCAGGACCTGGGCTTCACCATCGGCTCCCACTCCAAAAGCCACCTGCGCCTCGCGGAGCAGAGCGAGGCCTGCATCGTCGAGGAAACCAGTGCCAGCAAGGCCGCCCTCGAAGACCTCCTCGGCCGGCGCGTCGATCACTTCTGCTATCCCTACGGCAGCCACGACCTGCGCGCCGTCGAAGCCGCCGCCGCCGCCGGCTATGTCACCGGCACCACCTGCGAACGCGCCGCCGCCACCCCGCAGGACGATCTCCTGACCCTGCCGCGCAAAGCCGTCTCCCGCGGCGACGACGTCTTCGGCGTGGCCTGGAAACTGCTCGCCAAAAACACCCCGAAACGTCCGCCGATCCGACGCTGAAACGGCCCTCATCCGGCCCTCATCCGGCCCCTAAACACTCCACGCTGGAAGGCTGCGGCCGTCCGCGCCGATCGAGTCGAAAGGCGACACCCCAGGCCCATTTGTCTTCGTCGTCGACGTGCTTGAGCCACAACTCGCAGCGGGCGGCGCCGGATGCGGGCTGGCAGCGGGTGCTGAGCAGGTTCCGGCCATCGCCCATGGCGGCAAGAAAACCGGCGAGATAGTCGCCGATGGTTCTGGCCGGCAGTTGCGGTGCGGCCTGCGCGCAGCTGGCATGAACACGGAGCGGCACGTCGCGCAATTGCAGCGCCGCCCGGACGACGCGGTAGCGTTCCGCCTGGGTGGCCTCGTCCGGCGGCATATCGGCCCATGCCGGTTGAAACGCCACGCACACCAGCAAGCCCACACCCAGGCCGCGAAGAAGTCCGCGCCCCATTTCAGCGCCCGCAACCGAAGGAAGACGGGATCGCCTGAGCCGGAAAACTGCCGAAATAGAGCCCGCTTACCTGACCTTTGTAGTGCCGGCGAAACGCTTCCGGTTTGGCGGTAACGACTTCGTCGCCGGTGTTGCTGTAGTGCCAGATCGTGCCGTCGAGGGCAATGCCGACGTGCTTTTTCGGGATGTTGGTCATGCTTTTGGTCTTGAGGTGAACCGCACTTGCCGCAGTGACGAAGACGAACACGCCGCCTGCCAGTTGCTCGGCCGTCGCCGAATCGTACTCTCCCACCACCGGGCAAGCGGCAAACAACTCATGCACCCGGATACACGCACCGATCCGATCGGCGACCCGCTTCGACGACATCTTGCTGCATGTCACGCTGCCGGCCGAAACGTTCATCACGTGGCATACGAAGTGGGCGCAATGGTTCAGATCGGCGTCGTCGAAGCCGTGGGAACAGATCTCCGAGATATTCTTCCCCAGATAGCTGTCGAGCATGAGACGGGTAAGGTTGGCGGCTGGACTGCAGGCAGGTGTGGGCATCGTCGCATGCTCCGGGCTGTCAGCACAAAGGCATACAACCCGTATCGTCACGGCTTCGCCGCAAGTCAAAGAGGATCGGGCCG
>Ga0116179_1001605_pt1 | contig 16844 bp, 17 predicted proteins | sample AD_UKC071_MetaG_FD_89751 | JGI IMG/M metagenome (GOLD analysis project Ga0116179, IMG submission 89751) | Active sludge microbial communities of municipal wastewater-treating anaerobic digesters from USA - AD_UKC071_MetaG | ecosystem: Engineered > Bioreactor > Anaerobic > Digestate | place: USA...
CACGATCTCCGCTTCACGCAGCTTGCCGATGATCTCTTCCGGCTTGTGCTTCCTTGCCATTCCATTCCTCCTTCATGGCCAATTCTAAAACAGAAATTGGGCCACTCTGAAGGGGGCAGATCACTTGTATACCAACAAGAAGTTGACTGTTTGTCAACTTCATAGCCGATCGACGCTGGTCGTTCATTCGGCGCGGAGCAGGCCAAGCTCGCGTGGTGAACATGGACGCCCAGCCTGATCCAGGGAGTGTACAGTAAAGAGTTTTTCGAGAGTTTCCAGCAGTATCCTCGCCGTATCGATCGCCCTTGCGGCAGCGCCTGTCCAGGCTCAGTCCGGCGGTGCCGCACCCGCCATGGAATCGGATGACACAGGGGGCGATGAGGGTGAGATCATCGTCACGGCGCGCAAGCGCGATGAAAGGCTGCAGGAGGTGCCGGTCGCGGTCACCGCGTTTTCCGGCGCCCAGCTCGAGCGTTCGGGCGTAAGCAGCTTCCAGGGCCTGGCCCTGTCCAACCCCAACGTGGCGATCATGCCGGTATCTTCCGCTGCGGTCGGCGTTGCCGTCGCCATTCGCGGCAACGTGCAGAGCGCCAACACGCTTCAGGTCGATCCATCTGTCGGCGTTTATGTCGACGGGCAGATCGTCGCGCACACGCTGGGCAACGATTCGCTGTCGGTCGACGTTGAATCGGTCCAGACCCTCAAGGGGCCGCAAGGCACCCTGTTCGGCCGCAACACCACCGGCGGCGCAATGCTGGTGAAGACGATCGATCCGCGGCTTGGCGAAACCAGCGGCCTTGTCTCCGCCGAAGTCGGCAGCCGTGAAACGGTCCGCCTGATGGGCGCGCTCAACGTTCCGCTTGGCGACGTTGCCGCCCTGCGGCTCGTTTACCAGAACCGCAGCAATGGCGACTACCAGAGCTTCAGCAACGGCCAGAAGCTGGGCCGGCGCGACGGCGAACTGCTGCGTGCCAAGCTGCTGCTGGCCCCGACCGACAGCCTCGAGATCGTCTTCACCGCCGAAAAGTCGCTTGAGGAAGTCCACACCACTGTCGATACCTCGTTCGATGGCGCGGTCCGCCGCGAAAATCCGCGCTACGACAATGTTCCGCTCACCACGGTCGGGGTCGGGTTCAGCCCGGCCGACAGCAACACCAACGAGGAACTGGCCAAGTTCCGCAGCGAGTTCTACGGCATCCGGGCCACGCAGAAGGTCAGCAACGGCTCGGTCAAGCTGATCCTGGGGCACCGCGCCTACAGCCTCGAATCCGCTGTCTCGCTGCCGCCGTCGTTTGGTTGGACCTTCCAGGACAAGCCCGGCAACAAGGACTGGGCGGCCGAACTGCAGTACAACGGTTCGTTCCTGGCGGACCGCCTCGATATCTCGACCGGCCTGTTCTATTTCGACGAGACGATCCACGAATCCCAGCGGACCTTCCTCTACAGCGGAACCCAGCGGTCGACCCGCTATCTGACGGGTGAGACGAAGTCGGTCTCCGGCTATCTTCAGGGCACGTTCCACGCGACCGATGCGCTGAACTTCACCGGTGGCGTGCGCTATACCGAGGACGAGAAGAAGGGCACCCTTCTGAGCGCGACGCTTTCGGCAACCACGCTTGGCACTATCGCCGCTGCGGCGGCCAACCCGGTTGCGACGCACTACCAGAAGTCGAAGAAGGCCAATTACCTTCTCTCGGTCGACTACGACGTCGCGCCTGACGTGATGATCTACGCCACCCACTCCACCGGCTACCGCGCCGGCGGTTCGGGGCTGGATCGCCGTGCCGACAACCAGCCGGCCGATCCACTTTACCTTGAGACCTCGTTCTTCCTGCCGGAAAGCATCAAGAACTATGAGGTCGGCTTCAAGTCGCAGTTTTTCGACCGGATGCTGACCATCAACGGCGCAGCTTATTACCAGGACTACAGCAACTACGAGTATTCGGGGATCGATCCGGTTTCCCGGTCGCGCACGACCTACAACGTCGGGGCGGAAATCAAGGGCTTCGAACTGGAAGCGACGCTGCGTCTGACCACGGGAACCACGCTTTCGGCGACGACCGGTCTGACCGACGCGAAGGTGAAGGATACCACCAGCCCGGCGAATGGCTCACGCCTGCCCTGGGTGCCGAAGTGGACCGCAAGCGCCAGCCTGAACCAGAACTTCGAGCTGGCTGGCGGCGACCTGGACCTGGCCGCCAACTACAGCTGGCGTTCCAACTTCTGGACCGCGCTCAATGATCCGCTTGCGGCGGGCGACGAGGAAGGCGCGACCAACATCCGCGCGGTCGGGCTGCTCAACGCCTCGATTACCTACACCCATGGCGATTACAGCCTGGCGGTGTTCGGGACGAACCTGACCGACGAACGGTACTTCAACTTCCTGACCAGCTCGGCTCCGGTGATCAACTTCGGTTCGCTCGCCATGCCGCGCGTGATCGGGGTCCGTGGCAAATACACCTTCTGACCTGTCGTTCATTGCGACCCAATTTGAAGGGCGGCCAGCAATGGCCGCCCTTCTACATTTCGCGCTTCGGCTTTGGTGCTGGTGGAGGCATTGTCACGTTAGCTCGAGCGAGGTGAGAGCGCACCGTCTCATAAGTCAAATCGATGCCGCGTTCCGCCAGCAGCTCCTCGACATCCCGCAGGCTCAGCGTGAAACGATAATAGAGCCAAGCCGCATATCGGATCACATCCGGTGGAAACGGTGCCGCTTGAAAGAATCCTGCTTCATCGCCCCCGCCTTGCCAACGGAGAGCGTTTCGCATCAGACTGACAGCTCCACCTCGCTAGCGGTGCAATCCCTTTGACACCGCCAGCTCCAGCTTGGCGACCTTGCCCGCCGCGTTGCGGGGCAGGTCATCCAGGAAGGCGACGCGGCGCGGCACCTTGTAATTGGCCATGTTCTCGCGCGACCAGGCGATCAGTCCGGCCTCGTCCAGCGCCGCGCCGGGGCGCAGCACGACGAAGGCCTTGCCGACCTCGCCCATCCGCTCGTCCGGCACGCTCAGCACCGCGACCATCGCAATCGCGGGATGGGTGGCCAGCAGCTTTTCGACCTCTGCCGGGTAGACGTTGAACCCGCCGGAAATGAACATGTCCTTCTTGCGGTCGGTGATCCGGACATAGCCAGCCACGTCCATCGTGCCGACATCGCCGGTGTGCAGCCAGCCCTCGGCATCGATCGCCTCGGCAGTGGCCGCCGGATCGTCGAGATAGCCCTGCATCACCCCGATGCCGCGCACCAGGATCTCGCCGGTTTCGCCGCGCGGCAGCTCGCGCCCGTCGTCCCCGGCGATGATGACCTCGTTGCCGGGGATCGCCGCGCCGCAGGTCTGTGCGATCAGGTCCACCGGATCGCCGGGGCGGCACGAGGTGATGTTGACGCACTCGGTCATCCCATAGGCGGTGATGATGTCCGCCATGCCCAGTTCGCTGCGGATGCGCTCGATCAGCACCGGCGGCACGGTCGCCGCGCCGGTCGTGCCGCCGCGCAGCGATGAGGTGTCGAAGGGAGCGCGCTCCTTCTCCGACAGCAGCATCTGGAAGATCGTCGGCGGCCCGGGCAGGAAGGCGATGCGTTCCTGCTCGATCAGGCGGGCGGCTTCGGCAACGTCGAACTGCGGCATCGGCACCATTACCGCGCCGGCGATCAGGCAGGCGACCCAGCCGACCTTCATGCCGAAGGAATGGAAGAACGGGTTGGCGATCAGGTAGCGCTCGCCCTGTGCCAGACCGGTATTGCCGATCCACACGCCGACCTGCGGCACGATCCGCCCGTGGGTCATCAGCACGCCCTTGGGCACGCCCGTGGTGCCGCTGGTGAACATGATGTCGGAGACGTGATCAGGGGTGAGGGCGGCCAGCGCCGCGTCGATCGAGGGATCGTCCGCACCCTTGCCGCTGGCGACGAAGCTGGCGAAGTCGCGGTCCAGCAGCACCGTTTCGGCAAGCTCTGGCAAGTCTTCGTCGGCCAGCAATGCGCGGTAGTCGATGCCGAGGAAGTCCGTGACGGTGAGCAGCAGTCGCGCGTGGGTGCGGCGCAGGATGTCCCCTGCCTCGCGGCCCTTCAGCCGGGTGTTGAGCGGCACGATGGCCGCACCGCACAGCTGCGTGGCGACGGCGGCGACCACCCATTCGCGGCGGTTGGGCGCCCAGATCGCCACGCGATCACCGGTCGTCACCCCGCGCGCCAGCAGGGCGGACGCGGCGGCGCGGCATTCGGCCCACAGCTGCGCGAAAGTCCGCGTCTCGCTACCCTCGATCAGGGCGACGGCACTGCCCCAGCGCCGGGCGGCGGCCTCGGCGGCGTGGGGGATGGTCAGCGGCAGCGCTTCAGGAGGCATGCATGTTGCCCGGGCCGAAATAGGCCTTCATTGCGGTCACCTTGCCTGCATCATCGAAAGCGAAGGTGTCGATCACGTCGATCGCCATGTCCTTGCCGTCCCAGTGGAGGCGGACCTGCATCGCGAAGGCGGCATGGGCGGCGGCAACGCGCACCGGGCCGGCGAGGTGGAGCGTTGCGCCCGTCGCCATAGAGCTGGTGTAAAAGGCGCGGATCGCTTCCTTGCCCACATGCGGCGGGCTGCCGATGGGGTCCTCGACACTGGCATCGTCGGCGAAGATCGCCACGGCGAGTTCCGGATCGCCCTTGGCGAATGCCTCGACATAGGCTTGGACGGCGGCTTCCATCTGTTCGGGCGTGGGCATGGTCATCCTTCCGGGAAGTAGCGGCTGATCGTGTCGACCACGCAGGCCGGCTTGTCGCTGCCCTCGATCTCCACGGTCACGCGCACGACGGACTGGATGGCGCCCTTGATCTCCTCGGCCGAGACGATTTCCCCGCTCCCGCGAATGCGGCTGCCGACCTTTACGGGGCTGAGGAACCGCAGCCGGTCCGCGCCGACGTTCACCGCGTGGCTGAAGCCGCGCACTTCGATCAGGTCGGGCAGGAACAGGTTGACCAGACTCATCGTCAGGTAGCCATGGGCGATGGTCCCGCCGAACGGGCCGTCCTTGGCGCGCTCGACATCGACATGGATCCACTGGTGATCGCCGGTTACCTCGGCAAAGCCGTTGACGCGGGTTTGGTCGATCAGCAGCCAGTCGGTCGCGCCGAGCTGGGTGCCTTCCTGCCCGATCAGGTCGCGCGGGCTGGCATAGGCTTTCGCCATGGTCAGGCCCTCTGGCTGGAGACCGACAGCACTTCGCCGGTCATGTAGGAAGACAGGTCGCTGGCCAGGAACAGCATGACGTTGGCCACTTCCCAGACCTCCGCCGGACGCCCGAAGGCTTCCTTGGCGGAGAGTTCGGCGAGCAGTTCGTCAGTCGTCACCTTGGCCAGAAAGGCGTGCATTGCGATCGAGGGCGCGACGGCGTTGATCCGCACGTTGTGCTCTGCCGCTTCGACCGCCGCGCAGCGGGTGAAGGCCATGACCCCGGCCTTGGCCGCGGCGTAATGCGCCTGCCCCTTCTGCGCCCGCCAGCCGAGCACCGAGGCATTGTTACCACCGCGCCGCTCCCACGTTCATACATCGCGGGCAGGAAGGCGCGGCTCATCCGGAATACGGAATTGAGCGTGACGTCGAGCACGCGGAACCACTGGTCGTCGGTCATGTCGACGACATCGACTTCGCCGCCGAGGCCGGCGTTGTTGATCAGCACGTCGACATGGCCAAGCTGGGCAAGGGCAGCGGCGTGCAGCGCATCGACCTGGTCCTGGCTGGTGACGTCGCAGACCACGGTTGCGGGGCGCTCGCAGCCCACTTCCGCCGCGATGCGGTCAGCCGCTTCGCCAAGACGGCGTTCGTGGAAGTCGCTGATGAGCACGCGCGCGCCTTCCTCTGCCGCGCGCTTGGCGGCGGCAAAGCCGATGCCGGTGCCGGCCGCCGCAGTGACTACCACGGTCTTTCCAGCGAGCAGGTTGCGGCCCTGGGGGTAGGGGGGGATGATGGCGGCCATCAGACGTCTCCTCGCGGTTCGCGCGGCATGCCAAGGCCGCGCTCGGCGATCAGGTTGCGCTGGATCTGGTTGGTGCCGCCATAGATCGTGTCGGCGCGCGAATAGAGGAACAGGTTGGGCAGGGTGTCCCACTCATACTCGCTGCCCTCGGCCACTTCGCCGCCCTGGCCCAGCACGTCCATTGCCAGTTCGCCCAGGCTGCGGCGCCAGCTGGCCCACTGGATCTTGTAGGTCAGCGCCGCCCCGTCGATCTTCGAATGGTCGGTGTTGGAGAGCATCCGCAGAGCGCCATAGCGCATCAGTCGCAGGCCGATCTCGGCCCTGGCAATGCGCTGGCGGATCAGCGGATCGTTGGCCGCACCGTTCGCCTTTGCCGCCGCGATGATCTCGTCAAGCTCGTTGCGGAAGCCCATCTGCTGGCCGAGCGTCGAGACCCCGCGTTCGAAGGCCAGCAGGCCCATCGCGATCTTCCAGCCATCGCCCACCGCGCCAATCATGCTGTCGGCGGCGCAGCGCGCATCGGTGAAGAAGGTCTCGTTGAACTCGGCGTCGCCGTTGATCTGCTTGATGCCGCGGATCTCGATCCCCGGCTGGTCGATCGGCATCATCAGGAAGGTCAGGCCCTTGGGCCCCTTCGATCCTTCCTCGGTGCGGGTGACGACGAAGATCCAGTCGGAAATGTGCGCCAGGCTGGTCCAGATCTTCTGGCCATTGACCAACCACTCGCCATCCTCCAGCCGGCCCTTGGTGCGGACCGAGGCAAGGTCCGACCCCGCACCGGGTTCGGAGAAACCCTGGCAGAAGATCGTCTTGCCCGCCGCGATATCGGGCAGGAAGCGCTGCTTCTGCTCTTCCGTGCCGAAGGCCAGGATGGTCGGGCCGGCGAGTTCGATGCCGATGTGGTTGACGCGCCCCGGAACGCCCGCGCGGGCATATTCCTCGGCGAAGATCACCTGCTGGGCCAGGGTGGCGTCGCGTCCGCCCCAGGCGCTGGGCCAGCCGATGCAGCCCCACCTGGCTTCACCCAGCCGCTGCTCCCATTCCTTGCGACGTTCGGGGCTGGCGGTGAGCTTGGTGATGCCCTTGATGTCGCGGAATTCACCCGCCATCTCGGCATTCAGCCAATCGGCGCATTCCTTGCGGAAGAGCTCTTCCTCCGGCGAAAAACCCAGCTTCATGCCGCTTCTCCCAGAATCATGGTGGCGACCTGTTCGCGGTGCCAGTTGCCGCTGCCGAGCATCGACTGGATCGCGCGGGCGCGCTTGAAGAACAGGTGCGAGTCATGCTCCCAGGTGAAGCCGATCCCCCCGTGGAGCTGGATCATGTTGCCTGCGCACATGAAATAGGTGTCGGCGGCGAAGCTCTTGGCGGCATGGACCGCAAGGGCGGCCTCGTCCGAGCCTTCGTCCGCCGCGCAGGCGGCCCAGTAGACCGCCGAGCGGGCCTGCTCGATCTCGATCATCATGTCGGCAAGGCGGTGCTTGTAGGCCTGGAACGAGCCGATCGCGCGGCCGAAGTGGACGCGCTCCTTGGCATAGCTCGCGGTGCGGTCGAGGCAGGCCTGCGCCCCGCCCAGCGCCTCTGCGGCCAGGGTGACGAACCCGGCGCGGTGCGCGGCGGCGATCCCGGCGGCGGCATCGGCCAGCGGCTCGCCCGCTGCACCGGCCAGCGTGACGCGGGCATAGGGGCGGGTCTGATCCATCGTGGTGAGGGCGGTGACGGTCACGCCCGGGGCATCCGCCGGGACGATCCACGCGCCGGTGTTGCTGGTGACGACAAGCAGCTGAGCCGAAGCGCCGTGGGCGACGAAGCCCGCTTCGCCGGTCAGCGTGTCGCCATCGGCGGTAAGGCCCGCGTCATGGACGTAGGCGGCGATGGTTTCGCCCGAAAGCAGGCCGGGCAGGTGCGCCGCCTGCTGTTCCGCACTGCCGCCAGCGGCAATCGCCTGAGCCGACAGGGCGAGCGAGCCGAGCATCGGCAGCGCGGCAACCTGTGCACCCGCCGCTTCGGCGATGATCGCCAGCTCGACCAGGCCCAGCCCTGCGCCGCCAGCGCTTTCCGGAATGCCGATCCCGGACAAGCCGAGTTCATGGCAGAAGGCGCTCCACAGCGCCGCGTCGATCCCGTCCGCCGCCATCGCCGCGCGGGTGCGTTCGCTGGTGGCGTTTTCGGCAAAGAAGGCGCGCGCCGTCTCGCCGATCATCGCCTGTTCTTCGGTGAGGACGAAATGCATTACGCCGTCCCCCAGACCTTGCGCGGGGCCACGCGGGCCGCCAGCAGCTGTTGAACCGCGCCGCCGACCTCGGCAGCCTCCCACTTCGCGCCCTTGTCCAGCACCGGGCCTTCGCGCCAGCCCTGCTCAAGCATGATCTTGCCGCCTTCCAGTTCGAAGACGCAGCCGGTGACATCCGCGCTCTCCGCTGAACCCAGCCAGACGACCGTCGGGGCGATGTTGGCGGGGTCCATCACGTCGAAGGCATCGCCCTCGGTCGCCATCTTCTCGGCAAAGGCCTGCTCGGTCATCCGGGTGCGGGCCGAGGGGGCGAGGGCATTGGCGGTGATGCCATAGCGCCCGAGTTCCGCCGCCTGGACCAGGGTGAGCGACGCGATTCCGCCCTTGGCGGTCGAATAGGCCGCCTGGGCAATCGAGCCCTGCAGCCCTGCGCCGCTGGACGTGTTGATGATCCGCGCGTCGGGATTGGTCCCCGCCTTCTGCTTGGCGCGCCAGTAGTCCACGGCGTGGCGCGACAGGCAGAAATGGCCGCGCAGGTGGACGTGCATGGTCGCGTCCCATTCCTCCAGCGTTGCCGAAACGAACATCCGGTCGCGCACGATCCCGGCGTTGTTGACCACCACGTGGAGGTCGCCGAACGCCGCAACCGCCGCATCGACGATCCGCTTGGCGGCGTCCCAGTCGGTGATGTCCTCGTAATTGGCGATCGCCCTGCCGCCGCCGGCGACGATCTCGGCCACCACCTGGTCAGCGGCGCTGGTGTCGCGCCCCTCGCCGTGGAGCGAGGTGCCGATGTCGTTGACCACCACGTTCGCGCCTTCCGCGCCGAAAGCCAGCGCATAGGCGCGGCCCAGCCCGCGCGCGGCGCCGGTGATGATGACGGTGCGTCCTTCGCAGATACCCATTACAGCCTCTCGATAATCGTGACGTTGGCCTGGCCGCCGCCTTCGCACATGGTCTGCAGACCATAGCGGCCGCCGGTGCGCTCAAGCGCGCTCAGCATGGTGGTCATCAGCCGCGCGCCGGTGGCGCCGAGCGGATGGCCCAGCGCGATCGCGCCGCCGTGGATGTTGACCTTCTCGTGCGGGATGCCGAGCTGTTTCATCCAGGCCATCGGCACTGAGGCAAAGGCCTCGTTGCATTCGAACAGGTCGATGTCGGCCACGGTCATGCCCGCCTTCTTGAGCGCATGTTCGGTGGCCGGGATCGGCGCGGTCAGCATCCACACCGGATCGTCGGCGCGCACCGAGATGTGGTGGACGCGGGCGCGGGGCTTGAGATTATGCTCCTTCACCGCGCGTTCGCTGGCGACCAGCATGGCGGCGGCGCCATCGCAATTCTGGCTGGAAATTCCGGCGGTGATGATCCCGCCTTCCTGCACGGTGCGCAGGCCGGCAAGGCCCTCCGCAGTGGTGGTCGGGCGGATGGTTTCGTCCGCCGCCAGTTCGGCCATCGGCGCCACTTCATTCGCGAACCAGCCATTGTCCAGTGCTGCCTGGGCGCGCTGGTGGCTGGCCACGGCGAAGGCTTCCATCTCGGCGCGGGTGATGCCCCACTTCGCGGCGATCATTTCCGCAGAATTGATCTGGTTGAGAATGCCGTCGCCATAGCGGGCAACCCAGCCGGGCGAGGTGTTGAACGGGTTGGAGAAGCCATAGGGCTCTGCCGCCAGCATCGCGGCGGAGATGGGAATGGCATTCATCGCCTGGCTGCCGCCCGCCACGACCAGGTCCTGGGTTCCGCTCATCACGCCTTGCGCGGCGAAGTGGAGCGCCTGCTGGCTCGATCCGCACTGGCGGTCGATGGTGGTGCCGGGCACGTGCTGGGGCAGGCCCGCGACCAGCCACACGGTGCGGCCGATGTCGCCCGCCTGCGGGCCGATGGTGTCGCAGCAGCCCCAGACCACGTCGTCGACCAGATTGGCGTCGATCCCGGTGCGCGCCACCAGCGCCTTGATCGGGTGAGCGCCCAGGTCCGCGGGATGGACCCCGGCAAGGCTGCCCTTCTTGCGCCCGATCGGGGTGCGGACAGCGTCGATGATATAGGCTTCGGCCATGCTAGTTCCTCACGCGAAAGTGTGTTCGGGGCCGATGGGCTGGGCGCCGCCGAGCAGCGCCTCCTCGACCCGGCGGTAGTGAAAGGCGCGGCTCCCCCAGGCGCCGCACAGCGCCCAGCTGCGCTTCATCCAGAAGTGCAGGTCGACCTCGTAGGTATAGCCCATCGCCCCGTGGACCTGGATCGCGGTTTCGGCGGTGAGCATCGCGGCATCGCTGGCGGCGAGCTTGGCGTGGCTGACGTGGACGCACGCGCTGGCAAGGCCGTCCTCCAGCGCCTGGGCCGCGCGCCAGACCACCGGCTTGGCGAATTCGATGGCGACCGAGCACGAAGCGAGCTGGTGCTTGAGCCCCTGGAAGGCGCCGACCGGCTGGCCGAACTGGGTGCGGACCTTGGCGTATTCGACTGCCTGGGTGAGCATCGCATCCGCCAGGCCGACCAGCTGCGCCGCGCTCATCAGCGCGCCGACGTTGAGGAGGAGATCGTCCGCTTCGGTAGCCTCGGCCACGGCAAGGTTGCGCAGCGGATCGACGCTGGTCAGGGCCGCGCCTTCGCTGTCGGCCAGCCACGGATTGATCGGGTGCGGCACCGTGATCCGCCGCGTGCCCGCGACGACCTCATCCAGCCCATCGGTCTGCCCGCGTGCGACGAGCCAGGGCACGCCGACAAGGGCGCTGTCGACCAGCGGTTCGGCGAGGCAAGCGCGGCCGCATTCGGCGGCGATGAGGGCGGCTTCAACCAGCCCCATGCCCAGCCCGCCCTGCGCCTCGGGCACGAGCAGGCCGGTCAGGCCCATGTCGGCCAGTCCCTGCCAGATCGCCGGATCGCGGTTGCCCTCCGCATCGAGGCGGCGCAGCACTTCCGGGCCGTGGGTTCCGGCCAAGTAATCGCGTACGCTCTCGGCCAGGGTCAGTTGGTCATCGGAAAAACGGAAGTCCATCAGCCCGCTCCCACGCGCGGAAGGCCAAGCAGCCGCTCGGCGGTGATGTTGCGCTGGACCTCGTTCGATCCGGCGTAGATCGGACCCGAAAGCGAAAAGATATAGCCTTCGAGCCACTGGTTGACCGAGCCGTCGGCAAACCGCTTCAGCTCCGCCGCCGCGCCCAGCAGCTGCATCGCAGTGCGGTGCATCGCGCGGTCGAGTTCGGACCAGAAGATCTTGTTGAGGCTGGCCTCTGCGCCGATCTTCCCGCCGGCCATGATCTTCGCTGCCACGGCATAGGTGTTGTAGGCATAGGCCTGCGCTGCGCCCCAGGCCTGGACCACCGCCTCACGTGCGGCGGGAGAGGCGCTCTCCGCGTTGGCCTTGTAGAGCTCCACCAGCCGCTTTGCGGTTGCCTGGAAGCGGCCCGGCGAGCGCAGCATCAGCCCGCGTTCGAACCCGGCGGTGGCCATGGCGACGTTCCAGCCCTGGCCTTCGCCGGCCAGGCAGTTTTCCACCGGCACCCGCACTTCGTCGAAGAACAGTTCGGCAAAGCCGGTGTCGCCGTGCAGCTGGCGGATCGGGCGGCGGGTGATGCCGGGACTGTTGAGATCGAACAGGATGAAGGTCAGGCCCTTGTGGCGCTTGGATTCCGGGTCAGTGCGGAAGATCCCGAAGCCCCAGTCGGCAAAGGCCGCGCGGCTGGACCAGGTCTTCTGTCCGGTGATGACGTAATGGTCGCCGTCACGTACCGCCTTCGACTGGATCGCGGCCATGTCGCTGCCGGCGCCGGGTTCCGACCAGGCCTGCGCCCAGATCACTTCGCCGCGCGCCATGGGGGGGAGGAAGCGGGCCTTCTGCTCGGGCGTGCCGAATTCCATGATCGTCGGGCCGAGCAGGAAGATGCCGTTCTGGTTGGCCCGGTTGGGGCCGCCCGCGCGGAAGTATTCCTCCTCGAAGATCAGCCACTGGATCAGGTCCAGCCCGCGCCCGCCGAATTCCTCCGGCCAGGTGACCATGCCCCAGTTGCCGCTGGCGAGGGTGCGCTCCCACGCCACGTGCTGGTCATAGCCTTCGCGGCATTCCAGCGTGACGAGCGGCTCCTTGGGTACGTGGGTTTCCATCCACGCGCGCACTTCGGCGCGGAACGCCTGTTGTTCAGGGGTGTAGGACAGGTCCATCAGAACTTCGCGGCCTTGCCCGTCTCGACGAAGGCATCGCGGCTCTTCTGGCTGTCTTCGTGCATGTACATTTCGAGCGTGAAGCCCTGTTCCCAGCGGTAGCCGCGATCGACGTCGCGCGGCTCCAGCCCGTTGAGCGCTTCCTTGGCGATCACCAGCGCCTTGCGGCTCTTGGATGCGACCACCGCGCAGAACGCGCGCGCTTCCTCGACCAGCCTGTCTCGCGGGACGATCTTTTCGACTGCGCCGAGCCGATAGGCTTCCTCGGCCGGAATATTGCCGCCGGTGAAGAACGCGGCGCGGACCTTGTGGAGCGGTAACATCCGCGAAAGGTGGCTGGCCCCGCCCATCGCGCCGCGATCGACCTCGGGCAGGCTGAAGAAGGCATCGTCCGCCGCGATGATCGTGTCGGAGGCGCCGCAGATACCGATGCCCCCGCCGATCACGAACCGGTGCACGGCCACCACGACCGGCACTTCCGCATCGCGGATCGCCTTGAAGGTCAGGTAGTTGCCCCGGTTGAGTACGGTGATCCGTTCCGGGTGCGCCTGCATTTCCTTGATGTCGACCCCGCCGCAGAAGCCGCGCGAGCCTTCGGCGGCGCGGATCAGCACGCAGTTGACTTCGGGATTGCTCGCGGCGGCGGTGATGATCGCGGGCAGCGACATCCAGGTTTCGCTGTCGAAGGCGTTGACCGGGGGGACGTCGAAAACGATTTCGGCGATCCGGTCGGTGATGGTGGTGGTAATGCCCATGAAACTAACCTCCGTTCGCATCGAGCGAAGTCGAGATGCCGCGCGCTGGTGTCTCGACTTCGCTCGACACGAACGGCTGCTGGGTGAATGCCGCGATACGCTCGCGCGCCTGGGTTTCGATTTGCGAGAGCAGGTCGGCGCAGGGCGGCAGATCCTTCAGCCGTCCGGCGACCACGCCGGTCGCCATCAGGCCGTGTTCGGCATCGCCGGAAACGACGGCGCGCTGGATCATCATTGGTGCGGCGGCGGCCATCATCGCCTGGGCAAGCGGCATCTCGCCATGGGCAGTCATGCCGCGCGCGGCGGCCACGACTTCGCCCCAGCCCATGCCGGTCTGGCGCTTCATTTCCAGGCCCGCTTCCACCGCGCGCGCCCACATGGCGAGCTTGCCGGAACCTTCGATCCGCCGCAGCAGCGGGTTGAGGATCATGCGCTGGGGAATGCCGTCGACCTTGGTGGAGACCACGATGTCGCCGGTTCCCGCCTTGACGTAAGCCGTCTTGGGAGCATCCGGCACCGGGCTTTCCGCCGTCATCAGGAAGCGGGTGCCCATGGCGATCCCGGCAGCCCCCCAGGCGAGTGCTGCGGCCAGGCCGCGCCCGTCGCCAAAACCGCCAGCGGCAACCACCGGCACGTCGACTGAGTCGAGCACCTGCGGCAAAAGGACGGTGGTGGGGACCGACCCGGTGTGCCCGCCACCTTCGCCGCCCTGGACGGTGATCATTTCGCAGCCCAGCTGGACCATCTTTTCTGCATGCTTCACCGCGCCGACGGTGGGAATGCAGAGGATGCCGGCATCGCGGAACCGACCGATCATCTTCGCATCCGGCCCGCGCCCGAAGCTGACCGCGCGCACCCGATCGGCATTGGCGAGGATGATCTCGACGATCTCCGCCGCGCCCGGCTGGAACGAGTGGAAGTTCACCCCGAAATTGTGGGGGGTCATGTCCTTCAGGCGGGCAACTGCGTCCGCCAGTTCGGCGGGCTTCATCACCGCGCCGGCCAGGAAGCCGAAGGCGCCCGCGTTGCTGCTCGCCGCGACCAGCGCGGGCGTGGCGATCCAGCCCATCGCGGTCTGGATCACCGGCAGGCGGCAGCCGAGCCGCCGGGTGAGGGCCGTGGCGAGCGCGTCGGCCATGTCAGCCCTTGCCGTCTTGCGACTTGTTGGCGCTGGCCGCCGACTTGCCGCTGACGCCGCCGATGGAGTCCCCGGTGACGAGGTCGTTCTGGGCGTGGGCGAAGTGGTGCATATGGAACACCGCGTCCATCGCCGCGCGCTTGCCGCGCAGTTCCTCGACGTGGTTGACGGCCTGCTTGGTCAGCCAGTTGCCCAGCCGGTTCTGGCCCGCCAGCTTGCTGGCCCAGGCAGCGGTCGCCTCGCGCAGCTGGTCGCGCGGGACCACCTTGTTGACCATGCCGAAGTCGTAGGCGCGGCTTGCGCTCATCCGTTCGCCCAGCAGCAGGAATTCCTTGGCGACGCGCGGCGGCAGTTCATAGGCGTGGGCGAAGTATTCTACCCCGGGAATGCCCATCAGCGGGTTCACAGGGTCCTGGAAGAAGGCGTCCTCGCTGGCGATGATCAGGTCGCAGACCCAGGCCAGCATCAGTCCGCCCGCGATGCAGGCGCCCTGTACACAAGCGATGGTCGGCTTGGGAATGTCGCGCCAGCGGCGGCACATGCCAAGGTACTGTTCCTGCTCGCGGGTGTAGAGCAGTTCGGCGGCGGGCTTGTTGGTGTGCGGCGGCACCATCAGGCGGTTGTCGAACTCCTTGTGGAGATCGCGCCCCGGCGTGCCGATGTCATGCCCGGCGGAGAAGTGCTTGCCTTCGCCCGCAAGGACGATGGCGCGCACCGCATCGTCTTTCACCGCGCGGTTGAACGCATCGTCCAGCGCATAGGTCATCTGGCCGTTCTGGGCATTGTTGAAGCCCGGACGGTTCATCGTGATCCAGGCGACGCCGCCTTCCACCTCATAACGAACCGGTTCGTCTGTTTCGTAGGTGATTTCGACGCTCTTGGGTTGGACGAGGTCGGTCATGCGGTCCTCCGTGCTGGGGGATTGTCCTTGATCACGCTGGCGCGGATGCCGTGTGGATCGAGGCGGGCGACGATTTCCAGCGCCTCGGCATCGGGCAGTGCCGTTTCACCGGCGACCGCGTCGATCAACTCGAACCCGGTCGCTTCCTGTACCTGAGCGAAAGTAACGCCCGGGTGGAGCGAGATGACGCGCACCGCGTGGTCCGGCCCGCCGAAGTCCATGACACACAGGTTGGTGACGATCCGGCGCAGGTCGACCGCCGAATAGTTCCCGCCCGGCACCCGCTTGGCCGGGTTGTAGCCCACGCCCGAAACCATATCGACGTCGCCGCCGACGAAGACGCGCGTGGTGTGGCTGGGGAAGAAGAAGCTGTTGGGGTGGTAGATCGTGTTGCCGGGGAAGCCGCGCACGCCCAGCATCTGGGTCTTGGGCTGACGGTGGGTGCCGCCCAGCTGCGATAGGTTGATCTGCCCGAAGCGGTCGATCTGGGTCGGCGTGACCATGGCGTGGCGCCGCCCGCTCCACACCGCCGCGTCGAAGAAGCGCGAGAACGGCAGGTAGCCCGCCGCCTTGCGATCGTCATATCCGCGCGGGCCCAGCGGCACCGGCTGCTCGACCAGATAGGCCTCGCCATCGGTCATCATCAGCTCGGGCGCATGGGTCAGCTTGGCCAGGCTTGCGGCAAGGCGCGGCACCGGGCCGACCCCGGTGGCGACGATCTCGCCATTGCCACGGAATGCCTCGGAACAGGCGAAGATGCAGAGTTCTGCGAGAGTGACGTCGCTCATCAGAAAATCGGCAGCGGGAGAGCCGCTACCGCCTCCTTTCCGCCAAAGGTTGCAAGATAGTCGGCTTCGCTGGCGCCGACGAAGCGGTCCTTGACCGCATTCCAGTCGCCGGGGTCCTTCGCCGCGTCGGTGTAGGCCTTGAAGGCCTTCATGTCCCAGCCATAGGCGGGCGGCATCGACGAGGGGTGGGCGCCGCAGGGCAGGTGCGTGACGCCCGAAATGAAGGCGCGTTCGACGATGTTATGCTGCGCCTGGTCAGCGTAGTGGTCTTCCATCCGGTCGACCAGTTCCTCGCACGAAACATAGGTCTTCGCCGCCGCGCGGGCGAACCATTCGTCGTAATAGGCATCCGGGCCGAAGATATGGACGTTGCCGCGCCAGTCGCTGCGGTTGACGTGGAGCAGCGCCGCATCGAGCTTCAGCGCGGGCATCGCGATCAGCACTTCGCCATCGGCATAGGGCGACTGCACGGTCTTGAGGCCGCCCAGCGTGGCAAGGTCGGTGCCAAGCCCCACGCGGGTTGGCAGGAAGGGCAGGCCGAACGCCGCCGCCTTCAGTCCCCACTGGAACATGCCTTCGTCCAGTTCCAGTACCTCGATCTGCCCGGCCTCGCGGGACTTGCGGAACCAGGGTTCGAGCGGGATCGCATCGAGGCTGACGAAAGCGAAGACCAGCTTGCGGACCTTGCCCGACGCGCAGAGCATGCCGACGTCCGCGCCGCCATAGGCGACCACGGTCAGGTCCTTGAGATCAGAACGCAGGATCTCGCGCACCAGGGCCATCGGCTTGCGCCGGGGCCCCCAGCCGCCGATCCCGATGGTCATGCCATCCTTGAGCTGGCCGACGATTTCCGCCGGAGTCATCCGTTTGTCGAGCATCATTCCGCTGCCTTCTTCATGGCTTCCTGCCA